>Ga0310690_10006541_pt1 | contig 15274 bp, 9 predicted proteins | sample AusTroGonzalo_MG_2_FD_207661 | JGI IMG/M metagenome (GOLD analysis project Ga0310690, IMG submission 207661) | Bovine rumen microbial communities from tropical cattle in Woodstock, Queensland, Australia - Gonzalo_04 (v2) (version 2) | ecosystem: Host-associated > Mammals > Digestive system >...
AAGCAATCCGTTGGTCAGCAACTTCAGCCTGATCTCCACCAAGTACGTGTTGCCTATCAGCACAAACACGACGATTAGTGTGCTGTCCGGCACATTGCATATCCCACACAACTTGGCTCTCTTACCGGGTTGCTTGATGGAAGTATTACCGCAGGCACAGGTGCATATTCCGAGCGGGACTAAGTTATATGTCTATGACCGGAATCAATGGTGTGATTTCAACAACAAAAGCTACATCACCGTTTCTTATTCGCCGAGTTGGAATACTTGTCCGCGAGACACCAACCTCGTTTCTGCCCGCATCGTGGTAGGAGGAGGCATAACGGTCGAAGGGGCCTTGTACACAACCGAAAGCGGAGCCGATATCTTGGGATGCGACAGTGTGGAGGGACAGATAACATTCGTTAACGGGGCATCCGGAAACGGGGATATTTACCAGTTGGCAGGCTCCTTTGAGGACTACTGGTACGCTCAGCAAACAGCCATTACGGCTGCGTTACGCAATGCGGACAACACTTACGTCTATACTACGGATGCAGAGGCAGGCGACACATACACCTGTCACGAAGGAGTATGGCGGGTTCCTCACACAACGGTTGTTACAACTCCTGCTCATTCCACCTCACGCGCCCGACTTGTCATGCGGGAAGGCACAATCTATGTCCTGACTCCGGACAATCGCTTCTATACCCTCCTCGGCATTTCTGCGCATTTCTGATTTTTGATGCCAAAAGAGCAGAAAATGCAGAATATATTTGCATATGTCAAAAAAAAGCAGTACCTTTGTCGCCGTTTTTACGGCGATATGAACGAGTTTTTAGAAAAAGAAGAAGCGATATTGAAAATGCTCAAGACCGTTTTTGACCCCGAGATTCCGGTCAACGTGTACGATCTGGGCCTTATCTACGGTATAGAGATTAAGGATGACGGCGTATGCGACATCACGATGACGCTTACCGCCCCTTCTTGTCCTGCGGGAGACTTCATCGTCGAAGATATCCGGCAGAAAGTAGGATCCGTCGATGGCATCAAGGACGTGAACGTCACGATTGTCTTTGAACCCGAGTGGACCAAAGATATGATGAGCGAAGAAGCAAAATTGGAATTAGGATTCTTATGATATATTTTTTAAGTGACGCCCATTTGGGCAGTCTGGCCATTGAAAAAGGCTGGGCACACCAGAAAAAACTGATAGACATGTTAGAAGAGATGAGCACAGATGCCGTCTCGATTTACATGCTTGGCGACATGTTTGATTTCTGGATGGAATATTTTGTGCACGACAAAGCAAAACGTCAGTACCACCCGTTCTGCAAACAGTTGCGTAGGATGACGAAGAGAGGAATACACATTCATTTCTTCACCGGCAACCATGACTTGTGGACTTTTGGTGGTCTGCAGAAACTGACCGGTGCCGAGATTCATTATGATCCTTGCACCATCACCCGATACGGCAAATCGCTCTATTTGGCGCACGGAGACGGACTCTTACCCAGAAACTGGCAGGAACACTATCCGAGTCGTGTTCGCAAAAAAATCCAACATTTTATATTCTTGCGTAAGGTGTTCCAAAATCCGTTCCTGCAATTCCTCTATCGTTGCTTACCGCCGAAAGTAGGTAACTATTTCGGATACAACTGGGCGAAGAAAAGTCGACTCAAAGAGTTGGCTAATCCCTGTCCGTACAAAGGCGAGAACAAGGAAGAGTTAATCCTCTTTGCCAAAGACCAGGAAAAGCAGAACAGTCACCGTGATTATTATATCTTCGGGCATCGTCATATCGAGTTGGATCTGCAACTGGAGACCGGATCACGCGTGATCATTTTGGGTGACACCTTCAAACAATGGACTTATGCCAAACTCGACCACCACGGTCGTTTAACCATGCATACGTATGAACCGGAGAGCAGAGCAACTGAAAGCGTTTGAGCGTCTGTTGAATATCATGGACGACCTGCGGGAGAAATGTCCGTGGGACCGAAAACAAACATTTGACAGTCTGCGTCAGAACACGATTGAGGAGACGTACGAGTTAGCGACTGCCATCTCGCGGCACGACATGAACGAGATCAGCAAGGAATTAGGAGATGTCCTGCTGCACGTTGTTTTCTATGCCAAGATGGGCTCCGAAACCGGAGACTTTGATATCGCGGACGTATGCAATCGTATCTCCGACAAACTCATATTCCGTCACCCGCATGTATATGGTGAGGCGGCGGCTGCAAACGCCGAAGAGGTCAGTAAGCTTTGGGAGCAGGTGAAACTCAAAGAGAAAGGTGGAAATAAGACCGTGTTGGGGGGTATACCAGACAGTCTGCCCAGTTTGGTGAAGGCATACCGGATTCAGGACAAAGTAGCTAATGTAGGCTTTGATTGGGAGAAACGCGAAGATGTGTGGGCAAAGGTAAAGGAGGAGATTGCCGAGTTTGAAGCCGACCCTTCAGAAGCCGAATTGGGAGACATCCTCTTTGCTCTCATCAATGCCGCACGACTCTATAAACTCAAACCGGACAATGCATTGGAACAGACGAATCTGAAGTTCATTCGCCGGTTCAACTACGTGGAGCAGCGCGCCAAAGAGCAAGGTAAAGATCTCAAAGACATGACGCTTGCCGAGATGGATGCTCTGTGGGATGAGGCTAAACAAAAAGAAAAAGCTGACAACTGACAGCTGACAGCTCTTTTGTGCGGCATAAAAGACTCGAACTTTCACTCCTCTCGGAACCAGATCCTAAGTCTGGCGCGTCTACCAATTCCGCCAATGCCGCTCGATTTTTACGAAATCGGGTGCAAAGGTACAATAAAATTTGCACATATGCAAGAGAATTCGCAAACTTTTTACCATATTTTGCCAAATGGCGTCAAAATTGTCCATCGTTGGACGCCTTCACCCGTCGCATACGTCGGCGTGATGATCGGGGCAGGTACGCGGGACGAGTTGGAGGAAGAAAACGGCATGGCACATTATATCGAGCATTGCGTATTCAAAGGTACTTTGCATCATTCGGCACGACAGATCATTCACGCGATTGAAGGCATAGGCGGTGAGATCAACGCGTATACCACAAAAGAGGAGACCACTTTTTATGCCGCTATCTTGGCGGAGCATGTGCAATTGACGCTCCATCTGATCGCGGAGATGATTCTGGAGCCCGCCTTCAAAAAGGAGGAGACGGACAAGGAGCGGATGGTGATCATGGACGAGATAGAGAGCTATAACGACAGCCCGTCCGAACTCATCTACGATGATTTCGAGAGTCTTGTTTTTGCCGGATCCAGCCTCGCGCTCCCTATCTTAGGCACCAAGAAAACACTCCGACATCTGTCTTCCAAGCCCGAGTTTGCCCGACGTTGGATGGCAGAACATTATTCGCCCGAGAGGATGGTTGTTTTTTGTCAGGGCAACGTCAAGCCGGAGAAAATTTTCAAGATTGCGGAGAAGGAGTTTGGGGGATTGACTAATCGGAGTAATCCGAATAATCGGAGGGTTCTGAGTAATCTGAATGGCAGTGAGCACGAGCGGGCGTATAAGAAGCATACGCATCAGGTGCATGCGATGTTGGGCGGAAGGGCTTACGAATTGGGCCACGAGAAGCAATTGGCGATGTTTTTGCTCAATAATATTCTCGGTGGAGGCAGTCTCAATAGCCGTCTGAATTTGAGTTTGCGTGAGGCGAAAGGGCTGGTTTATACGGTCGAATCGACTTATACGCCACTGAGCGACACCGGTTATTGGTGTGTTTATTGGGCTTGCGACCCGGAAGACTACGGGTATAGTCTAGGATTGGTACGGCAAGAGTTGCTGAAACTACGCACAACCCCTTTGAGCGAGAGTGGATTGAAGCATGCGTTGCAGCAGTTACGCGGTCAGTTAGCTATCTCGGCACAGAATCAGGAAAACTCCGCTTTGGCCATGGCCAAGTCGATGTTGTATCACGGTTATGCTCCGGAGTGGCAAGACACGTTTGCCAAAATTGCACAAACGTCAGCTCAAACGCTTCAAGATGTAGCAAATGAACTATTTTGTGACCAAAATTGTTACATTTTGACATATAATTAACGCAAAAAGTGTTTTTTTTGCATTTTTCTCCCTAAAAATTTGGTCAATTAAAAAAAAAGTCGTACCTTTGCACGATTTTTCGTCTTTGCGCGTATGCGTATTCCGTAAATTATGTGTATACGCGCGAGGACAAGCGAGAACAAAAGGGAAAATAAATAACAAAATATATAATGAAGCGAATTTACTTATTAGCAGTCTGTGCGTTCCTCTTTCCGGCTTGGATATGGGCGCAAATGACGGTAACCGGAACCGTGCTTGACGAGAACGGAGAAGGCGCTATCGGCGCTAACGTTGTCGTGGAGGGAACGACCATTGGTACCGTAACAGACTATGACGGCCAATTTGAGTTGAAAGTGCCGGAAGGCAAGAAGAACCTGGTCGTCTCTTATTTGGGTTACAAGACTGTGACAGTCCCTGCTAAACCCACAATGAAAGTGCAGTTGGAGACCGAGTCCCACCAAATTCAAGAAGTGGTGGTTACCGGTATGGTTGCACAGGACAAACGTCTCTTCTCCGGCGCAGCCACCAAGCTGGACGCCTCGGAGACCATGCTCAGCGGTATGACAGACGTGAGCCGCAGTCTCGAAGGACGTGCCGCAGGTGTCAGTGTACAGACTGTCAGCGGTACGTTCGGCGCCGCGCCGAAGATCCGGGTGCGTGGAGCTACATCCATCTACGGAGCGTCAAAACCGCTGTGGGTGGTGGACGGAGTGATTATGGAAGATGCCATTGAGATTGATGCAACCGACCTGAGCAGCGGAAATGCAGACAACTTGATTTCCAATGCCATTGCTGGCGTGAACGCTGATGACATCGAGTCGATACAGATCCTGAAAGACGGTTCTGCAACCTCTATCTACGGAGCACGCGCAATGGCGGGTGTCATCGTCGTTACTACAAAGAAAGGAAAAGCGGGACAGACATCGCTCAACTACACCGGCGAGATCACATACCGGATGAAGCCCTCCTATAGCGATTACAACATCTGTAACTCGCAGGAGCAAATGGATATTTACAAAGAATTGTCCAACAAAGGCTGGTTGGAAGCTTCCAACCTGAACAATGCGAAGAATGCGGGTGTTTATGGCAAGATGATGACATTGCTCAAATCCTACGACCCTGCGACCGGTAAATACGCATTGGAAAACAGTTCTTCCGCCATCAACGCTTACCTGCGCGAGGCAGAATACCGCAACACGGACTGGTTTGATCTGTTGTTCAACAACAATGTGATGATGAACCATTCGCTGTCCTTCTCCACAGGTACGGAGCGGGCACAAGTCCGCGCCTCCTTATCCGCGATGTACGATCCGGGCTGGTACAAACAATCAAGCGTGCAACGTTACACCGGCAATGCCAATGCCAGCTTCGAACTTCTTCCGAAAGGCAAACAGAAACTGACATTGAAAGTGGCTACCAGTGGTAGTTACATCAATCAGGATGCTCCGGGTACCAGTGACCAGCAGACGGACGCAGTGACCGGTGTTGTCAGCCGCGGATTCGATATCAACCCCTTCTCGTTTGCAATGAATAGTTCGCGCGTGCTCGACCCTAATGAGAAATACCGCCGTAACTACTGCGATTTCAATATCTTCGACGAGTTGGAGCAGAACTACATGAAGTACAAACGTACCGATGTAAAATTCCAGGGCGAATTGAGTTACAAACCGATCAAGGGTTTGGAGATTGCCGGTCTGGCATCCATCCGCTACAACTCCAACGAGCGCGAGCATAACATCATGGATAACTCCAACCAGGCGCGTGCTTATCGTGCCGGTCTGGGTATTGATCCCGGCGATGTGGAGAACGACCTGATCCGTAACGCCAACGAGTATCTGTACACCGATCCGGATGATCCCAGTTCGCCCAAAAAGACCATTCTTCCGCAAGGTGGTATTTACAACTTGTACTTAACCAAACTGCTGTCCGTTGATTTGCGTGGTACCATCTCTTACAATCGCGGCTTTGCCAACAATGGCCAAGAAGGAGACGACCATATTATCAATGTGTTTGGCGGTGTTGAGAGTAATATGACCGACCGTCAATATATCTCAAGCAGAGGCTGGGGATATCAGTACGATAACGGAGGCGTGCCCTATTATGACTATCATGTCTTCAAACAGGGTCAGGAGGAAAACACGCAATATTATAGAAACGACCCGACTTATTATCGTAACTTGGCATTCTTCGGAACAGCCACCTATTCGTATAAGTCCCGTTACTCGGTTACAGGAACTATCCGCTATGAAGGTTCAAATAAACTGGGTAAATCCATTCGCGCACGTTGGTTGCCGACATGGAATGTCAGCGGTGTATGGAATGCTGACGCAGAGAGATTCTGGCGCCCCACTTTCGACAAATGGTGGACGACAGCCAACCTCAAACTGAGTTACTCGTTGACGGCAGACCGTGGTCCGGCGGATAACTCGCTTGCCAAGTTCATGGCTTATTCTCCGTGGCGTCCTTTGGCGGGTGTTACAGAGACAGGTATCTCGCTGGAGAGTCTGGAGAACTCCGAATTGACTTATGAGAAGAAATATGAGTTCAATATCGGAACTACGTTAGGATTCTTCAATGACCGCTTGAGTCTTGAGTTCGACTGGTACACCCGTAACAACTTTGACTTGATCGGATATGTTTATACGGCCGGTGTAGGCGGTGAGACCATGAAGATAGCGAACGATGCAACTATGAAATCCTCGGGTGTTGAATTGACGATCTCTACTGTTAATGTGGATATTAAGAACTTCCGCTGGACGAGCGATTTGACGTTCTCACACCACACCAATAAGATTACGAAACTGCAGGATCAGAGTAATATCCGTCAGTTAGTATCCGGTATGGGTGACGGTCGCATGGTGGGTTATCCGTTAGGAGCCCTGTTCTCCTTCCGTTTTGCCGGTTTGACCGAAGACGGTCTGCCTACTTTCTATTCGGATGACAAGGGCAATATATTCGGTCCAACGACAACCACCAATGCCGGTGTAACGGTTACTCAATATTCCGAGATCAACATGCAGGACAGAGAGGATTACAAAGAAGGAGGAATCTATCAAGGCATGCTGAAGTATGAAGGCCCGATAGACCCGACTATTGATGGTGGTTTCAACAATACGTTCACCATCTTCAACAACCTGAAAGTGGGTATCTTCTTTACCTACGGATTCGGTAACGTGATCCGTCTGTCCAACCTGTGCTATACATGGAGCAGTACATACGACGACCTGACCGCCAGTCCGCGCGAGATGAAGAACCGCTGGACAACTCCGGGCGACGAGGCTACTACTACGATCCCCGTTATTGCCAGCCGCCGCCAGTTTGAGACCATCGAAGGTTTGCGTTACGCTTACCAGGCCTACAACTACAGCGACCAGCGTGTAGCCAGAGGTGATTTTATCCGTTTGAAAGAAATCTCCGTGGAGTACTCTTTCCCGAAAAGATGGTTTGAGGGCCAGAAAGCCGTTTCGTCGTTCTCCGCCAAACTCAGCGGTACGAACCTTGCACTGCTGTATGCAGACAAGAAGCTGAACGGTATGGATCCCGAGTTCTTCAACGTGGGCGGTACCGCTTCGCCTGTTCCGCGTCAGTTCACACTGACTTTCCATCTTGGATTCTAACAAACAACTCAAATAGTAAATTATGATGAAGAATATATATATCAACATAGTCCTGTCAGCAGTTCTGCTGGCGTCTGCCGGATGCAATTTCCTGGACAAGAACCCGGATATGCGTACGGAGATAGATTCCAAGAAAAAGGTACAGTTGCTGCTTGTCAATGCGTATGACGCCCCTAACTACGGCCCAATAGGAGAGTTCTGCTCCGACAATATCGTGGATAACAACACGCCGTGGGGAGACACCAAAGCGGCTCACAAAACTCCGCTTTCACAGATGATGAGCGAGCTTTTCGCATGGCAAGATGTAACCTCAGATAATGGACAGGACTCACCGTACTGGATTTGGAACTACTGCTACAAAAACATTGCTGTAGCTAATCAGGCTTTGGATGCCATCAAGAAACTGGAGGAAGAAGGCCAGGACATGAGTGCAGAGAAAGCGGAAGCTTTGTTGTGCCGCGCTTACAACCACTTTATTCTGGTCAATATCTTCTGTCAGGCATACAAAGATCCTGTATCCAGCAAGCAGGACATCGGTATTCACTATATGACGGACATTGAAAACACCGTCAAACCGGCATACGACCGTGGCAATGTTGCCGAAGTATATCGTCTGATTGAAGAGGACATACAGGCCGCTCTTCCACTGGTCAGCGACGAATACTACTCGGTGCCGAAATACCATTTCAACGTCAGCGCGGCTTACGCGTTCGCTGCCCGGTTCTACCTTTTCATCCGCGATTACGACAAAGTGATTACTTATGCCAACCGCGTATTGGGTTCGTCAAGCAGCGAAGCATTAAGCAAGATGTTTGATGCGGACAACTGCATGAAACTGGGTAATATCGAGCAGGAGATGTACGCATGGTATGATGTTTCGTCGCCGGCAAACCTGTTCTTACAGACTACTTATTCCACGGCGATGTATAATTTCCTGTCGGATTACTGCCGCTACACATTCAACCGCGCTCCGCGTGACTATACCGTCAACGGTTCGGGTCCGTGTTGGAGCGGTCGTTTCCCCGGTGTGAATATCTGGCGGTTTGACGACAATTTCGGTGGGTTCCTGGCCAAGGTCTATGAGCCGTTCGAGTACACCAACAAAGAGGCAGGTATCGGTTATCCGCATAGTCTCCGCCGCGAGTTCACGACGGGCGAGACCCTGCTCTGCCGCGCAGAGGCGAAAATCATGAAAGGCGATCTGGAATCTGCCGTAGAGGATATGAATACATGGGCTAAAGGATATCTGTGTACCACCACGCTTACGGCCGACAAGATCACCCAGTTCTTTGCCCGCAGTAACGGTACCTCAGCAGCAGTCAAGGCCCGTAACGCGCAGCTTGTGCCCGATTTGCACAATGGAGACATGTGCTCCAATTGGGTTATCTCTGCCGACAAACTCTCCTACATCTGGTGCGTGCTCCATTTCCGCCGTATCGAGACGCTGCACGACGGTATGCGCTGGTTTGACATCAAGCGTTACGGTATCGAGTTAGAGCACGAAATCAGCGACGGTGTCGGAGGCGTAGTAACGAAGAAACTGATTTGGAACGATGACCGCCGTGCCATCCAGTTGCCGCAAGAGGCTATAGAAGGCGGTCAGACCAAGAACCCGAGAAATGTAGTTGGAGACAACATAAACATCAGTACAGCCGGTTCAGAAAGCAGCGGTTTGTTGGATTTGTATATCAACCTGCAACAAGCCCTGTCAACTCTATCAATAATGGATTAAACAAGAAGAAAAGATGAAAGTAGCATATAAAATAGTTGCATGTGTCGCCATTCTCCTCTCGCTGGTGTCATGCGAGGAGAAACTGGACTCTGAGTCCATATTCAAAGATACGGCGGATGACAAGACATCGTACACCTACGAGTTCGACCAATATCTGTACAACACCTATACGATGGGATACAACATATCATTCCAGTACAAGCTGAACGATGCTTCTGCTGATATGGATTACAACCTGGTGCCTGTTTCTTTCGAGAAGGCCCAAATGGTAGCTCACGCCGTGAAGTACCTGTGGCTGGATGTGTATGACAAGCAGATGGGAAAGGAGTTCTTGAAGACCTACACCCCGCGTATCATCAATATCATCGGCAGCCCGGCAGTCAATGCCGCCCAACATACCGAGACTTTAGGTGTGGCAGAAGGCGGTATAAAGATTACGCTGTACAAGATGAATGATTTTGACCTCAACAATATCGAGTGGATGAACAAGTATATCTTCCATGTGATGCACCATGAGTTCTCGCATATTCTGCACCAGACTAAGACTTTCCCGAAAGAATACGAGCAGATAACCGCCGGTCTGTATGACTCTCAGGCATGGCAGAGCCGCACCGATGACGAGGCTTACAGATTAGGCTTTGTCACCCCCTACTCGATGAGCGAGGCACACGAGGACTTCGTAGAGGTCATCTCTTCTTATATCACGGACACGCGCGAAGTATGGCAGGCACGCGGCTTCACGATGGCTGAGGATCATACGCATATTGAGGCGGTGAACCTGAGCCAGGAGGGCACCGAGATCATCAACACAAAAATCAACATGTGCAAGGATTGGTTAAGGGAGAAATACAACTACGAGTTGGATTCCATCCGTGCCGAGGTACAGCGACGCCAAGACGCCCTCACGTATGACATTGTAATGAACGACAGTTACTAAACAGATTAAATTATGACACACAACTTAACAAAGATAGCGTTATTCGGCATCGTAGTTTTCGGTACGGCTTTGTTCTGCGCATGCAACCGGCAGGAGAAAGAACTTTTCGACATGTCGGGAACCGAGCGTACTGAAGCAGCCATGACCAAAACAGCGGAGATTCTGACTTCTGCGGAAAACGGCTGGGAGATGCATTATTTCACCAACCCGGAGGGACAGGGTCATGTCCTTCTGTTCAAATTCGAGAAGAACGGCATTGTCACCGTCGCAGCTAAGAATGAAGTTACATCCAACAAAGGTACGTACAAGTCCGCCCAAAGCATATGGGCGACGGACGCCTCCCAAGGTCCGGTACTCTCCATGAAGACCTACAACGACGTATTCAGCGTATTCGCCGACCCGAAGAGTGACGGTCTCGGATATGAGGGAGACTATGAGTTCATCGTCATCAGCGCCAATAGCGACCAAATCGAACTGATGGGCAAGAAGAACCGCGCCCGTTGTATCATGACACCGGTTGAATCCGGCGTTGCATGGGATACTTTCTTTGCCCCCATTGACCGGATAAAAGCCTATACATTCAGCGGAAACAGCGGAATGCAGTTCCAGCTGGTCGTCGATGACAAAACGTATCTGCCGCTGGAGTATAGCGACATGGCGATGACTGAAACAGTCCAGAATGCGTTTGTATTCCCGCTGATAGTAACCCGTACGGGTGTTGATTTCTATGACCAGGGAATCATGTTTGCCCCCAACCGGTACGCGAAGCATTTTGTGCTGAACAACGAGCTGACCAAACTGGTTTGTACGGACGAAGGAGTAAACGCATATATCCGTTCGGCATTCACCATTCCGGAGTATTTCCATTTCCGTTTGTCTCGCAACAACGAATGGCAGATTAGTGCCACCGAAAACGGCAGTGCGGCTCAAGCTGCCTACAACGCTTTCGCGCAAGGTATCAAATCCACGAATGCGACACTCAATTATCTGGCATTCATTACAAAGGCAGACAACACACTGGCGCTGCATATCCGTTTTACGGTTTCCAACCAGCGTTACGACGGCTACTATACCCTTACCACCAGCGAGGACGGAAATAAGATTGCAATAGCCTATTCATCGGCGGACGCGAACGGTGAAGCCGCCCTCAAGCGTGCCGGAGGCAATAACTTGAACAAAGGTATCTCCCTGCTGAACAATCTCATCTCGGGTACCTTTACATTGTCCTCTGTATCAGGCAGTACATTAAATATCCAGCAGATGTATATGCTCAACGAAAGCAATCCCGAGCATGTGCTGAAGATATTCGTGAAATAACGTTTTATTTATTGTTTAACTAAAAAAAACTAAAAGTATGAAGAAGATTATTTTACTTTTTGTTTCTGCATTAAGTGTTTTCTCGTACGCGCAGAAAGCCCAGCTTAATGAAAGCGTAGCAGCAAGAATGGATATCAACGTTCCTGCCAAACACGCTGAGTTGAAAACCACAGCTATAAAAACCATAGTACCGGCAGTTACTCCGGAGATGCTCACGACGGTAAAAAAAGCTGATGCCACCCCGATGACTCTCCGGGAAGCAGCATTAAAGCCCGCCAAAGCGCGTGCAGCTGAGACCGAGGATTTCTACGCCATGTATTCCAGACCGGAGGGTACATTCTTCTGCGGTATTGATCCCGAGGGTACGTATCTGTGGATTAACTTCCCGTCCTTAGTCGGCGCATGGAAAAACGGTCTGACGGAATGGACATACAAGAATTACTCGGAGGGAGCCGAGTCGGTAGAATGGAAGAGCAGACTGTATCCGCGCTACTCGCAATATTTCTCAATCACAGAAGAGGGGGATTTTGTGGATTCGCTGATACAGGAGTTTCCGCGAGATGGCTATCCCGAACTCCCTGCACTGATTGCTTCAAAAACAGTAGACAGTAAGCAGGTGAAAGACAGTTTTGTGCTGATGGGTTATCCGGGTGAGCCAGTGGACACCACTATCGCCAACACGTTGGTATGGAACGGCTACTTGAACCCTATCAGCGATGACGGTATGTTCCCTCTGACAAACGCAATGTTCTTCAACAGGGAAACCGGATTAGACTACAGCATGAGCAATGTTTGGGACACAGACGAGGACACCAAATCATGGTCATATATCTATGGTACGAAACCGCTGACCTACCAAGGAAAAGAGGGCGATGTAACTTTCCAGCCGGCAGGATTGTTGGTATTCTACGACAAACCGCAAGCACCTCTTTTTGTCAAAGAGATTACGATAGCTCTGCAGGCAATCATATTCAATGAGGATTCTGCAAAATTCTGTAATGATACTGCCACCTTCTCCCAATTAGGAGTTGCTATCATGTCCGCTGACGCTTCAAAAATGCTTGCATCGGCAACCTGTACAATTAAAGATACTACCAACAACATGTACATCCCCGGTTGCATGGCTCACTTCAGTTTCCAGGAGTACGATGAGTACGGCATGCTTATCTCTGAGGGTATCACCATCAATGAGCCGTTTGTAGTAATGCTTACCGGTCTTGACCAGGAAGGTGCTAATTTCGGTATCTTAAGTTCTTTGAACCCGTATTTTTCTGCTAACACACTCGTAATGGATACAGACGGAAAGAGCCACGAATATGCTAATTTCGACCCGTATATCATGCTCAACGGTGTCTTCTATACGCTTGAGGATAACTCAAAAGACTTTTTCGGTTTGGAAAATTATGGTGATACCATTAACATGGTAGCCAACTATGACGAGAGTGGCGTATATTATCTGACTCACGCAGACGGCGATTTGAAGGGATATTACAATGTGGCCATTGCTGCAACAGAGATGCTGTACGATACTACTACATACCAATACAATTACAATATAACTGCTCCGGATTGGGCAAACAATATTGTAATGGAATGGATAGACGGAGATTTTGATACCTGGTATAACCTCAACTCGTATCAACTCTTTATCGAGGGTGTAGAAGAGTATTTCGAGCCGGGCACAGAGCTTCCGAAAGTAGGCGATGAGATCAAACTGAGCAAATATGGCCGCGAGCTGGTATTCAAAATCGTTGACGTAGATGGTCCTCAAGGAATAGAGTCTGTTAGCGGCAATAATAAAGTCCAGACGAAGAAATTTATTCGTGAAGGTCATTTGATTATCGAACGCAACGGAGTGAAGTACAGCGCAACAGGAGCCAAACTCTAATTACATTTATTTCACCTTCAAGTATGAATCCAGCGACGCTGCTGTTGCAACAGTTGGTGCATGCAGAAGGTGCTACTGCTGACACCTGCGTTGTAACCGTTTCTGACCCGTATAATGCAGATTGACTTGCGTCAAAGCGAAAAGGCAATGCAGCAGATCAACAAGATGCAGTTGACCAAGCGTCGTATGAAATAAATTTCATCAAATATCGAAAAAAATCCCGCATACCTTTGCGTATGTGGGATTTTTTTTGTACCTTTGCGGCTTAAATTGGAAGATTATGCGCTTATGAAAAGATATTTAGTTTTTTTAGTAGCCGCGCTAATAGGTAGCGCAAGTGCGTGGGCAGTGGTTGCGTCCCCTGTTCCATTTGAGTACACCAAGCCTGACGGAACGGTCGTAATGGCGCGTGTGTACGGCGATGAGTTTCACTCGTACATCGAGTCCTTAGACGGTGAGTTACTTTCCGGTAGCCGCGACGAAGAGGTGCTGGAAGAGGCGGCTCAGATACGTCGTATCCGTCGTGCGCACCAAGAGGCAGGTCATACGGCTTTCCCGACGAAGGGTTCACCGCACAGTCTGGTACTGCTCGTCAGTTTTGCGGATCTCGACATGGGAGAGAGTCTGCAGAATTTCAAGGATTTGCTCAACAAGTCCGGTTACAACCATAACGGTGCTACCGGTTCGTGTCGCGATTTCTATATCGCTTCGTCGGACAGTATCTTCTTGCCGGAGTTCGACTGCTACGGTCCGTATAAGTTAAGCAAAAAAATGGAATATTACGGTAGGAATTCGGGTAATAACAACAGTGTTCATGCGCACGATATGGTCGCCGAAGCCTGCCAGATGGCGCATAACGCCGGTGTAAATTTCAAGAAATATGACACGAACAACGACGGTTTGCTGGACAATGTCTTTATCTTCTACGCCGGTCATAACGAGGCCGAGGGTGGTCCTGCCGCTTCTATATGGCCGCACCAGAGTAACATCTCGTCCATGGGTGTTAGGTTAGACGGCGTGTTGGTTGCCTCCTACGCATGTACGTCTGAATATAAAGGTGCAAGCGGTAGCACGCGATGCGGCATCGGTACGTTCTGCCATGAGTTCGGTCACGTGATCGGACAACCGGATTTCTACGACACCGATTATAACTACTACTCTGTCGGCAACTGGGATATTATGTGTGAAGGGTGTTATAATAACAACGGTAACACCCCGCCTACGTTCTCGGCCTATGAGCGTATGTACGAGGGTTGGTTAACGCCGAAGCAATTGTTGTTACCGGGTCAATACCTGCTGTCCGACGTACCGTTCCATAAAGAGGCGTACCTGGTGGCCGCATCGACGCATAACCTGTCCGGTACGTCACCGAGTCCGAGTGAGTTCTTCCTGCTGGACTACCGCAGCGGTGCCAACGGTTGGGACCAAGCCCTGCCGGGACACGGTATGTTGGTTTGGCACATTGACTACTCTGCATCGGCATGGACGAGTAACACGCCCAATAACGGTCTGACCCTGATGCGTATGCACTTGGAGGAAGCCAACGGTGTCACCTGGCAGAGACGCGCCAACCGCGAGGATGGCCGTCCGTCCGATCCCTACCCGGGTACACAGAACGTTACGTTCTTCACCCCTGTTTTGCATAACGGCACAGATATCGAGCAGCCGATCTTCAATATCGCAGAAATGGGAGACCTGATCAGTTTCACCTTTATCAGCGATG
>Ga0310690_10006542_pt1 | contig 15273 bp, 8 predicted proteins | sample AusTroGonzalo_MG_2_FD_207661 | JGI IMG/M metagenome (GOLD analysis project Ga0310690, IMG submission 207661) | Bovine rumen microbial communities from tropical cattle in Woodstock, Queensland, Australia - Gonzalo_04 (v2) (version 2) | ecosystem: Host-associated > Mammals > Digestive system >...
GAATTGTGAATGGTGAATTGCCCTACGGAGGCTTACCCAAGGATAACCGCAACATACCCCAAGGATAACCCAAGGATAATATGCAAAAAATGACAATTTTTGTTTTTTACTATATAATACTATGTATTATATACTTTTTGCACGTGTTTTTTTATTTGCATATGTCATTTTTTTTTCGTACCTTTGCAGCCGCAAAGGTTTTGAATATGAAAAAGAAGAATCTGCCAATCATAGAAAACGTGGAAATCACCGGCGTGGCAGCCGAGGGGAAAGCGTTGGTGCGGATCAACGACATCGTCACGTTTGTGCCTAACTGCGTGCCGGGCGATATAGTGGATCTGCAAGTGACGAAGAAAAAACACTCCTTCATGGAGGCACGGGTGCTGCGTGTAGTGCAACCGAGTGAGAAGAGGTGTGCCGCGCGCTGCAAGCATTTCGGTGTCTGCGGCGGGTGTAAATGGCAGATTCTGCCATACGAAGAACAGCTCAAATACAAGCAGCAGCAAGTGGTGGACAACCTCACACGCATCGGCAAAATCGAACTGCCCGAGATCAGTCCTATTATCGGTTCCAAACATATCTACGAGTACCGCAACAAACTGGAGTTTACCTTCTCCGACCGACGCTGGCTTCCTATGGAAGAGTTTAAATTGCTCAATGAACAATCACCAATCACCAATCACCAATCACCAATTATTAATGGCCTCGGTTTTCATATCCCGAACTGCTTTGACAAAGTGCTGAATATCGAGGAGTGCCACCTGATGCCGGACATCAACAACCGCATCCGAAACGGTGTGCGCACGTATGCCTGCGAGCACGGACTCACTTTCTATAACGAGCACACCCACACGGGACTGCTGCGGACGATGACTCTGCGGAATAACCACAAAGGCGAACTCATGGTAATCGTCGTCTTCGGAGAACCAATCTCCAATCACCAATCACCAATCACCAATTTTCTGGAATTCTTGCATCAAGAATTTCCGGAAATAGTCTCCCTACTCTACGTCGAGAATCTGAAGTTCAACGACACAATCGGCGACCAGGAAGTGAAAGTCTGGTTCGGCGAGGACCACATTTTCGAAGAAATGGAGGATTTGCGTTTTAAGGTTGGCCCTAAATCGTTCTACCAGACCAATACGGAACAGGCGTACGAGTTGTACAAAGTGGCGCGTGAATTCGCATTCGACCAGTTACCAATGACCAATGACCAATTACCAATTACCAATAACCGATTACCATTGGTTTACGACCTGTACACGGGCACCGGCACAATAGCCAATTTTGTGGCACGACAGGCCCGCCAGGTCATCGGTATCGAATATGTTCCCGAAGCGATTGAAGACGCCAAAGTTAATGCGAAGATTAATAAAATCGAGAACGCACTTTTCTTCGCGGGCGACATGAAGGACATCCTGAATGATGATTTTGTGGCGCATTACGGACGTCCGGACGTTATTATCACCGACCCTCCACGCGCAGGAATGCACGAAGATGTGGTCAATGTGATTCTAAATGCCGAGCCGAAACGAATCGTGTATGTGAGTTGCAACCCTGCCACACAGGCACGCGATCTGGCGCTGCTCGACACGAAATACCGCGTCACCAAAGTGCAACCGGTGGATATGTTCCCACACACGCAACACGTGGAAAATGTGGTGCAACTCGAATTGAAAAATCACAAATCATAAATCACAAATATGATTAACTTATTAATCATCCTTCATATTTATTTTGTCTCTTTTCTGGACAAGCCGGAGAAGACCGCGCCGCAGTTGTCCGAGCGGGCTAAAGAACAGCGAGCTAAATGGGATATCCCCACCGACCAGATGGATTACCCTGTCAGCCCGACCTATCAGAATCAGTTGCTTAAAATGGGTGTGAAGATTCATCACAAGAGCCGCTGGTTCAACGGCGTGACGTGTGAAATGGACTCGGCAACGGCAGTCAAAGTGTCAGAATTGAAGTTCGTGACGGATGTAGAAATGACGCGTGACACGAGTGTTTCCAGACCGGCGCCGCTCGTGCAGAAAAGGCACGAACTGCCGGCGCAACAGACCAGCTACATCACCGACAAGCAACTGGCGCTATACAACCTGCATCCCTTGCATCAGGCCGGTTATGAAGGACAAGGCATACTGATAGCCGTTTGCGATGGCGGATTCGGATGTGTAGATACGCTGAGCTGCTTCCGGCAGAAAGAGTTGTATCTGGGGCATTTTGACCTGACGGATGACAAGGAGGATTTTCTGGACAAAGGCAAAGGCGCCCACGGCACAGAGTGCCTGAGTACCATTTCCGCCATTGATTCCAAGCATGGATATTACGGCGCTGCAACCAAGGCGCAGTACTATCTGATGCGCTCGGAGGAATATCAGACCGAGTCTCCCAAGGAGATGGACAATTTAGTCGCAGCCCTGGAAAAAGCGGATTCTCTCGGCGTTAATGTGTTCTCTGTTTCTCTCGGCTATTCATGGTTTGACAACTCGTCATGGGACCTGCCCAAGAGTGCAATGGACGGCAAGAGCACGCGCGTGAGTCAAGCGGCCACCATTGCGGCGCGCAAAGGAATGTTAGTGTGCGTGGCAGCGGGAAACGAAGGAGACAAGACCTGGCGGACTATTACTGCACCGGCGGACGCAGACAGTATATTGGCAGTCGGAGCGGTGAGCAATGACAGCCTTATCGGAAGTTTCTCCAGTTATGGTCCCTCGGAAGACGAGCGTATCAAACCGGAGGTGTGTGCGGTTGGCGTCGGAACGTCTATCATCAAGCCGGACGGTTCGGTTATCTATGGCAACGGCACCAGTTTTGCCACACCGCTTATAGCCGGTCTCGCAGCCAGTCTGTGGTCCGCTCTGCCGGAGGAAAACGCGATGCAGATCCGCGACCGCATTATCCGTTCTGCCGACCGGTACACGATGCCGGACAAGAATCAGTACGGCTACGGTATTCCGGATGCATGGAAAGCCTATACGATGAAACGTGAGGAGGCGCTGATGATAAATATCGAAGGGATGAACGAGGATGTACCGCAAAAAATCATCCGTGGAGACCAGATACTCATCATCCGCCACGGACATATCTACAACCTTGCCGGCCAGTTAATAGAATAAGATCTGAATGCTGAAATCTGATGGCTGATGGCTGATGGCCACAAAAAAGGCAGGCTGACTACATCGCACCGCTACAACCTCCTACCCTTGCTTCGGTCAAGACCTGGGGGAGTTCAGAGGGAGCTGGTCGTATAGCACCTGCCTATAGCATAATTTGAAATCGGGTGCAAAGGTACTGCTTTTTTTTGACATGTGCAAATATTTTTGAAAAAAAATGCTTTTGTCTTTTGACTTTTAATAATGTTAACGGACTTTATCATATCACGAATCAAAGCCGAACTGCCTTTCGAGCCGAACGAAGAAAAAGAGGGTTTGCTGCAAGCCCTCGCTTCTTTTCTGGTCTCTCGCGAGGAACGGAAAGCGTTCATCTTACGCGGCTATGCCGGTACAGGAAAGACGAGCGTGATGAGTGCCTTAGTCCGTGCGATGGAGGGGCTGCATCACCCCTGCATACTACTCGCCCCTACCGGCAGAGCCGCCAAAGTGCTCAGTCGCTATTCAGGCTTTCCGGCTTATACCATTCACAAGAAGATCTACCGCCAGAACCAATTAGGCAGCGAGGCTTTTTCGCTGACCGACAACCTGCACACCCGCACACTCTTCATCATAGATGAAGCCTCTATGCTTTCCGGCCAACGGGACAACGGCACTTTTGGGAGCGGGTGCCTGCTGAACGATCTGGTGCACTACGTCTATAACTGCCGTGGGTGCAGTATGCTGTTGGTCGGCGATGATGCTCAGTTACCGCCTGTAGGCAGTCTCAACAGTCCAGCCTTGGATGCAGACTATATGAGCTATACCTTTCACCTTTCACTTTTCAATTTTCAACTTTCTCAAGTGGCTCGCCAGGCATTGGACAGCGGGATACTCGCAGAGGCAACTCGACTTCGTGAACAAATTTCAAATTTCAAATTTCAAATTTCAAATTTTTCCATTCAGCCGAACGGGAAAGACATCATCAGACTCAAAGGGGATGAAGTGATTGAGACACTGGAGGACAGCTGGCGGCTGGTTGGCGCGGAAGAGACACTCATCATCGCCCGCAGCAACAAGATGACGAACCTATACAACCAAGGTGTACGAGCGCGCGTATTATATAAGGAGGATGACCTGTCGAACGGAGACCGGCTGATGGTGACCAAAAACAATTATTTCTGGGCGCAGGAATATGACGATTTGGAGTTTATTGCCAATGGCGACATGTTCGAGATAGAGCGGCTGACCAACCGGCATGAGATGTACGGCTTTCAGTTTGCCAAGGCCTCGCTACGGTCGGTGGATTATGATTGGGAGATTGATGCGCTCGTATGGCTTGACACGCTGACAACGGACAGTCCCGAGGCCAATTATATATTGCAGAAAGAGCTCTTCTCACGCATCGCAGAGGATTACCCGGAGATTCGTAATAAGAAAGAGTTGGTCAAACGAATCTTCGATTCGCCCTATTACAACGCCCTGCAAGTGCGGTTCGCCTATTGCGTGACCTGCCATAAAGCCCAAGGCGGTCAGTGGAAACATGTCTATATTGACAACGGATTGGGGGATGAGTGGATCAGCGGATTGGAAGAACATGAAAAACGCGAATTTCTGCGCTGGTTATACACGGCTCTCACCCGTTCTACGGAAAAAATATACCTTTTGCGATAAAAAATTCTCAAAGTCTTGCATATATCAGATTTTTTTTGTAATTTTGCACGCAAAATTGTGCACAACAAACAAAATCTATTTATACTATTATGCAATTCAAGCTATTACACGCATTTGCTGCGTTAACCTTAGTCGGATTGTTAGCGGGCTGTCATTCGAAAATCGACTTGACAGACATTAACAAACAGGCTGAGGTGGATTTAGGAGTCGCACTTCCTATCGGAAGCATTCATGCGACAATTGGTGATTTTCTCGGTACAGGACGAGTGTCCAAGATTTACATGGATTCAACCGGTGTATTTCACTTTATTGACACCGTCAATCTTCCGACGAAGGATTTCCACAAAATAGATTTAACGAAGTATATCTTGCAGAACTCCAAGCCGCTCAAGTTCAACATCAAGGACAAGGTGGGCAAGTCTGTCATCCACGGTGACGGTTCAACGGAAACGATGTTGGATTACAAATTCTCGTTGAGCACGGAGGCATTCTGTGAGAACCTTGCGGATGAACGTGTTGACAGTATCCAGGTGTCCGAGGCAAGCTTCGTTTCCATCATCGACGTAGAGGATTTCGGTCTCAAATGGTCTGAGATTAAGAAAGTACAATTAATCTTAGGTGACCAGATTCGCATTGCCGATAATGTGATTGACATCCCTATCGATGACTACGGATACGACGAGAAAATACCTATTACGATAAAGAATTTCTCGGTAGACCTGATGGATCATGACAACGGAGGCACGATAGACAAAGTTTATTTCAAAATCAAATTCTATGTATGTCCGAAGGACGGTCATGATGTCGCGATATCGGAAGACAGCCAGTTCTCCTATGATTTGAGAGTGAATGTGGTGGATTACGATGCTATCTGGGGTTTCTTCCAGGCAGGCAATGAGATGCGCGACGCACAGGTGCTGTATATGGACAGTCTGTGGGAGGATTGGAAGAATGTGAAGAAGCTCAAAGTGCGTTTCATGGAGCCCACTATCGAGGCCTTTGTAACCCATCAGATTGCAGCACCGGTTGTGCTCTATATCGACTATATCACCGCCATTGACTCGGCAGGAAATGCCACACATGCCACTTGGGACAATGATATCAAAACCCACTTCCCCTTGCAAGAGGTCATCAACCCTTACTCACGCAATCTGTCGGACAGCATAACCAACAGACATAAATTTACTTACGAGCCGGATAAAGGCAATATAGATGCCTTGTTTAACGTGCGCCCCGATCGGTTCGGATATAGTTTCTACGCGTGGGTGGATACCAAACCGCGTCAGGACGACTGGAAAAACTGGGATGTGAAATGGCAAAACCGAATAACGCGTGATGCCTCTGTACACGGGTATGCTGTAGCGGATGTGCCATTCAAAGTGAATACCGGCAGTGAACTGGAGTACACTACTACGCTGCAGGATATCGACATCAGTAATATCTCGCTCGATTCGCTGATGGCCAGTGTCGAGATGCTGGATTCGTTAAAAGCATCGAATATCAAACTGATTCTTGACATCGAGAACGGACTGCCGTTTGCCATAGAGGGTACGTTCACGTTCTGCAACAAAGACAGCGTCGATATGCACATGCACCTGTTTGAGGACAATGAGAAGAACCACCTGCTCTTCCCGGCTCCTGAGATGGTAATACCGGCCGGAGAGGTGTACGGATATGTGAGCAAACCGTCCTCTACGCGTGTAATCATCAATATCGACCAGAATGATTTCGACCGCCTGTCAGAGGTGGGTTATATCCGCATGGATGCCGCCATGTACGGCAACCCCGCTCCATGTAAAGTATCGGCAGGGAATGACTTGCGTATTCGTCTCGGACTCGCTGCACACGTGGATGCTGTATTGGATTTCAACAGGAACAATAACGAAAACAATGACAATCAATAAGGAGGGCTGAGCAATGAAAACAAGTAAATATCTCTTTACGGCGCTCATAGCCGCCTTGACGCTCTCCGCAAGCGCACAACAGGTAACAACGCTCTATTTCTTGGAGAACGTTCCCATGCGTCATACTATCAACCCGGCCTTTCAACCGGTAAGCAACGGATATGTCAATTTTACGCCGCTCGGATGGATGTCTCTTGGAGCAGGAAACAACTCCTACACCTTGAGTGACTTTGTCTTTGTGGACAATAATCCGCAGAGTCCTACGTACGGCCAGACTATCACGGCCTTCCACCCGAATGCAGACAGCCAGGCTTTCATTAAAAGCATGCGCAACATGATTTTTACGAACGCTGAGATGACCTTCGGTTTCCTTAACTTCGGTTTCCGTCTCAAGGATGTAGGATATGTCACCTTTGGTATCAACGAGCGAATAGAGTTCGGCAACACGATTCCTAAGTCGTTGATGTCGTTCGTTATCGGCGGAGGAATGACGGATCTGGAGGGTGTGAACACACTGAGTCTCACCGGACTGGGAATGGGAGCAACTGCCTACACGGAGTTTGCCGGTGGGTACAGTCATAAAATCAATGACCAGTGGACTGTCGGTGGTAAACTCAAATTCCTCTTGGGTCAAGCCTATGCCAAATTCGACACCAAACGTCTCACACTGGACGCCAGCACACGTGAATGGAACATGAACGGTAGCATGGAAGTGGATGTCAGCGGACCGTTCAATGCCGCCTATTTAGGTCGTCAGATTGATGGGAAAACGGCATACGACGTCTATAGTGGTTTTGCAGGAGAAGGTGAATTCCGCACGGACAGTCTGTTTGATATGAGTAATATAGCTGCCCTGCTCAAACCGTCGGGGTATGGTGTGGCTTTTGACCTCGGTTTCACATACAAGCCACTCGATATGCTGCAAATCAGCGCTGCATTGACTGACCTCGGATTCATCTATTGGAAAGGCAGCCGGTTTGATTGCAAAGTGGATTCCGTTTCCTTCAGGGGTATTGACGTGGAGTACGGTGATCCGGCTTATCGCGATGAGAACGGTCAGTTCAACACAGGTATTCTGATGGACAGTGTGACCGCTCACTTGACGGACCTGTTGCACGGTATCACCTTCGCTCACAGCGGCAAAGGTCGCGCACGAATGGTGTCTGCACGCCTCAACGTTGGTCTGGATGCTAATTTCTGGGACAACCGTATCGGCGTAGGTATCGTTTCTGCTACGCGCCTTTATAACTCACGCTTATACGAAGAAATCACATTCGGTCTGGCTTTCCGCCCGGTTAACTGGTTCAATATAGCGATGAGTTATTCGTTGCTCAACAACGGTAAATACAGCAATATCGGTGCAGGTCTCAGTTTGATGCCGTACGATGGTATCAACCTGACCTTGGCGATGGATTATATGCCGACCAGCTACGCCGGACTGCCTCGTGAGGGCAAAGAGCCGCTCTACGTCATCCCGGATAAGATGAAGATGTTCAACCTCGCTTTAGGCTTCTCTATCTGCTGGGGTTCGAACCGCAAAGACTCGGATAAAGACGGTGTATGGGATAAGATTGATATGTGTCCGGAGACACCGCGCGGTGTGCAAGTGGATAGTGTTGGCTGTCCGCTCGATGAGGACCATGACGGTGTGCCTGATTATCTGGATCACTGTCTCGGTACACCTCCGGCTGCCATCGGTTTCGTCGATTCGCTGGGTTGCGAACTGGATACCGACGGTGACGGTGTAGAAGACTATAAGGACGAATGCCCGAACACGCCGCAGGCGGCTTGGGGTAAAGTGGATAGCGTCGGATGTCCGCTCGATACGGATGGTGACGGTGTGCCTGACTATCTGGATGAGTGCCCGGATACACCGGAGGCTGCATACGGCCAGATTGATGCCAAGGGTTGTCCGCTGGATAGCGACGGTGACGGTGTGCCTGATTACCTCGACAAGTGCCCGGAGACGCCGCAGGCGGCTTGGGGACTGGTAGATACGCTCGGTTGCCCGATTGATACCGATAATGATGGCGTACCTGACTATCTCGATGAATGTCCGAACACGCCGAAGGAGGCAATCGGTCATGTCGATGCGCGCGGTTGTGAACTGGATAGCGACGGTGACGGTGTGCCTGACTATAAGGACGAGTGTCCGTTCGTTCCGGGACCGAAGATCAACAAGGGTTGTCCGGAAATCAAGCGTGAGGTTCGTCAATTGCTCCAGAAAGCAATGCAAGGTATCGAGTTCGAGACCGGCAAATCGACCATCAAGAAGAAGTCCTTCCCGCTCCTCGACCAGATTGCTGCTACCTTCATTGAGAACAGCAATTACATCATCGAGGTTCAGGGTCACACCGATAATGTGGGTAAGGCCGATTACAACATGAAGTTGTCTGACGACCGTGCTAACTCAGTGATGAACTACCTGATTGCTCACGGTGTTGAATCGACTCGTATGACCGCACACGGATATGGTATGGATGTGCCTATTGCAGATAATAGTACCAAGGCAGGACGTCAGAAAAACCGCCGTGTTGAGTTCAAGATCAGCTTCGAGGAGGTACACGTTGAGACCATCCTTGACCACGCTGACCCACAACCCGCGGACAGCACAGCAACCACTCCGCAACAGTAAATTGATAATTTTAAATTTTGAATTAATATCATTATGGGACGCGCATTTGAATATCGCAAAGCGACTAAACTGAAAAGGTGGGGACATATGTCCCGCACATTCACCAAACTTGGTAAAGAAATCACCATTGCTGCTCGTGAGGGCGGACCGGATCCCGATTCCAATCCTCGTCTGCGTACGTTGATTCAGCAGTGCAAGCGGGAAAACATGCCGAAGGACAATATCGACCGCGCCATCAAGAAAGCAACCGATAAGTCGGCAGAGGGTTATAAGGAGATTAACTATGAGGGCTACGGCCCTCATGGTATCGCCATCTTCGTAGAGACGGCCACGGACAACCACATGCGTACAGTGGCGAACATCCGCTCGTACTTCACCAAGTTCGGCGGCACACTCGGCACACAGGGCTCACTGCAGTTCCTCTTCGACCGCAAAGCTTGCTTCACCGTCACGATGAAGGATGGTATCGACCTGGATGAACTTGAACTCGAACTGATTGACTTCGGCGTAGAGGAACTCGGGGTGGATGAGGAAGAGAATACCATCGTCATCTACTCCGATTTCAACGAGGCTATCAACATGCAGAAGTACCTCGAAGACAATGGATTTGAGATTCAGTCCATGGAGTTCGTTCGTATCCCGAATGACACGAAAGAGTTGACAGACGAGCAGCGTGAGTCTGTACAGAAACTCATCGACAAGATTGAAGAGGATGAGGATGTGCAGAACGTCTTCACCAATATGGCGGAATAAGAAATGCTGATTTCTCAATATTTCAAACTGACAGAACACCAGGCGCAGCAGTTCGCTGCGCTTGATGCGCTTTATCGCGACTGGAACAGCAAGATCAACGTCATCTCCCGCAAGGATATTGACAACCTCTACACCCACCACGTGCTTCATTCGCTGGCAATAGCCAAACTGCTGCCTTTTCAACCGGGCACTACCATTCTGGATGTCGGGACTGGTGGCGGTTTTCCGGGAATACCGTTGGCTATTCTCTTTCCGAACTGTCAGTTCATGCTCATTGATTCAATCGGTAAGAAAATCAAAGTGGCCTCTGAGGTGGCTCAGTCGCTTGGTTTGACGAATGTGGTGTGCAAACAGGAGCGGGCGGAGGAAGAAAAGCAGAAATTCGATTTTGTAGTCTCGAGAGCCGTCATGCCCCTACCCGACCTGGTCAAACTGGTACGAAAGAATATCTCCGCCAAGCCTCGTAATGCGGTACCAAACGGACTGATAGTGCTCAAAGGAGGGGACCTGCGGGACGAAATCAAGCCGTTCAAAGAAGCGGAAGTGACACCGTGCAGCAAGTGGTTTAAGGACGAGTGGTACGAAACCAAACAGGTCATTTATCTGCCGTTATGAGCCGTCTGAAACCAGCCATCAGAAGTCAGAAATGAGTCTGAAAACTGAAGGCTGAAAGCTGAAGGCCAAAAAAAAACGTCCTTTCGGGGACGTTTTTTTGTATCGGTTATCGGTTATCGGTTACCGGTTACGGGATACCGGAGGCTAAAAAAGCCATCAGCCGTCAGACCTGCATCGGAAAAAAGCTGAAAACTGAAGGCTGAAAGCTGAAGGCCAAAAAAAAGAGCCACTCGGGCTCTTTTTTCTTATTCCTCTTCCGTCTGCGAAGCAGCGTATGCGGCGAGCAGTTTCTCCTGAACGTCTGCCGGAACGAGCTGATAGCTGTTGAACTGCATCGTGAAGGTAGCACGTCCACCGGTGAGCGAACTCAGTGTCGTGGAGTACGAAGCCAGCTCTTTCAGAGGCACTTGCGCTTTGAGGCGGGTGAAGCTCTTCTCGGTCTCCATACCCATCACCATACCGCGACGGCCGTTGATATCACTCATCACATCACCCATAATCTCCGACGGAACGAATACCTCGAGGTCATAAACCGGCTCGAGCACTTTCGGGTTCGCCTCTTTGAACGCCTGCGCGAACGCATTACGGCCTGCGAGACGGAACGAGATTTCGTTCGAATCAACCGGGTGCATCTTACCATCATATATAATAACGCGTACGTCGCGCGCATACGAACCGGTCAACGGTCCCTGCTCCATACGATCCATTACACCTTTGACGATAGCCGGGATGAAACGGGCATCAATAGCACCACCGACGATAGAGTTGATGATGATGAGCTTGCCACCCCACTCCAGGTTGATTTCCTGCTGGTCCTTGACGGAGATCTTGTACTCCTGATTGCCGAATTTATAGACTTCCTTAACCGGAGCACCGTCCTCGTACGGCTCTACAATCATGTGTACCTCACCGAACTGACCGGCACCACCGGACTGTTTCTTATGGCGGTAGTCAGCACGAGCGGCCTTGGTGATCGTCTCACGATACGGGATACGCGGCTCCTCATAATTCACCATCATCTTATCGTTGTTCTCCAGACGCCATTTGAGAGTGCGGAGGTGGAACTCACCTTGACCGCTTACAATCATCTGACGAAGCTCTTTGCTCTGCTCTACAATCCATGTCGGGTCCTCTTCGTGCATACGCGTCAAAAGTGCAGCCAGTTTCTCGGCATCGCTCTCTGTTACCGGCTTGATAGCACGGCGGTAACGCGGTTGCGGATATTGGATCGGGGGATACTGGTTGTCACAACCCTTGGCGTTCAAGGTGTTGCCCGTGCGGGTGTCTTTCAGCTTCACTGTGGCTGCGATGTCGCCTGCAGCAACCTCATCCACCGGTACACGAATCGAACCGGCTACGGTATAGAGCTGCGAGATACGCTCTTTCGAACCGCGCTCCATGTTCTCCAGGTCGTCACCATTATGAACGGTTCCTTGCATTACGCGGAAATAGTTCACCTCGCCGATGTGCGGCTCAACCGAAGTCTTGAAGATGAACATCGATGCCGGAGCGGCAGCGTCCGGAGCAATCTCCTTGCCATCCACGGTCTGCGGTTTCGGAGCCTCTGCTACCGACGGAGCCATGTCGCCGATGAACTCCATCAGACGACGTACACCCATATCTTTCAAGCCGCAGGTGCAGAGTACGGGATAAACACCGGCTTCTGCAAACACCACTTTCAGACCGCGGATTGTATCCGCTTCGCTCAATGTGCCTTCCTCGAAGAATTTCTCCATCAGCGCCTCATCTGCCTCGGCTGCCATCTCATGTAATGCACCGAGCAACTCCTCTACTTTGCCTGCTTCCTCTGCGGGGATATCCTTCAACTCAGGAGCACCGCCTTCGGCTTTCCATACCAACATCTTGCCTTTCAGCACGTCGATAACGGCGTTGAAACCGGCACCGGCATTAACCGGGTACTGTACCAGACATACCTTGTTGCCGAAATTGTCTTTGAGTGCATCAATCGTACGCTCGAAGTTGGCGTTCTCATGGTCGCATTTATTCACCACGAATACAATCGGTTTCTTCGTCTTCTCTGCCAAACGGAAGTTGTTTTGTGTTCCTACTTCCACGCCGCCGTTACAGGTCAGCAGGATAGCGGCTGTGTCTGCTACGTGAAGTGCAGTCACCGTACCGCCGCAGAAGTCATCCGAACCGGCGCAGTCGATGATATTCAACTTCTTGCCGCCGAACTCCATGTTACATACCGTCGAGAATACCGAATAGCCGTACTCTTTCTCTACCGGGAAATAGTCGCACACAGTCGATTGAGCCTCAATCGAACCGCGGCGCTTGATCACCCCGCACTCGAACAACATCGACTCCATCAGAGTCGTCTTTCCTGAGCCAGAACCGCCTAACATTGCGACGTTCTTGATCTCATTTGCATGATAAACTTTTGCCATTGTAATTAGATTTATTTGTGTTTTTGTAATATGCACATAGCAATTCGGCTGCAAAGGTACAAAAAAAAAATTATATACGCAAATAAATTCGTCCAAAAATATCTTTTCTTTTCTTTTTGGTCAAAAAAATCCCAAAATGTTCCCCAAAAAATAAATGTCGAATCGTCAAATCTTTTTTTGCCTTTAGTGGGGATACGCTCCACGTCTTAACGGCTTAACGTAAAAAAGTGACGCTTTTTTACTTTTTTTTCTTGCATATGTCAAATTTTTGTTGTAATTTTGCACGCAGAAACGAAGTTAATAGTGCGTAAGCTAAGAAATAATCGTGCCTGTGGCTAAGAAATAATCGTGCGTAAGCTAAGAAATCGTGCAAACACAGAAACGACACAAACTATGACCGCAATAGAACAACAGAAAGCCGCCCGCGAATTCGCTGAACGATGGACTGGCAAAGGCTACGAGAAAGGCGAGAGCCAGAAGTTTTGGACAACCCTCCTCGCAGAGGTCTTCGGCATCGAGCACGTGGACTCGTTCCTAACCTTCGAACAGCAGGTCAAACTCGACCACACCTCCTTCATCGATGTCTTCATCCCCTCGACGCATGTCATGATCGAGCAGAAAAGTCTCGGCAAGAACCTCGCCGACGGCATCAAACAGTCCGACGGTAGTGTCCTCAACCCCTTCCAGCAGGCGAAACGCTATGCTGCTGAACTGCCATACAGCCTCCGTCCGCGATGGATTGTCACCTGTAACTTCGCCGAGTTCTGGGTCTATGACATGGAGCAGCCCAACGGCGAACCGCAGCGTATCCTCCTCAAAGACCTCGAAAAAGAGTACTACCGCCTCCAGTTCCTTGTGGACGAAGGCAACGAGCACCTCAAACGCGAAATGGAGGTCAGCGTCAAAGCCGGCAACCTCGTCGGCATCATCTACGACAAGCTCCTCGAGCAGTACATCGACAAAGACACGGTAGCTACGCTCAAATCGCTTAATATCCTCTGCGTCCGACTCGTCTTCTGCCTCTATGCTGAAGACGCAGGTCTGTTCGGTAGCCGCACGGCTTTCCACGACTACCTCGCCCAGTTCCCTGCCAACCAGATTCGCCGCGCACTCATCGACCTCTTCCAAGTGCTCGACACGCCAACCGACCAACGCGACCCCTATCTGGATGACGCCCTCAAAGCCTTCCCGTACGTCAACGGCGGCTTGTTCGCTTCCGACACCACTGCAGGCGGAGCACCCGTCATCATCCCCCAGTTCACCGACGAACTCCGCACGCTGCTCCTCGAGAAAGCCTCTGCCGACTTCGACTGGGCAGAAATCTCGCCGACTATCTTCGGTGCTGTCTTCGAATCGACCCTCAACCCCGAGACACGTCGCTCCGGCGGAATGCACTATACCTCTATCGAGAACATCCACAAGGTCATCGACCCGCTCTTCCTTGACGCGCTCAAAGCGGAGTTCGCGTCCATCAAGGCTATCCCGCAGGAGAAGCAGCAACGAATCCAACTCGATGCCTTCCAAGACAAACTCGCTTCCCTCACGTTCTTCGACCCTGCCTGCGGTTCCGGTAACTTCCTCACCGAGTGTTTCATCTCGCTTCGCCGTCTGGAGAACGAGGTTATCGCCCTACGCAGCAAAGGACAGACTATCATCGGTGATTTTGCTGACCCCATCAAGGTCAATATCCACCAGTTCTACGGCATCGAGATCAACGACTTCGCGGTCTCTGTCGCTACGACTGCCCTGTGGATTGCCGAGGAACAGATGCTCCAAGAGACCGCCAAAATCGTCTCTTTCAACATCGACCCGCTTCCACTTAAGTCCTACCACAACATCCACGAAGGCAACGCTCTCCGTCTCGACTGGTCCGACGTCATCGCCCCCGACAAACTCAACTATATCATGGGCAATCCGCCGTTTGTAGGCTACAGCCTCCAGTCCAAAGAGCAGAAAGAGGACATGCTTTCTATCTATGTGGACGAGAAAGGCAAGCCGTATAAGACAGCAGGAAAGATTGACTACGTTGCCGCATGGTACTGGAAAGCCGCGCAGATGATGGCTATTAATCCCGCCATCCATGCCGCCCTCGTATCTACCAACTCTATCACCCAAGGCGAGCAAGTTGCCGCTATATGGAAACCGCTCTTTGAACGTTTCGGTATTCATATCGACTTTGCATATCGCACGTT
>Ga0310690_10006543_pt1 | contig 15272 bp, 16 predicted proteins | sample AusTroGonzalo_MG_2_FD_207661 | JGI IMG/M metagenome (GOLD analysis project Ga0310690, IMG submission 207661) | Bovine rumen microbial communities from tropical cattle in Woodstock, Queensland, Australia - Gonzalo_04 (v2) (version 2) | ecosystem: Host-associated > Mammals > Digestive system >...
TCCGGCGAATCGCCGAGCGTGCGGCGCAGACCGAGGCCCATGCCGATGCTCGCGCCCATGCATTCGGAGGCGTCCATGGCGTTGAACGGCGGGAGCACGCCGAGCGTGTAGCAGCCGATGTCGCCCAGCACGGTCAGCTTCAGTTCGCTGAGCAGCTCGAACGTCTTGCGGTGCGGACAGCCGGGGCAGAGCGCCGGGGGACGGCCCGGAGCGCCCGCGGGCGGCGGTGTGGTGTCGTGGGCCAGAAGCTGTTTCACGCGGCCGACGGAGAGCTCGCCGCATTCGAACACGTCTTCCTTGCCCTCGACCGCGATCCCGGCGGCACGGAGATTTTCCTCCAGGAACCGGCTGCCTTCCTCGACGACCGCGAAGCGCTTCACGCCGGAGGCGAACTTGCGGATGGCGTCGAGCGGGAGCGGCCAGGTCATTTTGAGCTGGAGCACGGAGGCTTCCGGGGCGGCTTCCAGAACGTGCTGGACGCTCACGCCGGAACTCAGGATTCCGAGCTCGGCGTTGCCGGGATTGAGGACCGCATGCAGATCGGATGCTTCATTGTACGCCGCGAGGTCCTTCATCACCTGGATGAGGCGGACGTGGGCGCGGCGGGCGTAGGCCGGGATCATGACTTTTGTGGTCGCATCGGCCTTGTACGGGGCCGGGCGGAACGCCTCGTCGTCCTTCCAAAGCTTGACGGGTCCCATCGAGTGGCACACGCGGGTGGTCATGCGGAGCAGGACCGGCACTTTGAACTGTTCGGAGAGCTCGAACGCGCGGATCGTGAGGTCGTAGGCTTCCTGACTGGAGGACGGCTCCAGCATCGGCATCTGCGCGAACTTCGCGTAATTGCGGTTGTCCTGCTCGTTCTGGCTGGAGACCATGCCGGGGTCGTCGGCGGAAACGATCACGAGACCGCCGTTGACGCCCATGTAGGTCAGTGTGAACAGCGGATCGGCCGCCACGTTCAGCCCGACGTGCTTCATGGTCACCAGCGCGCGCCCGTTGCCGAGCGAAACGCCCGTCGCGACTTCAAGCGCGACCTTCTCGTTGGGCGACCACTGGGCCGCGCCGCCGATGGATGTGAGGGTTTCAAGGATTTCCGTGGACGGGGTGCCGGGATAGCCGGCGCCGAGCGTAACCCCGCACGCCTTCGCGCCGTAGGCGATCGCGCCGTCGCCGCTTAAAATCATTTTTTTGTCTGCCATGGTACGCCCTGGTTGCGGCCGCATCCGCCTCCGGCGATGAAAACCGGGGGACCGTGCGGCATCGTTTTTGTGAGTTTCCCCGAGGGGGAAAACGGCTGTTTGCGAATGTATTCAATAAATATAACGCGAAGAAGTAGATTTTTCAATAGCGGAAAAAGAAAAAAAAGAACGGGTTTCCGCCATAAAAAAAGCCGCCGGAGCGGCTCGGGAGGTTTTCAGGGGAATGAGAACGGGGAGCGTCAGGAGAGCGTCAGGAGGTAGCGGATCGTTTCCGCGAGGCATTCCACGGGGAGCCCGATCACGTTCGTTAGGGAGCCGTCGATGCCCTGAATGATGTCGTCGCCGTGCTCCTGAATGGCGTACGCGCCGGCCTTGTCCAGCACGTTGACCGCCTTGATGTACTTCTCGATCGCTTCCGGGGTGAGCACGCGGAAGGTCACGTGCGTGGCCTCCTCGAACCGCACCAGAATGTCGTTTTCGACGCAGCGGACGCAGACGCCCGTGACAACGTCGTGAGTGCGGCCGGACAGCTTCGCGAGGATTGCCCGGGCGTCATCGAGGTCGGCGGGCTTGCCGATCGTCTCGCCTCCGAACCGGATCACGGTGTCGGCCCCGATCACGATGGCCCGCGGATTCTTCGCGGCGACCGATTCGGCCTTGAGACGGGCGTTTTCCAGCGGATCGGCGCCCTCATCCGCATCGGAGGGCATGATTTGCATTGAGGCGAATTCCGGACCGGCTTCGCGGAGCAGCGCGGCCCGGCGCGGCGAAGCCGAGGCGAGGATAACGGGCCGGGACGCGGCCCGCGGCGTTCCGGCCGCCAAATCAGACATGATCCGTCTCCGCGCCGAGCTTGAACGACGCCGCGATCTCGGCGGGATCGGTGGTGGCCGTTCCGGCTTTGCCGACCACGATGCCGGCGGCCTGGTTGGAAATCACGGCGGCCTCGCGGTCGGTCGCGCCCGCCGCATGATACAGCGTGAACGCGGAAATGACCGTGTCGCCCGCGCCTGAGACATCGAAGACTTCGCGGGCGATGGTCGGGATCACAAATCCGCGCGGCTCCTTTTCGGAATACAGCGCCATGCCCTGATGACCGAGCGTAATAAGCAGGATGTCCGGGTTCCATTCCCTGCGGATCTTCGCCGCGACTTCCTGCAGGGCCGCGTCCTTCGCCGGATCGTCGGCCGGGTCGGAGCAGTACACGCCCGCCAGCGCGAACGCCTCGGCGCGGTTCGGAGTCATGAGGGAGATGCCGCGCGTGCGGACCGGGTTGCCGGGATGCGGGTCGAGCGAGGTGAAAATGCCCTCGTGGGAGGCTGTGGAGACGACGGCGTCGAGCAGTTCCTGCCCGATGAGTCCCTTCGCGTAGTCCTCGATCACGACGGCGTCAAGCTCGTGCATGCGGATTTTCGTGGTCAGGGTCTGGATGAGGCGGTCGCGGATTTCGGTTTCGATCGGGGCGGTCTCCTCGAAATCCATGCGGACGATCTGCTGGTTTCCGGCGATGACGCGCTGTTTTTCGATGGTGACGCGGCCGGGGACGCCGACGATGCCGTTGGTGTTGATTCGGGCTCCTGCGAGCAGGGCGCGGAGCTTTTCGCCGGGCTCGTCCACGCCGACGATGCCGAACGCGAAGACGTTCGCCTCGGGCGAAAGCGCCTTCAGGTTTCGCATGACGTTCGCCGCGCCGCCGAGGCGGATGTTCTTCCCGCGGACGCGGAGCACGGGCACGGGGGCCTCCTGGGAGAGGCGGGACGCGGTGCCGGAGATGTAAGTGTCGAGCATAAGATCGCCGAGGACGGCGATGCGGAGCGGTTTCGACGCTTTGACGAGCGCGGCGAACCGGTCGGGGGAAATGGCGGGAAGCATGAAAGGGACCTCAGCGTGAGTTCAGAATGCTGTTCTCGATCGACTTGGCATAGGGAGCGGTGTCGAGCACGTTCTGGTTGATGTGGAATTTGGTTTCACGGTTGGATTTGATGTACTTGCTGAACGAGATGGGCTTTTCGGGGTCGATCTGCGCGCCGGCGTCCATATCGGCGAAGAATTCGTCGAGGGAATTCATGACGTCGCGCTGCGTGTCCTCGGAATGCAGGAACCTGCGATTGGAGTAATTCCAGCCCAGGATGACCAGCTCGTAACGGCGCAGTTCAGTCCGCAGACCGTTCACCTGTTCCGGCGTCATTTCGGCGCCGTGTTCGCGCACGTGGAGCGCAAACTGGTCCAGAACGCCCGTCACAAGTTCGATTTCGCCGGTCTGAATGGGAGTCCGCCCCTTGTTCCTGCGGACGGTATCGCGGATACTGTCGATCTGCTCGTACATCTCGTCCTTCTCCATCTCGGCGATCAGGAGGTGCTGATGGTTGAGCTGAAGGGGGAAGATGATCGAGATGTAAAGCTGGAACGCGATCAGCGCGCCGAACAGGATGATGGCGCCGCCTGTCACGAGGTCGCGTTTCCGCTTCGTGGAGTAGTATTTTCTGACGTTGATTTTGCTCATGGTAACAATCCGGACGTGGGACGTCGGTTCATTCGGCGCTCCAGGGCAGGTCCCATTCGCCGATCTCGTGGAGCGCATAGAGCGCCACGGCCGCGCCGGCGTATTCGCCGAGCTTGGGGCCGAGCTTGCCGGGCACGATGGAGCATGCCTCGCGCGGCTGCTTCCAGCCGTACTTTTTGACGCGTTCGAGCAGCGGCTTCATGAAAAGGTCGCCGCACTGAATGGCGATGGTGCCGAGCGCGATGATCGAGGGGTTGAAGATGTTGTGAAGCATGCCGATGGCCTGGGCATGACGTTCCATCATCTCGTCCCAGATGGCGCAGGCGTACGGATCGTTGGCCTCGACCGCGTCGGAAAGCGTCTTCATGTCGATGTTTTCAACGACGCCGTCCACGAGCTGGACCATGAAGCTGTTCGGGCTGTTCGCAAGCTCTCGCTGGACGCGCTGAGCGATGGCGCGTCCGCCGGAATAGGCCTCCCAGCAGCCGCGCAGTCCGCAGTTGCAGAGCGGGCCGTTCGCATCGAGGATCATGTGCCCGACTTCGCCTGCGTCGCAGGTGGCACCGCGCACGAGGCGGCCGTTTGCGATGACGCCAGCGCCGATGCCCGTGCTGATGGAGATGTACAGCATGTCCTGCGCGCCGACGCCGGACCCGAAGAGCCATTCGGCCAGCCCGGACGCATTGGAATCGTTGTCGAAGAAGGCGCGCACGCCGAACGCGTCGGCCAGATAGTCGCGGATGGGGACGTGCTTCCATTTTTTGAGGTTGGAAGGCGCCATCACGATGCCGTTCTTGAAGTCGAGCGGAGAAGGCGTGCAGACGCCGACCGCCTTCAGGTCGTCGCGGGTCAGGCCGGCGTCCGCCAGCAGGGACTTGCCCGCGGAAACCATCGCGGGGAGGACGTCATCCGGTTCGCGCTCCTTGTTCGGGACGCGGGCGGACGAAATGAGCGTGCCGTCGCTGAGAACGAGCGAGACGGCGACCTTGGTGCCGCCGACGTCGAAACCGAGGATCGGGAATGGTTTTGCCATGTTCTGGGTCTCCTTCCGAAAAAAATGCGAAAAAAACAGAAAAACCGATACAATATACATTGAAAAATCGGTCTTGGCAAAGTAATTTATAGAGTTTTTAAGATTTTTTTCTCAAAAAGAGGTTTCCCGCATGTTTCCCGGCATTATTTCCGCAGTTTCTCCCATTTTCGCTTCCGCCCTTCCTGCCGCAGTCTCCATTCCCGCCCGCAAGATGCCGATGGTCTACGCGTTCACCAACAGCGATTTCGTCGGCAAGGCCATCTGCGCCATTCTCTTCCTCACATCCATCATCGTCTGGGTCGTCATGATCGAAAAAGGCGTTTCCCTCAGCAAGGCGCTGCGGAACAGTCAGGCGTTCCTCCAGGCGTTCCGCGAAAAGCGCGATCCGCTCGGGCTGAAGGCGCGCGCCGAAGCCGACCGCTCGCCCGCCGCGGCCGTCTACCTCGCAGCCTGCGAACGAATCGCGTCGTTCCACCTCGAATTCACCCAGACGAGACGCCGCGCCATGACCGACGACGAGCTCGACGTGATGCGCTCGGCCATGAACCTGGCAGTGGAAGACCAGCTCATCATCCTGGAAAAACGCACCATGGTCCTCGCCACCGCCGTCAGCGGCAGTCCGTTCCTCGGGCTTTTCGGCACGGTCTGGGGCATCACGGTCGCGTTCGCGAACCTGGCCCAGATGCATCAGGCCAACATCGACACGCTCGCGCCCGGCGTTTCCGGCGCGCTGCTCACCACGGTCGTCGCGCTCTTCGTGGCGCTCCCGTCCATGGTCGGCTACAATATCATCACCACCAAGATCAAGAACTTCACGGTGCACCTCGACAACTTCGTCGACGAAGTCTACGCCAAGTTCAAGATCGAGCAGCTCGATTCCTATCGCGCGTCCGAGGGAAATCAGCAGTAACGGAGCCCGCCCATGTCCGCACGCAGAAGATTTCCAGTCACGGCATACGATCAGATCAACCTCACGAACCTGATCGACACGCTTTTTTTCCTGCTGATCATCTTCATGATCACCGCGCCCCTGCTGGAGTATTCCATCGACGTCAACCCGCCGGAGATGAACGCGAACCAGATCAGCCCGGACAACAACGCGAAGGTCGTGAACGTGAAATCGGACGGTTCCATCACGTTTGAACAGAAAACCATTAGCGAGGCGGAACTCCAGGTCATTCTGTCCCGCATCGAACAGCAGACCGGCCGCGAAACCGCGATCTTCCTGCGCGGCGACAAGAACGTGAACTACGGCGCTGTGATCAACGTCATGAGGGTCATCCGCGGGTCGGGATTCCGCAATGTCAACCTCGTTATGCAGGAGGAGACAAACTGATGGGAAGCAACTTCAAAGACCCCTATTTCAGCCTGAAACGCGCACAGGGCATCCTCGTCGGCGTCCTCATGTTTCACGTCGCCATCCTCATCGTTCCCCTCATTTTCGCCGCGCTCTCGGATTACTTCGAACAACCGCCCGTCTTCGTGATGAAGGTCGGCATGGCCGATCTCCCGCTCGGAGACGCCCCGGATGCCGGACAGCCGCCCGCGACTGAGACCGAGCCGGACCCGGTCGTGCCCAAGGCCGACGATTTCCCGGACCCGGCCAAAGTCGATCCGCTGCCCGATCTGCCTCCGCCGCCGAAGATCGAAACGCCGCCGCCGACTCCGAAGGTCGAACAGAAAAAGGACCCGCCGAAGACGGAGACGAAAAAGGATCCGCCGAAGGAACAGAAAAAGGATCCGCCGAAGGAACAGAAAAAGGACCCGCCGAAGACGGAAACGAAAAAGGATCCGCCGAAGTCGACCCTCCTGAAGCCGGAAGACATCGTCAAGACGCAGAAGACGCAGGCGCAGATCGACGCGGAACGCAAAGTGAAGCAGGAAGCCGAAGAAAAACGGCGCAAAGCGGAAGCGGCACGGAAAGCCGCGGAAGACGCGCGGAAAGCCCTGATCGCCGGAATCCAGCAGGACGCGTCCCAGCCGGGCAAATTCGGCACGCAGAATCCCGGACAGGACGGTGTGCTGCTGACGAAGGAAATGCGCGCCTACTACGACCAGCTGGTCGCGTTCATCCAGCCGAAATGGAACAACGTCTCCCCGTCCGCGATCGAGCTCAGCGGCAGCATTTCCAAATGGCCGGCCGTCGACCTCACCATCGCAAAGGACGGAAGCATCTCGAAAGCCGTCTTCGTCAGCCCGTCCGGCAACAAGAAGATCGACGACGCGGTCAAACTGCTGCTCGCGGACCTGAAGGTCGTGCCCAAGCCGCCCGAGGCCGGAGTCATCCGCGTCACGCTCGACATTCACTGAGCAGACTCAGATTTCATTCAAGGGCACCTCTATTGATTCGAACAGATGGATTTTCAGCAGATGAGCAAAAATGCCGATGCAGAAAGATTTGAACGTGGCTACCTGAAAACGTAACCACCGAAAATCTTTCCAGTCGGAATTTGCTCAGATGCGAAAAGCCGCCGGACAGAATAAATAGAGGCGCCCGCAAGTCAAAAAACTCCGCATGATCCAGCGACCGGGCGGAGTTTGCTTTTCTGTCTCGTGAAGGGGATAAATCAGGAGCGGCCGAGGGTGATCTCCAGCGCGACAGATTCGGAATCCACTGGAGCTGACGGCTTGCGTATCCTGAGCGTGACCTGCTTCAGCAGGGGGAACCGGGCCAGAATCTCCCGGGCGGACGTATAGGCAAGGCGTTCGAGCAGGAAAAACGAGGTCCCGGCGGCGAATTCCTTCACGCAGCGTTCGACTGCGGTATAATCGACAGCATCGGCGAGGTCGTCGGTGGCGCCTGCATGGGAGAAATCCCCGCACAGGTCGAGGTCGAAGAAAAGAGTCTGGGGAGACGTGCGCTCAGCGGGGAGCGTCCCGATCACACAGCTGACGGGAAGCCCCCGGAGAATGATTTTATCCATGACAGGAAGAGGAAACGGAGCGGGCTTCCGCTCACTTCTGCGAGGGCTTCGTCATGTCCTCGTAGGCCTTCTTCGCGGCTTCCTCGCGGAGCTTGATCTCGCGGGCGCGGGCTTCGGCACGTTCCTTGTTCTCGGCGGCCTCGCGGGCGCGGTCCTCGGCGGTCTCGTCCATGAGCTGCTTCTCGCGTTCGAGGGAGAGGCGGTCCACCGGGCTCTCGCCGCGGATGAGGCGCGCGATGCCGATGGCGAGCACAACGGCCGGCAGGTCGCTTTCGCGGATGGAGGTGATCGGCACGGACAGCGGATCGTACTTCTTGCCTTCCTTGTCGTACACGGTCACGCTGACGTTCTTGGCATCGTCCTTTTCAGGGATGATGGAGAGGAGCGCGAGGTAGTCGCCCTTGGCCGCGACAAGCACTTCCTTGACCTCGTCGGCGGAGAACGAAGTGCCCTGTTTGTGCTTGATGCGGAATTCCTTCATGGCCTTCTCGACCGCTTCGGCGTCGCAGAGCGTGATCTGGGAATGCGTGGCGAGCTCGGACTTCAGATACTCGATCAGGAGCGAGGTGGTGCGGTTGTCCTGCTGGTCCGAGGAAACGGGACGGGAAAGGTCGTCGAAGACGAGGACGGAATAGGGTTTGCCGGCGAACGCGGCAACGGAGATGAACATGGCGACGGCAATAAGAGCGATATGTTTGAACATGGCAGGATTCCTTTCAATCCGGGCTTGTTTTGTATCTTCGGAGGCAAACAGACTGGTTGCCATAATTATAATAATCTATCACGCGAAACGCAACTTTCAAGTGAATCGGCAGTTTTTTATCCGATTTTTTCGTTCTTTCCCGCTTTTTTTCCGTTTCGCGTTTGGAATCGCGGCTTTTCCGTGCTATAGTTTTACGTCTGAAATCACATGAAAAAATCCGAACAAACCACAGGAATACTCCCATGTTCAAAACGCATGCCGCATTTTCCTCCGAGGTCCGCACCGCCATGCGCGGCGGCGACGGTTCCGTCACCATCGAACACATCTGGAAGCCGAGAACCGAAATGGGATCTCCCGCCCGCATGTACTCCCGCCTGATCCTCAAGCCGGGATGCTCCATCGGCTGGCACGTGCATGAAAACGAGGAGGAAATCTTCTACATCCTCGCGGGAGAGGCCCGGATCGACGACAACGGCACGGAGGTCATCGCGTCCGTCGGGGATTCCGTGATCACGCGGTCCGGCGAAGGCCACTCGGTCGCCTGCGAAGGCACCGACACGCTCGAAATCCTCGCCTGCATCGTCCGCTACGCCAACGAATAATCCCCCCGCATGAAGAACGTCGCAATCATCGGCTTCGGCCTCCTCGGAGCATCCTTCGGACTCGCCCTCGACGGCGTCCCAGGCATCCGCCGTCTCTGCTGCACGCGCAACCCCGCCGCCCGCGAATGGGCGCTGTCCGAACACGCCGCGGACTTCGCCTCGGCCGATCCCGCCGAAGTCATCCCGCAGGCAGACATCACGTTTCTGGCGCTCCCGCTCCCCGTCATCGTCAAGTACCTCACGGACTACGCTGCCCTGTGGCGGCCCGGCTCCATCGTGACGGACATGGGCAGCGTGAAGGGCGCGATCCTGGACGCGGCCGAACGCACGGTCGTGCCGCGCGGCGTGGTGTTCGTCGGCGGCCACCCGATGGCCGGCACCGAATACTCCGGACACGTCCACGCGTTCCCCACCATGTTCCGCGGCGCGGACGTCTTCCTGTGCCCCGGGTCGAACGCGTCGGAGGAGGACGTCGAGACCGTCGCCGGATTCTGGCGCGCGGTGAAGACCAACGTGATCCGCATCGACCCGAAGGAACACGACGGCCTGGTCGCCCACACCAGCCACGTGCAGCACATCGTGGCATCCGCGCTCGCGCTCACCATCCTCGGCAGCGAGGACCCGCGCGAAAAAATGCTCCGCGATGCCGGATGCGCGGGAGGATTCCGCGACACCAGCCGCATCGCGTCCAGCAACCCGGTCATGTGGCGCGAGATCATCGAATTCAACACACCGGCGATCTTGAACGCGCTTGACAATTTCCAGAAGAAGCTCGACGTGCTACGGGCCGAAATCGCGTCCGGCGACTACGACGCATTCCAGCGCGAATTCGCACGCGGCAAGGAGCTTCGCGACGCCTGGCTCGTGAAGCACATGCGGAACAAACAGCCGTAACAGGCCGGCCGACACGCAAGGAGCGGGCGCTCCTCCCAGACCAATCGCATACAGGCGGACAGGCGCAACACGCCCCTGCATCCGTCGTCGGGAAGTCTTTCCTCGTCCCAAAAGTTCAATTATTCCATTGCATGAATGGCTTTTATTTGGCAAACGAATAGACATTTTTTCTTTTTATAATCACATTTTCAATACAATGTTTCATGTTTGCAATCAAAATAATAGAAACAAATAATCATGATTTGTAAATCAGATTTCATTTCTTTCGATTTAATGAAAACAGCATAAAATGCGAATTCATTCTTTCTGTTGTTTGCCCGGTATTTTCACAGACAAAAAGGCATTTTCTCCACGGAAATGCGCGGAACCAGTCTGTTTTAAATTCAGCTGAACACTTCATCGAAACAGCAAGAACGGAAACCGCAGAAGCATATCCGGCGTGGCGTTTTTTTTGCGAGCATTTTCCGAAAGCCAGTTTTCATCGTCCACCAAGAAGGCCCATGCTTCACTTTCCGCATTCCGGCGCGGCCCGCCCCGGCGTTTCCATCCGGCATTGGACAGCGCCCGGAATACCGTTCCATTTTTGAGGCGAATAAATCCGGACTTTTTCGCCATTTCAGTTTGCATTCTGGCCGTTTTGATATTATATTATTATAGATTGCAGTTGTTCCTTCCCGCCCGGCGGAAAGGAGGAGTTACACTTGAGGCGTCCGCGTCATGGGCGTCCCGGGTTGAAAGAATGCTTTCGCGGAACCTTCCGTGCGGCAGAACAAACATCCGAAAGAACACGGACATGATCGCAGCGAACTGTATGAGTTCCAGGCAGATGCCGCACGGCATCGGCTTTTTTGCGTCCCTTCGTCCGTCTTCCAATTCAGCTGCATTCGGCCTGAAACAACCACTTTCCGGGTCCCGCGTCGGGACGCAACCGCGCTCCGAGGCCGGATCCATGAAAGTCCCCCTGCTCCGACAAGCCAACATGGATGTCTCCGCACTCATGCTGGCGATTTTTGTAACAGAAAACACCTTCCGGCCGCTTGTTTCAGCCTGAACTGAACTTCGCACCCTGTTGTGTTTGGACGCCTCGTTGCGGGATCGCCTTTCCCGCGACGGGGCTACGGCATTTCCGGATTTTGGTTTAACCGCCCATGCCCTTCATCGAAAAGACGCCTGACCGCTCCTGGGGATTCGCCTATCTGAAGCCCCGCACGGAAAAGAGAGTCGCGGAATACCTCGCCGGACGCGGCGTCCCTGTGTATCTGCCGCTGCTCAACAAAGCGCGTCTGCACCACGGCACAAAAATCGTCACGCCGATCCCGATGTTTCCCGGCTACATCTTTCTGGCCGCCGGCGATCAGGAACGCACCGATCTGAAGCGTTCGGAGAGGAACTTCGTTCACATTGAGCTTCTCCGGAACGACGCCGAGGAGGAGCAGCTCGTCCGCGAGCTGAACAACCTGCGCCTGTTCGAACTTGAGGACATGGACCGGGAAGTTCTGGTCAATCCGGGCATCCAGCGCGGCGACAAGGTCACGGTCACGCAGGGGCCGCTGAAGGGCCTCCAGGCCGAAGTCATCCGCCGCGACGACAACCGGAACGCCATCATCATCAACGTCACGATCCTGGAACGAACGGTCGAATACCCCGTTTCCGCGGACGAACTGAAGAAAATCACGAGCTGAACCGTCGCCCGAATCTGCGAAAAAAGACCGGACGAATCGTTGGAACCAACTCACATGCCTGAAAAAATCTACGTCACATCGCCTTCCCTGCCTCCGCTGAACGAGTTCATCCCGTATCTGGAGAAGATCTGGGAAAACAAATGGCTCACGAACAACGGCCAGTTTCACCGGGCCTTCGAGGCGGCGCTCACCGAATACCTCGGCGTGAAATACGTCTCGCTGTTCACGAACGGCATGATCGCGCTTCAGGTCGGGATGCAGGCGCTCCGCATCACTGGCGAGGTGATCACCACGCCGTTCACGTTCGTCGCCACGACCCATGCGATTCACTGGAACAACTGCAAGCCTGTGTTCTGCGACATCGAGCCGGAGACATACACGATGGACCCGGCGAAGGTCGAGGCGCTGATCACGCCGCAGACGACCGCGCTGATGCCGGTGCACGTCTACGGAAACCCCTGCAACCACGCGGAACTGAAGCGGATCGCCGACACCTACGGCCTGAAGCTCTTCTACGACGCTGCGCACGTGTTCGGGGTGCGGAAGGACGGCGTTTCGCTGTGCAACTGGGGCGACCTCTCCATGCTGAGCTTCCACGCCACGAAGGCGTTCAACACGTTCGAGGGCGGAGCCCTGATCACGAACGACGAGAACATGAAGAAACGCATCGACTTCCTGAAGAACTTCGGCTTCGCGAACGAGGTCACGGTGGTCGCGCCCGGGACCAATGGCAAAATGGACGAATTCCGCTCGGCCTTCGGTCTGCTTCAACTCAAGCACGTGGACGCCGAAATCGCGAAACGCCGCGCAGTCGCGGAACGCTACCGCGAAGCGCTGAAGGACGTACCCGGCATTTCGATGCTGTACGACCTGCCCGGCGTCAGACACAATTACGCTTATTTCCCGGTCCGCGTCAATGCCGCCCAGTACGGCATGGCACGCGACGGACTCTATGAAAAACTCAAGGCGGACAATATCATGTCCCGCCGCTATTTCTACCCGCTCTGCAGCGATTTCCCCGTCTACCGGGGACTTCCGAGCGCATCCGCGGCCAATCTGCCCGTCGCAACGGCGGTGGCAAAGGAAATCCTGTGCCTCCCGATTTACGCCGACCTGACGGAAGACGACCAGGCCAAGGTCATCGCCGCGATCCGGGACACCACCGGACGGAACGGAAACTGAGGAACGAAAAGAACATGCTGGTCATCATTTCAGGATACAACCAGAGGGCGGTCATCGCCTTCATCCGCAAGATCGAAGAAATCGGCGTCAGGAACTACGTCATCGTCGCCAGCGGGGAAAAGGATTCCATCTTCCTCACCCGGTATGCCCCGAAGGTGTACTACACGCGGAAGAACGCCTGTCTGTGCAAAACCGAACTGTACGGCGTTTTCGGCAAGCTCAAGCAGGAGCACCCGGACGAAGACGTCATCATCGTGCCGAGCACGGAGGCGCTGAACCGCTTCCTGGTCGAAAACCGGGCGGAAATCGAAGCGCTCGGGCTGGTCGTCCCGCTCGTGCCGCTCGAAACCTACCAGACGATCTCCGACAAACGGTCGTTCTGGGAGCTGTGCCGCCAGTCCGGGTTCAACGTCCCGGAACTGATCCCGCTGTCGGACGAATTCACGCGCAAGTACGTGGCGAAGCCGCAGAAATACATCTCGTCGCACGGGGAACGCCTGATCCCACAGATCGTCGACAACAAGGAAAAGCACGCGGCATTCCTGAAAGAAAACAGCCTGGAGGACTTCGACATCCAGGAGTTCGTGTCGGGCGAAAGCTACTACCTGCTGTACTACCTCTCCCGCGACGGCGTGAACTACAAGTATTCCCAGAAGAACCTGATCCAGCAGCCGTGCGGGAAGTCGATCATCGCCGCGGAAAGCGCGGAAATGCATCACAGGAAGATCGCGGACGACTACATCAAAATGCTCCGGTCCGTCGGATTCTGGGGCTTCATCATGATCGAGATACGGAAACACCGGAACGACCTCTACATGATCGAGGCGAATCCGCGTCTGTGGGGCCCCACGCAGCTGTACGTCGATGCCGGCGTGCCGTTTATCGAGGCGTTCCTGCACGACTGCGGCATCCTCGACGAGGTCCGGACGAGCGCGGAACCGCACAAGACCTACTACTACTGGAGCGGCGGCCTGAGCCGGAAACTCGAAGACGATACGGAGTGCGTGTGGCTGGTCAGGAACAAAAACGAGATGTTCGACCATATCGACGATTTCAAGGCCGCGGACATCTTCGACCGTCCGGACACGACCGGGCTGTTCCAGGCGGAAATGAACGAGATGAAGGATTAAGCCGTGAAGCAGGAACCGTGCGTGCTGTCGATCGGAATGGGCCCGGGCCAGCTGGAATTCATCCGGCGGCTGAAGGACCTCGGGTTCAAGGTGGCCGGATTCGGCAAAGGCAAAAACTCGCCGGAAGCCGAGGCCCTGCTGGACTATAAGGCCGAACTCGACACCAGCGACTTCAAAAGCGCGAAGAACTGGGTGGATTCCCTCGGCGTCGCGATCACGGCAGTCGGGTCCTTCGCAGGCGGGCGGGCCGTCGCGACCACGCAGCGTCTGGCGAACTATTACAAAGCGCCGACCGCAGTGCCGGATTTCCTGCTCGCCGGGACAGACAAGATCGAACAGCAGAAACTCTACGTGAAATACGGCCTCTCCACGATCCCCACGTGGCGAGCCAGCGAACTGACGCCGGAAGACGTCTGGGCCGCCGCGGACGCGGACTTCATCATCAAGCCGTCCGTCGGACGCGGCAGCGAAGGCATCACCATCGTGAGCCGCGCGGAACTGGAGGACGCCGTCCGGCGGAACGCCATGCACGCCGACACCGTCATTCAGGGCGTGCGGATCGGCCGCGAATACCGGTGCCTGATCCTGATTCAGGACCATGCGATCAAACTGCTGGCGCCGATTCTCCGCAAATCGTACCGGGACACGGTGTTTCTGGGCGTGCTGAAATATTCCGAACAGGACCTGGACCGCCTGAAAGCCTTCGTCGGCGCGTTTGTCGAAAAGACCGGCATCCGAAGTGCCGTCATCAAGGCAGACATCATCGTTTCGGAACGGAATATCGACGTGATCGAAATGGACATCGGCGTCGGCGGCGGGACCTACTTCAAGAAATTCATCTCGCGTCTGTACGGCACGGACATCATGGACGAATACATCGGCCTCATCACGGGGAAAAAGCTTTCCGATTTCCAGGTGAAATACGGCAATCTGCGCATGGACTACGTGTTCAACCGCTTCCCGCTGCCGATCGAATACGACCTCGAAACCTGCCGCCGCGTCCTCACGGAAAAACTCGGCAAATGCGAGCTCCAGATCAACGTGCTGCACCCGGAGACGAAGGGCGGCTACCAGTCCAACGCCGATTTCATCTTCACCGTGATGTACGAATCCGCGGAGCCGATCGACCGTTTCCTCGCCGACGACATCGCGAACCAGTCGCTTTTCAGGACGGTCCACGCATGACGAACACGGTCCACGCCGAGGAATCGGAAAAGAAGTTTCTGGTCGGAAACGTCCGGAAGCAGGCGCCGTGGCCGAAAGAGCAGATCGTGTATCAGTGGTACACGCATCTGGAGGCGGGCGCACATGCACATACGAAGAAGAAACTGATCTTCGACCTGGCGACGCAGCGCATCCGCTACGTCGAGGTCACGAAAAAGTCCGAATCGCTTGGGATGAACTCGAAAGAGATCAA
>Ga0310690_10006544_pt1 | contig 15272 bp, 12 predicted proteins | sample AusTroGonzalo_MG_2_FD_207661 | JGI IMG/M metagenome (GOLD analysis project Ga0310690, IMG submission 207661) | Bovine rumen microbial communities from tropical cattle in Woodstock, Queensland, Australia - Gonzalo_04 (v2) (version 2) | ecosystem: Host-associated > Mammals > Digestive system >...
AAAAGGGGCGTTAAAGCTGGATACGCTAAGTTTGAAACATTTCCAGTTTGGAACTTAAGCTTATTAGATCCAGTAAATATTGCATATGAGGCAGCAACAGCAGATTTAAAGGACGTTAATATGATAGATCCTTTTCATTTGGATGCTTATAATGAGTATGCAGTAAATTATAATAGAGACATTTCAACATTTCCAATTTTAAAAAATATTATTTTTAAAATAACAGGAGAAGAAGTTTATAAATCTCCAACTGATATGGGTGTTAATATGATTAAACAATGTATTACTGACCCAGAATTAGTTAAAAAAGCTGCGACCGATGAAGTAATTAGAAGATATTACAATGTTCTATGTGATTATAAACAAAATAGATGTGAAAAAGATGTAGTAGATCTTGTTAAGTCTTTAATGGATAAATTAAATGTTACTTTAGAAGATAGAGAAGTTGCTTGTGTTGCAAATCAAAAAGCAAAAGAAAAAGGTACTAATGTATTAGCCATTAAATTAAATGATGGAAAAATAATAACAGGTAAAGAGTCAAATTTATTAAGTTGTACATCAGCTGCATTTTTAAATGCAATTAAAGAAATTACTGGAATACCTGATCAAGAGTATTTATTATCTCCAACTGTTTTAGATGGAATTAATAAAATGAAGCAAAAGACTTCATACAATACATCATATTCTTTAAATTTATCAGAAGTATTAATTGCATTAAGTATTTGTTCAGTTACAAATCCAATAATAGAAAAAGCAATTAATGAACTAGAAAAATTAAAAGGTTGTGATGCACATGCAAGTTATATTATAGATAAAAGTGAATTAAATGCTCTTAAAAATTTAGGTATTAATTTGACTTGTGAGCCAATTATGTAGTTATTTATCTTGATATAAAAAGCAAGATTTAAAATAATAATATAAGGATTTATAATGAGTGAAAAAGGATTAACTTCTGAAGAAGTAAAAAAACTTACTAAAGAAGGAAAAACTAATTTTACAAAAAATAAAGCAAGTAAAGGTGCAATAAGTATTATTGCATCTAATATTTTCTCTTATTTCAATTTTATATTTGCAGGACTTGCTATATTATTAATAATGGTAGGTGCAATTAAGAACTTAACATTTTTACCAGTAATTATTGCAAATATAGTAATAGGAATTTTTCAACAATTAAAAGCAAAGAAAGTATTAGATAAATTAGCTTTATTAGATATTACAGAATATATAGTTATTCGTGATGGAAAAGAGCAAAAAATAGATTCAAGAAAATTAGTTGAAGGCGATATTGTTAAGCTAGAAGCAGGACAACAAGTTCCAGCAGATGCAATTGTTATATCAGGAGAAGCAGGAGTAAATGAGTCACTATTAACGGGAGAGCCTGATGAAATAGAAAAGAAAAAGGGGATTGAACTAAAATCAGGAAGCTTTTTAGTACAAGGTAGTGTAGTTGCAAGGCTTACAAAAGTAGGTAAAGAATCATACATAAATCAATTAACTTCAAAAGCAAAAGTTATTAAAGATAAAAAATCAGAAATGATTAAAGATATTGAGCGAATAATAAGAGTTGCAGGTATTTTAATTATTCCTGTTGGAGGATTATTATTATATCAATCAATATATGTTAATCATTTAGATTTTGCTGAAGCAGTTCCACCAATGGTAGGAGCAGTAATTGGAATGATTCCAGAAGGAATGTATTTATTAGCAACAATCGCTTTAGCATTAAGTGCTGCACGTTTAGCAAAAATCAAAGTTTTACTTCATGATATGCGTAGTATTGAAACTTTGGCAAGAGTAGATGTTTTATGTGTTGACAAAACAGGAACAATTACTAGTGATAAAATGCTAGTTACCGATGTATTTCCTTCTAAAAAAATGTCAGCAAAATTAGATAGTTCTGAAAAATTATTAACCCATTATATTAACACTATAAAAGAAACTAATATAACAATGAGAGCATTAAGAATACATTTTGGAGTAAAAGAACCATTGAGTTATACAGAAATAACTCCATTTAGTTCAAAAACAAAGTATTCTCAAATAACAACAAAAGATTGTATTTATAGATTAGGTGCTCCAGAGTTTTTATTATCTGATGATGAACTTCAAAAATGCAAGTTTGATCTTGAAAAATATACAAGTACAGGAAAGCGTGTTATTGCATTTGTTCAAGAAAAAGAAGGTGAAGTAGTTCCATTATTATTTGTTGCTCTTCATAATGAATTAAGAGAAAATGCAAGAGAAATATTTGATTATTTTGAAAAACAAGAAGTTGAAATAAAAGTTATTTCTGGAGATAATCCATTAACAGTTTCAAAAGTTGCTCAAGAAGCGCATATTAAAAATGCACATAAATACGTTGATGCAACTACTTTAAGTGATTATAGTGATATAAAAGAAGCAGTTAAAAAGTATACAGTTTTTGGAAGAGTTCAACCTGAACAAAAACAACAAATAATAAAAGCATTAAAAGAAGTTGGCTTAAAAGTAGCAATGACAGGTGATGGCGTAAATGATATTTTAGCCATGAAAGAAGCAGATTGCTCTATTGCAATGGGTGAAGGAAGCGATGCAACAAGACAAGCAGCTCAAGTAGTATTATTAGATAATGATTTTTCTCATATGAAAAATATTGTATATGAAGGAAGACGCGATATTAACAATATTACAAGATCTGCAACACTATTCTTATACAAGAATATTTTCTCTTTGTTACTAGGAGTATTTTCATTTGTTGCTGCATTTAAATATCCTTTGCAACCAACACAAGTATCAATGATATCTGGCTTTAATATTGGACTTCCAGCATTTTTATTGGCACTAGAACCAAATGAGAAAAAGCAAAAAGAAGGATTTATAAAACAGGTATTAATTAAAGCTATTCCTTCAGCTTTAACGTCATTTTTTGCAATTATAGCAATGATTTATTTTGCCAATTTATTTGGCATTCCACAAGAAGAAGTTGGAACAGCAAGTACTTATTTAATTGCAGTTGTTGGATTTAGTATTTTATGGGAGATATCAAGACCGGTAAGTCATTATCGTTTAGGTGTAATTGCAATTTGTATTTTAGGTTTTGTTTTAAGTGCAAATCATTTAAGTTTTGTATTTGATATAAGTCATATTTCTGTTAAAGCAAGTGCATTATGCGTAATATTTGCATTAGCTGAAATGACTATTATTAGAGATATTACTTATGGTTTAGATTTATTATTAAGAAAAAAGAAATTAAGATTAAATAGTAAAAATAAAGTAAAAGAAGAAGTAGAGTAAATAAATAGGTTTATTATGCAAGAATTTCAAAGAACAGAACTTTTAATTGGAAAAGAAGCTGTAGAAAAATTGAATAAGTCAAAAGTTGCTATTTTTGGAATAGGTGGAGTGGGTTCTTACGTTGTAGAATCTTTGGCACGAAGCGGAATTGGAAACTTTGTGTTAGTTGATAAAGATGTAGTTGATGTAACTAATATTAATAGGCAAATAATAGCAACACATAAAACAATAGGAAGGCCTAAAGTAGAAGTTGCAAAAGAACGAATTTTGGATATAAATCCAATGGCAAAAGTCGAAGTACATCAAGAGTTTTTTATGCCGGATAATACTTCAATTATTAATAACAGTTTAGATTATGTAGTAGATTCAGTTGATACTATTACTGCAAAATTGGCTATAATAGAGCAATGTAAAAAACAAGGAATACCAGTTATTTCATGTATGGGAACAGGAAATAAATTAGATCCTACAAGATTTGAAGTAGCAGATATTTATGATACTTCGATTTGCCCACTTGCAAAAGTGATGCGAAAAGAATTAAGATCAAGAAATATTGATAGCTTAAAAGTAGTATATTCAAAAGAGGAACCAATTGAAACTAGGGTGTTTGATGAAAATGGAAAACAAGTCCCAGCAAGTATTTCTTTTGTTCCATCTAGTGCTGGATTAATTTTAGCAAAAGAGGTTGTAAAAGATTTAATTTAATGATAGAATTATTTTGTTGTTTATTAAAAGGTAGCACAAGTCTTTAGAAAGGTGTATTTTAATGGATATCTGGGATATTGTTGTTAAAGATTATAAAGATGAAGATGTCAAATTAGATTATTGCAGACGCAAAGTTTTATTAGTTGTTAATACTGCAATAGCAAGTAGTTATAGTGCACAATATTTAGCTTTAGAAAAGCTATATAGATCATACCATGATTTTGGATTAGAAATCTTAGATTTTCCATGCAATCAATTTGGAAATGATGCACCTTGGACTTCTAAAGAAATGCATGATTATTGTGTTAAAAAATTCCATGTTAGTTTTAATCAATTTGCAAAAGTTGATGTTAATGGTGTAAATGAAAGTCCAATTTTTTCATTTTTGAAAGATAATTCACCGCAAGAAACAGTTAATGGAAAAAAGAATAAAGTACAAATGAAAAGCTTAAAAGCAAAGAGTGATACGTGCAAACGTGATGGTGATATTATTTGGAATTTTACTAAGTTTTTGATTGATAAAAAAGGTAATGTCGTGATGCGTTTGGCAACTACTGAAAATCCAATGTTAATGGAAGATAAAATTAGAAGATTATTAGCCGAATAATAAGTTAACATAAGCCTATAAAAATTTGGCAAAAGTGTTGACAAATAAGGATATGAGTAATATAATAATGTGGTTAAATTTTACATAATTTGTAGAGTTTAACCACTTTTTTTGAAAATAAATAATAATATAAATTAAGAAGAGGATTTTATGAATAACGAGAAAATCAGAAATGTAGCAATAATAGCACACGTTGACCATGGTAAAACAACACTAGTAGATGCCATGTTAAAACAAAGTCACGTATTTCGTGATAACGAAGTAGTTCAAGAGCGTGTAATGGATAATAATGATATTGAAAGAGAAAGAGGTATTACTATTTTAGCAAAGAATACTTCTGTTATGTATGGAGATATCAAAATTAATATCGTAGATACACCAGGCCATGCTGACTTTGGAGGAGAAGTTGAACGTGTATTAAAAATGGTTGATGGTGTAGTTTTATTAGTTGACGCTTTTGAAGGTGCAATGCCTCAAACACGTGAAGTATTAAAGAAATCTTTAGCTATGAAGTTAAAGCCTATTGTTGTTATTAATAAAATAGATAGACCAGGTGCAAATCCAACTCGTGTATATGATGAAACAATCGATTTATTTATTGAGCTTGGAGCAGATGATGAGCAATTAGAATTCCCTGTTATTTATGCTAGTGGTAAACAAGGAACTTCTACATTAGATTTATCTAAACCAGGTCAAGATTTAACTCCATTATTCGATACAATAGTTAATGAAATAGAGCCACCAAAATGTGAATTAGATGGCCCAATGCAAATGTTAGTAAGTAACATCGATTATGATGATTATGTAGGACGTATTGCAATTGGTCGTATTGAACGTGGTACAATTAGTTTAAATATGCCAATTAGCATTATGAAAAAAGATAAAACAGAAAATCAAAGAGTAACTAAATTATATACATTTGAAGGTTTAAAAAGAGTAGAATGTGAAAAAGCTGATGCTGGTGATATAGTTTGTTTATCAGGTGTTCAAGATATTAATATTGGTGATACTATTTGTGATCCAGAACATTTAGATAAAATTCCATTTGTAGATATTGATGAACCAACAGTTAGTATGACATTTAGTGTTAATAATGGTCCATTTGCAGGTCAAGATGGTCAATATATTACTAGCCGTCATATTAGAGATAGACTATTTAAAGAATTAGATAGAAATGTTTCTTTAAGAGTAAAAGAAACAGAATCTCCAGATAGCTTTGAAGTTAGTGGCCGTGGTGAATTACATTTATCAGTTTTAATAGAAGAAATGCGCCGTGAAGGATATGAACTATTAGTAAGTCGTCCAAAGGTTATTATTAAAGAAATTGAAGGCGTTAAATGTGAGCCAATGGAAGACTTATTTGTAAATGTTCCAGATGATTGCGTAGGAACAGTTATTGAAAAATTAGGCCGTAGAAAAGCTGAAATGGTTAATATGGAACCAGCAGAAGCAGGACATACTAAAATAGAATTTAAAATTCCATCAAGAGGATTAATTGGTTATCGTTCAGAATTCTTAACAGATACAAAGGGCGAAGGCACAATGAGCTCTATGTTTGATGGATATACAGAATATAAGGGTGAAATTCAAGCACGTACACGTGGTACAATTGTTGCATTTGAGCCTGGTAAATCAATTACTTATGGTTTATACAATGCACAAGATAAAGGTGAATTATTTATTGGACCTGGTGTTGACGTATATGAAGGTATGATTGTTGGTATTAATAGTCGTAACGAAGATTTAGCTATAAATGTATGTAAAGAAAAACACTTAACAAATACTCGTGCAAGTGGCAGTGATGAAGCATTACGTTTAGTCCCACCAATTGTTATGAGCTTAGAAAAATCAATTGAATTTATTCAAGATGATGAGCTAGTAGAAGTTACACCAAACCATATAAGACTTCGCAAAAAAATCTTAAATAATAAAGATCGTGAACGTGCTGCACGCCAAGCTATGAAAAACGATTAAAATATTTCATCTTGCACAAAAGTTTATATTGCTGGTTCGGTCACATATACACATATGCTCCCTCACACAGCAACATAATCCTTTTGCACAATCTAAAACATTTAAATCGTTTTTAGGGTTTATATAATATGATAAATTTCGATGAATTAAATAAAATAAAAGAAGAGGCATTAGCAAATAAGATTCCGATTTTGATGGATGAAAGTTTGGATGAGATTCTTAAAATTATTAAAGAAGAAAAGCCAAGTGAGATTTTAGAAATTGGAACAGCTGTAGGTTATAGTGCAATAGAGTTTGCAATAGTAAATCCAAAATGTCATATTGATACAATTGAACTAGATGAAGAGCGATATAATAAGGCAAAAGAGAATGCTAAAAAAGTTGGAGTTGAAAAGCAAATTACTTTTCATTTAGGTGATGCAGTTAAGGTGCTAGAATGCTTTGACAAAAAATATGATTTGATATATATTGATGCTAACAAAGGAAAATATCCAATTTATTTAAGTTATGCCTTGAGATTAGCAAATATAAATGCTATAATTTTAGCAGACAATATTTTGTATAAAGGTTATGTTTTAAGTGGATACAATAAGCATAAACAGCGTACTGCTGTAAGGAATTTGCGTGAATACATTGCACAAACTATGCTTAATGAAAGACTAGAAACAGAAATCTTAAATATAGGTGATGGATTATCTATTAGTAGGGTAATTTCATAGGGGGAATTAATGCTATTTTTTAAAAAGCATAATACTAAAGATGAAAAAGATGAAATAGAAAATAATCCAGTAAAACAAGTTTATGATCAGCAAAGAGTAGAAAATCTTGATAAAGATGTTGAAATTGCTATCCTTTATTCATGTGGCTATAAAATTCCTAATACTATGGAAGAAATGAATATTTTAGGTGGAAAATTAATTTCTTTTATGGATGAGTTATCAGAAGAGGATAGATTTAGTATTTTAGAACAAGCAAGTATTATTGCTAAACGAAGAAGAATGATTACTAAAGCGGGTTATAAAATTGAAGAATTTGATTCTTGTAAAAAGTTAACACCTTTAGAATGGTTAAATGCTAGCAGTAATAATAAAAGCGATATTTTTAAACAATTTAAGCATTTTAAACCACAAGATAAAAAAGATGTTTTAGAAAGTATAATGATGGGTTTTGAGATTCAACATGAAGTTATTGATAGTGTTGAAGATATTATAATTCAAGTTGGATATCAAGGTTAAAATAAATTTGAAGGAGAGAAAAATGTTAGATAAGAAGTATAATCCTGAAGAAAAAGAACAAAAGTGGTTAGACTATTGGAAAGATAACAAAGTTTATGAATTTAAGAGAAATGGAAAAGAAGTTTATTCAATAGATACTCCACCTCCAACAGTAAATGGAAAAATTCATATTGGACATATTTTTTCATATACACAAACAGAAATGCTTGCTCGTTACAAGCGTTTAAGAGGATATAATATTTTTTATCCATTCGGATTCGATGATAATGGATTACCTTCAGAAAGATTAGTTGAAAAAGAGCAAGGAAAACGTGCTCATGAAATAGGAAGAGAAGAGTTCTCAAAATTATGCTATGAAACAACTGATAAATATGAAGCAAATTTCCAAGAATTATTTAGCAAAATGGGAGTTAGTACAGATTGGGGAATTCATTATAAAACAGTAAGTCCTTCAACAATAAAAATTAGTCAAAGATCATTTTTAGATTTAATTGAAAAAGGTCATTGCTATCATAAAGAAAGTCCAGCTCTTTGGTGTAATGAATGTTTAACATCAATTGCACAAGCTGAATTAGAAACAAAAACAATTAAATCTACATTTAATTATATTAACTTTAAAGTAGTTGAAACAGGAGAAGAATTTACAATAGCAACAACAAGACCAGAGTTATTACCTGCAATAGTTTGTGTATTTGTAAATCCTGAAGATACAAAACGTAAAGGTTTAATTGGAAAAACTGCACATATTCCAGTAATTGATGTAGAAGTTCCAATTATGGCTGATGAAAAAGTAGATATGGACAAAGGTACAGGCGTTGTTATGTGCTGTACATTTGGTGATCAAACAGATATTGAGTGGTGGAAAAAATATAATTTACCATTAAAACATATATTAACAGAAAATGGAAGAATTGTGGATACAGTGCCTAAATATGGTGGATTAAAAATTAAAGAAGCTCGTGAGAAAATCATTGAAGATTTAAAAGAGGGCGGATTTGTAGTTAAAATAGAAGATATAGAGCATGAAGTTCAAACACATGAAAGATGTGGAAAAGAAGTTGAATATGCTGTTATGAAACAATGGTTTATTGATACAATGAACCACAAAGAAGATTTCATTAAAATAGGAAATCAAATTAAATGGCATCCAGATTATATGCATGCTCGTTATGATGAATGGGTAAATAATATCGCTTGGGATTGGTGTATAAGCCGTCAAAGATATTTTGGTGTTCCATTCCCAGTATGGTATTGTAAAGATTGCGGTGAGCCTATTTTTGCAAAATTAGAAGACTTACCAGTAAATCCATTAGTAGATAAAGCACCAGTTGATAAATGTCCAAAATGTGGATGTAAAGAACTAGTTCCAGAAACAGATGTTATGGATACTTGGGCAACATCTTCAGTAACACCACTTATCAATATGCGTTATGGTGAAAAAGAAAACTTTGAAGATATATTAAAACCAATGAGCTTACGTACAAATGCTAGTGAAATCATTAGAACTTGGGACTTCTATACAATAGTAAAAAGCTTTTATCACTTTGGTCAAAGACCATGGGATAATGTAATGATTTCTGGATTTGTTATGGCATCTAAAGGCGAGAAAATTAGTAAGAGTAAAGGCAACTCTAAACATGAGCCAATGGATTTAATTAAACAATATTCAGCAGATGTGTTAAGATATTGGGCAGGAACAGGAAGACTTGGAACAGATATTGTATTTGCAGATGATACAATTTTACGTGGTAAAAAATTAGTAAATAAAATTTGGAACGTATCTAAATTTATTGAAATGCACTTAGCAGATTATAAAGATGATCCAGATTTCAAAGATTATGAATATGTTGATAGATGGATTTTAGGTAGATTCCAAGATATGGAAAAACAATTCATTAGTTATTTAGATGAATATGAAGTTGGTTTAGCATTAAATATTTTAGAGAAGTTCTTCTGGGAATTTTGTGATAACTATATTGAAATAGTAAAACATAGATTATATAGACCAGAAGAGTTTGGAGATATGCCAAGATATAGTGGTCAAAAAACAGTTTATACATTATTATATAAATTACTTCAAGACTTTAGTATATTCTTCCCATTTATAACAGAAGAAATATACCAAGAATTATATCATGATGAAAAATCAATTCATATTACTGAAATTAAGCCTTTAAACTTTAGCTTTGATGATGAAGTAGTTCAAGGTGATAAAATGGTAGAAATAATAAGTACAGTTCGTGGATCTAAAACAGATGCAAATGTAACTTTAAAAACACCAGTTAAAAACTTAGACTTAAGCTTAAATCCAGATTTAAAAAATGCAATTAACGAATCAATAAAAGATTTCAAAGCAACATTATTTATCGAAAACTTAAATATAAAAGATGTAAAAGAAGGTTATAAGGTTGATAATATAGAATTAAATCTTGAAGTTGAATAATAAAAAAATGCAGGTCGAAGACCTGCATTTTTAATATTTAAAAAATTAAGCTTTTTTACCATCATCTTTTAAAACTTCTTTTATAGCACCTAGGCTACTTAAAGCTTTTGTTGCTTCAAATGGAATAAATACTTTATTTGCTTCACCTTCAGCAACTTTTTCTAATGCTTCTAAAGATTTTAATTGAACTAATCTATCATCTGGAGCTGCATTTTTGATTGCGTTATATACAAGTTCAACTTCTTTTGCTTTAGCATCAGCAACTTGTTTAATAGCTTCAGCTTCACCGGCTGCTCTTTTAATACGAGCATCACGTTCTGCTTCTGCATCTAATATAGCTGCTTGTTTACGACCTTCAGCTAATGTAATAGCACTTTGTCTTTCACCTTCTGCTTGTAATACAAGAGCACGTTTATTACGCTCTGCATTCATTTGTTTCTCCATTGCATCTCTAATGTCTGCTGGAGGAGTGATATCTTTAATTTCAACACGGTCAATTTTGCATCCCCATGGATCTGTTGCTTCATCAAGAACTGCTCTTAATTTATCATTGATTTGATCACGGCTTGAGAATGTTTCATCTAATTCCATCTTACCAACGATATCACGAATTGTTGTAATTGCTAGGTATTCAATACCTTTCTTTAAACTTTGAATTTCATAAACTGCTTTTGCTGGGTCTGTGATTTTGTAGAACACAACTGTATCAATTGTGATTGTTACGTTATCACTTGTGATAACTCCTTGTGGTGGAACGTCCATTGTTTGTTGTTTTAAACTAACTACTGAACGAACACGATCCATAAAAGGAACTATAATTGTAAGACCTGCGCCTGCAACTTTGTGAAATTTACCTAATCTTTCAATAATGTAAACTTCAGATTGACGAACTATTTTAATAGTTTTGAATGCGATAAACAAGATGATTACTAATAATATAATTAGAAACCACATAGCTGTCTCCTTTCTAGCGTATAAACGCTAACAAATATTTATAAAAGTAAAAAAGTAAAGACTATTTATTTTTTAGGTGCTGAGCTTTCTGTAAATGTAGGTTTAACTATAACTTTAACACCTTCTATATGATCAATAATTACTTCGCTGTCTTTAGGAATAATGGTTTCATCAAAGCTTTTTGCTGACCAAACTTCACCGCCAACTTTAACTTCACCTTTTCCTTCAACAGGATTAATTTCTTGAATAACTTTTCCAATTTTGTTTTCAACGCTATATGCATTTGTTTTAACTACTGGTGAGTTCTTTTGAACTTTTTCTGCAAATTTTCTTGTTGCAAATAATAGTATAACGCTTGTTACAATGAATATTGCTGATTGTACATATATATTAGGAATAAAGAAACTAGCAATCATTGCGAAAAGCGCACCAATTCCAAACCAAAATACTAGGAAACCAGTAGTAAAGATTTCTAATACTGTAAAACCACCAGCAACTAGTAGCCAGATTTTCCACATAACTCTATCCTCCGTAAATAAAACATAATTACACACAATAATATTATATAATATTTTTTGATTGTTGTATAGTATTTTTATGAAAAATTTGAAAAAATTTGTTTATTTATTTACTTAATATAAAATTTGTGATACATTGTAGTTACATTTGATTTAAGAAATTTTAAATGTGGGGATGTTATGGACGATTTTGATGATATTTATAGAAAAAATTTTAGTTCTCGTTCTAGTGAAAGAACAGCAAGACCTACGGATACTGCACGTTCAAGATCTGGTGCTCGCACGAAAGGTAAAGGAAAACGAAGAGCTAAATCTAAAAATAGTTTGCTTTCATTATTAGATTTTAAGAATTTTAAAACTAATATTAAGCAAATGAATAAGTATCAAAAACGTAGACTTGGTGCTGTTTTAATTGCGGCTCTAATTATTATATTAATTATTATAATTGCAAATAGCAATAAAAAGCATGTAATTCCAGAGATCACAACATTTTTATACAACAATAATTTGGTTACTCCAAAGAATGAATTGTTTATAGAAGATGAAGTTTCATATGTTAGTATGGAAGATATTTTAAATATGTTTGATGAAAATATTGTTTATGATAAAGACACAAAACAATTAATAACAACATATAATACACACATTGCTTTACTTAAATTAGATGAAAAAACAATGAATTTAAACAATAGTGAAATAAAGATAAATGGAAAACTTCAAGAAAAAAATGGATTAGTATATTTACCTTTTTCAGATTTAGGAATTGTTTATGATTTAGATGTTGAGTATTCTAATGATTACAATAGAATAATTGCTACAAGTATTAAAGAAGAAAAGATACGTAGTATTGTTATTAAAAATTCAGATTTAAAAGAAAGTCCAAGTGCATTTGCAAAAAATGTTGAAAAGCTTTCTGTAGGCTATTATGTATATATTTTAGAAGAAAGTGGAAACTACAAAAAAGTACGTTCTGAAAATGGTAATGTTGGTTATATTGCAAATGGAAAGATTGGCAATATTGAAACATTACGTACTAAAATGATTGAAGAAAAAAATGTATATAATGTATTTGATGATATAAATGCATTAGATAATTATGATAGTTTTTCTTTAAGAAGTGATGCAAAAAATGTTGTTATACCATTTTTCTTTGTGTTAAATGAAAATGCAGATATTACATATAAATTTTCAAGAAATTCCGATAACTATGTTGCATTTAAGAATTGGTGTTCTCAAAATGAGGTACAAATTTGGGCTACATTAGATGCAAATGATAGTGTAAGTTCTTTATTTGGAAGTTATGAAAAAAGAAATGAGGCTATTCAAGAATTATATAATCAAGTTATGACTTATGAATTTCAAGGAATAATGATTGATTTTGATGAAGTAGATGATTGGAATAGTATGCTAAGATTTATTATAGAGATTGCTCCAAGATTTAAAGAAAGTGGTTTAAAAGTTGGAGTAAGAATTCGTAATGCTAGTGAAGATATTTCTAAAAAAATTAATAATATTGTTGATGTTAGTTTATAAGGGGGCATAAATGAAAAAAGTTTTAATAGTTTTGGCAGTTTTAGTTGTTATTGCTGTTTTAGGTGTTATAGGTGTATATACTTGGTACAATATTCAGCAAGAAGCTGTTGATAAATCTTCTGAAGATACTATAAGAGTTGAGATTCCTGAAAAAACAAATTTAGAAAAAATAGCATCTATTCTAGAAGAAAAAGGTGTTATTAGAAACGCTTTTGTTATGAAGGTATATTGCAAATTAAATAAAATAAATAATTTACAAGCAGGAAAATATGATTTAGCAAAAAATGAAGGTTTAGCTGATATTTTAAAACATTTGCAAGATGGTGATGTAGCTCATGATGAAATAAAAATAACTTTTATAGAAGGCAAAAATATGCGTTGGGTTGCAAAACGAATTGCTGAAAAAACTCCAAATACTGAAGAAGAAGTTTTTGCTTTGTTAGAAGATGAAGCTTATATTGATAGCTTAATTGAAAAATATTGGTTTTTAACAGAGGTTATAAAAGATGAAAATATCTATTATCCTTTAGAAGGATACTTAATGCCAGATACATATTTATTCGAACAAGATGATTGTTCTGTTAAAACTATTTTTTCTATAATGTTAAATTCTATGGATAAGTTTTTAGCTCCTTATAAAGAAAGTATTGAAAATAGTGGATATACAGTTCATGAATTATTAACTTTAGCTAGTATGGCAGAACTTGAAGCTCACTTAGATGAAGATAGAGCAGAGGTAGTTGGCGTATTTTTAAATCGTATTAAAAAGAAAATGTCATTAGGAAGTGATGTTACAACTTATTATGCAGCAAAAGTGGATATGGCTGAACGTGATTTATATAAAAAAGAATTAAATGCAGAAAATCCTTATAATACTCGTGGACCTAATATGATAGCAAAGCTTCCAATTGGACCAATTTGCAATCCAAGTATAAGTAGCATAAAAGCTGCATTTAACCCTAAAGAAACAACTGCATTATTCTTTGTATCAGACAAAAATAATAAAACTTATTTTTCAGATACAGAAGCAGAACAACAAAAAGTAATTAAAGATCTTAAAGCAAATGGTATGTGGTACACATACGATAATTAATATTAAATAAAAAACAAGCTACTTCGACACAGCTCTTTTTCAAAAGACTGGTCTGCAAGCTTGTTTTTTTGTTTTAGGTACTTGACAATTGTTAGTAAGTGTAGTAAAATTTGAACTGATATTTATTTAAAAGGCATTATTAATAAGAAGAAAATAAAAAAATAAATCCATTAAAGGAGTTGATTTTACATGGAAGATAAAGAATTTTTATTAACACAAGAAGGATATGATAATTTAGTAAAAGAATTAGAGTATTTAAAAACTGAGGAAAGATATGCAATTGCTGAGCGTATTAAAGTTGCTTTAGGTTTTGGTGACTTATCAGAAAACAGTGAATATGATGAAGCGAAAAATGCACAAGCTGCTAATGAAAGTAAAATTGCTGAATTAGAAGAAAAAGTTAAATATGCACGTATTATTGATGAATCAGAAATTGATACTAAAACAGTTCAAGTTGGTAATATTGTAAAAGTACTTGATATAGAAGCTAATGAAGAAGAAACTTATACAATAGTTGGTTCTACAGAAGTAAATTTAGCTGAAGGAAAAATAAGCAACGAATCTCCTGTAGGTCAAGCTTTATTAGGAAAAAAGAAAAATGATGTTGTGGAAGTTAAAGCACCAGTTGGAATTATCAAGATGAAAATTTTATCAATCACAAAATAGAAAATTTTTTATAAAAATATGTCAAAAAATGCAATGTAAACATTGCATTTTTTTTATTATATGATAGAATACAAAAAGAATATTATGGGTGCATTATGCACAAAAAGGGGGTACTTTTGTGATAGCATATAAAAGAGTATTACTTAAGATAAGTGGAGAAGCATTAGCTGGTGATGAGCATCATGGAATTAACAATGATGTTGTAGGAGCTATATGTGAAAAAGTAAAAGAAATAGTAAACATGGGAGTACAAGTTAGTATTGTTGTTGGC
>Ga0310690_10006545_pt1 | contig 15271 bp, 10 predicted proteins | sample AusTroGonzalo_MG_2_FD_207661 | JGI IMG/M metagenome (GOLD analysis project Ga0310690, IMG submission 207661) | Bovine rumen microbial communities from tropical cattle in Woodstock, Queensland, Australia - Gonzalo_04 (v2) (version 2) | ecosystem: Host-associated > Mammals > Digestive system >...
TTCAAAAATCGGCTTTTCTACTTTTTGTACAGACAGCCTGTCAGGCTCATAATCAGGATGATATTCTTTAAATTCTTTAAGATAAGCTTCTTCAGCAGTCGGAGTATCTGTTTGATTAAAGACAAAATAAAGATGTTTTTTAAGATCGATCAAAGTCTTTACAAACTTCTCTTCGTCATCTTTCCATCCACCTTGAGTCCTGTGAACCCAAATTATGGTCGAAACTTCATTTCTAGTCAGGTATTCTTCTGTATACTTGTTAAGATTTTCATCAGCATCTCCTGCTCCGGGAATATCAACAAGAATAAACTTTTTTAAAATCTCTATATCCTTGCAATAAATCCTTACGAAGTAACAGTTTCTGTCCTCCTTATCTTCCATCTTGGACTGAGCTTGAGCCTTTCCGGCTTCATCCAATTTGAACTGGTCTATGATTCTACCTTCCTTGCTGATAAACTCTACTCTTGGATTTTCATTGTCATAATGAAATTCCGTAATAATATGCGTCGTTGATTTTAACCCGACTTTTGCGAGATCTTCGCCAAGCATCATGTTTACCAGAGTTGATTTTCCGGCTTTCATCTTGCCTGCAAAAGCCAATTTCACTTTGTCACTGTCTATCTTAAATTTTGCCTCTTTGATGATCATCAGAATTTTTTCCCAAAATCTTTCATCTCTGTTTGACATGTGTTTGAGAATATTTTCCTGCAGATCAACCAGAATGTTTTTTTCATCTTTCTGGGCGACATTCATCGGTTTAGTCTTTTCGGGCTGTTCAACTGTTGTTTTGGACGATGACGCGTTTTTTCCTGGCTGTTGATTTTTAAAATCCTTTCTAACAAGTGATATAAAAGGCTCTTTAATGCTATATGTATCGTTTACATACCGAAAGTTTTTAGGATATTCTGTCATAAGGTAATCCCGTATTCTTTGTTGCTCGACACCAAGATCTTTTGCCAGCTCATCAAGAGAAATTTTTTCGCATTGCGAAGTCTGTTGCGTTGCCGGCTGTTGCGCCGGAACACCGTCTAAAATACTCGTGGAGACATTTTTCCTCTCGACTTTCTCATCTTCCTGAGCCGGAACAGCATCGAAAATGCTCGTATAAACAGTGTCTGATTTTGAAGTTTTAGTCTCTGTCGGTGTATACTTATACTTAAACGCAGGATTGTTTCTGATACTAGAGACATAAGGTTCCTCGATAGAGTATGTATCCTCTATACATCGAAATTTGTGGGGATACATTTTCATAAGGCAGCTCCTTATTATTTCCGGCTCGACACCAAGTTCCGCCGCCAGATCACCGATAAAAACTCTTTCGCCTGACGATTTCTGCTGTAGATCAGCACCTGATTTATCGCTTTCGCCGCTAAAATGATTTCTGACTTTTAATTCCCAGAAGTTATCAATAGAAGATTTTTCATTTAAATTTATACCAGAGAAAGTAAACGGACTGCTTTTTGTTAAAAAAAATATTATCTTATTGCTGGAAACACCGAGTTCTTTTGCCAAATCAGATATTTTCATCATTTTTCCTTTCTGTTTTTGCTGTTCCAGCTGTTTTTTAGCATCAGCCAAACCCGTAGCCTTTTTGATTCCGTCAAATATGCTATTCAAAACATTGCTTGATTTACCGGTTTCGCCGCGGAAATGATTTCTGACTTTTGATTCCCAAACGCTATCAATATACGGATTCACCCACAATCTTTGAGATGAAAAATTGGACGGACTGCTTTCCACAAGAAAAGCTATTATATCCTGCTTGCTAACATTCAGCTCAATTGCCAGTTCAGAAATATTTTTCATATAGCGTATCCTCCAAAAAATCGGTTCTTTTTCCAAGACAATACGCGTTTTTATAGCCAAGGGGTTATAAAAGTCAAGAGCTTATAGCCGAACGGTTATAAAAATATTGTTCCTATTGCATAAAATTTTAGGTTTTTTGCGGAGTCGCCCTTGGATCTCAAAACAGCATTCGCTTTGACAATCAAAGAAATCCGGAAAGAAAAAAAATTGTCTCAGGAACAGGTCGCGAACCGCTGTTTTTGCCAGACCGTGATTATCGGCCGCTTAGAGACAGCACAACGCGAACCCAAAATTTCGACAGTCTTCAAAATCGCGAATGCACTTGAAGTCCCGCCCGATTATCTTGTTAAAAAAGTGGAAGAAAAATTAAATTCGTAAAAAAACAGACTTTAAATCGAACTGATTACTTTTCGTATTTGCTCCGCCATTCAGCGGCTTTTTTTGTATTTTTTCTTATACCGATCCCTTCTTCATAACAACGCGCAAGATTCTTCATGCCGTCTTCATAATTTTGTTTTGCAGCCTTCAAATACCACTTGAAAGCCTCCTTTTCGTTTTTTTCGACACCGATTCCGTTTTCATAGCAGTCACCTGTATTTGTCTGTGACCAGGCATTTCCTTGTTCAGCAGATTTAAGATACCATTCGAAACTCTTTTTATCATCCTTTTCGACTACTATTTCTGTGGGATAAGAAGTGGAATAATAATACCCAACAAAGAATTGAGCTGCGTCGTGTCCCTGCTCCGCAGCTTTCAAGAACCATTTGAAAGCCTCTTTCGCGTTTTTTTCTACACCGAAACCGTATTCATAGCAGTATCCTGTATCGAATTGTGCCGGAGCGTATCCTAGTTCAGCTGATTTTAAAAACCATTTGAAGGCCTCTTTTTCATCTCTATCTGTACCCCATGCTGATTCATAACAATGTCCGAGAAAATCCTGAGCATGAGCCGCTCCGTTTTCCGCAGCTTTCAGAATCCATTTAAAAGCCTCTGCTTCATCCTTCTTGACTCCCCAGTCTCCGTTAAAATAACACGAACCTATAGTAGATTGTGCAATTGCATCACCCTGCTCCGCAGCCTTCAAATACCACTTGAAAGCTTCTTTTGTGTTCTTCTTAACACCAATACCTTCTTCATAAAAATACCCTGCATCCAATTGTGCCTCGAGATCTCCCGCTTCAGCCGCTTTCAGGATTGATTCTAAACCGTCATTTTTTAAATTTTTGACCATGTCATTCTCCATTTATAAAAAACTCAGAACACTTTGTTGATCGTTTCCGAAGTGCATTTTTTTCCGGCACGCCAGTCGCTCGGAGTTTTTGAAAAAGTCAGGGTGTAGCGTCCGTCGGCAAAATATATGACCTTGTAATGTTTTCCGTCGTCCGTTATCACAAATCCGAGTTCTTCAAGCATGCTGCGTACAGCCGGAGTCATGCCGCTGTAATCTTTCAGAATGCGTTTTATTTCCTCTGATTTTTGGGCGGAAAGTTTTTGAAATTCATTGTTTTCAATGATGTCCCGGACAATATCGGCGCGTCTCGATTCGGAATTTATACCGTCCAGCGCTTCACTCAGAACTGTCAGAACAATATCTTTAACTTCACCGGGATAAAAGTCATTTTCATCACCCATGAAAAGCAGCGGTGCGGAAGTACGTGCCTCAAGTTTGTTTTTCAGCCTCTGGTTTTCAATCTGAAGCTTTTCGTTGGCAATCATAAGCTTCTCTATCTGGTTTTTGAAACGTTCCTCGTCATCGTCGAAAGCCTCTATCATTTTATCAGCTTCACTCATGGCTTCAGAGTATGCCTGTTCCCTGATTTCGCGTTCCCTTTCGGTAAGTGAGTTCAGAATTTCGCTGTTTTGTCTCTCGGCCGCTTTCAGAGCCGCCTCAACTGACTGTTTTTCCACGCGTTTTTTGTAAAGTCTTTCTCTGAGCAGGGCGTTGTTTACTCCATGCCATGTGTACATCAGTCCGACCATCCTGGAATTGCAGTACTGTATTACAGCAGGAACAACTTTTCCCAAAAGCTCGGAATCCTGTCCTGATGCTCTACGGTAGAAAAATCTTTTGTGTTCCAGAGCGTTGTTCGGGAAATAAATTCCTATACTGCCGAGAATCTCGTTTTTATCGTGTGTCAGCTCCTCCATTTTCATATTGGTGCAGATACTTTTCTGCACAACGACATGTGCCGCCCCTTTCAGACGTTCAGCTAATTTATCGACATCTACCGGGTCCTCTTCACGGCCTGTTTTTGAGACGAAAACAACCGGCAGACTACACGCCGAATTTCCGTTTATCGCCTCTGCAACAATCCCTATATTGTTTTCATCCATAAACAACGGCTTGTCCGAAATCTCAAGAAGGCCGTCCTTTTTCAGGAATTTTTTCTCTATCAGCAGTGTGATAAAATAAGGGGTCGAAAATCCTCTGTCGATACTTGTCGCCGTTTCAAGGAAACTTCTTTCGAGCCTGATTGTCATTTTCATATCATTGAAATTTACGACATAGTCGCTGTCCCACACAACACCGTTGCTGTCAATCTTTTCATAGCGGACTGCTACAACATTTTCCTTGCGGTATTCCTGAATGTCGAGCCACAGTTTATCATCACCGAATCTGACATTGTAGTCTTCGTTCCATTTGATTCCGGGAATGATATTTTCTTCATACCGGCTGGTCTGGTTCCATTTTATGACCAGACTTACAAAGGCATGTTTGGTCATATTTTTGTTGATTTCAAGCGTTGTTGAAAATAAAAGCATCTTAACCTCCGTCAAATTTCAGGGAGTTTTTATAGCCGCGAGGTAATAAAAAATCAAGTGAAATCAAAACCAAAGGTATTTTCATACATGAGCCGGGCCATCTCATATCCGAAAAGTTGACTCTGACTTAAAGCGGACTAACATTTCTGCGCCTGCCCGGTGCGTGAGCTTGGGGCGTTAGAAGTTTTTTCCTATTTAAATTTTGGGGTTTGTACTTACTACCGTGAAAGTTGATCGGTTCGGCTTTCCCCACCTGTGAGCACAGGATAAAGCTTGTTTCGGGCCACGGCTGCGGCGGGTTTCTTGGTTATTTTCCGAAAATTCAGATGTTTTCAGGTTATTTTTTCGAGCCTTTTTTCTTCTCAACAAGATGAGTGTAGAGCGTTCTTCTTATCTTTTTGGTCGAAGTTTTCTGGAATTCTTCGGGATGTATCCTGATTTCTGAAATTTTTGCATACGCAGGAAGAGTTTCATTCAGCTCGTCGCGGTTCTGCTGCATGATCCCGGCGAGCTGCTCTTCCGTGACATTTTCCTCTTTCATCTTATCGTAATCCGGATAGACAAAGGCTATCAGCCGTCCTTTGCCTGCATCGAGAAGGAGCGATTCGGAAACAAACGGCATATAGTTGATTTTGAGTTCGATCTCTTCCGGATAGATGTTCTGCCCGGATGAAGAAAGAATCATGTTTTTCAGTCTTCCGCAGATAAAAAGGAACCCGTCTTTGTCGATCCTGCCCAGATCGCCGGTATGAAGCCAGCCTTCGCTGTCGAGGACTTCAGCGGTTTCCTTCTCCATTTTGTAGTAGCCGCTCATTATGTTTTCACCTTTGACACATATCTCGCCTACCCCTTTTTTGTCGGGATTGTCGATTTTTGCAGTCAAGTAAGTCATGATTTTTCCGCAGCTGCCGATTTTGCGGTTATCTGCGTAGTCTGTGTAGGCAATAAGCGGCGCGCACTCGGTCATTCCGTATCCGGTCGTGAATCTGACGCCTGATTTGAGAAGGAACGATTCGATTTTCGGGTTGAAAGCGGCTCCGCCGGATATGACTTCGTAGCACTTTCCGCCGAAGAAATCGCTGATCCCCTTCCCTATTTTCTTCATTATTATCTGTCTGATTCCGGGAATCGCCATAAGAATCCTCATTTTCTTGGTCTCAAGCAGCGGACGGATCTTCGAAGTGTATATTTTCTCAAGGATGAGCGGAACTGAAATTACAAGAAAGGGCTTGGCTTCGCCGAAAGCCTTGATAAGAATTTTAGGTGTCGGCGTTCTGCTCATGAAAATTATGTGAAGTCCTCTTGCAACCTGAAGAAGAAAGTCGAAAGCGCATCCGAAACAGTGCGCCAGCGGAAGGAACGAAACCATCGCCTCCCCGCCTTTGGGAAGGGAATCAATGGCATATTGGATGTTCGCCATAAGACAGTTGTGGGAAATCATTACACCTTTTGAAAAACCGGTCGTTCCCGATGTGTAAACTATCGTCGCAAGATCTGTCTTTGCAGGAATTTCAAAAGAAAGCGTTTCTTTCGTAACGGCCTGCGTTTTAACAAAATTATCAATAATTCCGGCAACTTTTTCATTCAGATTTTCTTCTTTTGAAAACGCCGCCGACATATCTTCGAGTTTGAAAACGGCTTCGACTTCCGGAAGCTGCGCGAAATCAAGTTTTTCTTCTATTATGAGTTCGGCAGCGAAAAAGAGCTTCGAATCGGAGTGGTTGACAAGATGGTGTATCTCTTCAGCCGTAAAATCGTTGAGAAGCGGAACAATTACAGCGCCGTAAGTCACTGTTGCAAGGTAGGTTACAGCCCAGTTCGCCGAATTTTTGCCGCAGAGGGCGATCTTGTCGCCTTTTTTTATGCCGATAGCTTTGAATATTTCATGTAACTCTTTTATTTTATTGGCAGTTTCACCGAAAGTAAGAGGTTCAGAGCCATAATCGCTGAAACACGGTTTATTCCAATTCAGTTTAAAGGAATCTTCAAAAACTTTTACGAGATCTTCTTTCAACATATCTCCCTCCCAAAAGCCAAATACCTGCCAAAATAGCGTTTTTCAGGCTGTGTGTCAACAATAGAACCGCTAATATTTATTGTTTTAAACTGGACAAAAGAGCTTCTTCCTATATTATGCCGCGTTTTATTAAGTTTTTTGGTCAAAGCAATATGAAAAAGATTGTTTTTTCAGTTTTAGCACTGATTTTATTGGTATTTTTAGTTTCATGCGAAGATTCCGCCCTGCCCGATCTGCCGGAGATGGATGAGTCGATGGATGTCGATGCTTTTGAAATCGGTGACGAGGATGCAACTCCCGGTTCCGAGTCAGAACCTGATGAGGGAAACGGCGGAAACGATGCGGATAACCAGGAAACTCCTGATTCTGAGAGTCCCGATTCCGAAAAACCGGATACTGAAACTCCTGATGAAACGCCTGAAACTCCCGACGAAGAAGTTTCTGAACCTGAGATAGCGGCTTCACACCTTATTGTGGCAACAGTCGGCGGATACGACGTTCCGATGAGCGGTCACATTTACTATGCAAAAGATGAAAAACTCGATACTTTTAAAGAAATTCCGGTTGACGGCGGCATGGGAAGTTCCGACGGCGCGGATCTTAACGTAGCCGCATGGGAAAACGGTTTCGCAGTTGTCGGAAGGCACGATTCTTCTTCTCTTTACTTTTTTACGCCCGACTTTGAATTTGAGCAGGAAATCCAAGTAAAACCTGACACTTACATAAACATGCAGGATATGGTTCATAACCAGTTCAAAGACGAATTCATCGTTTCGGCTCTCAACTTTGACGATTTTGACTCGAAAACGACATTCTCCAACAAACTATTCATCTTCAAAAAAGATTCGCCGGAAACGGCATCAACACTGGAAATAAGCGATAACGAGTCGGCAAGCCCTGCGAAAATGAAGATCGTCGGCAAAAAACTTTTCGTTGCACTGCAGAACCTCGAAAACAACACTTCGGCAAAAGGGGAAATCGCAGTCGTTGACCTTGAAAATTATTCGGTCGAAAGGATAACTCTTCCGACAACGAACCCGACAGGAAAGATCGAATACAACAAAACTGTCGATAAAAACCACATCTATCTCACGACGACAGGTAACTGGAAACAGGGTGACGGCGCACTTCTTCAAGTAAATACGGATACTTACGAGGTCAAAAAGGTTCTAAGCGAATCTGAGGAGGAAAACAATATCCTCGACGGCGATTTCGTTGATCTCTCTATTGCCGATAACGGTGAATTTTATATCATTTTTTCCAACGACATCCTCTACAACGACAACAGCCTTCTGCTTTACAAACCGAAAGAAGGAAACATTTCGAAAATCGACTCCGGTATAAACGCTTTTGCGGCAAATCCGATAGACTACAGTGCGCTTACAGGAAAAATTTATTATTTTGTGGACGAAAAATCGGACACTTACCTTAAATCAAGGGATACGAACACCGGAAAATCGGAAAAGATCCTTCTCGATTACGGCCCGGCCGCTTTGAGAGTGAAATACGACTACAAGTGAGGAAACATGAAAATTGTAAACGGAAACAACCTTACGATCGAAGATGTTTGCGATGTCGCGTATAAAAACGAGGAAGTCGCCCTTCCCGAAAACAGGGAATTCTGGGAAACTCTCGAAAAATCGCGGAAATTTCTAGAAGATTACGTGAAAACCGGAGTTCCGGTATACGGCGTCACGACCGATTTCGGCGACAGCTGCGACAACCAGATAAGCGTTGACAAGGCGGGAGAGCTCCAGCGGACGATCTGCACTTACCACGGCATCGGCTTAGGGCCGAAATTCAGCCGCGTTACCGGTAGAGCCGTAGTTCTTGCACGCCTCAACAGCAACGTGAAAGGCGGTCATTCCGCGATAAGACCTGAACTTGCGAAAATGATGCAGACTCTGCTCAACAAAGACATAATCCCGGTGATCCCGCAGCTCGGTTCGGTAGGCGCTTCGGGAGACCTGACTCCGCTCAGCTACCTCGCGGCTGTCATCATGGGCGAGCGCGACGTTTACTACAAAGGAAAAATCGTTCCCGCAGCCGAGGCTTTTAAAGCTGAAGGGATAAAACCGCTTCCCATCGAAGCGAAAGAAGGTCTTGCCCTTATGAACGGAACGAGCGTAATGAGCGCGGTCGCGGCTTTGGCTTGGAAAAAAGCGGAAAGATTAGCCAGGATTTCAGACTTTTTGACTGCTGTAACTTCTGAGATCACGCAGGGAAAAGACACTCCTTTCGCCGAAAAAGTGAGCGAAATAAAAAACCACCGCGGACAGTGCGATTCTGCCGCATATATCCGTGAAATCATTAAAGATTCCAGACGTGTTTTCAGATACGAGGATTTCCTTAAAAACAAAATCGATTCCATCGAAAACAAAGGCTTCATCAAGCAGCAGAACAAGATCCAGGACAGATACTCGATCCGCTGCGCGCCGCAGATATCTGGCGTTTACCGCGACACTCTGCGCTTTGCGAGAGAGCTCATAACCGAAGAACTCAATTCAGCCAACGACAATCCTCTTGTCGATATTGAAAGCGGCAGACTTTTCAACACCGGAAACTTCTACGGCGGTCACATCTGCGCTGCATGCGACTACCTGCGGACGGCACTTGCCAATATCGCAGACCTTTCCGACAAACAGGCTGAAGTAATAATCGACGGCAAATTCAACGGACTCACAGAAAATCTGATCCCATTTACTCCCGAAAACCATCCGAGAGCGGGACTCAGACTCGGTTTCAAGGCAGTCCAGATAACGATAAGCGCGATACGCGGCGAAGTTATGACATATTCCTTCCCCGTCAGCATCACAAGCGCGCCGACAGAGGCTTTAAATCAGGACAAAGTCTCGATGGGAACGATCTCGGCACGCAAACTTTCCGAACAGACTGACCTCGTATTTTTGCAGTTCGCGGCTCATTTCCTTGCGGCGATGCAGGCGGTAGATCTCGCCGGGAAAGACGAATTCTCCTCATTCACGCAGAAGATCCACGCGGAGATCCGTAAGATCAGCGCATTCGTAGAAGACGACCGCGCACTCGACAAAGAAGCCGAAGCAGTCGCCGAGTGGCTGAAAACGACCGAAATTTTCGGGTAATATATCGATTTTGTTGGTTTGCTTACCAGGCTTCCTTCATACAACGAACATCGCTTTTGCCAGTTCTAACCCAACCGATCAAGTCTCCATAGTCAAAAGTTATGCCCCAGGCACCGTTTGTTTGAGAATTGGCAGATGATGACCAGAAATCGCCCGTTTCGCCGAATTTACTGTACCTTCCGTCATCGTAAGGAGATCCTAAACAGACATTGTCGCTTGTCAGAGTCGCTGTCTGAGTACAGGTCGAGCAACTCCAGCAACTGTTGGAAAGACAGTGGTTTACTTCGCTAACAAGACATTCGGCCTGGACTCTGTCCGCTATCAAAAGAGTCTTGAGTTCATCTATATTCGGCAGTTTCCAGCCGTCGATCCACTTTTCAGAATAGCTTCCGCAATAAGATTTTGCATCTTCCCAATTCATTGATTCTGATGATCTCTCCGACCAGACATAGCCAGTACTTGTATCAATGCAGGGCGTGCCGCTTGATGCACTGCACTCTGGAAGTGCAGAGGCGCCTTCTGTTGTACAGCTGTTGCCGTTCCATTCGTAGCCATCTGCGCATTTGTAGCGGCATTCGGTTTCGCTTGCTTCAGGGTTGTAACTCACTGCAGTTGATGGTTCCCAGCCTTCGCCATTGTATGTCTGCGTGATTGTATCGACTGTGTTCCAGACTGTATTTGCAGGTTTGCTCTGGCAGCTTCTTTCCCTTGTTTTTCCGACAGGGATAGTGTGTTTTACACAACGGAGATCAAGGTAGTTTCCATTACCGAAAGGTGTGATGGTGGCTATATGGAAATCCAAGACCCAGATACTGCCGTATTGGGATTCTACAGATGAAGACCATAAGTTTTCGGTGTCCTGGAATTTGCTGTAACCGCCCCAGTCATCACCTGTATGATATCCGGTAGATTCGTCATATGAACATGCCTCGCAGGTACTTGCGCTCCAGCAGCTGCGTTCAATACAATCCGGATCATGAAGAAGGCATATTCCGCCCGGCATAATGTCAGGACAGTTCAGTACAAGAGTCCTCAATTCGTTTATATTCGGCAGATGCCAGCCCTCTATGCCGTCTTGTGAGAGGTTGTCGCAGTATGAAACAGCCTGGGTCCAGTTTAGAGAATGTTTCCTTCCAGACCAGATATAGCCTGTTGATGAATCATAGCAGGGAACGGTACTTTTTGCTCCGCATTCGGGAAGTGAAATCTGCGATGAACCGTCGTATATGCAGGCTGAGCCGTTCCATTCGTAGCCAGATGCGCATTTGAAGTGGCAGATGCCTTCGTCGGTGCTGTATTCCGTAGTATTTTCAGCACTCCATTCCCCGTCGGCATAAGTCTGTGTGTAGTAGGATTCGCCGTTCCATTCGGCATGTTTATCTGGAAGAGGTTCGCATTTTGTTTTTTTTGTGCATTTCCCGGTCTCTTTGTTCCAAGTTCCTCCGGCATCTCTGCACTGTCCGGATTCTGTATATTCGGTCTCGTCCGTGTCAGTGTCGCTGTCAGAATCGTCAGGTTCTGTATAGACATCTTCATCGGCCACGGTTTCGCCGGTGTCGGTTTTATCGTCAGTTTTTTCCTCGTTTTTGTCATCGGTTTTTGAACTGTTTCCGCAGCTGAGGACAAAAATCAAAGCGGTAAAAAGTGCAAAAGAAATAAAAAAATTCTTCATTTTTTACTCCAACTACTCAAAAAACGGATAATTTTAAGAAATAATATCAAAATGGCAATGTTTACACTGTTAAATTTTGATATATTCCCGCAAATCGGCTATTCTGCTGCGGTCGGATAATGGAGGGAAACAATGGGAAAAAATCTGGTTATTTACTTTTCGGCTGCCGGCCACACGAAGCTGAAGGCGATTCAGCTTGCAGATGCCATCGGAGCCGATGTTTTCGAGATCGAGCCCGTAAAGAAGTACACGAAAGCCGATCTTCTGTGGATGAATCCGCTTTCACGCAGTTTCCGCGAGGTCGCGACGAGAAAGAGCAAACGCCCTGAGATCGTTGACAAAGAGCTTGATCTGACGGGTTACGACAAGATCTTCCTCGGTTTTCCGATCTGGGGCTGGGCTGCGCCTTCGATAGTCAACGCATTTTTGGAAAAGCACGATTTTTCGGGCAAAACCATCATCGTTTTCGCAACTAGCGGCGGTACCACGAATCTTGACGGCAGCGTGAAGTCGCTGATTCCTTCCCTTTCTGAAACTACGATTGTCAAAGAAGGCAGAGTCCTCAACGGAGAGTGGACGAAAGACGAGCTTGAGGCTTGGGCGAAAGGTGTTTAGATTATTGGTGTTCTCCGCCGCCGCCAACTTGTGTCGATATTTCGATATTCCGAAATCTCGATATTTCGAAAGCGGCGAATCGATAATAACGATATAACGATTAATTACAGAACCACAGATTCTTTGTGAACGCCGAAAACTTCTTCGAGCGTGCCTGCGATCTCGCCGAGTGTCGCATACTGTTTTACAGCGTCGAGGATCTTCGGCATAAGGTTGTCGCTGGTCTGAGCCGTAGCCTTGATGATTGCAAGGTGTCTCTTGACCGCATCGTTGTCACGTGCTTCCTTGACAGCCTTGATTTTAGCGATCTGAGCGACCTGGATCGACGGATCGACTTTGAGAAGATTAGCCGGAGCAGGTTCCTTGATCTGGAACTTGTTGACGCCGACAACGACCTGTTCGCCGCTTTCAACTTCAAGCTGATAGTGGTATGCGCTGTCCTGGATCTCCTGCTGGACGAAACCTTTTTCGATCGCTTCGACCATTCCGCCGAGTTCGTCGATTCTTGCGATATATCCTTTAGCCTTTTCGTAAATGCTGTCGGTAAGAGCTTCGATGTAGTAGCTTCCTGCGAGCGGATCTATCGTGTCAGCGACGCCGCTTTCGTAAGCAACGATCTGCTGCGTTCTGAGCGCGATACGAACGCTGTCTTCAGTCGGAAGAGCCAAAGCTTCGTCACGGCTGTTGGTGTGGAGCGACTGGGTTCCGCCGAGAACCGCTGCCAAAGTCTGAATAGCAACACGGACAATATTGTTGTCGGGCTGCTGCGCGGTGAGCGTGCATCCTGCAGTCTGAGTGTGGAAGCGGAGCATCTGCGATTTCGCACTCTTCGAGTTGAAGCGGTGCTTCATGATCTCAGCCCAGAGTCTTCTTGCAGCGCGGAATTTAGCGACTTCCTCAAGAAGGTTGTTGTTTGCGTTGAAGAAGAAGGAAAGACGCGGCGCGAAAACGTCAACGTCAAGTCCCGCCTTGATCGCGGCTTCAACGTAAGCGATACCGTCAGCAAGTGTGAAAGCGACTTCCTGGACTGCGTTCGAGCCTGCTTCGCGGATGTGGTAACCAGAAATCGAAATCGTGTTCCACTTCGGAACGTTCTGTGCGCAGAAAGCGAAAATATCGGTGATAAGTCTCATCGAAGGCTTCGGCGGGAAACGGTAAGTGCCTCTCGCGATGTATTCCTTGAGAATGTCGTTCTGAATGGTTCCGGTGAGTTTGTCAGCCGAGAAACCCTGCTTTTCAGCGACTGCGATATACATCGAAAGAAGGACTGAAGCGGTTCCGTTGATCGTCATTGATGTCGAAACATCGCCCAGCGGAATACCGTCGAAAAGAATTTCCATATCTTTGAGAGAATCGATCGCAACACCGACTTTTCCGACTTCACCGTCACTCATCGGATGATCCGAGTCGTAGCCGATCTGCGTCGGAAGGTCGAAAGCGACCGAAAGACCCGTCTGACCGTTGCCGAGAAGGTATTTGTAACGTTTGTTCGATTCTTCAGCCGTACCGAAACCTGCATACTGACGCATCGTCCAGAATCTGCCGCGGTACATTGTCGGCTGAACGCCTCTGGTGAAGGGATATTCGCCCGGCACACCGCGTGTTTCAAGGTATTTTTCGTCCTCGTTTTCAGGAATGTAGAGAGGTTCTACAGTTTCGCCGTAGGATGTTTTGAAACGCTGCTTCCTTTCGGGGAATTTAGCGACTGCCTTGCCGTAACTACCGGCTTTCCAATTTTCGAATGTCTCTTTTACTGTCATTTTTAACTCCTAAATTAAGTGAAAAAACTCGAAATCGGGCGATTTTATTTAGCGCGCGGGAAAATGCAAAGAAAAAATATTTAATTCGGCTGCAGCGTCCGCGCCGTTCAAAGCATAATGTTCAATTTACTTTTTAGCGGCAAAAAGTGGTGCGAATTTTTTCTCGATATCTCCGTATATTTCGGAGATTTCAAGGTTTCCGTCAAGGTAGACGACTTTAAGTTTGTCTTCGAATTCCTTGATAACTTCGCGGTAATTCCTGTCGATCTGCTGAAGGAGTTCCTTTTTCTCGTAAAGTTCGGTCGAATCACGGAATTTCGTCAGTCTTTCCACCGCTTTATCAACTTTTACATCGACAAAAACCAGAACATCGGGAAGTGTCGCGAAACGGTTTATTCCTTTGACCCATTCGTAGCTTACGTTGAGCGACTGGTATGCGATCGAGCTGAAGAAGTATCGATCAGTGATGACTGTCTGTTTTTTTCTGAGCGCCGGCCAGATCTCCTCTCTGAGATGGTTGATCCTGTCGGCCGCGAAAGAAAGGGCAAGCATCTCGTGGATAAGCGGCGTATCGCTGTTGGTTTCGCCGAGAAAATTGCGGACGATCCTGCCTGTCGCAAGAGATGTCGGCTCGGCTGTGAGATAAACCGCCTCCCCTTTTGTTTCCAGAAATCTTTTGAGTTCTTTGATAGTTGTGCTTTTGCCGCTTCCGTCAATTCCTTCGACTGCGATAAACATTATTTTTCCTCCAGAGAGTAAATTTTCAAATCATCGAATTCAACATCCGATTTCCAGTTCGCGAAAGAGAGTTTTGAATAGCCGTTCTCTACTTTGAGAGGCGTTTCGTCGTTATATTCCAAAAAAAGTTCTCCGTTCACGAACCATTTGATTTTATTGGACAATCTTTCAACTTTAATCTTGTATTCCTTTCCTTTTTCAAGACTGGCGTTCCTTTTTTCAGCACGCTTTTTCTCGTGCTCGTCAAGTTTTGAAATAACCGAAATACGGTTGTTCCAACCGCCCAGAATGAACGAATATCCGTCGCCGTGGTCGTGGATTTTTCCGTCGCCCCAGAGGTTGAATTTGACATCGACTGCGTCGCTCAAGCTTTTCATCGTAAGCTCAATCACAGCATTCTGCGGCAGATCGACCGATTTAAGGACAAGATTTCTGTTTTTCGCCGCACTGCACCTGAGTTTTCCGTCGGAGATATGCCAGTCACCGCCCTGAATTTCGTAATTTTCACCTATTTCTGCGCGGTTGAAATCATCCTCGAAAATTTTGACCGGCTTTTTTTCAGAACTGCACGCAAAAACAAAAAAGAGAGAAAAAAGGAAAATAAAGGTTTTGGAAAGGAGTTTCATTTAGAAAAATTTCTTAATGTTTTCAATAATATAATCTTGTTCTTCTTTCGTAATGAAAGCTGAGATCGGAAGACTTACGATCTCCTGGCTGACACGCTCCGAAACAGGGAAATCGCCAAGTTTGTAGCCCAGATTTTCGTAAGCCGCCTGAAGATGAAGCGGTTTCGGATAGT
>Ga0310690_10006546_pt1 | contig 15271 bp, 6 predicted proteins | sample AusTroGonzalo_MG_2_FD_207661 | JGI IMG/M metagenome (GOLD analysis project Ga0310690, IMG submission 207661) | Bovine rumen microbial communities from tropical cattle in Woodstock, Queensland, Australia - Gonzalo_04 (v2) (version 2) | ecosystem: Host-associated > Mammals > Digestive system >...
TTCCACGGCATCTACGGCATAGAGCTCACGGAGGACGGCCTAGCCATCAAGGAGGGTGCCGTGAAGCAGCAGGTTGCCAGCGGATTCATGGAGGCCACCAACATCGTGAAGCGCAACGACTGGTACATCCTCATCGGCAGCCAGGGCACGTGCTGCGAGGGCGCCAAGAGCACCTACCAGGTGGTGATGAACCGCTCGCGCAAGCTGTTTGGCCCCTACGCGAACCGCTCGGGCAACCGCGCCCTCAACGGGGGCTTCACCTCGATGCTCAGCGGCAACACCACCGTGGCCGGCCCGGGACACAACTCGCGCTTCGTCAAGGACGACGCGGGCACGGACTGGATGATCTACCACGGCTACCTGAAGAGAGACCCCGATGCCGGGCGTCTGACCTTCATGGATCCCATCGCGTGGGACAAGGCGGGCTGGCCCACGGTGAAGAACTCACAGCCCTCGAAATCGTCGGCACGCCCCGTCATCGACCCCAGCCTGCACGAGTCGCACCTGAGCCAGGTGCCCCTTGCCGACCCGTTCATCCTGCTTGACGGCGACACCTACTACGCCTACGGCACACACGCTTCCAACGGCATCGAGGTCTATACATCGACCGACCTGCTGACGTGGGAGTGCCAGGGCCTCGCCCTCGACAAGAAGAACACCACCGAGACGCAATGGTTCTGGGCGCCGGAGGTGTACAAGCGGGGCGACACGTACTACATGTACTACTCTGCCAACGAGCATCTTTTCGTGGCCACCTCTGCCAGCCCCACGGGTCCCTTCGTGCAGCACGGGGGTTACCTGCTGGAGCCCCTCATCGGCGACGAGAAGTGTATCGACAGCACCGTCTTTACCGACGAGGACGGCAAGATGTACCTCTTCTTCGTTCGCTTTACCGACGGCAACGTCATCTGGAGCTGCGACCTGGCTGACGACGGCCTCGCCCCTGCCGAGGAGACCACGCTGCGCCGCGTTGCAGCCGCTTCCGTGGCGTGGGAGAAGAAGCTCGGCAAGGTGGCTGAAGGTCCCTTCGTGCTGCGTCACGACGGGAAGTACTACATGACCTACTCGGCCAACGACTACCAGAGCCCCTGGTACGGCGTGGGCTACTCTACGGCTACGGACATCCGACGCGGATGGACCAAGTACCGCAACAACCCCATCGTGCAGAACGTGGAAGGCCTCTTCGGCACGGGGCACCACTCGTTCTTCACCGACAAGGAGGGCCGCCTGCGCATCGTCTTCCACGCCCACCACAGCTCGGGCGCCATCCATCCCCGCATGATGTACATCGGCTCCATGGCCTTTGACGACGACGGCGTCCTCGGCCTTACCGCCGACTCGCTCATCCGTCCGAAGGTGAAGGACGACACAGCCGTCGCCACCCCGCCCATGCGTGCCCAGGAGGGCAACGAGGCCGTGTTCGACACCGGTGGCCGACGCCTTTCGGCTGATGCCGCCTCGCGCAGCAAGGGCATCCGCATCAAGAAGAACCGGAAGGAGATCGGGAAATCGTAAACCGGCTCCTTCGGATAAACCGTGAATTGTCAAACCGTAAATATTTTAGATTGTTTCACCTATAAAAAAACCAACAACATGAGAAAAAGTTTACTTCTTTTCGGCATGGGCCTTGCAGCCGCTCTGACGGTTCAGGCTCAGATGACCGACTCTCCGTGGGTGGGCTCCGTCCTGCCTGAGGAGGGTGGCACGTACTACCTCTACAACGTCGAGTCAGGCCTCTGGTTGCAGCACAACCGCAAGGAGATGGATTACTGGACCACGCACGCCCAGCTTGACCAGGTGGGCTTCGACGTAGTGATCTCGCCTGTGGAGAACGCTGACGACCCCACCGGCAAGTACTGGCAGGTGGACCCCCGCTTCGGCCACAACCACAGCCTGAACGCCCTCACCAACCAGGGTTACATGGACACGGGCGACCCCGTCACCCCCTGGTCCATCACCCCCTACAACAACGTAGCCGGCTACACAGCCTCGAACCTCTACGTTTTTGAGGCCCTCGACGGCGGCGTGGTGCTGGGTCCCGAAATCGGCTCCAGCGACGAGGACACCTACCTCACCTTCTTCAACGACGGTTTCTGGCAGCTCGTCAGCAAGGAAGAGCGCATGAACGACCTACTGAAGGCTACGGCTGAGAACCCCAAGGACGCCACGTGGCTCGTGCCCGGCTTCGACTTTGCCAACCAGGACGACCGTAACGCTGGCTGGAAGAACGAGTTCAAGGGCGCAGGCAACAACCAGATCAACGGACGTATGTACAACTGCGCCGTGGAGAGCTGGAGCAACAGCGTGGGCTCGTTCTATCAGGACATCACCGGCCTGCCTAACGGCACCTACGGCCTCACCGTGCAGGGCTACTACCGCGACGGCTCCACCAACGCCATCGGTCCCAAGCACGACAACGGCACCGAGGTCATCCGCGCCTACTACTTCGCTAACGAAGTGAGCGCTCCCCTCATGTCCATCTGCGACAACGGCGTGGATGACTACATCGAGGGCGCCTTTGAGGACACCTACGACGATGGTTACTGGTACCCCGGTGACGGTGGCAAGGCCCTCGGCAACGCAGCCCAATGCTTCTACATGGGCTACTACTGGAACGAGGAGATTCAGGTCATCGTCACGAACGGCACCCTCCGCATCGGCATCAAGAAGGACGGTGGCGTGGGCGACGACTGGACCGTCTTTGACAACTTCCACCTCACCTACTACGGCAACGACATGGAGGTCAGCACCCTCCTTGAGAACCTCCAGAAGCTCATCGACGAGGTGAACACCTACGAGGGCGTGACGCCGCAGTTCCTTACCGACGCCTACAACGCCGCTGTGGCAGCCCTTGACTCACGCGACCCCGAGGTCATCGGCAACGCCATGCAGGAGCTTAACAACAAGTACAACGTGGTCCTCGCAGCCGGTACCGACATGGCCAACTTCGAGGCTACCGTCGAAATCTGCCAGCAGGAGCTGGAGAAGGGCGGCAAGAACCCCTACTTCAACTTTGCTACCGCCATCGCCGAGGCTCGTCAGGCCTACAGCGATGCCACCACGGCTGAAGAATTCAGCAGCGCCCTCCACAACCTGCAGATTGCCCGTAAGCTCTACAACGCCGAGCGCGGCCCGCGTCTCTGGGAGGGTAGCGAACCCGTTGCCGAAGAGAAGTTCTACTTCTACAACATCGGTCAGGGCCGCTTCCTCTGCGGTGGCGACGACTGGGGTGCTCACGCAGCCCTCGGCTGGCCCGGCATCGAGATTCTCCTTGAGACCAGCGAGTTCGACGGTAACGCCTTCCGCCTCAACACCTTCCTGAACAACGGCGGAGACCTCCAGTACCTCAACTATGGCGGCTACATGGATACCGCAGGCGACGACTGGGTGTTTGAGCCCCTCGGCAACGGCGTCTTCAACATCGTCCGTGCCGACTCTGCCACCCTCCTCCTCGGCTACCGTCCTGGCACCGACGTCCGCGTCGATACCGACATGACCGGCGCCGACAACCCCGACAACCAGTGGGTACTCGTCAGCCGCGCCGAGCGTGACGCCATTGCCGAGACTGCCACCGCAGCCCGACCCATCGACATGAGCTACCGCATCGGCATGCCTAACTTCAGCCAGCGCGAGGACTTCGACAACTCCGGCTGGTACATCGAGCCCGACGACACCGGCACGCACGGCATGTGGGGACGAGGCAGCAACTACCCCGACTTCACCTACGAGTGCTGGAGCAAGACCTTCTTCGAAATGCGTCAGGACATCTACGACCTGCCTAACGGCTGGTACTACGCTACCGTCACCGGCTACTACCGCGACGGCGACCACTACAGCAACGACATCGACGGCGAGCACATCCCAGGCCACATCGAGAAGTTCGTCAACGGCGAAGAACTTGACCCCGCTGCCCTCTTCCAAGTCGAGGCCAAGACGCTCTATGAGACCCCGCTGCCCCTGCTCACCGACTACCGCGACATGGCTCCCGGACAGGGTGCCGTCACCGAGGCCGGCGAAGTCCCGCAATGGGTCTATCAGGCTGTCGATTACTTCCAGAACAACCTCTACAAGGTCAGCCTGCTCGTCGAGGTCGTCGACAACACCTTGTCGCTCATCATCCACAAGGACGTCGAACAGTACCACGACTGGGTGGTGGTCGATAACTTCCGCATCATCTACCTCAAGGACGACCCGGCCGGCATCCGCGACGTCGTCGGCACCGAGCCCGTCACCGTCGGCAAGCTCTACAACCTGCAAGGCGTCGAGGTGGCCCAGCCCGCACGCGGCATCTATGTCCGCGACGGTCAGAAGATTATCGTGAAGTAATCCCCTCCGCTCGTATGACCCTCACCCGAATTATTCGAGCCACGGTCGTCACCGCTGCCCTGCTCTGCCCCTTCGGTAGTGCAGGGCAGCCTGCCGACTTCTTCCAGCCTTATCAGGAAGTCAGCCTCCGCCTGCCCTCCGTGCCGCTCATCCTCAACGACCCGTACCTCTCCGTCTGGTCGCCCTACGACCGTCTCACCGACGGCACCACGCGCCACTGGAGCGATGCCGAGAAAGCCTGGGACGGCCTGCTGCGCGTGGACGGCACTACCTACCGCTGGATGGGCACCGAGCGCGAGTGCCTTCTTACCGCCATCGCCCCCATGACCGACGAGGCCACGTGGACGGGCCGCGTCAAGTACACCACCCAGACGGGTACCGCGTGGGCAGCTCCCGACTTCGACGACTCTGGCTGGGCCGTGGAGGAAGCCGCGTGGGGCACTCAGGGCGAATATCCGCGCGTCAAGCACGTCTGGAAGGAGACCAACAGCGACATCTACATCCGCCGTACCGTCACCCTTACCGCTGCCGATACCGAGCGCGAGCTCTGGGTGATGTTCTCCCACGACGATGTCTTTGAGCTCTTCATCAACGGCACCCGTGTCGTCCGTACCGGCGAGACGTGGCTCCAGGGCGAGCGCCAGCGCCTTACCGACGACCAGCGCGCCCTGCTCCACGAAGGCGACAACCTTATTGCCGCCCATTGCCACAACACCACCGGAGGCGCCTACGTTGACTTTGGCCTCTACGCCAACACCTGGCAGAAGGTGGGCGACGTCACTACTGCCCGCCAGACCGCCGTCGACGTCCTTGCCACCAACACCTACTACACCTTCACGTGCGGACCCGTCGAGCTCGACGTCGTCTTCACCGCTCCGATGATTATCGACGACCTCGACCTCCTCTCCACGCCCATCAACTACATCTCCACCCGCGTGCGCAGCACCGACGGCCAGCCTCACGCCTGCCAGCTCCTCATCGCCACCACCCCACAGATGGTTGTCAACGAGATGACGCAGGCTACCGTGTCGTCCCTCGTGACCGAAGGCGGCACCACTTACATCCGCTCCGGCTCCGTCGATCAGAACGTGCTTGGCCGCGCCGGGGACCAGATCAGCATCGACTGGGGCTACCTCTACATCCCCGCTACGGACGGTGCCGTCAGCATCGCCCCGCTCAGCGACATGGAGAACGCCTTCCTCACCACCGGCGCCCTCGCCCCCACGCAGACAGAGGTCATCTCGGCCAACGAGTCGCAGTTCCCCTGCCTCGCCTACGCCCACGACTTCGGTACCGCGTCCGAGGCCACGTCGTTCATGATGGTCGGCTACGACGAAGTCTATGACATCCAGTACTTCCGCAAGAACTACAAGGGCTACTGGGCCCGCAACGGCAAGACTATCTTCCAGGCCTTCGACGAGCTGCGCGAGGGCTATACCGACATCATGACGCGCTGCCGCGCCATGGATGCCCGCATCTACGACGACGGCCTTGCCTCCGGCAACGCCCATTACGCCGAGCTCCTCAGCGGCTCGTACCGTCAGGTCATCGCCGCCCACAAGCTCTTTGAGGACAGCGGCGGACGCCTCCTCTTCTTCTCCAAGGAGAACAACTCCAACGGCTGCGTCAACACCGTCGACCTCACCTACCCCTCGGCGCCCCTCTTCCTGCTCTACAACCACGAGCTGCAGAAGGCCATGATGTCCAGCATCTTCGAGTACACCTACACCGGCAAGTGGAGCAAGGCCTTCGCCGCCCACGACCTCGGTACCTACCCCCATGCCAACGGACAGGTCTATGGAGGCGACATGCCCCTTGAGGAGAGCGGCAACATGCTCATTCTTGCTGCCACCATCTGCCGCATCGAGGGCTATAGCGACTGGCTTAAACGCTACTACCGCATCTGCAAGCGCTGGGCCGACTACCTCGTCGAGTATGGTCAGGACCCCGCTGAGCAGCTTTGTACCGATGACTTCGCCGGCCATTGGGCCCACAACTGCAACCTCTCCGTCAAGGCCATCATGGGCATCGCCGGCTTTGCCGAGATATGCCGCCAGCGTGGCGACGAAGCCATGGCAGCCAGCTATCTCCAGAAGGCTGCCGACATGGCCGTGCAATGGGAGGCCGACGCCCTCGAGAGCAACCACTACCGCCTCGCCTTCGACCGCCAGAATACCTGGAGCCAGAAGTACAACATGGTGTGGGACCGCATGTGGGGCACCAACCTCTTCCCCAACGACGCCATGCTTACCGAGGTGCGCTACTACCGTAGCCATCAGAACACCTACGGCCTGCCCCTCGACAGCCGCGCCGACTACACCAAGAGTGACTGGATCATGTGGACTGCCGCCATGGCCGAAAACGACCGTATGTTCCTCCAATTCCTTGAGCCCCTCTACCGCTATGTCAACACCACCACCTCGCGCGTCCCCCTTAGCGACTGGTACGACACGAAGACCGGTCGCTGGGTAGGCTTCCGCGCCCGTAGCGTCATTGGAGGCCATTGGATGAAGGTGCTCATGGACCGTTTTGCCGAGCTAACCGCTCTGCCCTCGCCCCTCGTCCGCGAATCCGCAGACGCCGAGGCTTTGCCCCTCTACGACCTCACCGGACGTCCCGTCACGCATCCCGTGCGCGGCATCTATATCCAGGACGGTCGTAAGGTCTTCGTCCAATAAAAAAGGAAAAAGAATTCGCGGCATCACGAAATTTCGTGATGCCGCGTTTTTTTGTGCCCGTGAGGTCAGAAGGTCATGACCAGCGTGCCGCCTCGCTTAAGCTCAGCGACGGGAATGCGGAAGTGGCGGAGGCGACGACCGTTCCAGGTGACGCGACGGAGGGGCTGGCTGGCATCGGTACGGCCACGGGTGACGATGTGGACGTCGGCACCGGCAAGATGGAGGGTGACGTTGTCGAAAAGGGGCGCGAAGACCTCGTACTGCGCCTCACCCACCACGAGGGGATAGAGGCCGATGCTGGCAAAGACATACCATGCGCTCATGGTGCCGTCGTCCTCGTCCATCTCGGGGGCATAGCCGCGCGGGGCGTTGACGAAAGCACAGCCCTGCCACGGTGTGGGATAGGCGTCGTTGCCGCCGTAGCGGTGGGTAACGACCTGGGTGGCGAGGGGACGCACGGTGAGGCCCGTCTGCGCGGGCTTACCCAGACGACCGTAGAGGAAGGGGACATGGATGTCGGGCTCGTTGCCCTGGTTGTAAAGCTCGCGGGTGAAGAAGGTGTCGAGCTCATTCACAAGCGCCTTACGGCCCACGAGGTCAGTCATGCGGGAGAGATACATGGGGGCGCCCCAGCGGTACTGCCAGCGGGTGCCCTGGTAGAGGCCGTTGTTGCGCATGAGGACGAATGAATCGTCAATGGTCTGGAACTCGCGGGGCCAGATGCTGTCGAAGATGGCTTCGCCGCGGCTCGTCCAGCGGGCGGCATCGGCAGGGATACCCAGCTCGGAGGCCAGCTGGCCAAGAGCCCAAAAATCGCCGGCGGCCTCAAGGCATTGGTCGGGGCTCTTGAGGGGGAGGCCGCATGCCTCGCGCACCATGCCAGGATAGGCGTCGCGGAGGTTAGGGATGGCGATACCCTGGCGGTAAGCGTCGAGGAGGGTGGCGATGGCGTGCTCGGTACGCACGGTGGGAACGCACTCGTAGGAGGTGCTCCAATCTTTCTTCCCGGTGACGTAGAGGGTGGCAAGGGACTGCATGATGTCCGCCGCGCGCTGGGGGTCGAGGAGCGTGATGAGGGGGAACTTGGTGCGGTAGGTGTCCCAGAGCGACCACGAGCTATAGTAGGTGAACGTGCTGGCGTCGTGGGGCTGGCCGTCAGTGCCGAGGTAGCGATGTATGATGCTGTCGGTGACCTGGAAGGGACTATGGAAGGTACGGTAGAGCGAGGTGTAGAAGAGGGTACGCTGTTCGGGGGTACCGCCGTGGACCTCGACGTTGGCAAGCAGGCTGCGCCACGCGTGTTGGGCTTGCTCGACCATCGCGGCGAAGGGGGTGCGCCACACCTCGGATGCAGGCAGGGCATCGAGCTCGTCCTCAAGCCCCGTGGAGACAACGATGCGCACCTCCACCGTGGCATCGGTAAGGCCGGGGAAGGTGAGGCGCTGCAGGCCATCGGGAAGGACGTCGAGCACGAAGGGGGCGGAGGTGTAAAGGCGGTAGTGGAGGTGGTAGCTGCCGCGGCCGCAGGTGTTGACGCCGTCGAAGTAGCCTTGTCCGACGCAGTCGGCAACCTGGCGGAACGTGGCTGTGTGGACGCGGTCGAAGGCAGAGGCGGGGTTGAGGAGCAGCACGGCGCGGTCGGGCGTAGGAAATGTGAAGCGCTCGACGGCCATACGGCGGTCGGCCGTAGCAGAGAACTGGACGCCGTTGCTGAGCTGCACAGTATAGCAGCCCGGAACGGCCTGCTCGGTGGATTTCACGAGCTGAACGTCGGCGCCGGTGGCGTCGGGCATGAGCGAGACGTTGCCGCCGCAGCCGCTTCCGCCCACGCCTGAGAGGCGGTTGATGCTGAAGCCGGAGATGGTGGGCACCTCGTAGTCGTAGCCCGGATGCTGGCGGGGCTTGCTGTCGGAGCAGACCTGAATCTGGCTGTAGGGCATACAGGCGCCAGGGGCCATCTGACCGTAGTCGTCGGCGGTACCGATGAACAGGTTGACGTTGTCGAGCACATCGCCCGACGCGGGAGCGGGCACGACGACCTGCTCGCCACAAGCGGCCAAGACCAGGCAGAGAACAAGCGCCCAGAAGGAACTCTTCTTCATCATAATAACGTATCAATAAGGACTAAAACTCCACGACCAACGACTTACCAGCGGGGACGACGGTGGCGTCGGAGAGGGTGACCGGCTGTCCCGTGACGACGTCGGTGCCCTGTGCGGCATGGACAGCATCGGCACCCGCAGAGAAGCGCGATGTGAGCTCGTCGTAGTAACTCCAAGGGAGGTGCTTGTCGTCGCGACTATTGTTGAGGAAGACGAAGACGGCCTTGCGGACGGTCTCGCCGTCATCGGCCGTGAGGTAACGGAAGTAGGCGTAGGTGTTGTCGCGCGTGAGGAAGTGGAGCGTGCGGCCGCTGTGGATGGCCTCGGCGGTCTTGCGCCATTGCCAGAGACGGCTGTTGAAGTCGTAGAGGTCGTTCTGCTCATCGGAGCGTCCCTCGGCGGTGAAGAGGTTGTCGGCATCGCCTTCCCAGCCACCGCTGAACTCGCGCCGCCAGGCGCTGTCGCCACGGTCGTCGCTATTGAGGAACATCTGCTCGTCGCCGTAGTAGGTCTGGGGGATGCCGCGTAGCGTGGCCAGCAGGACGGTAATCATTTTCATGCGGTCGGGGTTGGCGCGGACGATGCTACCGATACGCTCGGTGTCGTGGTTGGCAGCAAATATCATCATGTGGCTGAGGTCGTGATAGACGTAGTCGTGGGTAAGGATGTCGTAGATGCGCGTGAGACCCTCGCCCCAATTGACGCGGTCCTCAGGGATGCCGTGGACGATGGCGTCGCGCAACGGGAAGTCCATGATGGAGGGGAGGTGGCTGTCGAAGCCATCGGCATTGGGGTTTCCGCCCTGCCAGTAGGCCAGCTGGGGCACGCTGGGCGTCCAGCACTCGCCCACGAGGTTGAAGCGGGGATACTCGGTGGTGACGGCTTGGCAGAGCTGTGAGGCGGGGATGCGCTCGTTGTAGGGATAGGTGTCGATGCGGATGCCGTCGAGGCCGGTCCACTCAGCCCACCAGATAGCGACCTGCTGGAGGTAGTGGAGCACGAAGGGATTGTCGAGGTTCATGTCGGGCATGGAGGGAGCGAACCAGCCGCTGTCAAGCAGCGAACGGTCTTTCTGCGAGCCATTGATGTCCATGACGGGCGAGAAAGTGAAGTTGCTCTTGGTGAAGCGGGGGAACTGGTGCACCCAGTCGCGGAAGGGGAGGTCGCGCATCCACCAATGCTGAGCGCCACAATGGTTGGGCACGAAATCCATGACAACCTTAATGCCACGCTGGTGACAGGCAGCCACGTAGCTCTTAAAGAGGGCGTTGCTACCGTAGCGGGGGTCGATGTGGACGTAGTCGGAGGCGGCATAGCCGTGGAACGAGGCATGGCGCTCGTTGTCAAGCGTGAGGGGCGTACACCAGATAGCGGTAACGCCGAGGTGGTCAAGATAGTCAAGGTGGTTGATGATGCCTTGAAGGTCGCCGCCATGGCGGCCGAAGGAGTCGTCGCGGTTGGGCTGCTCGGCACAGAGGGGAGAGGAGTCGTTGGTGGGATCGCCATTCGCGAAGCGGTCGGGCATAATGAGGTAGATCATGTCGGCCGTGGTAAAGCTCTGACGGTCGGCCGAACCCTCGGTGCGGGCATAGAGGGGATAAGGCTGACGGGCTACTTCCCTACCCCCGCGGCTAAAGATGACCTGGGCCGTGCCGGGCTTGGTACGCGCACCAATCTCTACATCGACAAAGAGGTAGTTGGGGCTATCGGCCTTGTGAACGGCCTTGACACGGACGCCCTTAACGCCCTCGATATGGACATCGCAGTCGCCGATGCCGTCGGCATGAGCCATGAGTTGAAGGGGCTGCTTCATGCCTGTCCACCAGCAGAGGGGTTCAAGATAAACGCCGCCCTCAGGCGCACGGCCGAAGGCAGGGACATCGAACGGGGTGGTGTAGTCGTCAGCCGGGGTGACGGTGACAACGGACGACGTGGATGACGACGTAGACGAGGTGGCTCCTCCCTGACAGGAGAGCAGCAATGCCACGGAGGCCAGCAGTAGCGGCAAACAAGCAAGTTTTTTCATGGTACGGAAGGGTTTTAATGGGTGAGCTAAATGGACTTTTCAATCTCCCAGACAAAGGCACGCAGGCCGAGCTTCTCGGTCTCCAGGTCGAGGGCGTGGAGGGCATCGAGCAGGGCGTCGACACGGTTGTCGTCAACGATGGTGAGGATGGCGCTGTTCATCGAAGGCCAGGCATGGCTGCCGTAGTGGGGGTCGCCAGTGGCGCTGCCGCGGCCCTGCACCTGAGGAAAGAGGCTGAAGCCGCGCTGGCGGTGATGGTCAAGAAGGGTGAGGATACGCTCCTTGTAGGCTTGGTCGTAGGCAATAAATATCGCTTTCATCGTTTTGCTGCTTTAATGTGTTTCTCTTTGTTTTCGCGCCAATATGCATCGAGGGCGAGCTGACGGGCGTGCTTCTTACGAGTGCGCTTGATCTGGCCACCAGCGAACGTGCTGTACACGACGGGGACGAGGATGAGCGTGAGTACCGTGGAGAGGGTGAGGCCGCCGATGACGCTAATGCCGAGCGGGCGCCAGAGCTCGGAGCCCTCGCCGCGGCCAAAGGCCATCGGGACCATGCCGAGGATGGTGGTGAGCGTGGTCATGAGCACCGGACGGAGACGGCTGCGGCCGGCGGTGACGACGGCCTTGATGACGCCCAGTCCGCGCTCGCGGCAGAGGCGGATGTAGTCGATGAGGACGATACCGTTCTTCACCACAATACCCAGCAACAGCACGATACCGAGGGCGCTCATCAGGTTGAGCGTGGTGCCCGAGAGCCAGAGCGCGATGAGCACGCCGCTGACGCCGAAGGGGACGCTGAGCATGATGATGAACGGGTCGGAGAAACTCTCGAACTGCGCGGCCATGACGATATAGACAAGCATGAGGATAAGGATGCCGAGCAGGAGCATGTCAGAGAAGGAGTCCTTCTGCTCCTCAACGTCGCCGGAAATGCCGACGGAGATGCCGAGAGGGATGTTGTTCTCTGCAATAATGCGCTGGCCAGCCTCGACGACCTCGCTCATGGGGGTACCCTTTTCAACGATGGCGGTGACGGTGTTGATACGCTGGCGGTCCTTACGCTCGATGGTAGGGGGCGTAAAACGCTCGACCACCTTGCCCACGTCTTTCACGCGGACGGTGTTGCCGGAGGCACCGTAGAGGAGGATATTCTCGATGTCCTGGATGGAGGTGCGGAACTCGGGGGCAAAGCGCACCTTGATGTCGTACTCCTCGCCATCCTCTCGGTAGTAGGAGGCGGTGGAGCCGTTGATGCGGTTGCGGAGGTAGGTGGCAGCGGTAGCCACATTGAGGCCGTGACGGGCGAGCTTCTCGCGGTCGAACTCGACGTGATACTCGGGCTGGTACTCATCGCGGCTGATGCGCACCTCGGCCACGCCCGGCTCTTTCTTCAGCTCGCTACGCAGCATTTTGGCCACGGCATCGGTCTCGGTGAAATCCCAACCATAGACCTCGAACGCCACGGTGCTCTGTCCACCCATACCCGAGCTACCGCCAGCGCCGACGGTGAAGCGCTCTATCTCAGGACGACTGCCGAGGTCCTTACGGATGATGGCGGCGACATCGAAGGCAGTCATTTTGCGTTGGCTAGGGTTCTTGAGGCGGACGTTGTAGGAGATGATGTGGGTGCCGTTGCTCTGCATGGAGGCGAAGGTATTGTCTTCGGATGCCTGGCCAACGGTGTAGTTGATGACGCGGCACTCGGAGCCGAAGTCGCTGCGCCACTTCTCGGCCAGCTCCTCAGCTACGACCTGACTGCGCTCGGTACGTGTCCCGATGGGCATCCAGACCTTTATGGTCAGACGGCTGTCGTCGCTCGATGGGAAGAACTCGGTGCCGAGTGTGCGGGTGGTGAGGAGGCTGACACCGAAGATGACGACGCAGACACCGATGATGAGGCCGCGATGACGTACGCACCAGTTGAGGCGGCGCTGATACCAGCCGTCAAAACGGTCGAGGAAACGCTCAATGGGACCATAGACCTTCTCGACAAACAAAGTGCGCTTCTTCTTCAGCTTCAGCATCTGCGAGCAGAGCATGGGTGTGAACGAGAGGGCGCTGGTGGTGGAGACGGTGAGGATGATGCACATCATCCAGCCGAGCTGGCGGAACATCATGCCCGACATGCCCTTGATCATCGTCAACGGCAGGAACACGGCAAGCATGGTGAGCGTGGAAGCAATGACGGAGATAGCGACTTCGTTGGTAGCATGGATGGCGGCTTGCTTGGGGTCGGCACCACGCTCAATGTGGGTAGTGGTGTTCTCCAACACCACGATGGCGTCATCGACCACCAAGCCGATGGCGATGGAAAGACACGAGAGCGAGATAATATTCAGCGAGCCATCGCTCAGGAGAAGATAGATAAACGAGGCGATAAGCGACAACGGAATGGTGATGGCGATGACGAACGTCGCTCTCCAGCGCCCCAGGAAAAACAGCACCACCAGCACCACGAACAGCATGGCAAACAGCACGGTCTCAGCAAGGCTGTTGATGGAATTCATGATACTCTCGGACGTGTCGTTAATCATGCCGATACGGATGTCGGAGGGGAGGTTGCGCTGCAGCTCGGGCAGCATCTTCTTCACTTTTTTGCAGATTTCAACGGAGTTGGCGCCTGACTGTTTCTGTACGATGATGGTAGCGCCGCGCACGCCATTCGTGAACGACATCTGCCCGCGCTCCTGTAGGGTGTCGACAACCTCGGCGACGTCGCGGAGGTAGATATCGCTACCTGCCACAGAGGCCACGACGATGTTCTCCATCTCACGCGGATCGCTGAACTCGCCCTCGACGCGGAGGGGGTAGGTCTCGTTGCCGACGTCGAATGAGCCGCCAGGGGTGTTGCGGTTCTCCTGCGTGATGATGCTAGAGATAGCCTCGACGGTGAGGTTGTAGGCTTCGAGCTTCACGGGGTCACAATAGACGTAAATCTCGCGCTCGGGGGCACCGCCAATGCTGACACTACCCACGCCCGAAATACGTGCCAAGGGATTGGCTACGTTCTCATCCAAAATCTTGTAAAGGCCGTTGACGCTCTGATCGGCCTGCACAGAGAGGAGGAGGATAGGCATCATCTCCGAGTCGAATTTGAAGATGATGGGGTCTGAGGCGCCATCGGGGAGTGCGCGCTTCACCATGTCGAGCTTATCACGGACGTCGTTTGTCAGGTCGTCGATGTCAAAGCCGTACTCGAACTGAAGGGTAATGAGCGAGACGTTCTCGGACGAACGGCTAGTGATATGCTTCAGGTTGCCTACGGTGTTCAGCGTGTTCTCCAACGGACGGGTAACGTTCTGCTCGATGTCCTCAGCCGAAGCTCCGCTATAAGAGGTCATCACCATGATGTTGGTGGTGTCCATGTCGGGGAACAGATTCACTGGCAGCTTTGTGAGCGAGAACACACCCAACACCACAATGGCTGTAAATATCAGCGAGGTCATAATCGGTCGCTTGACCGCTCCTTCGTATAGACTCATTGCTTATTTCCTAATTTTCTAATTCTTACAGCATTATTCCACCACCTGCACTTCCACGCCGTCGGCCAGTTTGCTCTGTCCGGCCATGACGATGCGGGCACCGTCGGCCACGCCGCTCAGCAGCTCGTAGGTATCGTCGAGGCGCTGCCCCAGCTCCACCTTCACGTAGCTGACCGTACCGTCGGCATTATAGATATAGACAAACCGCTCGCCGCTGCCGGGTTGCTTGACGATGGCTTGATCGGGCACCACCACGTGCTGCTCGGTGCCGAAATTGAGCGTGGCGCGGGCGAACATGCCGGGACGCACGGCCTCGTCGTTGTTCGGTAGGCTGAGCTCAACGGGGAAGGTATGCGTCGAAGCGTTGATGGTCGGGTAGACCAGCGTCACCTTTGCTTCGTATTCCTTGCCTGGTAGGGCGTCGAGACGGATGGTGGCGACGTCACCCTTCTGCACTCGGCTGAAGTACTGCTCGCTGACGTTGATGAGCAGTTTCACGGGACGAATCTGCTGAATGGTGAGTACGGGGTTACCGCTGTAGAGGTCGCCACTGTCATAGTTGCGGGCGGTGACGATGCCGGTGATGGGACTCAGCAGCTGCGTGTTCTCCTTCAGATTTGCGTAGCTGGTTTCGTTGACGTCGAGCGTCATTTTG
>Ga0310690_10006547_pt1 | contig 15269 bp, 14 predicted proteins | sample AusTroGonzalo_MG_2_FD_207661 | JGI IMG/M metagenome (GOLD analysis project Ga0310690, IMG submission 207661) | Bovine rumen microbial communities from tropical cattle in Woodstock, Queensland, Australia - Gonzalo_04 (v2) (version 2) | ecosystem: Host-associated > Mammals > Digestive system >...
GGCCGCGCAGCGTACGCAAACGGCACAGTTCGCCGAAGAACCCGGTCGCCGCCGCCGTTCCCCGGCCGGATATGTCGATCCAGTTGCCGCGGGCGACCAGATGCACGCCGAAACGCTCCTCCGCCAAACGCAGCAGTCTCACCTCGTCGCCGGAGCAGATTTGGCGCAGCGATCCCGCCCCTTCAAAGTAAAAGCGACCGGAGTCGTCTCCGGTCGTTGTTTCGGGATGCTCTTTTGCGGAGATATCACTCATATCTTCGGGATCACCAACTTCATCCCGGGCTTCAGGAAGTCGGGATTCTTCTTCAGCTCCGGATTGGCGCGGATGATCACGTCGCGGCAGTTGGCATCGCCGTAGAACTTCTGCGCCAACGCGCCCACGGTGTCCTTGGGCTTGACCACATAGATCTCGGAACCTTTCGGCGCGCCGCTTTCCGCCGCGGCGGGTTTTGCCGCGGGCTTGTCCGCCTTTTTGTCCCCGGCGGGAGTTTCCGCTTTCTTTTCCGCGACGGGCTTGTCCGCCTTTTTATTCTGCTCCGCAGCTGCCGGAGCCTGCGCCTGCGCCGCAGCGGGACGGTTCGCGGCATTATCCACCATCAGCGCGGGATCGTCGGCCGGCGGCGGATTGTCGGCCGGCGGCGGAGGATTGAAGTTGTTCTGCTCGTTTTTGAGCGACTGTTCTTTCTCTATCAAACGCGGCGACACGTTGTCCTTGACCGCCGGAGCAGCGGTGCGCGGAGCTTCGTATCCGGAGTAATTTTCCCGCAATATCTTCTGCCAGCGCGCCTCTTCCTCGCCATAGGGGACCTGCGCCAATTTGGGACCGCAACCGGCCAGCACCACCGCCACCGCGCCCGCGCCGGCCGCAATCGTAAATCTGTTCATCTTGAAATCCTCCGTTGTTTGCCCTGTTCAAAAATGTCGCCGGATGCTCAGCCCCGGAATTTCCGGTAGATTATCACGCCGTTGTGACCGCCGAAACCGAGGTTGCTGTTCAACGCCGCCTCGATCGGCATTTCCCGCGCCGTATTGGGGGTGACGTCCAGATCGCAATCGGGGTCGGGAGTCTCGTAGTTGATCGTCGGAGGCACGATACCCGTTTCGATCGCTTTGACGCACGCGATGGACTCCAATCCGCCGGCCGCACCGAGCGCGTGGCCGGTGGTGCCCTTGGTGCTGCTGATGGCGACGCGTCTCGCCGCGTCGCCGAACGCCGCCTTGATCGCCATCGTCTCGAATTTGTCGTTCAAGCTGGTGCTGGTGCCGTGGGCGTTGATATAGGTTATGTCCTCGGGATTCATCCCGGCATGCCCCATCGCCATTTTCATCGCACGCGCCGCGCCGGAGCCATCCGGAGCCGGGCTGGTGATGTGATAGGCGTCGTCGGTGGCGCCGTAGCCGGCGACCTCGGCGAGGATGTTGGCGCCGCGCCTCTTCGCGTGTTCGAGCTCCTCGATCACGAGCACTCCGGCGCCTTCGGAAAGAACAAAGCCGTCACGGTCGCGGTCAAAGGGGCGGCTGGCATGTTTCGGATCGTCGTTGCGGGTGCTCATCGCTTTCATCATGCTGAACCCCGCCACCCCGAGGGTGGTCACCGAGGCCTCGGCGCCGCCCGCGATCATCATATCGGCATCGCCGCGCTTGATCATCCACATCGCTTCGCCGATCGAATGGGTGCCGGTCGAACACGCGCTCACGAGTCCCATGTTGGGGCCGCCCGCGCCGGTCATGATCGAAATGTTGCCGCTCGCCAGGTCGATGATCATCATCGGGATCATCAGCGGCGACACGCGGTTGCAACCCTTGCTGTCGAGAAGATGAGTCTGATCCACCAGGGTCTGAAGTCCGCCGACTCCGCTGGAGACCAGAACGCCAACCCGCGTGGGATCGATGCCGGGGGCGCCGCGCAGATCGGTCGGCAGCCCCGCCGATGCGATCGCTTCGAGCGCCGCGGCGATCGCCAGCTGGCAGAAACGGTCGAGCCGTCTTGCCTCTTTGATCGACATGTACTTGGTCGGATCGAAATCCGGGATCTCGCCGGCGATACGCGTCCGGTACTCCGTCGCATCAAAGTACGTGATCGGCCCCAAGCCGCAGCGGCCGTTCACCAGCGCATCCCAAAACGTCGGCACGTCGCATCCCACGCAGGACTGCACGCCGTAACCTGTTACCACTACTCTTCTTTCGCTCATTATATCATACCATAAGAGTTGCCGTCGACGCTCTCCGCCGCCGAAAATACAACAAAAAAGGACCACCAAACAACTTCAGCGGTCCCTGACGAATCCAAAAATTCCATCCCGGGGGAACGTTGACCGCTCCACGGCAACCCCCCGGAACCGGAGATGCCCGGAGCTTACTCCTTGCTTCTCTCCTCGATGTACTTGATCGCATCGCCGACGCTCGTGAGCTTCTCGGCGTCCTCGTCCGGAATATCCGAACCGAACTCTTCCTCGAAAGCCATCACCAGCTCGACCAGATCCAGCGAATCCGCGCCCAGATCCTCGACAAAACGCGCTTCCGGAGTCACCTGATCCTCGGAAACCGCCAGATTCTCGACCACGATCTTCTTGACTTTGTCAGCAATAGCAGACATTCTGATACCTCTTGTTCAATATGGTTGGTTGTCGTAAACTAATTTTTCCTACTGCGATGCTCCACACAAATGGAACCGCATATAATATGGCGCAAAAACCCGAAAAAGTCAAATATCCGACACGAAAAAATCCTCAAATATCCGTGACGAAGCGTTTTCCGGAGCCTCCGACGCCCGTCACATCAGCATGCCGCCGTCGACGTTGATGACCTGCCCGGTGACGTAATCCGAATCCGGCGACGCGAGGAACATCACCACGTTGGCGACGTCTCTCGGGGTGCCGCCGCGCTTCGCTGGGATCACGGTCAGGAAGAATTTGCGCGCCTCCTCGGGGAGCTTCGCCGTCATGTCGGTCTCGATGAAACCGGGGGCGACCGCATTCGCCTGGATGTTGCGCGACGCGAATTCCTTGGCGGTGGTCTTGGCCAGCGCGATCACGCCCGCCTTGCTGGCGGAGTAGTTCGCCTGCCCGACGTTCCCCATGCGTCCCACGACCGACGCGATGTTCACGATCTTGCCCGCGCGCTGCTTCATCATCGGCTTGATCGCCGCCTTGGTGAAGTTGTAGGTGCCTTTCAGATTGACCGCGATCACCGCGTCGAATTCGGCATCGGTCATGCGCAGCATCAGATTGTCCTTGGTGATGCCGGCGTTGTTGACCAATATGTCGAGGTGGCCGAAATCCTTGACGACAGCGGCGACCGCCGCTTCGGCATCTTCGAACTTGGCGACGTTGGCGCCGTAAGCGCGCGCCTTGACCCCCTTGGCGCAGAACTCGTCGGCGGTCGCCTGCGCGACTTCCTGCATGATGTCGACGATCGCCAGCTCGGCGCCTTCTTCCGCCAGCCGCTCGCAGATCGCCTTGCCGATGCCCCGGGCGCCTCCGGTGACCAGAGCCACCTTGCCCGCAATCCTACCCTTGCACATAAATCAAATCTCCTTCTGTTGGGGTTATCAAAATCCGCCGATTACGAAACATTTATTTAAATTAGCCGAAAATCAGAGATTGTCAAGTGCCGCGGCGCAGTTGATGTTGACCAGCTTCAGCTCCGGGATCGTCCGCTTCGCCAGTCCGGTGAGGACATTGCCGGGACCGAATTCGATGACCGTATCGGCGCCCGCGGCGACGGCGGCGCGCAGACACCCCTCCCATCGCACCGAACCGGAGACCTGATGCGCGAGGTTGCTGCGAAGTTCGGCGACATCCTTGGCCGGCGCGGCGGTGAAATTGTGGAACACGGGAACGGCGGGCATCTTGAATTCGGCCGCCTCGAGCGCCGGAGCGAACGCCGCCCCCGCCGCCGCCATGAGACGGCTGTGGAACGCACCCGCGACATTCAGTTCTATGATCCTCGATACGCCTTTGGCGCGCAGTATTTCGATGGCCTTGGCCAGTTTGGTCTTTTCGCCGGATATGACGATCTGCCCGGGCGAATTGTAATTGGCCACGTCGATATCCGCCTCCGCGCAGGCGCTCTCTATCACTTTCGGATCGGCCTTGAGCACCGACGCCATGCCGCCGGAACTCCTGCGGCACGCTTCGTCCATCGCCGCGGCGCGGCGTGCGAGCAGCTTCAGCCCGGTCACATAGTCGAAAGCTCCCGCCGCATAGAGCGCCGCATATTCGCCCAGGCTCAACCCGGCGCACGCCACCGGGGCGACCTCACGATACCGCGCCCGAAACGCCTCCAACGCGGCGCAGCTCATCGTATAGATCGCCGTCTGGCAGAAACGGCTGGAGGTCAGAGTCTCCTCCGGTCCGTCGAAGATCACCTTTAGGTGTTCTTCACCCAGTTCGCGCGCGGTGATGTCGAAGCAGCGGCGCGCCTCGGGAAAAGCATCGTAGAGATCCTTGCCCATGCCCACATGCTGGGCGCCCTGTCCGGAAAATGCAAAAAACGCTTTCATGACTTATTTTTCTCCAGGGTTGTCCTCGTTTTCCTTTTTTTCGTTTTTATGCCCATGCCACAGCCTGAGCAGATGCCCGTTGTAATCGAAAGACCCGACTTCGCTCCAGCTGCCGTAGCCGCCGAACTGCGGGAACTCGCCGCTCAAAAAGTATACTTCCTTCTCGTTGTCCGGAAAATTTTCTCCCGGCCCCAGCCGATAGACCGACGCCCCGGAGTAAAACAATCCGCCGTTCAGATTGCGGACGTTTCCGGTATATATCTTCCGCTTTTTCGGCAGCACCTGGCGCAACGCCGTCCCGAACGCCCGCTTGCTGTGATCCTGCACCTTGTAAGGCAGATTTACGCCGTTCAAAAACAGCGCCGACGCCACCGAGGCCGACAGCAGCACCAGCCACACCGGATCGCCGAAACGCCTCCGGTGGACATAATACGCCAGCATGACCACCAGCGCGATCAGCACCGCCGCCAGAATATGGAACCTCATGCCCTCGCGAAACTTCAGCGAATTATCCACGCTGATGAATTTTTCCAGCAGCTCTTTCGGCAGCAGGCACCCCGCGGCGATCATGAACACCACCACCGCCATGAATACTTCGACGACCAAAAGGAAACGGCGCAATTTGACGCCGTAACGCCGCATCCCCAATTCGTAGAAGCGCCCGGTCAGGACCGACAGCGGAACGAGCGCGTAGAAAAGTCCGTAACGTCCCGTTTCCGGCAGCAGCCACAGCAGTGCCAGCGACGAAAAGGCCAAGGTCCTCAGGTAACGGCTGTAGATCGGCGTCTTGTCCAACGACTGCAGCGCCGCGCAGAAAGGGATCCAGCCGATCAGGCTCCACGGCAGCAGCCAGAATGCCAGCATGAACGGGAACGACAGCATCCGCCACCCCAGACCGACCTCCGACAGCTGCCGCCACCACATGTCATAAGGCGATATCTGGCGCGGCGAAGAGGAAAAGGACACCCACCAGATCAGCACCACCAGCACCACGATGGCGATCGCCACGGCAAATCCGGGTCGGCGGAATTTGGAGCTCACCGACAGCGGACGCCGGAAAAAGAACATCGGAAATATGAAGAACACCGGCACGATGAACCCGCCGGAAAGAAAGCCGAACGTCACCAGCAGCGCCGAATATATCCACGCCCGGTTCCAATCCGAACGCCGGATGCCGTACAGGAAGAATACCAGCTGCGCCGCCCCCAGAAAAAAGGCGTTTGCGGTCGCCGGAGTGCCCTCGATCGCCGTCCCCAACGCCAGAAAGCAGCTGGAATACATCGCCGCGGCCACCACGCCGGCGCCGACGGAGTGTCTGCTGCCCGCCGCCATGTAGACCATCACCGCCCCCGCGCCGAGCATGACGATCGACAACCCGCGGAGCGCCGACTCCATCGGAACGCCGGTAAACGAGCACAGCAGCCGCGCCGTCAGCGGCATCAGCGGCATGCACTCCGGAGTCGCCCAGCCGTGGATCGTCACCAGAAGCGGATTTTTCAGCGACAACTCAGCCGCCGCCGCCGCGCCCAGCACTTCGGAGCGCACCAGTTCCGGGCCGACGAACAGCCAGACCCCGTAAAACACGGCAAACGCCGCCGCAAGCATGGCGGCGCAGGTCCACACCCCGATTTTGCGTTCAGTGTAAATGCCCATAGTCAAGACCGGCGCCAGCAACGGGACCGCCGCCGGGACCCATACCTCAAGCTTTTCTTTCATCGACCTGACGACGCTATAATATACGCCGTTGCGCCGCCGATTGCAAAAACAGAATGCCGCCGGCAGATGAAAACGCTTGTATTATCTTCCGAGTCGTGTATATTATTCAAAATATTGTCTCTATCCGCGCGGGGGGAGCGAACGCACGCAGGTCCGCGGGAACGGCAGGGGAGGTGTTGCTTTGAAAAAACAGTTGTTTCAGTCGGCGAACTTCAAGCGGGACTACGTGGCGGCGCTGGCCATCGCGCTGTTCCTGACGATCGTCGTTTCCGAGATCGCGCTGGCCATCGCCATCCCGGCCTACCTCTTCCGCGAAAATTCCATGGCGTTCGAAGTGCGGCGGCTCAATCTGATAAAAACGTTCGATTTCGCCCGCGGCGAATGTCTGGACATAAAACCCCGGAACGACGCCGCCGCCATGGAACTGCGGCTGGTCAAATGGAACCTCGACCGCCTCGCCGCATACATCCGCGACGAGCGCAAAAATCTGACCGACGACGAGATCACCCGTCTGCACGAGGCGGTCAACCAGTCCAGAAGCGTCCTGTGGGAACTGAGAAGAGGGAAATCGCTGTCGCAGGAAGTGGAGCTGAACACCAATATCTACGTCGATTCGCTGATACCCAAAAACGGAGTGAAATGACATGACGAAAAACGATCGCCATCTCGATATCCTGCGGCGGTTCAAACACGGGCGCATCGCCGTCATCGGCGACATGATGCTGGATGTCTATCTGTGGGGCAGCGTGACCCGCATTTCCCCGGAAGCTCCGGTGCCCGTGATCGGCATTCGCAAGCAAAGCTGCTGTCTGGGCGGCGCCGCCAACGTGATGCGCAACATCGCGCTCCTCGGGGCGAAAGTCTATCCTTTCGGAGTGGTCGGCGAGGACGATACCGCTTCGGCGATGTTCCGCGCCTTCGGCGAGCTGGGCATCGAAACGGGGGGGATACTGCGCGACCCGAAGCGCCGCACCACAGAAAAACGCCGCATCATCGCCGGCGGGCAGCAGCTGCTCCGCGAGGATTTCGAAAACACCGAGCCGGTGTCGGAAAAGCTCCGCCGCAAGCTGGTCGGTCAAATCGTTTCGCTCATCCGCAACAACGCCGTCGACGCCGTGATATTCGAGGATTACGCCAAGGGCGTGCTCTCGTCATGGATGCTGGAAGAGATCGTCGCCGCCGCCGCGAAGAACAAGGTCTTCACCGCCCTCGACCCCAAGCCGGGCAATCTGTCGCCCGTCAAGGGTATAGGCGTGATAAAGCCGAACCGCGGCGAAGCCTTTGCCATGGCCAAACTCGCCGACTCCGACACGCCGGCAAACGATCCGCGGCGGGACAGAAATCTCGCCGCCGTCGCCGCAACGCTGATGCGCGAGTGGGCCCCCGAACAGCTGATGATCTCGCTCGCGGCGCAGGGTATCGCACTCTACCGCCGCGGGGAAAAAGAGGCGCGGGTCATCCCGACCAAAGCGCGGGAGGTATTCGACGTTTCCGGCGCGGGCGACACCGTGACCGGCACCTATACGCTGGCGCTGAGTTCCGGGGCCCCCCCGGAGGAGGCCGCCGAGATCGCCAACCTCGCCGCCGGAGTCGTCGTCGGCAAAGTGGGCACCGCCCCCATCACGTTCAAGGAGCTCAAAGCGGCGTGTCTCGCCGATACGGAGGAAAAATGAAAGACAGCAAATGCGCAGTCATAATCCCGGCGCGTTACGCCAGCACCCGTTTCCCGGGGAAGCCGCTGGCGCTTCTTGCGGGCAAACCGATGATACGGCACGTTTGTGAAAAGGCCGCCGCCAGCAAGGCCGGGATCACCGTCGTCGCCACCGACGACAGACGCATCGCCGACGCGGTGGAGTCGTTCGGCGGCAGGGCGGTGATGACTTCGCCGTCGCATCCGTCCGGCACCGACCGGATAGCCGAGGCGCTCGGCAAACTCGGCGGCGAATACGATCTCGTCATAAACGTCCAGGGCGACGAACCGCTGATCCCGACCTCGGTGATCGACGAGCTCATCGACGTGATGCGCGACGATCCCGAACTGCCGATGGCGACGGTGGCCGTTCCCGGGAACCGCGCGACGATGACCGAAAACAACGTCAAGGTGGTATTCGGAAGCGACGGCAACGCGCTCTATTTCAGCCGGTCGATGATACCGTTTCTGCGGCAGGGCGGCACGGAGTGCGGCGTGTGGCTGCACTGGGGCATCTACGCTTACCGCAGAAGCGCGCTGGAAAAATTCGTTTCCCTGCCGCCCGGCAAGCTGGAAAACGCCGAAAAGCTCGAGCAGCTTCGGGCGCTGGAAAACGGCATCGCCATCAGAGTGGTGACCTCGAAACTGCAGAGCATCGGGGTGGATACCCCCGAGGATCTCGCTGCCGCCGAAAAGCGGCTCCGGGACGGATGCTGAAAAAACAACCAACACGGGAGCTGCAAATCATGAATACCGTAAGGATAAACGACAAGTTCTCCGTGGGCGACGGTTCGCTCACCTTTTTCGGCGGTCCCTGCACCGCGGAATCGGCGGAAGTATGCCTCGAGACCGGCAGATTCCTCCGCGACCTCTGCGCCGAACTCGGCATCAATTACGTCTTCAAGGCCTCGTTCGACAAGGCGAACCGCTCCAGCGGCTCATCGCGGCGCGGCCCCGGACTGGAAAAGGGGCTGGAGATACTGGCCGAAGTGAAAAGCACGCTCGGAGTGCCGGTCATCACCGACATCCACGAAAGCTTCGAAGCGAAAGCGGTCGCCGAGGTGGTGGACATCCTGCAGATACCGGCGTTTCTCTGCCGCCAGACCGATCTGCTCCACGCCGCCGGAGAAACCGGCAAGCCCGTGAACATCAAGAAAGGGCAGTTCATGGCTCCCGAGGAAATGAAAGGGGCTTTGGGCAAGATCCGCGAGGCGGGCAACGAGCAGGTGATGCTCACCGAACGCGGAACGAGCTTCGGCTACCACAATCTGGTCGTGGACATGCGTTCGCTGGTCACCATGCGCGAACTGGGCGTGCCGGTGGTCTTCGACGCGACCCACTCGGTACAGCTTCCGGGCGGACTGGGCGGAGCTTCGGGCGGGCAGAGGGAATTCGTGCGTCCGCTGGCGCGCGCCGCCATCGCGATCGGGGTGGACGCGCTCTTCGCCGAAGTGCATCCGCGCCCGGATCAGGCGTGGTCGGACGGACCGAACTCGCTGGACTTCAAACTTGCGGAAATCGTACTCAAGGAAGTGAAGCTCATCCATGATACCGTTGGAAAAACTGCGTAAGATACGCGTCGTCATACTCGACATCGACGGGGTCCTGACCGACGGTCGAGTCGGTTACGACGGCGAGCGCAAGATGAAGTTCTTCAATTACCGGGACGGACACTGGATAAAAATGGCGATCCGCTCCGGACTGCTGGTCGGGGCGCTGTCGGGGGCGAAAAGTCCCGCCAACGCCCAGCGCGCCGGAGAATTGGGATTTTCCTTCCTCCGCGAAGGCGAGACCGACAAACTGGCGGGCTTCGAGAAACTCATCGCCGATTTGAAAGTAACTCCGGAAGAGTGCCTCTACATGGGCGATGACGCGGTCGATATGCCGCCGATGCGCCGGGTCGGAGTGGCGGTCGCCGTCCGCGACGCCATCCCGGAGCTGGACGAAGTCGCCGACTGGCGGACGAACACCCCCGGCGGACACGGCGCCGTCTGCGAGGTCATCCACGAACTTCTCGCCGCACAGAACAAACTCGACGCCGCACTGGAAAGATACCGCCGATGAAGAATTTTTACCGCTTAATCATCCCCGGCATGACGGCGGTGCTGCTCGCCGCGGCATCCCATGCGCACGGAGCGCAGGACCCCAGACTCGACATACTGCGCAGTCTGCAGCTCAACAACTCCAAGATCCCGATTCTGAATCAGGGCAAGCTGCAAATGGTGATATTTTCCGAAAAGGCGGAGCGCCGCGGCAGCATGATAGTGGGCTTCGACACCGTGCTGGCGCTCATCCACAAAGGGGCCGACGCCGACGCGATCAGGGACGACTGGAACATCAAACCGTACCGGCTCGGCGCTCCGCTGCCGACGGTGCTCGATTTCTGGCGAAAGCGGATCGTCTACTGCGACGGCATCATGCAAACTCCCGAGTCGGAGATCGACGTCAACGGGCAGCGCGCCAGCGGCAGCCGCGACGTGCATTTCCGTTCGCCGCTGCTGGATCTCGATGGGGTGGGCTTCGACGCCGACTTCAACCGCGGCATCATATCGATAAATTCGCGGGTGCGCATCATATTGCGCCACCAACGCGCGTCGTCCCCAGCGGAACTGCTTAAAAATCCGGGCAAACTGCCGGCCAAATACGAATACATCACGGCCCGCAGCGACTCCATGCTGATCGACTCCAAGCGCAACGAGGTCATGCTGATCGGCAATGTACGCGTCGATGAAGCGCAGGGATTTCTGACCTGCCACCGGCTGACGATATTCTGGAAAAACAATTCGGGTGATAAAATCATCGAAAAGGAGGACCCCGAAGCCGAGCTCCGCAACTCCGGCGTGGACCGCATCCTCGCCGACGGCGACGTTATCATCACCAAACGATCCAACACCAAGGAACAGATATTCGCCGACCACCTGATCTGCGACATCCCGAAAGGAACGGCCAAGCTTTCCGGCGACGAAAAATTCCCCCGGATGGTCTTCGCCACCGGCGAGGTCATAAGCGGCAAGGACATCTACTTCGAGCGCAACTCGGGGCGCGGACTCATCACCGGCGGTTGCCGGATCGACGGCGCGCCGGAAAAGGACGCCAAGGGCGAACTGGTCGCATCCAAGGGGTTGTCCTCCGACAAGGGCTTCTTCAACAGCGAAAAGAACATGGCGGAGTTCTCCGGCAACGTCGTGATACGCGACAGCGGACGCACCATCAAATGCAGTCGGCTGCTGATAACGACCGCCGACCGCGCCGACGGCAAGCCGACGGCGAAAAAAACTCCCGCCGCAAATGATCCCGATCAGCTGCTCGGCGGCCCCGATCTCGGCCTCGGCAGCAAGGAAATAAAGGGAGCCGATTTCTACGAACGCGTGGTGCTTCAGGACCCGTCCGGTTCCCAGTTGGAGTGCGATCGGATGCACACCGATTTCACCGACCGGAACGCCATCAAAAGTGCCGACTGCTACGGGCACGTGGCGATGATCGACGCCTCCAAATCGAAGCTGACCTGCGAGGTGATGCACGCCGACTTCGCCTCGGGTCCCGGCGGCGGCAGCGAGATCGTCGGCGCGCAGTGGTCCCGCAACGTCCGCGTCGAAAGCGCCGGGGACGCCGGAACTCCGCAGGGCACTCTGACCGCCGACCGCGGCGAATTGGATATGCCCGGAAACCGGGTGACGTTCGAGAGCAACGTCATCGGAACGCGTGAAAAATCGACGCTGAAATGCCAAAGGCTGGACCTCTATCTGAGCGCCAAAAGCGGCGACGCGCCCGCCGCCGCACCCGCATCGGGCAGCATCGCCATCGGCGCCGGCAACGGGCGCATGATCCGCAAGGTCGTCGCCAGCGACAAGGTCCGCATCACCGACGCTTCCGGTTCGCTCGACAGCGACAAACTGACGCTGTTCTTTTCCGAGCTGCCGCGGGGAGCCAAACCCGAGCCCGGCATGCTCCAGGCCGGAGATTCGTACCTGACCGACATCCTCGCCGAGGGGCATGTCGTCGCCGTCAACCAGGCGTCCGCCGACAGCCAGAAAGAGCCCGGAATACTTTCCGGCAAAAGCAGCGGCACACGCAAGATATACGCCGACAGCGCCCGCGCCGATCTGACCCGCCACCTGTCGCACCTCCACGGGTCGGTCAAGATACATGATGACGAAAGCGCCATGAACTGCGACGAGATGTTCCTTTACGGCGTCCGCAGGATGTCCGCGGCGGCAGCGGCGGCGGCCAAACAGGACGACCCCGACGCGGATCCTTTCGCGCTGCCGGGGTTCACCGAGGATTCGGTACCCTCCGTCATCAACATCACCGACGACGTGCAGCTCAAAAAGGTGCTCTGCCTCGGCAATGTCGCATTGAAACGCATCGACCCCGACACCAAACGCACGCAGGAAGCGGGCGGAAACCGCTGCGTTTACATGCCGGAAAAACAGGTGGTCGTGCTGACCGACACGCCTCCGCGGCGGCCGTGGCTGCGCGCGGAGGGGCGCCAGCAATACAGCAGCCGGATCGTTTACGACCTCAAGGGGAATATCTTCAAATCTTTCGACACCGATACATTCACCATCGGGGCGGGCGACTTTGCACCATGAAAAACTCTCCCAAGCTGAAAAAATATCTGGGATTCGTGCTGAAATTGGTGTTGGCGGCGGCCATCGTCGCCTTTCTGCTGCGCGATCCGACCGAGATCATCGAATGCCTCCGCCACTTCGATTACCGTTTTCTCATCCCGGCGATGCTGTGTTACGGTTTTCACGTTTTGGTCTGTTCGTGGCGCTGGCGGGAACTGGCGAAACTGCTCGGCATCAACCTGAAACCGCTGGAAGCGGTCAGTCTGACCTTTCAGGGCAATCTTTTCAGTCTGGTGATCCCCGGCGGAGCCGTCGGCGGCGACGTGGTCAAAATGGGAGCCGTATCCAAACGGTCGAGTTCCGGCAGCAAAGCGGAGGGGGCGTTTACGGTGCTTATGGACCGGATCATCGGCATGATCGCGCTCTTCACGCTGGAACTTGCGATCCTCATTCCCGCGATCCCGCAGCTGATGAAATTCGAATTGCCGAACGTGGCGCTCGACGACCGGGCCAAGCAGATCGGCATAGCGCTGCTCGCGCTGCTCGCCGTCGCCGGCCTGGCGGCAAGCTGCGTGATATTCTTCCACCGGAGCATAGAAAAGCTCCCGCTCGCGGGATCGCTCATGCACAAGATCGACGAATTGTCCAAGGGCATGGTCTCGCGGCTCACCGCCGCGACCGACACCTACTCAGCATCGTGGCGCAAACTGACGCTGCTGACGCTGGCAAGCATATTCTTCGTGCATATAATGACGGTGATACCGATGTGTTTCCTGCTCTCCGGTCTGGGCATCCACTACCGGGTGTTCGACGTGATCGTCGCCGTGACCATCGGCAACATCATCGGCCTGATCCCGCTCTTCCCCGGCGGGGTCGGCGGCAGGGACGCCGCCGCGATCATACTCCTGGTGGCGGCGGGGGTGGACGCCTCCGACGCCAAGACGGCCCAGCTCATCTACACTGCCATCATATTGTTCTTCAGCCTGTTCGGGGTGGTGTTCATGGTCTGCGACCCGGGCAAGGCGATCGATGCCGGCGGCGACGGAAAAACGCCGAATGAAGGAGCTTGACGCAAGCATGGCCGGCAATCAGCTCAAGATGGATTTTTCCGCCGTCGGGGAGCGCAACCGTTTTTCCGAAGCACTCCACGGCGGCAAATTCATACTCTCCATAGAGGCTCCGGCGCCGGAATTCGGGTCGTCCGATCCGGCTCCGACCGCGGAGCAGCTGGCCTCGCTGGAAGACGAAGTCATGCGCGTGCAGGGCATGGAGACCATCCTCGCCCTCCCCGACCGCGGGCCGTCGTGGCGCGGCATCGAACATGCGATAGAACTCCCGGCCGGCAATCGCGACCGCCATCTGGTCTTCCTTTCGGGAGCGGGAACGAACGATAACGAAACTGCCCGGCTGATCGACCTCGCCGCTTCGACGGGGATCAAAAACCTGGTCGCCGTCAGCGGCAACGCCCCGATAGGCGCTTCGGTGCGCGAATGCCGCCGGGAAAGTTTCACCGAAAGCACCGTATTGCTCGAAAGATCGAAAGAAAGCGGTCTCTTCACCGGCGTCGTCACCAACCCGTTCCAATACACCGGATACTCGCTCTGGAGCCAACTTTTCAAACTGGAGCGCAAGCTCGGCATGGGGGCGGAGTTCTTCATCACCCAATGCGGCTGGGACATGCTGAAACTTCAGGCGCTGGCGTGGCATTTGAACGCCGGCCACGAATACACGCCGCATCTGGCGCGGCTGATGGTACTGTCGCCGACGCGGATGGAGCGGGTGCTCCGCGGCTACTACCCCGGAGTGCGGATATCCAACGAATTCCGGCGGCTGCTGGAGCGCGAACTCGGTTACTCGAAAGCGCAGTTCGAATCGGCGCAGTACCGGCGGCTGGAACTTCAGGTGGCCGGCTGCCGGCTGATGGGTTTTTCGGGGGTGCAGCTGGTCGGAGCGGACACTCCGGCGCGGGTACGGATCATTTCCGGGCGCATCCGGCAGGCGCTGGAGGAGTTCACAAGCTTCCCGCAGTGGCTGGAAGAGTACAACTCCTACCTCGGCAGCGCCGAAATGTCGCCCATCCCCAACGGTTACAGCCTCTACGACCGCATCCTCTACCGCGACATGCCGACGGAGGAGATACCGCCGGGAAACGATCTCGGGACACCGGATGGGTCGAACTGGGAAAACCTCATGATCCGGCTCCGCCAATTCTTCTTTGCCGGCGCCGACCGCGAACGCCCCGGCCATGCGCGGCTGCTCAAAATGCTGCTGGCTTCCTGTCGCGGCTGCGGCAGATGCCGCCTTGAAGAACACGAATTCGTCTGCCCCGAAAACTGCCCCAAACGCCTTTCGGACGGACCGTGCGGCGGGGTGCGCGCCGACGGAGGCTGCGAAGTCGACGGAGAAGAGTGCCTCCACGTCCGGGTGGTGCGCTATGCCCATCTGCGCGGCGACCTGCCGCATTTTTCCGCCGCCGGGGCCGACACCCCGAGGTTTTGAAAGAACCCGACTTGACAGGGGGAGTATATTATTTTTTATTGAGGAGAAGCGTGCGCGCGCAAAAAGATCCCGCCGCACGAATACGAAGAGGAAAAGCGGAGGAGGTTCTTATCATGGCAACATCCGGCGGCGGAAATCTGGGCAATTTCACTCCACGCGCCAGACGCATACTGCTGCTCGCAAAACAGGAAGCGGAGCGGCTCAACCACGATCACATCGGCAGCGAACACCTGCTGCTCGGACTGCTCGCCCTCGACGAGGGGGTGGCGATCGACGCGCTGCGTTCGAT
>Ga0310690_10006548_pt1 | contig 15267 bp, 9 predicted proteins | sample AusTroGonzalo_MG_2_FD_207661 | JGI IMG/M metagenome (GOLD analysis project Ga0310690, IMG submission 207661) | Bovine rumen microbial communities from tropical cattle in Woodstock, Queensland, Australia - Gonzalo_04 (v2) (version 2) | ecosystem: Host-associated > Mammals > Digestive system >...
AAGAACGGCATCCATATTCTTCATAAAGATGTCAATCGCTTTCTCTTTCTGACCAGGTTCAACAGACAAAGCGGACTCGTTATCATAACGACTGATCCATTTATCGTTTTCATCCTTATAGATGATACCAGCTTCAATGGCTGCTTCGATGGCGATTTTCGGCATATTCATTGTCGTAAACGAAAGATTTCCACGACCAATTGATGTAGGATATTCTCCGAAACGGTTGCTGTATACACGAGTTCTGCATCCCATCGTTGCAATCTCGTGCTCGTATCTGCGAGGATCATCGGCTTTCCACAACGGATCGACATTGTATGTTGCATCGAGGTTCAGGAAATTCGGGAAGAAACGGCGTGCAGAAACCTTGCAAGCAAATTTGTACAGATCATAGTTTGGATCTTCTGGTAAATAAGAAACACCTTTCTTGAGCTTCCAAATAACAATCGGGAAAATTGCGGTGGCGCCGTTTCCAACACCTTCGTACATAGCGTTCAAGAGTTCTCTTGAAATACAGCGACCTTCGGAACTGATGTCAGTTCCGAGATTGATGGAGCTGAACACAACCTGGTTGCCTCCGCGTGAATGGATTGTATTCATATTGTGGACAAAAGCTTCCATTGCCTGGTGAACCCTGTTGACTGTTTCATTAATACAATGTTGCTTAATGTCAGTATCGTTATTGTGATCGATAATGTAATCTTGAATTTCGGCATTATAGAAGTCTTTCAGATCCTTTGCCATAAACCGCTCTACCTTCTTTACTTCCTCAATGTATGTTGCGCGAACATAAGGTGCCAGATAGAAATCGAATGCCGGGATAGCCTGACCGCCGTGCATCTCGTTCTGAACGGTCTCCATAGAAATGCAAGCGAGGATGGATGCAGTCTCGATACGCTTAGGTGCTCTGCTCTCACCGTGTCCGGCACGGAAGCCATTGGCGTATAATCTGTCGAGAGGATGTTGGATGCAAGTGAGAGATTTGGTTGGATAATAATCTTTGTCGTGTATGTGTATCAAATTCGCCTTTACAGCGTCTTTCACGTCTTCGTCGAGCAGATAATTGTCAACAAACGCTTTCGTCGTTTCTGAGGCAAATTTCATCATCATGCCGGCAGGGGTGTCAGCATTCATATTCGCATTCTCTCTAGTGACATCGTTATCTTTTGTATTAACGATTTCCTCGAACATAACGCGAGTCTTCGACTCCCTGGCGATGTCTCTTTTGTTACGGTATTTGATATACGATTTAGCGGCATCCTTGCGCTTTGATGACATCAACTTGTTCTCGATGAGGTCTTGAATATCCTCGACTGACATTTTTTCCGATGAGCGGCTCTCGACATAATCTGCGATTTTCTCAATAAGCTCACTGTCTACACCATCATCGGTCCTAGCCATTGCGCACGTAACAGCATTAACAACTTTGGAACGATCAAATGGAACAATTCTTCCGTCTCGTTTGATTACATTTTCGATCATATATTTGACTTTTGAAATTTTTAGATGTAGGTTATTTATGTTTATAATAGTATCGAAAACGAACGGAAATGATTATTTGGTATTTACAGAATATAAAAGAAAAAGCGTGACTTTCGCCACGCTTTGTTAAGGGTTAAACTATTGTTGTTATGCCTCTTGCTGAGCACTCTGAGCATCCACATCGGCGAGGGTTCCGCCGAGTCTCTTGGAAGCGTCACTGACAATCTTCATAACATCGTTTCTGTCGAGGTCGATGAGCTTGCCGAGAGAGATGTAGACGTTCTCGATAGCATCGATGATGTCTTCATTCTTTGAAGCGAGATCTGCACCACCGTCGGCGGTGATGATTTCAGCCCAAGGAGTGTAGACGTTAGTATCGATGTCATTGACAATCTTCTCGACTTCTTCCTCGGAGACCTCAGGACGGGCTGCATCTATACGCACAGTGAGTGTTCTCAGAACATCAGCGAATGTGCGATATGTCTTGTAGCTCTTTCCATTCAGGAGGTTCTCGTTGCGGAGAATGTTGCAGATTTCCTTGTCGGAATAATTCGACTTGATGTCGCCAGCGAGATACTTGCAGTAGTTGATCAACTGCTGCTCCGGCTTGTCTTCGCTGTATCTGTCATTTACAGTTGCGGCATACACATCACCAGCACGCCAGCGACGGCGCATTGTACGACGGTCCTTGTTAGCCTGTTTAGCAGCCTTGATGGAAGTTGCATTACCGAGGTTCACACGGATTTCTTCGACACAGTACTCGGGGAAGTATCTCATCACATCCATAGGAAGCGAAGTGAGGTCCTTGGTACCCTGTTTTGAACGGATGGTCTGGTTGCCAACCATCATCTCACGGATGTTAGTGTTACGGAGAGAATAGATGGCGTCTTCAAGCCATTCACGCTGATCGACGTTTGGATCGTTCTCTATTTCCTCACCGAAGCCATTGTACTTGGCACAGGAAAGAAGCATAGCGAGGAAGTCGTCGTTGAAGAATGAAGCGACGTTGAATTCTCCACTGCGGAGTTCCTCCATCACATAGTCGCGGAACACCTGGCGATTGTTCGGCTTACCGTCCATATTCACGGTACCCTTCTCCGGGATGTACACCGACATCGAGCTGCGGCGATCCTTTCCACGAGTGCAAGATGTATCGAAGATGGAGCTCATAATCTTCACGACATCATCGATTGACATCTGGTTCTGCAGGTCATCACACAGGACCTTATCGGTGTAAGTATACTGCTGACCATACTGTGAGCCGAGTTTGTTGGAGATGGCGCCGTAAAGCAAGTTCACAAGGGCGACTTCGAGAGTCAGATCCTTGGTGCGGCCGAGGTTGCGTGAGTCGAGACCGTAGTTATTCTCGAGTTCATCACGCATCTGGACAAACTCCTTAACACGAGTGTTCAATTCTGCAAGAACTTCTTCGTTGGAAGTCATATAAGAAACGTTACCGTTCTTATCATACTTAGCCATGAAGATGATGTTGGCAACACCGTTCTCACAGTAGAAGAAAGCAGTCATACGACCCATACGGTCCACAAATGCACGCATACCCTCAAATCCGCGCATAGACTCCTGTCCGGCGATGTCGGTGTAATTGTCGAATCTGTCGATGACAACATCAGGATTGTCCATAACGTCGCTGTAGTTCAGTCCGAGTTTCGGATACACATACTCTTTGAAGAGTTTTGTATTGTGGACATACACATCGCGACCTTCCTGGGTATTGGCGATTTTGTCAGCAGGGGTGCGATAACCGATTTCCTTCTGATCGTTGTTGTAAACATAATCCTCATCGTGTTTGATTCTACGGCTGCGGGTAGCATCGCCGCTTCCGCTGGTGAATCTGTGATAAGGAACGCGGGCGGTATCACTGACGTTTCTTCTAGGGAAGAAGAACTCCTCGTCGAGTTTGTTTGTGCTGATATAGTCGAGACCTTCGTTCACTCTTGCATCGACTTCAGCCTGGTTAACTGATTCTGATGTGTTGTTTTTCATTGATATAATAACAGCACCGTTTGTTTTCAATGTGTTGATATATGCGTTCTCGACGGCACTTGCATCAGTCGAAGCTTTATTGCCGAGACGGTATCCGAGATAATTGGTGTTTCTGATGTTCGCCTTTGTCACGAACATAGGAGCATTGGTATAATCCTCGAGAGCGTTACAACCACGAATTGTGAAAAGACCCTTGACGGTTTTCGGGAATCCCATCGGGAATTCAACAATCTTCTTGTTGTTCACAACAGAGAGATTTCCGTACAGCGTATCAACGTTAAAGTCTTTGCACAACTCGATCAGAGCATCAACCATTTCCTTTGTGGTAATATCAGTGTTGATGTCAATATGTAAACCAGTGTACACCTGTGCTTTTCCGTTCTTGGTAACTTTCAAGTCATCAAGATTGTCGGAAATGTGGACAGTGTCTTTAACGCGGGCGACCTCCATCTGTGATCCAACCAAAGTCAAATCGCCGTTGATGTTCATCAGAGCCTCATACAAATTCGGGAAGTACTCGTCAATTTCTCCACTTTCGCGAACAGTGTCGATTCTCGACTTCACGAGAACTCTTTCCTCAGCCATATCATCGAGGTCCTTGGTGGCATTCTGCTTTGCTGCAGCGACGGCACTCTTTGATCTGGCAATTTCGAGCAGTGAAGTAAACTTCTTTCTTCCAGTGTTGACCGACTCATTGGCGGAGTCACTGTCACCACCGAGAATAGTATGAAGTTTGAGAACCTTCATCATATGAGCGATTCTGTCTTTCTGAACAGTGACATTTCCGCTGAGAGAATCTTCCCAAGCGTCTACATCAACATCCTCGGAAACCGACATAACATATACCTCACCGTTTACGGTCTGGAAGAAATTGTCGAGACTCTTGAGATTTTTCATACCGACAATCTCGATGTTGCCATTGAGGACTTTCGGAAATTCAGGATTGAAATCCTCAAGATCTGAGAGACAAAGTTTCACATCACCATAAACCTCTGTGACAGGAGTCGCTTTCGACAAATCACAAACATTCTTGATGTTCGAATCATCGATATTGACGTGGATGCTGATTGAAAGATCATCATTCAGATAATAAGTATCGGTTTCTCTCTTGAGTTCATCAACAGAAGAAACAATACTCAAACTGTCAAAGTTATCCTTGATGGCTGCACCAATGGCAGGGAAGTACTCGTCAATTTCACCGCTACGACGAACGTGGTCCAATTTGGACTTGAGCAGAACGCGATTTTCTTCGGTATCATCTATATCCCGAACGGCGCTCTGTTTAGCAGCCTGCACAGCGGTCTTTGTGCGGGCAATCTCGTTCAGAGTATGACGTTTCTTGGTTTTCATATATTTCGTTTCGTTTGATTCGTACACTTTGAGAGCTCTTCTGAAGTCATCGAGGCTTACAACCGTGAATATTGATTCTTTTGCGACAGTGTTCTTCATCATCTTTGTGGCTTTCTCAATGCTTTCGTCGCCATCAGTATACACTATGTATCCCATCTTTTCCAAGCCTTCTTCACCTATAGCCTTTCTATAAGGTGCGATGCTTGAGTGTGATTTATCGGCAAGTCCGCTGTAGTCACTGATAATAACGATACAAGACACATCCGAATCAATATCACCGTCTTCAGTATAATTCTCTACAATGTGGTCATATACACTATTTATGGAAGTTCCGCCGGACTCAACTCCCTGAATCGAGAAATCTTCAGCCTTGATTGTCGAAGGTTCGATGTCCTGCACAGGAAGATAAACCTTATCGGAAAACAGATTAATGTCTATGAGATCAAACTCACACTGATCGCAAATGTTTCCGATTTCAGACACCATCAACGGAATAAGCTGTGTCTGCTCGTTGTTCACGGATCCAGATGTATCGATATAGAAAATACATTTGCCATAATCGGAAACTGTATATCTGTATCTCTGGCGGATACCCTCTCTACGGAGAAGGTTTTTCTTGATCGGTCCATTGACGATCTTTCTCCTGGTATCAACAAGGAAGTTGGAAAGCCACTCGGTCCAATCAACAATACCTCCGTTGATCATCTTCTCGAAACGACCAACGACTCTTTGACGGTATCCATCAAGAGCTTCTTTGTCAACAACCGGCTCACTTTCAACTTCACCGAGAAAATCACGAACTTTTTTAAGAAGAGGTGCGATGGAAGCCTCCTTGTTTCCGAGTCCCCAATCTGGTTTACGGAGAGATGCTCCGCTTTTCTTCAAACGATCCTTGCCTTCAGCTTTTGTGATGAGATCCCCCGCTTGAAGAGCAGCATCGTTATCGACGGAACCGTTTGTGTAAACGGTAATGTTTTTTGGGTTGTCGATTGTTATCGGCTCGTCGAGTTTCTTACGATTCTCGTCTCCACCATCAGAGAACAAAGCGTCGTAAATCTCGGCAGTTTTAGCATCGTCGGCGATGTTATCTGATAATATGTCTCTTATATCTCTTGCCATAATTAATCTTCTACAATTACCATTTCTCTGACCTCTGGAAGGTCGATATGATCAAGGAAAGTCGGATGAACACCTTTCAGGTCAAACATAGCCTGTGCAAACTGCTGTCCCAATATGTAACCAACATCATATGGATCTGGAGGAGTTTGTGGTTGACCGCCTTGCTGACCATTCTGCTGGTTCTGTTGACCACCTTGCTGTTGTCCACCCTGCTGTTGCTGGTTTCCTTGCTGGTTTCCGTTTCCTTGCCGCTGACCATTCTGCTGGGTGCCATTCTGAGACTGGTTTTGACCAGAATTTCCCTGTTGCTGTCCATTCTGCTGTTGACCACCTTGCTGCTGTTGCCCGTTTCCAGAATTTCCTTGCTGTTGTCCACCCTGTTGTTGACCACCTTGCTGACCATTCTGCTGGTTCTGCTGTCCGTTCTGTCCGTTTCCAGCAGGTTGTCCACCGGCATTCTGGTTTGCTTGTTCAGCGGCACCAGCTTCAGATTGCGCTCTGTTGGCAGCATCTTGTGCGCCTTTCATATCACCGTTTGCTTGTGCATCAGCGGCTTCCTGAGCAGCTTTTGCAGCATTAGCAGCATGTTGTTTAGCCTGGTTAGCAGCGTCTTGTTTTGCCTGTGCATCAGCAGATCCACTTTGTGCAGCTTTGTCGGCTGCATCTTGTGCGTTTTGAGCAGATTGCGCAGCGTTTTTGGCAGCGTTTTTGGCATCAGCAGCGGGGTTGTTTCCTTGCTGGTTTCCGTTACCTTGCTGCTGTCCGTTCTGTTGGTTTCCGTTACCTTGCTGCTGTCCACCCTGTCCGTTCTGATCCTGTCCTTGAGATCCTTTCGATGCACCAGAATTATCCTTTGCTCCACCATATCCAGGGGTGGAACTGCTACGATGGTTGCGAAGATTCACAAGAGCGTCACGCTTCTGATCGACAGTCATTGTAGAGTCTGTTACAATATCGTGTATTTTGTCTCGTATAGTCATCTTAGCACAAATTATTCGATTTTACCTTGTTTCTGCAGCATATCGTAAATCCTGTTGTAACCATCGAGAAAACCCCTGATCCATTCAGCCGGAGGAACCTCTTTCTGACCAGCCTTAACAGGGTCACACTCTGGATAAATCTGTGTCCACGTCCAACCCTGCTTGAAATAATACTCGTCGTACAAAGCGTGGATTTTCTCACCCATACCTTTGAACACGAGTTCGCCATCCTGCACAAGGAAATTTTCAATCAAAGCGTTGACTTCATAATCCATTGCACAGTTTGCACGGACGTGATCACCGTACAGTTTACGGTTGTGTTCAAACTCGTAACAGTGGTTGAGCATCATATGACACAGTTCATGAATAATGACATATTCCACATATGCGTTTCCCATTTCGTCACCACCTTCATTAAGAAGATGCTGAACAAAAACAGGAGAATAATAAACCGTCAAACCGTCGGTTTGCATAGTAGGAATAGTCTTATCCGGAATCAGATAAACACTATCGGCGAATTCGGAAAGCAACTTATGATACTGACGAATATCAGCAACACATTCAGCGAGCGACTCTTTGATCGCTTTGAAGTCGATTATGTTACCGTACAGATCAACATAAGTTGTATTCTCGTCGAATCCACCTTCTGGTTCCGCAACTTGGCTCTTGTTCTCCAAGAGCCAAGTGTTACGGAACATATCTTTTGTTGGATAAGAAACTATAATCATTGTTTAGTCCTCTGTCTCAACGACATACTTTTTGAGGTTCTTGCCATCAAACTCAACATACTTTCCACGATAATCGTTGGAACTGTTGTTGATGAAGTTAAGAACACGCGACCAGTAGGTCTTCACATCCTTCACATCGGGAAGATGCTCGAACTTATCGATGATCCAAGTACCGAAGCTGTTCAGAGTACTGTTCTGAGTACCGGCGACTTCTCCGTTATCGTTCAAGCGCGAGCAAACATTTTCAACAAAGTCGAGAATGTTGATCACCTGCACGGCGCTCGTCACGAGTGAAGATGTACCGTCTTTCTTAAATGAATCTCCGACAACGGTCTTCACACTACCGACGATTCTATCGATGTCGTCAGCATTGAGTCTCTTCGGAAGTTTCGAGATGATTTCTTTATAACGTGAAGCGTGAGAAACGCCTGCACCGTCATCTGGAGCAGTCTTGCTCATAATGGTGCGTACCTTTGCGATATCAACTTTGAGAGTGTTCGCGTGGATATAATCAATAAGGGCTTTAACGGCACGTTTTCCGACGATACCGCCGAGGTGCATCTCTTCCCACTGACCTTTCTTAATCTCGCTGAGAGGAGTGTCAAAATCTATACCCTCCGCTCTCATATAAGCGTACAGCTCCTGACTCAAGAACTCCCAAGTACGAGGAGCGCAGAAATTGTTCTCGTTCAGATCGAGGTTTTTCTTCTTGGATCCTTCAGCCGAAGCGACATCATAGAAGAAGTTGTGTTCTTTATTCTTTTCAACACTGTCGGCGATGAACGATACGATTTCAGGATGTACGTGTTTCTGATCTTCGGCACCTTTATACGATTCTGTAGCCCACTTGCGCCAAGCCTCAAATGTGGGCACATAGTTGACGTGATGGAAACGGGTAATCTGAGCTGCTTCCCAAACAATGTCGGTTTCACCCTTCATATCAGACACACGGTTGGCGGCGCAGATGACAAGCCAGCGGGAACCAAGTTTGAGATTGCTATTGATACCAATCTGTCCCTGACCAGGAAGGTTCATAAGAGACGAGAGACCGAGCTGGGTCATACGGGAGAACTCGTCGAGGAAGAGAATGCCTCCTGGACCATCCTTGTGCATCTCGCGGTTCTTGGTACCTTCGGTGAACTCATATCCGTTAGCGAGCAGATCGTCGATGTCTTTCTGATTTGCGTTGGCTGGAACGATAAGAGCGCTTCCTCCGTTTGCAACACAATCCTTTGCCTTTGCCGAGAATCCGTCATTCTTGCCGAAATCAAGAGTAGGAAGCCAGGTCTTCGGAACATCGGTGACGGCAGCTTTCTTGAATAAACGTCTCCATCCGCTAGGAGCATCAAACTCCTTCTCTGTGCGATTCAGTTTCTCAGAATCTTCACCACCATTGATAGCAGTATCGTTGATTGCTGAACTAAGCTGGTTAACAGCGTCTTCCATCTCTGCACGTGTGGTGGGCATCGAGAAGTCTTCAGGACTCACAATAGGACAGGAGATTGAAATCAAACCAGGATCGCCGAGACCGTCGCGCTTGATAAGCTCGCGGGCAGAATTGATGATCTGTGTCTTACCGACACCAGGGGCACCCCAAATCAGAAGAGGAGCCGTGCGCTTCTGGGCACCAGGGCGATCAATAAGCTCGTTGTAGCGGCGAACAATCATCTTCACGAGGTCCTCAAAAGAAGCGTCATTGATTGTAGTAGTAAGAGACAGGCTCTTCTCAAACTTGTTCAAACCGCGCTGTACAGCGTCCTGTTCATCCGGAGACATCTCAGCCTCGGTGAGCATATCATAAACCGTGGCGATGTTTGCCGACTCGCACATAGAAGCAAGATACTGAGGATTCACGGCACCAGTGTACTCGCCGGTATATGCGAAATTGCTGACAACTCCGATATTAACCTTTGCTTCGTCTGCAACTTCATAATCGGCACTGGAAGGAATCACGTTAACACACGACAATTCTCTTGCAGCGAGAGCAGCGTTCACAGGAGACGATGCCTGCATAACACCACTGTCTGATGCAAAGAACACCATACCATTGGCAGTAAAGATGTTTCCGAGGAAATTGCTGATAGCTTCGGCACCACGTTTCACGGTGTCCCAAGCCTTCTGTCCGAAATTACGGATGGCGTCGAGAACAGCCTCGTCGAGAATATCGAGGTCCTGAACACGGTTTTTATCAACAACCTGCAAACTTCCGGTCTTGAACTTCACAAGATACTTATCCTGGCTCTCATTCAAAATCGAGCAGGAAACTGTGCGATTGCTTTTATTGAGTTTATATTTTGCCATTATATGTAGTTTGGTTAATTATTTTCTTGGAAAATCCACATAAAATGAGGATAAGTCTTCATATTCTCAATAAGGTTCGAGATGAACTTCTCCTTCTCACTCTTAGACAGAGAAATATGAGACTTGTTGAGATAAGATTCGACGAACTCGACGAAATCGTTTTCGGTCTGATCCTTATCTTCCATCGTGTTAATGAAAGCGATGATGTTTCGTGCAAATGTGGCACACTTTGTCTTATCCGGTTGATATGACAAATCCTCGAACGCAGAAGCAACCGCAACAGTCATATCCTGTGTGCGGTTAAGGACACCTTCAAACAAAGCTTTGCTGAACCTTCTCGAGACACCCTCTTCAATCCAGGTTGTATCAACATCTTCACCGAGGGTGGCTTTCTGTTTCTGGAGTTGAAGAATCTGGTTTTCAATCGTCTTAATGTCCTCGTGATAGGTATTCTTTTTCTGAAGCCTGTTTGCGAGAAGCTGTGTTATCTGGTTATTGATAGACGTCACTTTATCCGATTTTTGTGCCGACTGAACATCATCAGCAGCACCAGAGGTAGCATCACCGTTCTGGATGTCGTCCGCTTCCTGGAGTTTAACCTCCTTGGTATCATTATATTTTACAACGATCATTTCAAAACTATAGCTTTCCTTATTTATTTCTTGGTATAAATATAAAAACATCAGCGGTTTTATGACCAAGTGCCCTCATTGTCCACATAATAAGCAGCAGTCAACGTTGACAAAATCGCAAAAACGGAAAAGTGCCGCTGTCACTGTACTCGGAGGAAGAAAACCTAAAAAGAGTACAAAAAGGACCAAAATCTAAGAAAGGAGACAAAACGTCTCCTTTCTTATTATTCTACATCGATGAGCTTGATGTCGGACAGAACGAAACTCTTCATCGTACCACTCGGAAGAAGCTTGAAGACAAACTTGTTAGAGTTGATTTCAGCCATCGGGACACCTTCATAATCCTTTCCTGAATACCTGAACGCGAGTGATCCCCTGTCTGGCTCCTGCACCCTCAATTCATCCCGCAAAACGGATATAAGAGTTTGAGCCTTTTTCTTTACAACAATCTCCTCTTCTTCATCATCCAAAGCTTCTGGATTCTCTAGTCCGATATGGTTTTCTTCTTCCGATCCTAATTGGGCGTATATCTCATCATCCGACATATCGTCGAAACTGTAGACATCTTCATAATCAGCCATTGTTATAAGCAAAAGTTTGCTTATTTATCAAAGCTCACCCATTCAATTTTTCAAACCTTTTCTGTTGCACTTCCGGCGAGACTCCGTAGATCTCTTCCTTGAAGATGTGCATATATCTTCCTTTCTTTGCGTTCTTCAGGAATTCGCGTCTCAAGCGGCGAAGTTCCTTGCCTGAAAACGGCTGTTTCTGATTACGGATGAAGTTGGTGTACACAATCTCAGCCTGAACGTTCGGATCCATAAAATACTTTCTCCTACGCTCGAACTCAGCGGCCGCCTGGTCCACCTGCATATTTGTGTCTGATGACGTATCGTTGTTGATAAGGGATTCGAGAGGACTTGTCTCGCTTGATGTGTCGTTCATATCACCAAGCAGCGACTCGTGTTGTTCTACCAACAACTCCTTCCCCAAAAGAGACTTTTCCTCTTCATATGTTTCAGCATCAATAATTGTTGGGTTGATGATGTTTTCTTGCATATTATAGCGTGATTTTGTTTATATGCTGTATATGTTGTCGCTTAAATAAACCCTATCAGCGTTCGGGAGCTTCATATATCCGAGTTGCCTCCAGGCTTTAGCAAAACCGTTCGTGCATATCGATGTGATATACGCGAACGCGTTCTTTGTTATGTTCTCGTCGAAATTCGAGAAGTATTTCAAACAGTCATGTACTGCAGTGAAAATAACATCTTCTCTGTCTTCCTGCGAAGGAAATACAAGTTTATTGGAAAGCTTCGTTGCAATCTGAAGAAACATTGCTGCAAGAGCCTCGCTCGCCTGTCCATTATTTTCCTTCTTGCACCTGATAATTTCCTCCAGAAGAACGGAGTTTTTAACATAATGCTGCGTCTCCGGGGTCTGTCCTACAGTTCCCAAAGTATCGTCTATATATTCTTTGCCAGCTCTCGCTGCGCGAACTTTTTCCTGTTGTTTGGTTGCCATTCGGCTTCATAATCACATCGTTTTAGAAAAGTATAAAATTCTCCTACAAGTTATATCGGAAAAAATGAAAAACGATTATTTTTCAAAAAGCGAATCCCCCGGATAAACCATCCGAGGGATCCTGAAAACCAGACAAAATGAGTGTTATTTCTCTTCTGTTGCAGTTTCTTCGTTTTTGAAAGCTTGATAAGGACCATTCAAATAAGTCACTATCGATGAAACCTCATCCTTAACCTCTTTCAAACCTTTGCCAAGATCCTCCATCCGCGAAAGTAAATCCTTGTTACTGGATTCGGTCAGGCTGGTCGTCGCATAAATCTTCTGCATCATATCGAGCATATGGGTGACATACTTGTCTCCAAGATCTATACGCTCCTCCTGTTCCTTGTTAGATGCGGATCTGGCTTCAGTTTTGGCTTTTTGTCGATTGTATCTAATCAAGAACAAGGTTCCGATACTCCCTCCAAACAGTGCCCCTATGAGTGCGGTTATAACCGTTGTCCAATCTATTGACATTTTATGTAGTGGAAATTTTTGGTTTTCGTTTACATTTCAACGTCTTCGATGTTCACACTGCCACCAGGGACATAACGGAGATGAGTCTCTTTGTTCTCGTCGGCGATAAGCACCCTCACTGAAGCGTTGGTTTCTGGAATGTTGTTGTAGTTGATGAAGTCACGTTTGTTGATGTAAGCTTCGTTGACAGCGCCGTTATACTCAATGGTACCCTTGATGTAGTTGTTCATATCAAGAACGTCATTGATGTTCTCGTGGAGCCGGACATACTTCTTGATGGCGGTGATCTTGGATCCATCGTTCACAAGAGTGATCTCGTCGGTATCCTTTGCGTTCACATATTCAAGCAGCTTCACTCTGCAGTCACCAGAAGTGATGCGAACATCGTTCAAGTACATACCACATTCGACATAATTCTCATAAAGACCTTTCAAGGTTTCTGGGTCGAACTTGTATGGACATTCGAGAGTGTCGGGGCGTTCGTTAAGCATCTTGAGATCCTTCTCTTCGCACACAACAGTGTGTCCGGATACGTTCACGATAAACTGACCGTCAGCCTGTTTGTAGATGATTTGACCTTTACCGCCGTCTTTCAGCTCAACAAAGTCAAGAATATTCGGTTTTGCGGATTCGTTGAGAGCCGATTCAGTGCCTTTTTTAGAGTCTACTGACTCGTTTTTAGACTTCTTCTTAAAGACAAATTTCTTCTTGCCCTTCTCGTCCTCTGACTTTTTATCATCAGATCCATCTCCCTCTTCTCCGCCTTTTTCTGAATCTTCTTTCTCGGAATCTTTGTTATCATTTTCATCCGAATCTTTCTTGGATTTTTTGTCTTTATCGGCTTCACTATCGTTGTTTTCTTTTTCCTCGTTATCTTCGTCCGATGACTCCTTGTCATCATTGAAGGCGAGACTTTCTTTCTGGTCAAAAGTTACATTGTTAAAAGAACCGTTGAAATCGGGCTGTTCATCAGAAGCAGCGCCGGTGTCGGAAGCGTCGTTTGACTTCTTGTTCAGATCATCGGTATTGAACTCGATGCGCTGACCTTCAGGGGTGGTGATTGAAATCTGGAGACCCTCCTTGAGTGTGGCGATGAAGTCCGCCACCCCTTCAGGTTTGTCTTCTCCGTAAAATGACTCCATAATCTTGACAGCCTTGCCGAAATTCGGCTTATCGACGGTCACGTTCATAGATTCATCCAAATGTTCAACAGCGATACCTTTACCCTCGAGTTTTGACTCAAGGAATCCGTTGAAAGGGACCGTTACTTTCTTGTAATAATTCTTTTCACAGTCGGCACCGTATTTCTCCTTGAAACCTTCGAGAATGTCGGTAACGTCCTGTTCAACAGTGTTTACCTGTGCATACTCGTAAAGTTTGGTATAAATCTCTTTTGCTTCTGCTTCGCTTTCAGCGATGACATTCATAACAACGTTCTTTTCGTCGCGCTGAACACCGAGAAGGGTGCAATAGGCTTCGTTGCATGGAAGAATCACAGAAAAACCATCTGTAGCACCACGAACGCCAGTCACGCCAGTGATCTTGACACCTTCGTTGACCTGCTCTTTCTTCTTACCGTCACAGAAACAATCCTTCAGCTCGGGAAAACCTTCATCGAAATCCTCGTTGGTAAGGTTAAGCCATTTGTGGAAGTATTCGCGGATGGCGTGTGCCTGGGCACGATTCTTGATCTTCATACAAATTTCACCGTCGGCGGCTTCAGTTGCACTGTGTTCAATGTTCATATCGTCGAGCTCTTTCTCGAAGTCTTCCATCTTGATCGGCTTGATCTCTTCAGGATAGAGACCGACAGAAATGGGATATGTCACACCAGTGTCGCTCTGCTGTGTTTCAGCGGGAGTCTCGCGATTCACATTATCAACAGTGTCCTGCGGGAGAATATCTTTGTTCTCATCTGAAGCTGGAGTCGTGGCAACCGAGGAATCCTGTGCGGCAACTGGAGTTTCATTCTCTGTAGGAGTAGTCACAGGGGTTTCAACAGGAGCGGGTTCTGCTGCAGGTTCAGTCACTGGAGTATCGGTAGTTGTAGAAACGGCACCCATATCAGGAGATTGTTCGATAGCGTCGCGGATAGCCATATACATGTCAAGTGGCATATAGTCGTTCTTGATCACGATACCTTTGTCGTTCGTCACCTCGAAAGCTACACGGCGGGTCTCGTTGTGGACATCACCGTTTGAATCGACCGAAGGAATCATCACGATGGCTTCACCCTGCGGCTTCACGATACCGGTCTGCACGTTACGGTTGAACATAACTTTGACGATCTCGAAACCGCTCTTTGGTTCGGCGATTGTGTCGGGTTCTTCCGTGTCAGCGGGTTCCATAGGTTCACCTGGATCGGCGATCGTGTCGAAATCAGAATCGTAATAAGGAACATCCTTAAACTCATCGTCATCGAGAGTGAATTCACCTTCATCGGAACCAGCATCTGCGTTTGCAGTATCGTCACCTGGAACATCACCAGCAGCATTGTCGGTGGTATCGGCGTCGCCGGTATCACTCAAAGGCTTCTCCATATCGGTAGCGGTTTCCTTTGAATCAGTGTCGTTGGCTTTGTTGTCGTCATCGTTACCGTTGTCGGAACCATCGTCGTTGTGATCGTCATCG
>Ga0310690_10006549_pt1 | contig 15265 bp, 15 predicted proteins | sample AusTroGonzalo_MG_2_FD_207661 | JGI IMG/M metagenome (GOLD analysis project Ga0310690, IMG submission 207661) | Bovine rumen microbial communities from tropical cattle in Woodstock, Queensland, Australia - Gonzalo_04 (v2) (version 2) | ecosystem: Host-associated > Mammals > Digestive system >...
TGTGTTTTCGGTAACGTTACCTGTTACCTGTTACTTGGCGATTTTGTTTGGAAATTGCTACTATTAATACTTGCAACTGCAGGTATTAATACTTACAATTGCGCGTATTAATAGCTGTATTTTTTGCGCCTTTTCAACAGATATTATACATAGCTATCTGGCGTGACTTTACGGAAACGAGGATATATTCCTTCTTTATGCCCGTTTTCTGCTATAAAAGTCTTGTTTATTGCAAATGGTCGTGCTTTCGCAGCTGAATATTAAAGAAAATAGTTGTCTGGTGTGACGACTACGGCATCTGCCACAGCGCAGGTGTTGGGAAAACTTACCTCACTCTTGCAGCATAAGGGGGGGCTTCATTCATGTGACGGAAACACCTCGGCCTTCATTCGCTCCGGAGTGGGCATGTGGCGGTATTCGAGGCTGGTGTAGGGGCTTTGAAAAATCCTTACATCAAATTCGCGAGACAAAGGCTGTCCTGCGCGATGCTGCAGGGAGTGTTTGTCAACACAGCACGTTGTGTTGGCCAACACTGCACGCTGTGTTGGCAAACGACCCCTGTTGTGTTGGGGCAGATTTTATGCTTCGAAAACGCGGAAGACGCGGGGAAAAGCCTCGGTTTTGCTATGTGGAGATTTCAATTCCCGATGTCTGGCTTTCTGTTTGGAAATACAACCTGTTGATTATCACAGGGGATTCGATTTGAGCCTTTCTTTTTCGTTTTGTGGACGGAAACGCCATCCGACGGAAAATCTGCCGTCAGATGCGATGCGATTGTGAAATTTCCTGACAATAATGACGAAAATTCGGATGGCAACCGCTTTGTGTGGCATCCTGCTTTCCCCCTGACATGGCGTGTGGGGAATGGGGGGGACTATCCGACCAGGCTGAGCTGTCTGGTCCGGATGATTTTGCGCAGGTTGATGAGGGCGTAGCGCATACGGCCCAGGGAGGTGTTGATGCTGACGCCTGTCTGCTGGGCTATCTCCTTGAAGGAGAGGTCGTCGTAGAAGCGCATCACGATGACTTCGCGCTGAGTATCAGGCAGATAGTCCAGCATGCGGCGGATGCTTTCGCGCGTCTGCCTGTTGATGATTTCGTCCTCGCGGGTTGCCTCGCTCAGGCGGAGGCTGTTGAGCGTCTTGGGCTTCACCTGGTCTTCGCGTACGGTGCAGGTGGTCTCGCACTCACGGCTCTTGTCGATGATGAGGTTGTGCGCTATGCGTGTGAGCCAGGCACTGAACTTCCCGCTCGACTGGTATTTGTGGGAGCGGATAGCAACGATGGCACGCGAAAAGGTGTCCTGGAAAAAGTCGTTGGCAACATCGCTGTCCTTTACCAAGAAGAGTATATAGGAATAGATGTACGCCTGATGCCGTCCGAGCAGAATATCGAACGCACTGTCATTGCCCTGTTCATACAATTCAACCAACTCATGGTCGGTCATTGCAGATAAATCGTTCATTACGTCTCAAAGTATGGTTCTTGGAGTAATGTCTTGCAATAGGCAGTCGGTTTTTAGTGCGTTAATAATGTTTTGACGATGCAAAGTAAGATGTTTTTCTCTACATCTGCAAGCTTTTCTTCCTTTTTTTCTTCTTTTTGCTCTTATTTGGCCTCTGTTTGCTGCCGTTTTTGCACAAAATGTTGTATCTTTGTGCAAAATAATTCTTAATTTCAATACTATACTCTTAACAAATCATAATGCATACGAAGGAAGAGAAGCTGCAGGCATTCGGCCGCCTGCTGGATGTCATGGACGAGCTGAGGGAGAAATGCCCCTGGGACCACAAGCAGACCAACGAGAGTCTGCGCCCGAATACGATAGAGGAGACGTTCGAGCTCTGCGATGCGCTGCTGAAGAACGACGTCCCAAATATCGAGAAGGAGCTGGGCGACGTGCTGCTTCACATCGTTTTCTATGCCAAGATAGGCAGCGAGAAGGGACAGTTCGACATAGCCGACGTCTGCAACAAACTCTGCGACAAGCTCATCTTCCGCCATCCGCACGTCTATGGCGACGCCGTTGCCAAGACGGCCGGCGATGTCGTGAAGTCGTGGGAACAGATCAAGCAGAAGGAGAAGGACGGCAACAAGACCGTGCTCGGCGGTGTGCCCGAGTCGCTCCCCTCGCTCATCAAGGCCTATCGCATCCAGGACAAGGCCCGTGCCGTGGGCTTCGACTGGGACAAGAGGGAGGACGTCTGGGCCAAGGTGCACGAGGAACTGGGCGAACTGCAGGCAGAGCTCTCAGAGGAGGACAACATCGAGAAGCAGACGGCCGAATACGGCGACTTCCTCTTCAGCCTCATCAACGCTGCACGGCTCTATCACATCAATCCCGACAATGCTCTCGAGCACACCAACCAGAAGTTCATCCGCCGCTTCAACTACGTAGAGCAAAAGGCCAGGGAAAAGGGCTTGCAACTGAAGGAAATGACACTGGAACAGATGGATACCCTCTGGAACGAAGCAAAAAAAGAAGAGTAAGGAAATAAACACGTGCAATAATTTGCAAATCTCTGTGCATATTTGTACTTTTGTGCCGAAATGGAGAAGAAAGTTATTGTCGTGGGTGCGGGAATAGCAGGTTTGTCGGCTGCTTTCTATTCGCGACGCAAGGGATGCGAAGTCACCGTCTATGAGCGAGGCAACTACCCGGGCGGCGTTGCCACCAGTTGGGTTCGTCGCGGTTACACTTTCGACGGAGGGATACATTGGCTGGTGGGTACTTCGCCCCGATTCCAGCCTTTCCACAGGAGATGGGTCGAGACGGGCGCATTGCAGGCCAACAACCGCGTGATATATGCCGACCCCGTTTTCGAGTTCAGAAGCGGGGACGTCATCATGCGCCTCTGGCGTGACATAGACCGTCTGGCGGAGGAACTCATCCGTTTTGCCCCCGAGGACCGCAAAGCCATCCTGTCCCTGCGCCGACACGTGCGAATCATTGCCACCTACATGCCCAAGCCGCAAGGACTGAGCGACTGGCTGAAGCAGATATACCGTCTGCCCGTCTTCATCCCGCAGATTCTGTGTCTGCTGAGCACTTCTACCCGACAATTCATTTCCCGCTTCCGAAATCCGCAAGTCAGGGAAATGCTGTCTGCCATCCTCTCCCCGGAGCAGAACGCGCTCTCGCTGATTGGTACACTGGTGGGATATACGATGGGCGACAACGGTTTCCCCGAAGGAGGCTCCCGCCGTCTGGCAAAAAACATGGAGCAGACCGTCCTGAAAAGCGGATGCAAGATAGTCTATCGTGCAGCGGTCGAGAAAGTCTGCATAGAAGCAGGCCGGGTGACGGGCGTGATGGTGAACGGCAAATTCCAGCCTGCCGACTATGTGATAGTGGCGATGGATACGTGTACGGCTTTACGCACGCTCTTCGACAAACCCTTGCAGGAGCGCTGGGCGCGGAAACTGTCAAGGGGAGTGGACTCGGAGCATTGCTCGCTCTTCTCGCTTGGCGTGAAGACGAACCTGAGCCATCTGCCATCTGCCCTCCGCATTCATTTGAAGGAACCCGTGAAGATGGCAGGCCGGGAATACACGACGCTATGGATTTACCATTACAGTGGTATGGACGGCTATGCTCCGGAAGATTGCTCTTCGCTGACGGTCCTTTTCCCGGGCGACACCTACGGTTACTGGAGGGCGGCCAAGGACGACGGGACCTACACCGGCAAAAAGAAGGAATTCATCCGCGAGGCACAGCAATTGCTGGAAACCTATCTGCCCGAAATCAGCGGGCACGTGGTGGTGACGGACTTGGCAACTCCCATTACGTACGAGCGCTATTGCGGTTGCTACCGAGGCGGTTACATGGGCATTTGGTATCCCAAGCAGAATCCCTTCCATGTCCCGGCGAAGAGCAGCAGCGTGCAGGGCTTGCGCTTTGCCGGCATGAGAACCTTCATGTCCGGAGGCATGCCTGTTTCCGTCGAAAGCGGTTACAAGGCAGCCCAGTCATTGTAGAGTCGTGAGACACAAAAAAAAGAAGAGCAGGACGTTGCACTCCGGCACTCCTGCTCTTCAGCTGAAATAATCTTCTTACCTTAACATATCTGTCATTTCGGTCTGTGTCCTTGCTTAGGGCGGTTTCTTTCGTGACCGAAATCCTCCAGCATCATTCTGTGGAAACGGTCTTCGGCACACATGGCATAGTAAACTTTCTTTGGTGATACCACCTTGCATAGTTTCTTATAGTAGCTGACTTCGAGTTGTGCTGTCTCCACTCCCAGGTCTTTCGTCTTCTGGATGGTGCTGGCGAAGTCCTTTTCATCGGCATTTGCACCGGGCGCGTCCTTCTTTAGCTGACAGATGTTACGCTGCAGCTGGCGCTGTTTGGCCTTCATTTCGAAGTAGATGGGGAAGAATGCCTGTGCTTCTTCCTGCGTGAAGCCTGCCTCCTGGGTGATGTAGCTTTCCAGCTTTGCCTTGAACTCCTTCGGATTGAACTTGCCTTGCTGCTGGGCATTCATGATGAGTGTGGAGCATGGGGCAAGTAGCAGGAAAAGAAAGATTGCTATCTTTTTCATCTTAATGGAAAATGTAATCCTTTTGTTTCTCAAATATCTCTTTTGTCATTCTGCTTCAGTCAGATATGATGCTATGCTCATGTTGTCTATCATGGTATAGTCCAACGCATCTTCGATGTATTGCGTATCTTCTGCTTCAGCTGTTTGCAGTGTGCTCTGCTTCTCAAGAATCAGACCACCGACTGCTACACAGCCTGCCAGTAGCGCGGCAATCGACCATCGCCATGCTGTGCGGCGGCTTTTCCGCTTCTTGCCTCGGTTCAGGCTTTCTTGCTGCATGACGCGGCTCATCACCTTTCCTGTCAGATTGTCGAAGTAGCCGTCGGGGACGGTGAATGCCCGTTCGTTTCCGAATCGTGCAAACAGCTTGTCTTCCAGCTGCTCGACGGTTTGTCTGCTATCGTTTGTCATGTTCATTCAATTATTTGATGCTTTTTTGTGCAAAAGGTTTAATCGTTATCCTCAAAAAAAGATGTTATTTTCCTGACGGCATGATGATAGGATGCCTTGAGGGCTCCGATGCTGGTGCCAAGCAGTTCGCTCATGTCCTCGTACTTCATTTCGTCGAAATACTTCAGGTTGAAGACGAGGCGCTGCTTGTCGGGCAATGTGCCGATGGCCGTCTGGAATTGTTGCTGCACCTCATCCCCGTCGAAATAACTGTCGCTGGCCAGCATATCGGCTATACTGCCCTCCGGCTGGTCGAGGCTGAGGACTTGCTTCTTTCCAGACAGGTAGTTGAGGGATTCGTTTATGGCAATTCGGAAGAGCCATGTCTGCAGGCGAGACTCCTGGCGGAAGCCGTCGATGGCGTTCCATGCCTTGATGAAGGTGTTCTGCAGGACATCGTCGGCATCGTCGTGCGAAAGCACCATACGGCGTATCTGCCAATAGAGCGGCTCCTGGTATTCGTGCACCAATTTGGTGAAGGCCGCTTCCCTGGTAGATGGATTGCGCAATTGCTGAAAGAGTGCTTTCTCGTCTATCATTACATAATTTCAGACAAGAAAAACATAGAAAGGTTTAATGGAGTGGGGGGGTTACTGAACTGATATCTTGCGCACAATCTTGCCTACCTTAATGAGGTAGCAGCCTTTTGGCAAGTTCAGGGCAAAGGTCTTGTCCGCGCTGTCGATGCGGATGGTGGCAACCTTTGCTCCAGTCAGGTTGAAGACTTCCATCACTTCGCCGCTGGCACCAACAATGTGGACGTTGCCGTTGCTGATGCTGAGGGTGATGCCCGAAATGGTCACCTCTATGCCGTCATGCTCTGCCTGAGCCAGCATGGAGATGGGCGCAAAAGCCATCGCCAAAGTGAGTGTTATGATGAAAATCTTCTTCATTTCCTATATAAACCGACGCAAAGATATACATTTTCTTTCATTCCTGCAAGAGTTTTGATGAGAAAAGTGCTTTTTTTATGAAAAAATGTCTCTTTGCATGTGCTATTTCAGCATCTCGGCATAGTATTCGATGGCTGCCTTGACTTTTTCCAGAGCTTCCGGCATGGAGCAATGAAGTTTCCCGCCGCTGGCGTTCTTGTGTCCGCCTCCTCCGAAGAAACGCGATGCCATCTGGTCGCACGGGAAGTCGCCCACGCTGCGCAGGCTGAGCTTCATCGTGCCGGGATGCTCGGTGTCTTCGTTGATGAAGATGCTCAGGCGCAGGCCAAGCATCGTCAGCGGGATGTTCACCATGCCTTCCGTGTCGCCGTTCTTGACTTTGAAGCGACGCCGCTCCTGATTGGTGAGCGTCATAATGGCTGTATGGCGCTCGTGCAGCACCTTCATGTTGACGTAGAGCAGATACCCTTGCAGTCGCAGCCGTGCCTCGGATGCGGTATAGAAGACGTTGCGGTAGATTTGGTCCTTGTCGATGCCACGGGCCAACAGGCGGCTGATATACTCGAAGACGACGGGGCGGTTGGAATTGAAGGAGAATGCGCCCGTGTCGCACATCATGGCTGTGTAGAGGCATACGGCTTCGTCATGCGAGATATTGTCGAGCTCTTTCTCCTGGTTGAGCAGGTGACAGATGACTTCGCCCGTGGCACACATTTCGGGACAGGAAACGATTGCCTGGCAGAACTCTTTGTCCGGGTCGAGATGATGGTCGATGAGGATGCGGGGAGCTGTGCTTGCCATGATGTCCTGCTCCATGTTGCCGAGCCGGTTGGGCTGGTTGAGGTCGCAGATTATGACAAGGTCTGCCTGCCGTATGGCATCTTTTGCCAGCTCCTGATGTTTCTTGTTTGTATGGATGAGGATGCCGTCGGCTCCTGGTAGCCATTTCAGGAAGTCCGGAAAGATGTTGGGCACGATGACGGTTGCCTGTTTGCCCTTCCGTTCCAGGTAGTGCTTCAATGCCAGCGTCGAGCCGATGGCGTCTCCGTCCGGATTGACGTGGGCACAGATGACAATCTGGTTATATTGGCCATTGACCATTGGCCATTGGCCATTGATTGCGGTAGCAAATTGACTTTCCCTTCGGCCGTCGAGCCTTGCTTCTTCATTCTTCATTCTTCATTCTTCATTTTAGGCAGAGACTCTCCTTTGTCAAGTATCTCCCGTGCCTTGATGACGGTGGGGTCGTCCTTGCCCAGGAACATGAGGTAATCCTTCATTTCCCCTACATTATATATTATAGTGCCGTAGATGTTGCGTTCGAAGAGGCGACGGCTCTTCTGCAGCATGAGGTTGCGGCGGCGCAACTGGTGCTTCTCGCCGAACTGGGCGAACTTCTCCAGGAGGTTGTCCTTGCGGAGGTATTGTTCCATGCGTTCGGCTGTGCGTAGCTTCGTCAGCTTCTCTCGGTTTGCGTCGGAATAGGCGAAGGCAAACTGGCGGATGAGTCCGGTGAAGACTGCCTCGCGGTAGTAGGAGGTGACGGCCGTCGTGTCCTCGTATGGCACGAAGATGTCAGGCGTGATGCCGCCGCCGCCATAGACGATGCGGCCGATGCCGGTATGGTATTGCTGGCCTTCCTGGTGGATGCTGTCCTGCGAGAAGAATTCGCCTCGCTCGTAGCGGGCGATGAGGTCGTTCTCATATTCCTCGCCGTGTCCTTTCTCGTAGGGCTTCTGGATGCAGCGTCCGCTGGGCGTGTAGTAACGGGCCACGGTGAGCCGCACGACGCTGCCGTCGCGGAACTCCATGGGTTGCTGCACGAGTCCCTTGCCGAAGGTGCGCCGTCCGATGATGGTGCCGCGGTCGTTGTCCTGGATGGCACCTGCGAATATCTCGCTGGCACTGGCGCTGCCCTCATCGACAAGCACCACGATGGGGAGCTTCTGGAATGTCCCGCGTCCGTCGCTGTGAAACTCTTCGCGCGGGCTCTTGCGTCCTTCCGTATAGACAATCAGCTTGCCTGCGGGCAGGAACTCGTTGACCATCTGGATGGCGATGTGCATGTAGCCGCCACGGTTGCCACGGAGGTCAACGATGAGCTGCCTCATGCCCTCCATGTTGAGGTCTGCAAGGGCAACGAGCATCTCTGCGTAGGTCTGCTCGCCAAAGTTCTTGACGCGGATGTAGCCTGTCTTGTCGCCCATCATGAAGTAGGCATCGACGCTGACCACGGGGATGTCGCCGCGCACGACAGTAAAGTATTGCAGGTCTGGCGAGCCATGCCGTTTGATGCCGAGCTTGACTTGGGAGCCTTTCTTGCCTTTGAGTCGCTTCATCACGCCGTCGGTGTCCATCCCGTTGAGGGTGTCATTGTCTGCCGTGACGATGCGGTCGCCTGCCAGTATGCCGACTTTCTCTGCTGGACCGCCATGGATGACGGACATGACGTTTACGGTGTCCTGTTCCATAGTGAACTGCACGCCGATGCCGCTGAAGGAGCCCTTCAGGTCTTCGCTTGCCTCCTCTGCATCCTTCGGGCCGAAGTAGCTGCTGTGTGGGTCCAGTTCGCTGAGTATCTGCGGCATGGCGTCCTCGACCAGGGTGTTCACGTCAACAGTATCGACATAGTTGTTGTCGATGAGTTGCAGCAGGTAGCCGACCTTCGATGTGCCGGTGTTGATGATGCTGATGCGTCCGCCAGAAAAGTGGCTGGTGTAGAACGAGCCGATGAAGATGCCCACGATGGTGCCGATGGCAATGAGAAGGGGAGTGAAGCGATGCTTGTTATCTGCATTCATTTTGTTTAATTCATAATTGTTAATTCAAAATTCATAATTGTCTTTGCTTGGTTGCGGGGCGTTGTTTAATTATGAATTGTGAATTATGAATTCTTAATTGGGATATATTGTACTTCAATTCCTGCCCTGCGCAGGAGGTCAACGCCGTCGGTCAGTCGGTACTCGCGGCTGTAGATGACGCGCTTGATGCCTGCCTGTATGATGAGCTTGGCGCATTCGATGCAGGGCGAGTCGGTGACGTAGAGCGTCGAGCCGTCACTGTTGTTGCCGCTGCGGGCTATCTTTGTGATGGCGTTGGCTTCGGCATGCAGGACGTAGGGCTTCGTCACGCCATTCTCCTCGCAGACGTTTTCGAAGCCAGAAGGTGTGCCGTTGTAGCCGTCGCTGATAATCATCTTGTCCTTGACGACCAGTGCTCCCACCTGTCGGCGCTGGCAGTAGCTGTTCTCGCTCCATATCTGAGCCATTCGAAGGTAGCGGATGTCGAGGTCGCGCTGCTTGTCGTGTTCTATCCCGTTCCTCTTGAGCAGAGCCTTGATGTCGGGTTCCTTGCCCCGGAAGTTCTTGTAGAGCTGCATGGGGTCGGCTGTTCCGCCCTTCGAGAGAATCTCGCGCCGGAAGTTTTCTGCTGTCTCATGGTCGAAGATGCCTCTTTCGAGGAAGAGGCTGAAGGCGTCGGCATCCAGCACTTCTGCCCATTTGTAGCTGTAGTAGCCTGCTGCATAGCCGCCGCTCATGATGTGGGAGAACTGAACGCTCATGTTTGTTTCCGGGACGGCAGGCAGCAATCGGGTTCGGCTCCAGGCCTTTTGCTCGAATTCCATGATGTTGTCCGTAAGAGGCTCTTTCAGTGTGTGGTAGGCCATGTCGAGCATGCAGAAGCTGAGCTGGCGGATGCAGGCATAGCCGCAATGGAAGTTCTGGCTTTGGCGGATGCGCTGGATGAGGTCGTCGGGTAGGGGCTCTCCTGTCTCGAAGTGGAAGGCGAAGGTGTGCAGGAAGTCCGGTTCGACGGCGAAGTTCTCCATCAGTTGCGATGGCAGCTCCACGAAGTCGCGCAGGACGTTGGTACCGCTCTGGGCTTTGTAGCGCACCTTCGAGAAGATGCTGTGCAGGGCGTGTCCGAACTCGTGCAGGAAGGTTTCCACTTCGCTCAGCGTCAAGAGCGAAGGCTTATCCTCTGTCGGCTTCGTCAGGTTCATGACGATGCTGACGTGCGGTCGGTAGTCGTTGCCTGCCTCATCGACAAACTGCTCTTGGAAGTCCGTCATCCAGGCTCCGCTCTGCTTGCTGGCACGAGGGAAGAAGTCGGCATAGAGGACGGCAAGGAAACTTCCATCAGCATCGAAGACTTCGTAGGCTTCCACGTCCGGATGATAGACCTCGATGTCGGGTTGCAGGCGGAAGGTGATGCTGTAGAGCCTGGTGGCAAGAGCAAAGATGCCGTCCTTGACGTTCTGCAGTTTGAAGTAGGGGCGGAGCATTTCGCTGTCAATGTTGTGCTTGCGGAGCTGCTCCTTGTGGCTGTAGTAGGCAAAGTCCCAAGGCATGAGTTCATTGGCCATTGACCATTGACTTTCCCTTCGGCCGTCGAGCGTTGCATGACCATTGACCGTTTCTCCCCCTAAAGGGGGTTGGGGGGTCATCTCTTTCACCTCTTCCTTCGCTACGGGCATGTAGGCCTCATAGAGCTTTTCGATGAGGTCGTTCACGCGGTTTGTCGTCTTTGCCATTCTGTTTGCCAGAGCATAGTCGGCAAAGCATTCATAGCCGAGCAGCTTGGCCAGTTCGAGGCGCAGGTTTACAATCTTGCGGATGATTTCTCGGTTGTCGAATGCATCGCCTTTGCAGCAGAGGGTGTTCTTTGCCATATACATCTGCCGACGCAGTTCGCGATTGTCGGCATAGGTGAGGAAAGGCCCATAGCTCGGGGCATGGAGCGTGAAGAGCCAACCTTCCTTGCCTTTTTCCTTGGCAGCCATTGCTGCGGCCTCCCTTGCTGTGTCGGGCAGGCCTGCAAGGTCATCGGGATTGGTGAGGTGCAGCTCATAGTCGTTGGTCTGCTTGAGCTCGTTCTGGCTGAACAGCAAACCGAGCTGGGCAAGCTCTGTCTCGATAGCAGCAAAGCGTTCCTTGTCCTCCCTGCTGAGCAGGGCACCGCTGCGAACGAAAGCATCGTAGGTGTCATTCAAGAGTCGGTTCGCCTCGGGCGAAAGTTTTTCATCTTTTGAATTTTTCACCTTTTGAACTCTCTCGAACAGCTTCTCGTTGTGCATGATGTGGGCATAGTGCTCGGTCAGCATCGGGGAGAGCTTCTGTGCCAACGCATCCATCTCGTCGCTGGTGTTGGCATTGACCAGATTGAAGAAGATGCTTGTTGCGCGCTCCAACAGTTCTCCCGTCCTGGGTGCGATAGTGTTCTCGAATGTCGCAGGCTCGGGGTTGCTTGTGATGGCTTCGATGGCTTCGTCCTCCTGTCTCATCGCTTCGATGATGGCAGGTTCGTAGTCCTCGAGCTTTATCTGGGAAAAAGGCGCTGTGCCGTGTGGCGTCTGGAATATGGGTTCTAGTAGTTTGTTCATCCTTTACGTGTTATGTATGTCTATGTGGCATGCTTGGTTGTCAGGAGTGCTTGGATGTCGTGGATGATGAAGTGCCCTCTGCCCAGACGGATGCTTCCCTCTTCGTCCCAACGGTTGAGGATTTGCGAGACGGTGATGCGTCTTTCTCCCACGTATCGGGCGAGGTCCTTCATCTGGATGACGAGTTCCGTTTCGCCTTCACAGTCGCGAAAGATGATGCTGAGGAAATGCTTCATTCGGTTTTCGGCATTTTCCAGCTGTTGTGGCCTAAGGGCATCCTCCCTCTTCTGAGCAACTGCCGAGAGTGTGTTGAGCAGGTTCAGGCGGAACACTTCGCTCTTCATCAGGTGGCTGTTGATGTGGCTCTTGCGTATGCCCAGCATCCGGACTTCGGTCTTGGAGCGGTAGGTGCATTCGTAGGTGGGCATCAGTCCGAAGAGCCTGTCTGCCTCGATGATGGCGGGAGCCTTCATGCAGGAGCGGGCGACATAGACGCCATCGGCAGAACGATGCTCGCGCAACAGCTCTCCCTCGACCAGATAGAGCAGTTGTGAACAAGCATCCCCCTGGCGGATGAGCGGCAGTCGGGATGCCGGGAACTCGTCTATGTCGAGCCGCAGGCTTTCCTCCCAGCCAAGCAGTTCCCTGCTGCTGATGCCCTGTAGCAACGGCAGCCGGGTGAAGAGCGCGTATCTGTTTAGTTCATAGTTCATAGTTGTTTAACCCCTAATCCCTAATCCAAAACTCATTTCATAATGAGTTTATCCAATCCCTCCGTACACCAGGTTCGGTAGTTTCCCTGTTCGTCGGAATAGATGAAGTATGCTTCGAGCTGCGGCTGAGCCCGGACCACCTGTTTTGCCTGCTCCAACCCTAAGACCATGAAGGCCGTGGCGAAGGCATCTGCCTCGGCGCAAGACGGGGCCATAACCGTGCTTGAGAGGATGTCCCCTTGGGCAGGATAGCCGGTATGGGGGTTGATGGTATGTGCTATCCTACGCCCGTCGATGACGTGGTAGTTGCGGTAGTTGCCGCTGGTGGCAATGGCTTTGCCCGAGAGGGAGACGATGTCTTGCAGCTCCGAGTTGGTCGAGGTGGAGTCGTCGTCGGGCTTGTTGATGCCGATGCGCCAGGGGGCGCCTTTCTCGTTGACGCCTTCCGTGACGACCTCGCCGCCTATCTCGACCATGAAGTTCGCGATGCCGTGACTGCGCAACACGTCGGCTGCCTTATCCACGCCGTATCCTTTTGCGATGGCGCTGAAGTCGAGGATGCTGAGCGGGTTGTCCTTCGTGAGCTTGTTGTCGTTGAGATGAATGGCGGAGAGGCCAACCAGAGCCCGAAGGCTATCGACCTGAATGCTGTCGGGCATCTGTCCGCTCTTGAAGCCGAAGCCCCAGGCGTTGACCAGAGGAGCAACCGTGGGGTCGAAGGCTCCGCCTGTGGCTTTGTTGACGGTAAACGAGAGTTGCAGTATTTCGCTCAGCATTTCGTCCGTCTGGTCCGTCTCATTTCTATTTATCCTGCTGATGGTGCTCCTGGGGTTGAACATGGAGAGCGAGGCATCCACCCGTTGCAGCTCAGCCTCCACTTCTGCCTTCAGGTCTTTATGGTAGAGGTATTTGGTGTGGTACAGCGTTCCGAAGACTGTGCCCTCGTCGTGTTGGTACGCTGCTTTGGCGGTCTCTTTTCGGGGAAAGAGTAATAGCGCCACCCCTGCGATGAGCAATGCTGCCAGCAAGGCTATGTATGACTTACGGTTTTCCATTCGCTGTCTTTTTTGCTTCCTTCTCCTTTTTCTTGTTCTTTGCCTTCATTATGTTCTGTCCCACATCGAAGATGATGTTAACGGTTCCGCCCCATCCGTTGCCGTCGTTTTTTCCGAAGCCCGGGACGAAGTATGGCTCACCTCCATCGGGGTGGCTGAGGCTGAGTCGTGCCTTGTAGCGTATGCTCCAGCCGAGACGGATGAAGCTCCAGAGCTTTGTCTCGACAGCGGCACCGAATTCCAGCCACTGAGCCGTTGCCGTCTCCCCGTTCACCTCCAGAGGCCCAGTCGTGCCATAGACGGGGTCGGTGAACGATGGATTTCCTATGTCGTACTTGAAGCTGCTGAAGCCGTATCGGAACAGGCCGAAGAGACGGTTGCCGTTGTGCTTCTTGTTGAAGTTGTAGTCTATGCCGAATCGCATGTAGGGTGCTGTCGCGCTGAAGGTGTTGCCCAGTTCCGTGGCTTCGCGATGGCAGTCGCCAATGCCGAGCTCCACTGCGGGGAAATACTTGTCGTAGATGTTGAGTCGGCCGCCCACCTCCATGTTGGCAAACTTTGTGCCCATGGCTTTCATGGTAAGGCCAACGAGGTCTGCGCTGACTGCAATGCCGCTGAGCAGAGGTGCCTTGTCCGTCGGCTTTCCCTTCCCCTTCCCCTTTGCATTCAGCGAAAGGCAGGCTATGCTAATCAGTAGCAGTAAACAGGTGTATCTGCAGATTCTCGGTCGTCTCATAGTTCACGGAGGGGCGTGTGATAGTGATGGAATCGATGAATTTGTGTGTGGAGCGCACGTCCTGGATGGTGTGGAATAGTGTCATCGGGCAGTCGGGCGATTCATAGTGCACCAGGTTGGTTTTCGTTATCCAGACGGTATCCTGTATGCCGTTGACGTGGAACACCAGGGTGTCCTCGGCCTGCCAGAAGCTCAGTGGCAGCGTGACCTTGGAGGTGTTGGCGGCCTGATTGAGCAGGACGCTGTTGCTGCCGCTGATGGTAATGGTGAGTGCGTCTTGGATGGCCACAGCCTTGCCGTCCTGATAGAACGAGCCGTACATCCCCACATAGTTGTAGAGCGTGCAGTCGTACGTCTCGCAGGAAGCAAGCGTCAGCAGAACAGAGAGTATGAATAAAAGCCTGTGCCTCATCTTTTCAATTTTTCACCTTTTCACCTTTATATGGTTTTCTCTATCTGGTAGTTGTTGCGTTCGGGGGCGTTGCGGCTGATGAGCTCGCCCAGGAATCCTGCCACGAAAAGCTGTGTGCCCAGAATCATCATGGTAAGGGCAATGTAGAAGTAGGGGCTACTGGTGACGAGCGGGTGGGGGATTCCGTTCCAGATGCAGTAGAGCTTGGTGCCGCCCACAATCATTACTGCTGCCAGGCCAATCAGGAACATCAGCGTCCCGATGAATCCGAAGACGTGCATCGGCTTCAGTCCGAAGCTGTCGAGGAACCAGAGCGAGAGCAGGTCGAGGTAGCCGTTGACGAAGCGGTTGAGCCCCATGAACTTCGACTTGCCGAACTTGCGTGCCTGATGGTGGACGCGCTTCTCTCCGATGCGGGTGAAGCCTGCGTTCTTGGCCAGGTAGGGGATGTAGCGGTGCATCTCTCCATAGACCTCGATGTTCTTCACCACATCCCGACGATAGGCTTTCAGCCCGCAGTTGAAGTCGTGCAGGTTGTGGATGCCGCTCACCTGTCTGGCCGTAGCGTTGAAGAGCTTCGTCGGGATGGTCTTCGAGAGGGGATCGCCCTTGCTGCGGTTCATCTTATAGCCACTCACCAAGTCGTAGCCATCCTTCGTAATCATACGGTAAAGTTCCGGAATCTCGTCGGGCGAGTCCTGCAAGTCGGCATCCATCGTGATGACCACGTTGCCCCGTGCCGCTCCGAAACCGCAGTAGAGGGCAGGGCTCTTGCCGTAGTTGCGGCGGAACTTGATGCCATGTACCGTTTCTGGGTTCTCCGCCTGAAGCTGTTCGATGACCTCCCAGGAACTGTCTGTGCTGCCGTCGCTGACGAAGATGACCTCGTAGGAGAAGCCATGCGTCTGCATGACTTGCTTTATCCAACTGAAGAGCTCGGGCAACGACTCTTCCTCATTGTAGAGCGGCACTACTACACTTATATCTATCATTTTATATGCTGTTTTCCGATTTGTTGTTTGAGCCTTTCCCTTTAGGGGAGAATAATATAGAGGCTATGCCTGCAAGCAATGAGACAGGGA
>Ga0310690_10006550_pt1 | contig 15265 bp, 13 predicted proteins | sample AusTroGonzalo_MG_2_FD_207661 | JGI IMG/M metagenome (GOLD analysis project Ga0310690, IMG submission 207661) | Bovine rumen microbial communities from tropical cattle in Woodstock, Queensland, Australia - Gonzalo_04 (v2) (version 2) | ecosystem: Host-associated > Mammals > Digestive system >...
GGCAATATGGGATGAACCATTCCTGCAGTACTATGCGACGACCATGAGTGAGTTGCCGGAGCCCTTCATGACAGCCATTTTTACAGCTACGAGTCACCATCCTTTCAAAGTGCCGGACGAGTATAAGGATGTCTTCCCCGAAGGACCTCATCCAATACATCAGACGATTGGTTATACGGACTTCGCATTGCGTCGTTTCTTTGAGACAGCCAAACAACAACCGTGGTACGAACATACGTTGTTTGTGCTGACGGCTGACCATACGAATGCGTTAACCCGACCGGAATATACCAACTCGCGCGGATTATATCAAGTGCCGATTGCTTTCTTCCATCCGCAAATGAAGGCGGAGCACAGGATGGATGTGGTCAGTCAAACAGATATTATGCCGTCCGTTTTGGATTATCTGCAATATGACGGTTCCTATTTCGCTTTTGGCGAGGACGCATTGACGCAACCCAAAGAGCATCCGTATGCTATTTGTTACAATGCCCCTCTGTTCCAGATTTTCTCGGACAGTCTTTTGGTTCAATTTGACGGCGAAAAAGTGGTGGGAGTGTATGACTATCATACCGACCCGTGTTTGTTGGCGAATATCGCAAATAGTGTTTCTCCTGAGCGTGTTAAACCCATGGAGGACTATCTGAAGGCGTATATCCAGCAGTATATCTATCGAATGATTCACAATGAGTTAATCAGTGAGAAAATGGAGGAGTTGGATATCGAAAAAATAAAGCAAAAGAGTAGTGAAGAAATTCGCAAACATAGTTATCATCCTCATTCTAACGGGTTGTAGTATCGCTCCTCGTATGGAGGAAGACCTTCGTTCGGTAGAGCGTTGTGCGGAATGCCCGGAGGCCATCACTTCTGCTGCTTCTTTCGTGGCAGGAGGCAAGGTGTATGTGTTCGGAGGACGCACCACCGAGCAATCGTGGACGAATGCGTTCTATTCCTACGACCCGCAGACGGACAGTTGGACACAGCAAGCCCCTGCTCCTATTAAAACACGTGTTCGTCCTCGTGCCATAGAGGTGGACGATGAGGTCTATATCGGCTTGGGGTATCACGGATACCTCTTGTCGGATACTGCTTATTTGACGGACTGGTGGCAGTGGATGCCGGCAACAAATGAATGGAAACAATTGAGTTCTTTCCCATCTAAAAGGACCGTGGGACCTGTCATCGCATCGAATGGACGGTCTATCTATGTGGCGAACGGAGCGCAGCAGAACTTCGAGCGATGGATTTTCCGATATGATATAGACACGGATAAATGGACGAAGTTGGCGGACGGTTTGCCACGTATTGCGAGTTATCCCCCTCGTGCACACAGTTCAGCAGGCGGTTTCTGTCAAGGGCAGTTCTTCTTGGGTTCGGGTTATACGCGAGACGGTAGTGCTAATTATTGGGTGGAAGCGGAATTGCGCGAGGATAGTGTGGTCTGGCATAGACGTACACCTTTTCAGGGTAAACGGCATAATGCGGTTTCTGTTTCGGACGGGAAGTATATCTACCTGATAGGCGGTCGTCTCTATGGCGGTACTGTGACGAATGGAACACTATATGACGATGTGTTGCGATACAACCCGGAAAAAGACTGTTGGCTCCGTATAGCTCGTCTTCCGGACGGCGAGCGGGAGAACTTATGCGCATGGATTATAGACGGCGTGTTGTATGTGGGTTTGGGTAATGACAAGCGCAATGAGCCTTGCGCGCAGATATATAAGATTCGTTTATGAGAGTGCGCATATTGGCTATAGTTCTGTTTGTTTCTCTGGCGGTTCAGGCCTGGGACTGGTGGCCGTTGCCGATGGCGCAGCCGGACTCCTGCCGAGATACCTTGCAATACGAAGTAGGTGTTGCCATTACCGCCGGTAGTGGACGATACAATGCATTCTGGATGCAGTCGGGTAAGTACGGTTTGGGCGGTGTGGCTCCTTTCAGCGGTGCGTTGCGTGCAATGATAGAAAAGCCGGCAACCTGTAACAGCCGATGGTATGATTATGATTTTGCAGTGGATCTGCAGGCGATGGTTCATTCAGCTCTGCCTGTTCCTAACGAATTACGGTCCAAATCTCTCTTTCCTATTTATCAAGGTGAACACGGGCGAATGATGGTTCATCGTCTTTATGCGCACGCGCGTCTATATATTGTGGACGTGAGTGCGGGTGTGATGCCATTAGATGACGGGATGAATGTGCCGTTAGGTTCAGGGAGTCTGCTTTTTTCGAATAACGCGCCATCTATGCCGCTCATTCGTGTCGGCTTGGAACGATGGACTCCTGTGCCCGGACTGTATGGCTATTTGGAAATCAAGGGTGGATTGGTTCATGCGTGGTTGACGGATAATATCGGCGTGAATAAGAGTATGATGCACTATAAATGGATTGGTGTGCAAGCGGGAGGTAAACTGCCGGTGAATATCAGTTATGAGTTTCATCACGCAGCGCAGTGGGGAGGTTACTCGGCTGAAGGTAGGGATTTAGGTAATAACTTGCATGCGTTCAAGAATGTATTCACTGCCCATAGTGGCGGGGATTCCTACAACGAGAAGTACAATGCACAAGGAAACCATGTCGGCAGTCAGCAACTGGCCATTACCGCAAAAGGGGAAGGATGGGAAACCAAAGTGTATTGGCAGAATTTTTTGGAAGACAACTTCGCCTTTATGGGCCAGGGACACAACCTGCCGGATGGAAGGTGGGGAGTGTGCGCACAACAACGGCTCTGGCCGTTCATCAATACCTTCACATTCGAATATGTCAGTACCACCGACCAATCCGGTCCTATGCATGACCAGGACGGTGTTATCTATGCCGGACGAGATAATTATTACAACAATGGAGTCTATCTTCAAGGCTGGAACTACTATCTGCAATGTATGGGTACGCCGCTGGTTACATCCCCATTGTACAACAAGGAAGGACAAGGGACACTGACCCTCAATAACCGTGTGCAGGCGTGGCATCTTGGAATAGGCGGTGATATTTATGGTTTCACGTATCGCTTGTTGGCAACGCATATGCGCAATTACGGATTGTATCAATATGATGACTGGTTCACCATGAAAAGTCACAATACATCGTTGTTGTTGCAGGTGAACAGACATGTCGAGCAAGCCTGGGGATTGGATTTCGGCATCAGTATGGCGGCTGACATCGGGACGCAGTGGGGTAACCCTTTCAGCGCGCAAGTGACCGTATGTAAAAAAGGACTATTAACAAACTGGTAAATATGAATTTTGTAGAAAAGACGAACCGCATTTTTGCACAAGCAGTAGCTGACTATCATCAGACGGATGATGTGGATGCGCCGCTCAGCAACCCCTACAAGCAAGGGACAATTGAGGCAGATTTGTATCAGAAGAACTGGATTGACACGGTACAATGGCATTTAGAGGACTTGATACGCGACCCGCAAATAGACCCGATGGAGGCGTTGACTCTCAAACGGAGGATAGACAAGAGTAATCAAGACCGTACGGATTTAGTGGAGCGTATTGACAGCTATTTCTGGGAGTTGTATCATGCGGTACCGGCTTTGCCTGACGCCTGTATCAACACGGAGAGTCCGGCGTGGGCTGTGGATCGTCTGAGTATTCTGCACGTGAAAATATGGCATATGCAGGAGCAGGTTAACCGTACTGATGTGAGCCAGGAGCAACATGACAAATGTGTGGCTAAACTGGCAGTGTTGCATGAGCAGTTAGGTGACATGACCACTTCCATCAGTCAGTTACTGGAAGATTATTCGTCGGGTGCACGCATCATGAAAGTGTACAGACAGATGAAGATGTATAATGACCCTACGTTGAATCCGGTGTTGTACGGGAAAAAGTGAAACGAGTGCTCCTCATACGGTTCTCGGCATTAGGCGATGTAGCAATGACAGTGCCAGTAGTGCGTGCTGCGGCAGAGCAAAATCCTGACATATCGTTTGACGTGTTGTCTCAAGTGCGTTTTGAGGGTTTGTTTGAGAACATGCCGGCTAATGTTCGTTTTATCGGCGTGGATTTGAAACGACAGAGTCTGAAAGAGATAACTCAAAATCTTGGCACGTATGAAATGGTGGCAGATTTGCATGGGGTGTGGCGGTCGATGTATATTCGTCATCTGTTGAGGTTAAGAGGTGCACGTGTGCGGTCGATTCGGAAAGGTCGGTTCAGTAAATGGCTTTTAACCCACGGCTGGATACACCGACCGTTGAAACCGACAGCGACGCGCTACGCAGAGGTATTGACCAGACTAGGAATACCGGTTACTTTGCCTCCAATGCAAGTCAAAGAAACAGGACAAGGTATAGGCGTTGCTCCTTTTGCTGCGCACATAGGTAAAATTTATCCATTAGACCGGATGGAACAGGTGGTGCGGTTGCTGAGTCAAAAGGGTGAACGTGTCATACTCTTTGGTCGTGGAGAACAAGAAGAGGCGGTTCTTAGTGCCTGGGCGACCAAGTACCCGCATGTAGAGTCGGTGGCAGGGTTGTATAATCTGGAAGAGGAATTGCAGTTGATGAAGGGCTTGCGAGTGATGATTTCGATGGATTCGGCCAATATGCATTTAGCTTCGTTAGTAGGCACGCGCGTCGTATCCATATGGGGCGCCACTCACCCGAATACGGGTTTTATGGGGTATGGACAGGCGAAGTGCGACTGCGTACAACGGGACTTGAATTGTCGGCCGTGTTCTGTTTATGGCAATAAAAAATGTAAATACGGCGACTACCGCTGCTTAGCGATGACACCCGAAGAAATAGTGGCACATTGTTGATTAATCCTACATATGCACGTCTTCAGTCGTACTGGGAACATCCTGAACAACTGATGGTCAAAGGGACGCTTATTCACCGCGGCCGCAATGAGTTGTGTGTGGTAGAAGTGGAAGGAGTGCGTGTATGCATCAAGCAATATGGCGTGCCGAATATCTGGCAGCGTTTCGTGTATAGTTTTTTGCGTGCACCCAAAGGATTGCGAGCCTGGCTGAATACGCAGACTCTACGTGCAGCAGGATTTGACTCGCCCGAAGAGGTAGCGTATATTCAGTATAACACATCTTTGGGTATCGACCGCAGTTACTATATCTGTTTATATCAGGAAGGCCGGACGCTTTATTGTTGGGGAGACAAACCGCTCCCGGAGATTGAAGCGGATGTGAAGTCCTTGGCGCAGCAGACAGCGCGGTTACATGATGCGAACTTGATGTTGTGCGACTATACGCCGGGAAATATCTTGCAGACTCAAAACGGTTTTGTCTATGTGGATACCAATCGTATGCGGCGAGGCAAGGTGAGTGTACGGAGCGGCTTGCGCAATATGGCGGGGTTGTGGTTGCAACCCGAGGCGGCGGAGGTGTTAGCGCGTGCCTATGCTGAGGCGCGAGGGGCCGACCCTGAACAGGCCATCGAACAATACTGCTGTTTCAGAAAAATATTCTGGCGCAGATTTGTTCGCCGACATCATCTCAAAGATTGTATTATCCATCATAACCTTGATGGCAGTGAATATAGCTTTACGTTTAATTCCACTATCCGATGAAACATTATCTGCTGTTTGCTTCACATAGTTATGCCTTTGCCATCCTTCGTCCGATACAAGCGGAGATTCGACGTCGTGGAGATGATGTGGCGTGGTGGCTGGAGTTCAGTTGCCCGGACTTGCGCGCAGAGGATGAGAAACGCCTTTATACGCTGGCTGAGGTAAAGGCTTTTGCTCCAATCGCGGTCATCGCTCCGGGCAATTGGGTGTATCCTTTCTTCCCGGGAGTCAAAGTGGAGGTGTTCCACGGATACCCGATGCGTAAACGTGTTGAAACTATAGACGATCATTTTACATTGCGTGGATGGTGGGATATCTATTGCACGCAGGGACCAAGCAGCACACCGTATTTTACCCAACTGGCTCAGCAACACGGATATTTCAAGATTTATGAGACGGGTTGGTGCAAGGCGGACACGTTCTTTGCTTCGCAGGAACCGGAGCCAAAACGTCAGCGACCCTGTATCTTGTATGCCCCCACTTTCAGCAAAAATATCTCCTCGGCGTGGGTGATGGCATCGGTAATAGACCGCCTTGCTGACCAACAGAACTGGGATTGGTTAATCACTTTTCATCCGCTTTTATTAGAAGACCAAGCGCTGGTATCGCAGTACGAGCAGATATCGGATCGACATACGAATGTTACGTTCGCACGTATCAACGAGGGTGTGAAGACTTTCCGACAAACGGATGTGATGCTGTGTGACAGCAGTAGTTTGATTGTGGAATATCTGATGATGCACAAGCCCGTTGTCACGTTGCGAAACACGCATCCCGGTCCTTATCTCATAGATGTGCAGACAACGGATGAAATAGAAAAAGCCTTGCAGCAGGCCTTGACGCATCCGAAGGCGTTGATGCAAGCTATTGATGCCTATACGGCGGAACACGAAGCGCATCGCGACGGGCATAATGCTGCGCGTGTACTCGAGGCTATTGATGATTTTATCGCAAACTATCAAAGTCACATGCGACGCAAACCGCTTAACCTGTGGAGAAAATGGCAAATGGTGCAACGGTATTGGAAAAGTAAAGGGAATCCGCAACGATGACAGATATTCTGTTGACCATATTAGGCACGACTGTGTTCATCCCGTTTATGGTGACACTCTTCCGTACGCAATGGGACAAACGGCGATGGAGTCGTCAGTTGGTCCTGCTGTTGTTCTTATTACATGGAGTGACGTTGCTATACATCCCTTCCGTAATGTATATCAGTGCCGGGTTGTTGTTGGCAGGGCTGTTGTTGTATATATTCCATATGCGGCCGTATCTCCGCCTCACACCTTTTATGATAGTTGCGTTGATCTACACGGCGTGGTTTGCTGTGACATTGTTATGGTCACCTATGCCACGCAAAGGGGCGCAGTTTCTGGTGGATAATGGTTTGCCTTTATTAGGCATGGCGCTGGTGGGGAGTACATTACAAGTGAACAAAGAGGAATACACCAAGGGGATTCGCGTGTTGTGCTGTACGGCGCTGGTGTTCTTGGGGATGTCTGTGCTGACGTGGCTGGTTAGTTGTGTCCAGTTGCAGATGTGGCCGTGGAACTGGCCGTTCATGCATAAAGGTGTTTTGGGCGGGGAAGAACCCTTCAAGTGGGTTTATCGTTGGTTGGGAGGTTTGGAGGGTTATTCGCATCCCTCGTATAATCTGTTGCCGCTTTTTGCCGTAACAAGTATGGCAATGTGGTTGCGCAAACAGGATACACTCAAGGCCACTGGGTGGTGGGGGCTGTTGAGCGGCACTCTCCTGTTGACGCTTATCACACAGTCACGTATGGGAATCATCTTCTGTGTTCTCGAACTCATCGCTTACATCATTTATATGCAGTCTTCGTTGCGCCACCAATTGACAACTGCCGCGATGATAGCGGTGTTCGCTATATCTGTCATCGGCTCTACGTGGTCATTCTGGACGAACTTGGGAGAGGATACCAACCGCCGGTTGTTAACCGAATACACGTGGCGGTATATACAGGCCAAACCATGGACCGGTGCGGGCGCTGGAGCATTGAATCCCATTGAGATATGTCATACTATCGGCGAAGATTATTGGCCGCACGTAGGTTATATTTCACCGGATGCGAATCCCACACATTGGTGGCTGAAATCGTGCATGTTACCGCATAACGAATGGATGGCGGATTGGGCGCACGGCGGTGTAGTGGCCGCCCTATGCGTGTTGGGGCTTTACTTCTGTCTGCTCATCCGATGTGCGCGCAAGAAACGTTTCGCAGAAACTATGTTTCTGCTGATTTTTATTCTCTTCTCGTTGGTGGAGCCTGCTTTGTATATTGGCAAGGGCCTGTATTTGTTCGGCTATCTTGCCGGTTTGCTTTATTCGAAGGAGTGGCTATAGCGCTTCAATCTCTTCCATGACTCGCTGCATAAAGGCTCTCGCACGAGTGGCCTGTACTCCCTCATGACCAAGAACGGGACTGTCTGCTTTGGCGTCAATGACCACCGAGTCCGAAGGGGAGAGCAATCCAAAGCCGTCGTTGAAACTATAGAAAGCGAAGGGCACAGAAGTGCTGTCCAGGGCATTCTTACCGAATACATAATTCGAATGGTCGATACCCAACTGCGCCAGCAGCGTGGGCACCAGGTCTGTCTGCGAGCAGAGAGTGGGAATCTCGTGATGTCCGTTGACAGCGCCGCCTGCCCATACGACTGGTATCTTATAGCGGCGCGGCTCGTAGTTCATGATAGTGGATGGATACGGATATCCGTGGTCTGCTACGAAGACGAGCAGGGTCTTGTCCCAAGCTGGCAATTTGCGCAGCGAATCAACAAAAGCGCCTATACAACTATCGGTATATGCTACGGAATTAAGATACTTGTTCTCAAAACGTTGTGACGCCGGCACTTCAAACGGTTCATGACTGCTGAGGCTGAGAATAACATCCAATGTCGGTTCACCGCCTACACGCGAACAGAGCTCGTCGGAGGCCATCTTGAAAAGTAGATGGTCGTGCGCCCCCCATTTGGACAGGCGTTGCGAAACAGGGAACGAATGGTCGTTGACGCGCTCCAGAAAACCGCCGCTGATGAGATACGATCGCATATTCGTGAAGTCCTCGTCACCTCCGTACCAGAATTTCAAACGGTACCCTTCTGCCGCCAGACTCTTACCTAATTGCGGCAAGTGTTGTGACTTGGCGGGGTGAGTCATCAGCGATGACGTGGGCTGGCCGGGAAAACCGCTCAGTGTTGCTACTACACCACGGTCGGTGCGAAAACTGGATGCGTAGGTGTTGGAGAAAAACAGTCCCTCATCTGCCAATTGACGCAGAAAGGGCATTGCTTCCCATGCATTACTGGAGAAACTCTCCAGAATAAAAAATACGATGTTCGGACGTTGTGTGTTCAGCACGTGCTCGAAGTTCGATGCATGTTCTGGCAGTAACTGCGAAACAATCTTTTGCGCCTCGTCGGAAGGCATGTAGGTGTATCGTTGTGTATCGAAAGTATTGCCGCTGAGCGATTCTATCAGATTGAAAACAGGATTGATGGCCGACATGTTTAACGCCTGTTTGTCAGAGAAATAAACGCGTCCGGTATTCATCGTCGAGGTGGTTACACTGCCACGAATAGGCAGAAAAAGCAGACCGGTCAAGAGGAACATGACAACGGAATAGAGGATACGTTTTTTAGAACTCTCAGGATATGGCATCGTCTCTATACCGCGCATCAGCAGGCGATAAATAGCGAAAAGGCCGAACCAGCTGACCACAAGGATGAGTGTTGCAACCAGCCACTGCCACCAAGGGGCACACGCCAACACCTCTTGCGGAGAAGCAAGAAAGGCAAAGATAGATCTGTCCAAGTGGAAACCCCAATACGGAAATACACCCGTGTCTCCGATATAAATCATCAGACACAGTGCCAATAAAAAGCCCGTATAGACATCCGCAATACGCGCACAGATCCGAGTGTTAACAACAAAGGAAGCTGCCAAAAGGAGACCAAACCCTGCTGCGATATAGGACGCTACACTAAGATCCAGAGGAAAAGCATGTAGTGGCACCAACAACCAATCCTGCCAAGACAACTCACCCATATGCGATAGGTTGTATAGCATGAAAACCGGTTTCTGAACCTGCATGAATACCAGCCAGAAAAGATAATATTTCAGAAAATATACAAGGCGCTGCTTCATTATTTATCAAATAAACCCCTCAGGTTCGGCTGTTTCTTGCCTGCCAGTTCTGCCATCAGCGGCTCCAATTCAAAACGAACAATCATCTGCTGTTGGTGCTGAAGGTGTATGCCATCATAGTGCATATTCCACGAGAAATAGAAATTGACAAAACTATTCCGGTACAGATACGCGAAGAGGTCGGTGCGGTTGTAGATACGGGATTGATAGAAAGGTTCGCCCAGACAGAGGAAAGCATTGCGTTCCCGAAGCGGTTGCAGATTGTCACCGTAATAGAACGTGTTCTTCAGCCCCAAGAACCACCAATTGAGATACAGTTCGACCATCAGCCCGTGGTTAAACCAACTCTGATTCACCTCCCGGTCACGTTGCCATCCAAAGATATACCCCGCGCGAATAGACAGGCTGTCCAGCGGCGTGAGACGCGTCAAATCAGCTCCTGCAAAAGCATGTAAGTTGATATCGTCCATGACGAACTCATGCCGTGGTTTGGCAAATGATGCCTTGTGGTTGAGATGACCCAGACCGCCCACTTGAAACCATTGATATTGGTATTGCCCGTTGAGAATGAGTCGGAACATCTCTCGCCGCTCAACGGTCTGTGCTCCGCGCCAGTCGCACATGAACTCCACAAAGCCCCGCTCGTCTTGATACGTCATATGCGCACCCTGTATATTCGGATGATAATAAGCAATGGAGTCGTATAACAGCCAGTCAGGCAAAGGCATGATACGCTGCCTGTATGGGATGGCACCCATCGCGACCGAGAAACCCCGGTAGTTAAAACGATAGTAGGCAATAGGGTCGAACTGCACATCCCGCCAGTCACCGCCTAAACGCTGCGTATAACTGACACCGGCCGCCACGACATGCCGTCCTCCGGCACGGTCAGTCACGCGCACTCCCACTTCCGGCGATAGGCGGTAGTTGAGAATCGTCTGCGAGCGCTGATAAGGCGGGTAGTATTCGCGGTTGTCAAAATAAGTGGTGAAGTCCACATCATAATGAACACCCACCGGACGCGCTTCAATAGCAGCCTGTTTGGCAGCATAAGCCGAGTCAATGGGTAATTCATGCGGTTCTTTGGCAAAGCGGGTCCAGAAACCGACTGCCATTATAAGTAACAGATGCATCATTTCTTCAAAATAGCAAGGTTATACACTAATCCGATCCGCACATGGTGGAACGGATAATCCTTTATCCCATATTGGTACTGCACGTAGGGTTCGAATCCCTGTATATGTCCTGCTACGCGCACCTTGATGCTCATCGGTCTGTCTCCGTATTTCTCCCATCCGAAATAGCCGCCCCATGTAGCCTGCAGGGAAACATACTCATGTTGCAGTGCCGCCTGCACGCCATACATGACCGCGTCGTTCTGACGCCCATTATCGGTCTGCCAGCACAAAAATCCCGCCGAGCCAGCCAGACGCAGTTCAACGGACTTGAGTGGGATGGACTGACCAATTGAAGCATCGAAGAAATACCCCGGACAGTCATAGTGGCGGCGACGCTCAAACTGTCCGCCGCTGGCGGTTTTCATTCCAAGACGGACGGTCATCTGCGGGATATATTTCGCCTTCTCTATCTTGAACCACTCGTTGTGCAAAACCTGTACGTCGGTAGAGATATACACATCACCCGCTCCGCCGCCTTTTCCGTCATACTGGTCATACCATTCGTAAACCGGCATCCAGACGCTAAGATTCGCCCAACGCGTGAACAAAGGAACATGCGCGCGTGCGAAAATATTTGCTGTCCAACCGCCTTTATAACCGAAATAACCATCTGCCGCCAGTTCAAAGCGCAGATGGTCATATGTCAGTCCGTCCGACATGTCCGGTATCGGAAACGCATTCGGACCAAAGAAGGCCGGTGCTATACCCGTCGGCTGACTCAGGTCAGGGTGCTCTGCCGGCACCAATGCCCTTACGGAACAAGGCAGAAGGAGTAAGGACAGTAGACTTATTCGTATCAGTCGATTCATTTGAGTCATTGCTCTTTTGCGCTGCGGTCTGTTATATTCCGAACAAGTTCTTAAAGAAGTTCTTCTTGTCTGCTGAACCCGGTGCAATATTCGGACTTTCTTGCAGTTGTTCTATCAGTTTGCGTTCGTCCTTGTTGAGTCTCTCTGGGATATATACGCCTACGTTGATGAGCAGGTCGCCTTCACCATATCTCCGTCCGTATTGGTCAATACGCGGCAGACCTTTGCCTCGCATTCGAAGCACCTTACCCGGTTGCGTGCCCGGGGTGATGGTGATCTTGACATCTCCGGTGAGGGTTGGTATCTGTACTTGTCCGCCCAAGACGGCTGTTGGCATGTCAAGCAACAGGTTGTATATCAGGTCGCTTTCCTGGCGCACGAAATCCTTATGCTCCTGTTCCTCAATGAGAACGAGCAGGTCACCCGGCACACCGCCGTGAGGAGCTGCATTGCCCTTGCCGGGCACGGTCAGCTGCATGCCTCCCATGACACCCGCAGGGATAGTGACGGTAATAATTTCCTCTTCGCGAACCACTCCCTGACCGCCGCATTTAGGACATTTCTTTTTGATGATACGTCCTTCGCCTCCGCAGGTCTCACATTCGCTCTGCACTTGCATCATACCGAAGATACCGCGTTGCGTGCGGGTGACGCGACCTGAACCTTTGCACGTCGGACATACTTCGGTCTGGCCGTCCGCACTACCTGTGCCGTGACAGTCTTTGCATTCAACTAAACGGCGCACTTTGATTTTCTTCTCACACCCTTGGGCTATCTCTTCGAGCGTCAGACTGACGCGACCGCGTAGATCGGAACCTCTGCGTACACGCTGTCCTCCACGGGAACGACCGCCCATGAACATATTGCCGATATCGCCTAAGTCGAAGCCTGCGCCCTCGAAGATATCGCCGAAGTGAGCAAAAATATCTTCCATGGACATACCGCCGCCGCTCCAGCCGCCTGCGCCTTGCATTCCGGCCATACCGAACTGGTCATAGCGTTGACGTTTCTGCGGGTCAGAGAGCACTTCATATGCCTCCGCGGCCTCTTTGAATTTCTCCTCAGCCGCTTTGTCTCCGGGGTTCTTGTCCGGGTGATACTGTATCGCTTTCTTGCGGTACGCTTTCTTTATGTCTTCTGCACTCGCCGTCTTTTCGACGCCCAGCACTTCATAATAATCTCTCTTCTCTGCCATAACTTATTCTCCTACTACTACTTTCGCAAAGCGAATGACCTTGTCGCCCAGTTTGTATCCTTTTTGCGTGCAGTCGATAACCTTGCCTTTGTTCTCCTCACCGACGGCAAAAGTGGTCACGGCTTCGTGCTCGTCTGTGTTGAAATCCACTCCTTCTGTTTCAATCGGGTGTACTTCTTCCTTGTCGAGGAATGAAAGGAACTTCTGCTGAATCAGCCGGATACCTTCGCGCACGGCATCGATATCCTCCGTCTTGTCCATGGCTTCCATCGCCCGCTCAAAATCATCAATCAACGGCAGCATCTCTTTGAAGATTCGCTCGCCGGCAGTTGCCATCAACTCGAGTTTCTCCTTGTTCGTACGACGACGATAGTTGTCAAATTCCGCCATCATACGCAGGTTCTTGTCTTCCAACTCAGCAACACGCGCCTCCAGTTCTTCCACGCGTGCCTCAGGACTCTCGACTTCTGCCTCTTGACTCTCGTCTTTCGTCTCTTGACTCTCGTTCGCAGTTGTTTCCTCTTGAGTCTCTAAACTCTCATCTCTAAACTCTAAACTTTCTTTATCTTCTTTTTTCATAATTGCATAATTTTACACTTTGACATCGTCAATATGTGTGCCAAAGTATGTTTTTCTGCCATTTTGGCAGTCCTTTTTAGAATAAGTTCTGTTGACCGTCCGAGGCGATAAACGCTTTGCCGAGGTGCTTGTAGGCCAATTCGGTGGCTTCGCGGCCGCGAGGCGTGCGCTTGATGAAACCCTCTTTGATGAGGTACGGCTCATAGACATCCTCAATAGTACCCGCATCCTCGCCCATTGCCGTGGCGATTGTATTCAAGCCGACCGGTCCGCCGCGGAACTTATCGATGATGGTAGTCAGCAGTTTGTTATCAATCTGGTCAAGACCGAAGGTGTCGATATTGAGCGCCTCAAGAGCATATTGCGCGATCTCCAGATCAATCTTACCATCCCCTTTGACTTGTGCAAAATCGCGCACACGGCGTAAGAGAGCATTCGCTATTCGAGGCGTACCGCGACTCCGACGAGCTATCTCACACGCAGCTTTCTCGTTAATCTCCACATTGAGCAACCGCGCAGAACGCTTCACAATGCCCGCCAGAATATCGGCATCGTAATACTCAAGATGACAGTTGATGCCGAACCGCGCCCGCAACGGCGATGTGAGCAGTCCGCTCCGCGTCGTGGCTCCAATCAACGTGAAATGGTTCAAATCAATCTGAATCGTACGCGCCGATGGACCCTTATCTATCATGATATCAATGCGGTAGTCTTCCATCGCGGAGTACAAGTACTCCTCCACAATCGGACTCAGACGGTGTATCTCGTCAATAAAGAGCACATCGTTCTTCTCCAGAGACGTGAGCAGACCGGCCAAGTCGCCGGGCTTGTCAAGCACAGGACCCGATGTCACTTTGAATCCCACACCAAGCTCATTGGCGATGATATTACTGAGAGTCGTCTTGCCTAAACCCGGAGGACCGAACAGCAACACGTGGTCGAGACTCTCGCCACGTAGTTTAGCGGCCTCAACGAAGATCTTGAGGTTCGAGGTCACCTTGCTCTGACCCGCAAAATCCGCAAAACACAAAGGGCGCAGCGCGTTGTCCTGCTCTTTCTCGTTAATCTGATTTCTGATATCAAAATCTGCCATCTTAACAGTTTAAGTTTTTCTTAGACCTAACGTATGTTTGTCGTATGTTTGTCGTATGTTGAACGTATGTTTGTCGTATGTTGAACGTATGTTTATCGTATTTAGAACGTATGTTTAACCTTAGTGCACCCCCTAATCACCCCACCACTCATGAAGCGTTTTTCGTTGAAGAACGAAACAACGTTTCAAGGTCTTCAACCTCCTTCACCATCTTATCGGCTTTAATCTGTCCGTGGTCAAGAATAACAACGCGGTCACACATTTCACGCACCTCCTGCATGATATGTGTGGAGAGAATCACGGTACGCTCTTTGCCTAATTCGCGAATAAGACTGCGGATCTCAACCAATTGGTTCGGATCAAGACCCGTTGTCGGTTCGTCCAGAATGAGCAATTCAGGTTCGCCTAACAGCGCCTGTGCCAAACCGACTCGCTGACGGTAACCTTTGCTCAACTCCCGTATATGTTTATGCCGCTCCGGCGTCAATCCCACCCGGTCGATGAGGCTTTCTACTTTGAGCGCAAGCGGTCTTTTATCTTTGAGCGAAGCGGTCTCAAGTGAATACATAAACTGCAAATATTCAGCCACATACATCTCCTCATAAAGGGGATTGTTCTCCGGCAAATAGCCGATGCGCGAGGGAACGGCGACCGCCCCACTGTCCGCTTTCCACAAGCCGATGAGAATCTTCATTAGCGTGGACTTGCCGGCGCCG
>Ga0310690_10006551_pt1 | contig 15262 bp, 6 predicted proteins | sample AusTroGonzalo_MG_2_FD_207661 | JGI IMG/M metagenome (GOLD analysis project Ga0310690, IMG submission 207661) | Bovine rumen microbial communities from tropical cattle in Woodstock, Queensland, Australia - Gonzalo_04 (v2) (version 2) | ecosystem: Host-associated > Mammals > Digestive system >...
TGGCCACAGTAAAGGTGGCCTGATTCACACTCTGGTCTACGTTCATATTGATATCCACATTCGAGATGGAGGGGATGCCTGCCTGATTCGGCCCGTCGAACTCCTCAGGCGAGCAGGCCGTCAGCGCTGCAGTGGCACAGCAGCATACAAGACCTGCACAGAATAATTTATATATTTTGGTAATCATAATTCCTAATTTCTAATTCCTAATTTCTAATTAATCAATAGCTTCCGTTCTGCTTGAGTGTTCCCTGGGCAGCGTCGATGTCAGCCTGTGGGATGGGCAGATAGCGCACGTCAGAACTCCAGGCCTTGGTGCGGAAGCCGCCAGAGTCGTTGGAAGGAGTCAGCACAGAGGCTGCCTTGCCAGTACGAACGAGGTCGAAGTAACGCTTACCCTCGCCCATGAACTCGTGACGACGCTCGTTGATGATAACGTCCTCGTCAACACCGTTAGTTGCAGCCAGACCGGCACGGGCACGTACTAAGTTCACATACTCAGCAGCCTCGCTGACACTTCCGCCAGTCTTCAGCAGCAGCTCTGCGGCATTCAGCAGCGTCTCGGCAAAACGATAGACGCGGAGGTTGTTGTTGAAGCCGAGGTCGGCGTCGGCCTTCTGGTCCTTGTTATTACCCTTGCGACACATATACTTATAGAGACAGTAGCCAGTGTTCATCCAACCCGGATCGTCGCTGGTTCCGTGAGCAAACATGTCGAAGGCAGAGAAATCCTTGCGGATGTCACCCTCCTCAAAGCTGGCCACAGAATGCAGAGGGATGGCGCTGAAGCCCCAGCCTGCGTCCACATCCTCATAAGGATCGCCGGCATTGGCCTTGAAGCTGCGCGGACCGTGCAGACGTGGGAACACTGCACCACCGGCGCCAAGCTGGTTACCCCAACCACGGACAGAGTTATCATCGAAATAGTTGATCTCCCAAATGGACTCGCTGTTCCACTCACCGCTCTCATCCCAGATAGCCTGATAGTCGGGAGTCAGCGAATAGCGTCCGCTGCCAATAAGTTCCTTCATATAGCTGAGAGCCTTGCCGTAGCGGCTGCTATCGTTCTGAATCATCACCATCTCGGCATAGATCATATAGGCCAGTGGCTTCGTCACATGACCCTTCTCCTCTGCGGGATAGTCGTCTTTCAGAGCACCTGTGGCGATGATAGCCTCCAGCTCCTCAATCACCTTGGCATAGACCTCGTCGGCGGTCAGCTGTTCAGAGATATAGGGGGCTGTCAGATTCTCGAAATAGCAGGGCACATTGCCATAGAATTTCCAGAGCTGCAGGTAGTAGAACACGCGAAGCAGACGGGCCTGGGCCTCGTAGTCAGCACGCTCAGCGGCGGTGATGTTGCCGGCCTGTTCTACCCAGTCACAATAGGTCAGCACATCGTTAGAGCGCTTCACACCAGAGTAGCTGTCACTCCATACACCTGTCAGACAGACCACAGGGGTGCAAGAGTAGTTGAACATCAGCTGCAGCATAGGCTGGTCTGTGTTACTGCTGCCGTTGGGATACATATCATCACTCATGAACTCAGAAATGAAGTTCAGGGCATTGTACTGCCAGGTAGAACCGTAGTCGTACCAGTGCAGGGGTGCGTATGCGGCCACCAGTGCCTCTTCAAGGTGAGGTTTGGTAGTATAGTATTCCTCGATGAAGGTGTCCGTAGGACTGGTCACCTCGAGGAATGAGTCCTTACAGGAAGTGAAGAGGAAAGAGGAAAGTGGAATGAGGAAAGAGGATACTCCGACCACTACCTTATTATATATATTTGTCTTCATAACTTTAGTAATCATAATTTTCTAATTTTCTAATTTTCTAATTTTCTAATTTTCCAATTAGAATGTGAGGTTGAATCCTACACGCAGCGTGCGTGGCTGGGGATAGACACCGAAGTCAACACCACAAGAGGTGGCAGCAGAAGAGATTTCAGGATCGAAGCCCCAGTACTTGGTGAATGTCAGCAGGTTTTCTGCGGCCACATAGAGGCGCAGACGGCTGATGAAGGCTTTCTTCGTGATGAACTCGGGGATGGTATAGCCCAACTCGATGTTCTTCAGGCGTAGGTAGCTGCCATCGTGGATATACAGATCTGAGGCCTGCCAGTTGGTGGCGTCACCCTGGATATAGATAGGATACTTGTTTGAGGTGCCCTCACCCGTCCAGCGTCCGAGGAACCAGCTGGGGAGGTTGATGGCGGGCAGGTCGAGACGGCGGGTAGCGTCGAAGATGTCGTTACCGGCTGTTCCCTGCCAGAACATCATGAAATCGAAGCCCTTCCAGGCAGCATTGAACGTAGCACCGAAGGTCCAGTCGGGTGTACCCTTACCGATCTTCGTACGGTCGGCATCGTCGATGGTTCCGTCACCATTCACGTCCACGTAGCGGACGTAGCCGGGACGTGCATCGGGCTGGATGAGGCCCTGAGGTCCAGTGTAGGCGTTGATCTCGTCCCAGTTCTGGAAGATACCATCAGTCTTATAGCCCCAGAAATAGGGGAAGGGCTCTCCTGCCTCCGCACGAGAGATATTGCCTAAGTTCGATACGTTATCGTAGGTCTCGAAGCCTGCAGCATTACCCAGACGGATCAGCTCGTTCTTCAGGTAAGAGGCGTTGGCCTTGATCTGGAACTTAGCGTCAGAGATATTGAACTTGTAGCCGAGCTCGAACTCAATACCAGTGTTCTCCATGTCGCCCACGTTACCGATAGGCTTCGACTCACCCACGTACGACGGAATGTTCATATCCTTCAGCATACCATTGGTCTTCTTCTTGAACCAATCCACGGAGAAGGTGACTTTATTGTTCAGGAAGCCGAAGTCCACACCGAAGTCGTACTGTTCAGACTCCTCCCATTTCAGGTCTGGGTTTGCGAGGCCGCTGGCCTTCGAGCTGTTATGCTCCTTCTCACCGCCAGCCATGCCGAAGCCGTAGTTGTTACCGCCCTGTGTCAGCACAGTGTAACGGAAGTCACCGATATTGTCGTTACCGTTCTTACCCCAGCTGAAGCGAACTTTCAGGTTATTGAGCCACTCGTTGGTGCTCTTCATAAACTTCTCGTTCATCACGTTCCAACCCAAAGAGAAAGAAGGGAATGTACCATATTTATTGTTGGTACCGAAGCGGCTGGAGCCGTCACGACGGACAGTAGCCTGTACCATGTAGCGCTCATCGTAGTTATAGCTCAGACGGGCAAAGAGTGATGACATCGTGTGCTTGATGCCGGGACCACCCCATCCGTCACGGTCGCCGTCAGCAGCGAGACCCGTGGCAGCGTTGATCCAGGGTTTATCGTAGTCTTTCAGGTTGTTGCGCGATGCACCTAAGGTCCAACCCGAGTTCTCGAAGGCACTCTGACCGAGCACCACGTTCACCGTGTGCTTGTCGAAGGTCTTGTCGTACATCAGCACATTCTCTATCTGCCATACGGTGCCACGGTCACTCTCCATAGAGGCTGAGCTGTAGTTGCGGTGCTTCGTCGGCGAAATCCAGTAAGGCGTTGCGTGGCTCTGATTGCCCCAGAACGACATATCCGTACTGTAGCTGACACGATACTTCAGACCATCCCAGATGCCTAATGTAGCCGACCAGTTGGTCACGAACTTATGACTCCAGTTGTCAGCGATGGGCAGCTGGAACGATGCCAGCGGGTTTGCCATCTCGTTGAAGCCTGCACCAGGGATATTCAGCAACTTACCATTGTCATACATAGGTACATACTCATCGGGATAGGTAGAAGAGTAATAGTCGATTTGTTCCTGGGCAGCCTGTCCCTCCACGTAGGGAGCAATCACTGGCGGCAAAGCCAGGGCTGAGCCGATTTCATTACCCCACTGAGAGTTAGGATCCACACCGGCATTCTTAACACGGGCGTAAGAGAGGTTGATGGCCACCTCAAGTTTGTTGAGCCAGTTGCGCTCCTTCGTCACATCGAACACGTTCACGTTGAAATTACCACGCAGTGTCAGACGGTTGTAGTTGGAGTGACCGTAATTACCGCCTACGATACCCTCCTGATCATAATAGCCAAGAGAGAAATAGTAGTTCACCCTCTCCGTGGCACCGCTCAGCGTCAACTCGTGGTTCTGTACAGGAGCATTGTCGTTGAACAGCAAATCCTGCCAGTCGGTATTCGTGGTTACGTTGTAAGGATCGGCATATTTCGGAGCCTGTCCTGCGTTCACCAGTCCCTCGTTCTGCATGATCATGTAACCCGTGGCATCCAGTACGTCGCGATGCTTCCAGGCTGTCTGCCAACCTTGGGCAAAGTTGTAGTTCACTGTCAGTTTACCCATCTTACCCTTCTTCGTGGTCACGAGGATCACACCGTTGGCAGCACGGGCACCGTAGATGGCACCGGAGGCTGCGTCCTTCAACACCTCGATACTCTCAATGTCGCTCGGATTGATGTAGTCAAAACCACCCTCAATAGGCATACCGTCAACGATGTACAGCGGGTCGCTGTTGTTCACCGTACCAACACCACGCACGCGTATCCGCGAGGCGGCACCAGGCTGACCAGATGACGATGTGACGTTCACACCGGCGGCCAGACCCTTCAGGGCGTTGTCCATACGGACAGGAGCCGTACCGTTCAGGTCGTCAGAGGAGACTTTCGCGATGGCGGCTGTCACCACGCTCTTCTTCTGAACACCGTAACCGATGACGACGACGTCTTGCAACGTCTGGGCGTCCTCCTTCAGTACGATGGTCATGCCGTTACTGGCCTTCACCTCCTGAGAGAGGTAGCCAATATAACTAATAATAATAGGTGTACCCTCGTCCACCTTCATGGTGAACTGACCATCCATGTTCGTGATGGTTCCGTTCTGAGGGTTACCCTTCTCGACGACGGAAGCTCCGATGACGGGCTCCCCGAGATCGTCTGTCACAGTTCCCAGAATGCCCTGGGCGTTCGATGCCATTGACACCATCAGTGCCAACAACAACAATAGATACCTGCTTTTTTTCATACTTTTGTTAGTTAATATTAATTGAAAGATAGAATGTGTCGCTTTTGTTTCGACGATGCAAAATTACGATAAATTCCGATTCATTTCAAGTACAATAGGTGAAAAAGTGGATTCCTAATCCCCCTATATGCTCTAAACACCTTAATAATCAAGAACTTAACAATTTGTCCACCCCCTAAAAGAGTGGACGAAATATAGAGGTGTATTTTTAACACTTTAGGCCTGATTCTGTAGAAAAATAACCGAAAAACAGTGCCATCTGAGATAATTTGCTTATCTTTGCACCCGTATTTCTGAATGGAAACTAAAGACAAAGAAGAATTATGAAGAGACTGAAGACTATCATCATCGTGATGATCTCCATGGTATCCGCGGCAAATGCGCAGACAGCAGTTGGCGCCCAGGAAAAGAAGTGTCCGCCCATCACGCCAGCTTGGGCATTAGGGCATATCGTATGGGAAGACAGCCTGAACACGACTCAGGGCGCGACGCAGTTGGTGGATGGCTATCTGGAGCGTCAGATTCCCGTGGATGCTGTCATTATCGACAGCCCATGGTCGACGACGTATAACGACTTCACGTGGGACCGGCAGCGCTACAGCAATCCCCAGACGATGATTAAGGGCTTCACGGCAAAGGGCGTGAGGACTATCCTCTGGCTGACGGGATGTGTGAATGAGCAGTGCAAAGACACGCCCCAGCAGAAGAGCGCGACCTACGACGAGGTGGTGGCGAAGAACTATGGTGTGGACAACAGCAAGCCTTATAAGTGGTGGAAGGGCACGGGGCAGCATATCGACTTCACCAACCCGGAGGCCACAGAGTGGTGGTATGGTCAACTGGACAAGGTCTTTACGGAGGGTGTCTACGGCTGGAAGACGGATCAAGGCGAGCAGCATCTGCCTGCCTCGTTCGAGACATCGAAAGGACGGATGACCAATGAGGAGTTCCGACACTACTATTACGATGCGATGTACGACTATACCGTCAGCCGCAAGAAGGACGGTATCATCATTGCCCGTCCCTATTCCCATCAAGGTGGTCTGGAGGCTAGTGTGGAGAAGATGAGTCTGGGCTGGTGTGGTGACTTTCAGGGCAGCTGGGACGGTCTGAAGCTGCAGATAGACAATGTCTACCGTTCGGCTCAGGCAGGCTATGGCGCTGTGGGTTGTGAGGTGGGCGGCTTCTGGGGCGAGAAGTGCAAGGCCCGGCAGCTGACTCGCTATGCCCAGTTCGGCTGTATGACGGCCTGCATGATTAACGGCGGCGAGAACGGTCCTTTCTCCGCCCATCTGCCTTGGTGGCACGGACAGGATGTGGAGGAGGCCTATAGCTGGTGCGTGGCCTGGATGAAAGAGCTGACGCCCTATAAGTTCTCCACCCTGGTGGATGCCCACCTGAACGGTGGCTCGCTACTGCAGCAGACGAGTCTTGAAGAGGAGAGCCATCTGTTGGGCAACGATCTTTTCACGAAGGCCATCACGACGGCCGACGGATCGGTGACATTTATGCTGCCGAAGGACGGCGAATGGACAGATTTCTGGACGGGGAAGAGCTATCAGGGAGGGCAAAGGCTGTCAATGACCTATGATCTCAGCCAGTTCCCGTTATTCGTCCGTGCTGGTGCCATCATCCCTCTGCAGACAAGCAAGGGACGGCACGTGCTGTGCAGCGACGAGAATGCTGGCAAACGGGTGTTCGCCATCTGGCCCAAAGGCAAGAGCAGCCGCACGTTCCACCTGCCCAAAGGTGACGGTACGGACTATTTCGACTGCACCGTCAGCTACGATGCTGCCAGCGGACGTCTGCAGATGGATTCGGAAATAGCCGATGACTTTGTCTTCATCATCGGCCATCAGACTGTTCCTTTCTCAGGCAACAGCGCAGATCTTATTATTCGGCACTGAGCACGAAGCTATAGTGGTGGGGTTGGTTACTGTCAATGATGTATGGGGTGAGTGTGCGCTTACCCCAAGTGTCGGCTCCGCCCACACCGTGGACGCTCAGGTCAATGTTGAGGTTGACGAAACGACCCCGGGGGATGTCGTTGGGATGGCGCACGCCGACAAGAGACTCTTCGCCATAGTCCCAGGCACGGATACAGAGGGGCTGAAAAGCATCGATCCTCAATTTCTTGGACAAGCCAAGCGCAGGCGAGCCCGATCTTGCGTTTTGTTGGGAGATTTCGAACCAGCGGATGTCACAACGGTTGCCATTGTCCTGCGGATGGACGTATTCTGTCTCATAGTCCTGAAGCGATGTCTCATAGATGCCGAGGAAGGCGGAGCCCTTGCGGTCGGGATAGTTCTCCCAGGGTCCGCGGCCATAATAGCGGATCTGTGTGAAGTCGGCAGGTAGGCGCATGCGCATGCCGAATTTGGGCATCGTCGGAATATTGGTGGCTTCGGGCTGATAGTCCATATCGACCATGATACGTCCGTCGGCCTTGAAATCATAAGTCAGCGTGAGGTCTGCACCGACAGGGAGCGACATTTCCACAATCAGCTGAGAACCTTCTGCTTTAATGGCTTTCACAGTGCTGTTCTTGACAGCATCCTTCCAGACGGTGACGCGTTCAGCGAAGTGGGCTGCGTGCTGATTGTCGTTCTCGGGCTTCCAGAAGTAAGGTTCGAGGGGTGCCAGAAGTATTTGCTGACCATCGACAATCCACGAGGTGAGGGCACCTGTGTTGAAAATGGTTGCTGAGCAGCAGTCTGTTATGATTTCAAACCCTTCGGCTGTCTCGTGTACCGCGGTATCCCTGCCGGCAAAAGCGGCAAAGAATACCTCAGGCTTGAGCACGAACTGCTCACGGGCCACGACGAACCCCTCAGGGGCCCAAGGTGTGTCCTGACGCAGACGGGCATAGACATTCAGCAGCAGTTCAGGTTCGTTATATGGATAATAGGGATAAGGAATCTCGAAGCGCTCGTCCTCGACCCTGGCCAGTTCACCTGTCACCAGTTCGCCGTTATGGTAGACTTCACAGTAGTATTCGTACTCGTTGATACTGGTGAACCAGTTACGGTTGATGATATGGATGCTGTCACCCTCCATTATGAATTTCAGGGGCTGATAGACGTACTGCACTTCGTAGTAGTGGGGATGTGGTTTGCGGTCTGGGGCGACGAGGCCGTTGATGCAGAAGGGACCGTCGTTGGGCTTGTCGCCAAAATCCCCTCCGTATAGATATTGGACAATTGGACTATTTACAGATTGACTATTAGGTTGTGCATTGCTTTGATTGTTCAATCGTAATTTGTCTAATAGTCCAATGTCGAGCCCTTGATCCACCCAGTCCCAAATGGCTGCTCCACAGATGGAGGAGTCGGCATCAATGACATCCCAGTATTCCTGCAGGTTACCACAGGAGTTACCCATGGCGTGGGCATATTCGCGCATCATGAAGGGCTTGTCGGTGACAGTTTGGGCATTCTTGCGCAGATCTTCGGGATAGAGATAGCTGTCGTCCCAGATGGCGCTGTAGCGGCGATCGCTGTCGTAGAACGGCGGACGGGTGCTGTCGAGTTCACGGACCTTATTATACATGGCCTCGATGTTCGGGCCTACACCGCCCTCGTTGCCCAGACTCCAGAGGATGACGCAAGGGTGGTTGAAGTCGCGTTTCACGAGCGACTCGGCACGGTCAACATGGGCCGATTGCCAGGCGAGGTCTTCGCCCATCTCGTGGTTGGCATAGCCATAGCCGTGGGTCTCGTGGTTTGCTTCGTCCATCACGTAGACGCCCCAGCGGTCACAAAGCTCGTAGAGGTATTCACGGTCGGGATAGTGGGATGTGCGCAGGAAGTTGATATTGGCTTGTTTCATCAACCGGATATCCTCCTCGTAAGTGGCATCGTCGACATAACGGCCTGTACGTGGGTGGTGGTCGTGACGGTTCACGCCACGCAGTTTCACATTCTGGCCGTTGATCTTGAAGACCTCACCGATGACCTCCACTTTCTTCACGCCGAAGTGGTAGTCGAAGTGCTCAATGACAGTGCCATCCTCGTCCTGTAGCTCAATGCTAAAGGGATAGAGATGGGGCTTCTCGGCTGACCAGAGGCGGGGCTTGTCGATGATACAACTGAGTACGATTGTGGTAGTATCGCCTGGGAGAATCATGGGGACAGGTTGCGTGATTTGCTCAGAACGAGAAATCATGGCCCCGTCCCCATGATTCTTAAAGTTCATGACAGCCCTCATGTTCTTCGCAGCTTGCCTGCCTGTATTGCAGAGACTTATCGTCGCCTCAACCTTCGCCTGCGAGTAGTCAGTATTCGGCACAGCCGTTACGTGGTAGTCACTGATATGCGCCATCGGACGGACCCACAGCTGTACAGAACGGAAGATGCCCGACAGGCGCCACATGTCCTGATCCTCTAAATAGCTGCCGTCGCTCCAGCGATACACTTCTACGGCAAGCTTGTTCCTGCCCTTTCGCATGTATTCCGTCACGTCGAACTCTGCCGGCGACATCGAGTTCTGGCTGTAACCCACTTTCTGTCCATTCACCCAGACATACATCGCCGAGTGGACACCTCCGAAATGGAGGATGAGATTCTTCGTCAGCATCTCCTTGGTCACATCGACGAACGTCACATACGATCCCACGGGATTGCGGTTCTCGTAGGCTGTCCAGTCCTTGGGCGGCTCGGAGGTCACACTGGGACGGTTCTTCACGAATGGGTAGTTGATATTGATATAAATGGGTGTGCCAAAGCCCTGCGTCTGCCAGTTGCCAGGCACGGTGATCATGCCCCATCCGCTCACATCGTAATCCTCGCGGTAGAAGTCGGCAGGGCGCTCCTCCGGATTCCTGCTCCAGTGGAACAGCCACTGTCCGTCGAGGCTCACGATCTCCTGGCACTCCTTTTCCCGTGACGGTAGTTGCAGTGTCGCATGATACGGCAGCTTGTTGATGCCCAACACTGACGGATTTTCCCAGTCACGTACTTCTGCATGTGCCATTGTACCCATCCAGGACCACAGCACCATCGTTATTACTATCAGTCTATTCTTCATCGTCTGAAACGCTTTTTGCATTTATTTTAAGTTCAGTGGATGACCTCAATATCTCCATAGCCCATGCGATTGCCGCTGGCCAGACGGTTAGCCTCGAAACGGAGTACACGGATTTTGGTGGGGTTAAATTTAATGGTCTGCCAGATGGGATTATTCACGATATTGGAGAACTCTCCCGAGGCGAGTTTCTTCCAGTCGCTCCAGTTGGTGGAGCCCCAGAGGGAGTAATGGGTGATTGTGCCGTTCTGCCCGTTTTGCGGAGGCAGATAGCGGAAGGTGGAGAAGGTCTGCTCCGAATCCCAGTCGATGAACATCTGCATCGGTGAGCCGAAGAAGATGTGCAGGGCCGATGATTTCTTTTCGCCGCTGTCAGGGATGTCGGCCGTTAGTTCCGGGGCTAGGTAGACACCGAGGTGTTTGATGATGGGCTCGCATTTGGTATCCGTAATCTTGAAGCGCAGTCTGGTGGCTGTGACGGTGGGGAAACAAATGATACGGCGATGGCCGATGGTGGTCAGTCCGTCGCCATCCTCTACCAAGGCATCCTTGAGTGGTTGCCATTGTCCGTTGACCTCAGCCTCTAATGAGAACTTCTTCACGCGTTGCCCTTGGGAGATATCCTCCTCAGCCAGGAAGCGGTTGAAAGCGGTTGGAGTATTGAAGGTGAGAGTGACCTCTCCCGACCTCTCCTGTAGGCGGGGGGAGAAGACCTCTTTCACAAGATTATTCTTGAAGACTTCGTCGATCATTTTCTTGAAGGCGATGCCTCGCAGGCTGTCGTTGGGATGGATGCGGCCATTCGGAGCGATGGGGAAGTTCAGCAGTAGCGTGGAGTTACGGCCTATCGACTTATAATAGGTGTCCATCAGCTTTGAGAGACTTTTCACATGTTCGTTCTCTGCCTCGTGGTAGAACCACCCTGGGCGGATACTCGTGTTCGTCTCGCCAGGGCACCACACGTCGCCGTCCTCCACACCGTAGTGTAACATCTGGTATGGCGTATCGCCCTTACCCGGCATTATGCTCCAGTTCGTCTCGCCTACGTTGCCTGCCTCAGTACCTACCCAGCGCAGGTCGCCGCGGTCGCCACCGTCATTCCAGATTACAGCATTGGGCTGCAGTTCGCGAATCATATGGAATGTCTCTGCCCAGTCGTAGTAGGTCTTGCCGTCGATGCGGCGTGTCTCATTGGCTCCCCCGTACCAGCCGTCGCCACCGTTGGCCCCGTCGAACCACACTTCGAAGATCTCGCCGTAGTTGCTGAGCAGTTCGCGCAGTTGGTTGCGGAAATAGGCCACGTATTCCGGCTTGCCATAGTCCTTATGGTTACGATCCCATGGTGAGAGATATACGGCGAACTTCAGTTCCTCCTCACGACAGGCATCGGCCAGTTCGCGTACTACATCACCCTTGCCGTTCTTCCACGGTGAGTTCTTCACGGAGTATTCCGTATAGGCCGAGGGCCACATGCAAAAGCCACAATGGTGCTTGGCGGTGAAGATGATGCCTTTCATACCAGCCTGCTTACACACCCTTGCCCACTGCCGACAGTCCAGATCGGAGGGATTGAACAACTGCGGGTCTTCGTTTCCGAAACCCCACTCCTGATCCGTATATGTGTTCAACGAATAGTGGATAAACGCATACATCTCCATATCCTGCCAGCGCAACTGGTTGGCATTAGGCAGAGGGCCACATGGTTTTATTTCTGAAGCTTGTGCAGACATAGTGAATGCAAAGGCCATTGATGTAAAACTTGATAGTATTCGTTTCATGTTATCATTTTTAATTGTTTGTTCTCAATTGAGCACCGAAGTAACTATAGTGGTTGTTGTCAGGGTTGATGACAATGGTCTCGATGACAATTTCGGGGTCAATCATGATGAGCTTGAGTTTGTGCTTGCCAGCGATGATGTTGGGGAAGTTGACCTCCAGCCAACGGATGTTATCAAAGACCTCATCGCGGCGGAGCATCTTATGACCATTCCTCCAACCGCTGAGCAGGAGGTTGTTATGTGGTGGTAGAGCCTTATGAACCTTTGATGCTGCGAGGTTTTGGGGCGTATATTCCTTGAACTCGTCATGCAGTCCCTGTCTGGCATCGATGGTCTGCATGGGTTGGTCATCAATCTGTACACCAAGCCGCAGGCCACGGGCGGGCATGACATCCTGCGTGGGTAGGATGCCGATAGCTACTTTTCCCTCCTCGGTTATATTTATTTCATATTCCAGTGTAGGACCATCACCATTGGGGTATTCTTTCATGACATCTGCTGCGCCGATACAACCCTCGCCGCGACCGAGTCCGGGTAGGAACCTCCAGCCATCGTTGATACGCTTACAGCCGTCGGCAGGGATGGAATATTCCTCCGTGTCCTTGCTGGCGCTGAGGTCGTGGTTGACCTTATAACCGAGCGACATTGGGTGGCGGTTCTTTTCCGGGATGCTCCACTGCGTGTAACCTATGTGGTTGTCCATCATCATTCCGTCCCATTTCCCATTTGCTAATACCTTATTGTAATAGTCGGTTAGGCGTTGGTCCTTCTCCATGAGGTGACAGGTGGTCAGGCTGTCGCCCATGGTGGCGGCGTTGTACATCATGGCAACACCCGCACTGGTCACAGCGGGGTAGTAGACCAACTGATAGAATGTATCCTGCACTAATGCTGGTATCTGCTCTTTTAAAGTCTCGCAGCGCAGTACAATCGACTGCCATTGGTTGTTCAAGTGGAGCATTTCCTCGTAGTTGAAGAGGCCTGGCACTTGTACTTCGGGCTTGCGCATCAGGTTGAGTTTCGAGTAAGAGGCGATAATGTCAGCCGTCTCCTTTGCAAAGCGCTTGCCGAAGATATTGTTGGTAAAGCCTTCGAGCCAAAGTTGCTCGTCACCGGGTTGGATGGCCTTGGGATTCCAGGCGTAGTCCATGATGAACGAGATGGGTATCTCCTTTGGTTTCAGGTCGCCGACGTTGATGATCCAGATGCGGTCGATGCCACTTTGGTAAGCTAAGTTCAGTTGCTCGCGGAGTTTGGGAACAGTGGTAGTGTTCACCCAGCGATCGTTCCACGGGCCGCCGTTCATGTCGATATGGTAGTAGAGACCTAAACCGCCCTTGCGCTTGCGCTCGGCAGCAGTGCCCTTGCGGCGGATGTAGCCCCAATTGTTATCGCAGAAGAGGAGCGTAACGTCATCAGGAACCGTAAATCCTGCATCATAATAGCGCTGCACTTCCGTAAAAATGGCCCATAGTTGGGGCACTGCGTCGGCTCTGCCATAAATGTCCTTGATAATCTTTCGTTGACCGTCGATTACGTTGTAGAGTGTTTTCATATTCTCGACATCATCGCCCTTACCCATGGCCACGTCGCCGTCGCCGCGCATGCCGATAGTCACGAGGTTGTCGTAGGCTTTGTTGCGCTCCATGCCTTCGCGGAAGAACTTGTCCACGCGTTTCTTGTTGGAGGCGTAGTCCCACGGGCCAACCTCATCCTTTCTCTGCAGATACTCACGGTGCGAACGCATCATCGGTTCGTGGTGTGAGGTTCCCATCACGATCCCCATTGCATCGGCCAGACGTGGATTCTCGGGGTCGTCCTCATTGAAGTTTGTCGCCCACATTGCAGGCCAAAAGTAGTTGGCTTTGAGACGCAAGAGGAGTTCGAAGATCTTTTCGTAAGCTTTTGAGTTTACGCCGCCGAAATGTTTCTGGCACCATGTGCCGAACGAAGGCCACTCGTCGTTGATGAAGATGCCGCGATATTTCACAGCGGGCCAACTATATTCGTAGCCGTCATCGTAATATAGTTCATTCTTGTGGATTACGGGCACATCCGCCATCCAGTACCAAGGCGAAACACCAATACGCTTCGATAACTCGTAGATACCATAGATAGTGCCGCGCTTGTCGTTACCCGCGATGACAAGATTTCCATCCACAACGTCGATGCAGTAGCCTTCCCAATGGCCTTTGACTTTCCTAATGTCAAGTTTTTTCTGTCTGATGAGGTGGTCAATCATTCTGTTTTTACCGATAGTACCGACGAGGATAGATGCACTTTCTGGCAGCTCTGTTACCACCGTCGCGGCAACACCAGTAACCTTCTTTACGTCATCGCCAAGATCTTTAGCTGCCCGGATCACACCCGTCCAGTCTTTTTTATCTACAAAAATATTTGTAGCCTTGCCATCCTTGGCGATACAGAACTTCTTTTGAGCCATCGCATTCATCACTAAGATGAACAGTGTCAAGCTGATTGTCACTAATCTCTTCATATTTTGTTGTCTTTTTTGTTTTGGAGGAATTCGGAAGGGGTTATGCCGTATTCGGCCTTGAAGTTCATGGTGAAACTCTTGACGGTGGTGAAGCCTACAGCGTAGGCGATTTCTGTAATTTGCATCTGCGAGGTTTCCAACAATGCCCTTCCGCGTTTGATGCGGATGGTGCGGATAAACTCTGCAGGGCCTTGCCCGGTGATGGCCATCAGTTTCTTGTAAAGTGTGGAGCGTGACATCGCCACCTCAGCCGCCATTGTCTCAACAGAGAATTCTGAATCACTGATGTTTTTCTCGACCAATGCAATGGCTTTTTTGATAAACTGTTCATCGAGGGGGGTGATGGTGATCTCGCTGGGTTCGATATCCATCTTCTGTCGGAACTGACGGTGGTTGTTCTGCTCCCACTCAATGAACTTTTTCACACGGAGGCGCAGCACTTCAATGTTGAACGGTTTGGTGAGATAGTCATCAGCCCCCAGTTGCAGTCCTTCTATGCGGCTCACGTCGGTGGTGCGAGCCGTGAGCAGGATGATAGGGATATGCGACAGGTTGATATCGGTCTTCACCTTTTTGCAGAGTTCAAAGCCATCGATGCCAGGCATCATGACGTCGCTGATAATAAGGTCAATCTGCTCGTTTTGTAAGAGGTCGAGTGCTTCTGCTCCGTCGCTGGCAGTGTGTACTTGGTAATCCTCCTTCATACAGGAACTGATGAAGGAAAGCATATCTTGGTTGTCATCGACAATGAGAAGAGAAGAGTGTGAAGAATTTCGAGCTAAGAGTGAAGAGTTAGGATTACTTTCAGGGCGGGAATTATCCATTGCAGAGAAATCATAGCTCTTACTTCTTGGTTCTTCGCTCTTAATTGGCAGTTTGATGGTAAATACACTGCCCATGGGTTTGTTGTCACTGACACTGATGGTGCCATGATGCAGAAGGACGTAGTCGCTGGCTATATGAAGACCAATGCCGCTTCC
>Ga0310690_10006552_pt1 | contig 15261 bp, 23 predicted proteins | sample AusTroGonzalo_MG_2_FD_207661 | JGI IMG/M metagenome (GOLD analysis project Ga0310690, IMG submission 207661) | Bovine rumen microbial communities from tropical cattle in Woodstock, Queensland, Australia - Gonzalo_04 (v2) (version 2) | ecosystem: Host-associated > Mammals > Digestive system >...
CTTGAATTTTATAAGTTGATATATTCCCAGTTAATAATAAATTTATTACTTGATAACCTTTACTATAAGCATCAGTAAAGATATTACTTAATGTTTCCTTATCATCACTATTAAGATTTACTTTACCAAATGATAATGAAGTTGTTACATCAAACGTATATGTTGGTATTTTTTTATTTAATAAAGTATTTGTTTCTGCTTTAGTATAGTAATTACTTAAATCTCCACCAGTTGCACTTATAACATTATTTTCATCTATTGTGATATTATTTCCTGCTGTATATTGTATTACTCCATCACGTCCATTAGTTCCATCAACACCATCTCTACCTGCTGGACCTGTTGCACCTGCTGGACCTGGAATACCTTGAGGGCCTCTCTCTCCTGCTTCACCATCTCTAATTTCTACTGATTTTGATGTTCCTGTTCTATCAGTTATTGTGATAGTTGCAGTATCTCCAACTTTAGATGCATCTATATCAACATTTGCTACTTCATTTAAGCCATCTTCGAGTGCTTGTTCATATTGTTCCATCTCGCTTGGTGTTATTGGTTGGCTGTTTTGTGCTGTCTTTAATGAGCCTAAATCTGTCTTAAAATAAACTGGTGTTGGATTGTATCTCTTTATTTCTGCTTCATCCTCTACTAAATAAGCAACTACACCAAGTTCAATTGTTGCTGGCCTTACTAGCACTTCCTGAGGAAAACTACACTCATTATTTACTATTACTTGTTTATATGTCTTATCACCTAAAGTAAAATATGCTTCTTTTACATAATCTTCTGTTATTTCTTCATCAAACTCGAACTCACATTTGCTGATGTCAATTTCTTTTTCGTTTACTGCTTCTTCTTGTATTAATTCTATCTTATGTGGATTAACTATTAACTTCATTATTCTTCACCATCCTTCTTTTTATCTTTTTCTTCGTCATCTTCTTCTGGTTCTTCTTCGTTGGATGTATCTTTAGTTCCTAGTAAATCTTCGACATCTTTAGTTTCTTGTTCTATCTCCTGGATTTTCTGCTTAGCAATCTCGTCTGTTTCTCCAAATATCTTCATACGATATTCTGGCTTGCTTAATAATCCTGCACTTACTTCACGCATCGCTCTGTTTGCTTCTGCTTCTTTATCCTCGATGATGCTATCGTCAAATTGTATTACCATATCTTCAGTATCTATGTTATATTTACCGAACTCGCTGGATGCATAACAGATAGCATTTACTAAATCATAGATAGCACTCTCGTAGCCTATCTCTAGTTTTTTCTTTCTTCTGAATAACTTGCTATTACTACTTACAACTGCTGTGGCTGTTGACAAGTTGCTTCCGTCAAAGTGGTAATGGTTTTCACCGAAGCCGACCTTGTTACCTAATATATTAAGTGCTGTGTTTAATGTACTGATTTGTTTATCTGTTCTTAAATCATCACTTTCGCTTTGGATTAAATCATCCTTGCCTGCGTTCTTAGGTAATTGATAGATTGTTGTATCTTCAGGGTCAAACACCATTCTTTGCGTTCCTTCATCGTAGTTAAATAGTTCTGCTCTGGCAAATATTCTTCTTTTGCCATCCTTAATTTCTGTCTTTAATGCATCGAATGCAATATCAACTGCCTTCATGTTATCAATAGCGTTGGCATAGTGTGGTATTCCAAATGGATTATTGTTAAACAAGTTGTTTGTTAATAGTGGCTTAAATATAGCGAACCATTTTACATCTGACTTGGTATCGAAGTCATCCATCGTGTTATCATTTTCTTTCATTTCAGTTAATAGGCCATTGTTATCTTTAAACAAATGATTGTATATATGATAATTGCCATTATCTACTTTTTTATGTACTGATAATACTACATATCTTTCGCCTTTGATATATTCTACGCTTCCAAAGGCGCATTCTGTTATTTCTTTATTACTCCAACTTAATGGATAGATGTCATCTATATCGACAACATCAACTCTGGTCTTTGCTTCTGATACATCCAGATACATTCCATCTTCATTCTGGATTATATCGTAAACGCTGACTACAACTGCTTCTGTTCCTAAAGCACCAGACTTTTCTATTGATTGATTAATAACTGTGTATAAGTCTAAATCTTCAATCAATTCGTCAAACTGTTCCTGAGCCTGTTCATTCTTCATAGACACCTTGCATTTTTCACTCCATAGAATGTCTGACCAATCCTCGCTTATTTCTTTGGCCATGTTCATCGTGTATCTGTGCTGATTAACTTTTCTTTTACCATTGTAAATAAAATAATTATGGAATGACTTAACATTGCCCTGATACCAACTTTTCCATTCTTCAATGTAATTTTTTAAATCGTTTTTGGCATTGGGGTTGTATCCATAATTAGTTTGTAAAAAATCTTCTAACTTCATTGTATCACTCCTTTATTTTACCATAATATGTTTTCCTTTTATGCCCTTCTTTTAATTCACTATCTGTTATATCGGCGATGCTTTTTAATAACTTTTCTCCGTCTGGCTCTAATTGGCCAAATCTTATTTCCTCGTTAGGATATTTGCCTTGTAAATTTTTAAACAACGCAGTTGCATAGCCTTTTCGTCTATACGCTTCATTTACATCTATTCTTTCAACTGCTATTCTTCTGCCACCAAACATACTTTTATATAAGTCGCTTTTGCTCATATCGTTTAATTTTAAATATGTTAATAACGCTATTGTATTGCCGTTCTTGTCTCGCATACCTAAGCCACAATAATTGTAATCACCGAAATTTTGCTCTTGTTCTTCTATCTTAGGCATTTTATTTTTATTTCTTAACTTGTCATTCATGTAGTCATTTGTGGTCTGTTCTTTATTTACTTTGATAGGTATTATTCTACCGTTCTTATATCTAAATATTACATCGTCCTGCATCTAATAACCTCCTTTTATATCTATTACAAATTTATCGTAAAATGGAAACATACTATATTCTGAAGCATCCAGGTCATCGACTGGGGTTGTTCCATCATCTAGTCGCTCATCTTCGTGCTTTTCATCCCATAATGCTTGGCTATATGCTTCTATCAGATATTTACATTTTCTTAATATAAATCTTCGCTGTTGTCCAAATAACTGACAATCTAGTTCTATTCTATCGACAATCCTGCCTTTAATGCAATCATCTACTAATAGAGGCACGCCTCTTTGCTGTAAATACTTGTTCATTCCGTAAGTTAATACCTGACCTAAAGCACCATAATCGGCGAAGCAGTGTGTTACTTTGCCGTAATTCTTTTTAACTCTGTTGTAAAAGTCTAAAAACTTTTCATACATTTCCTCTGGTGAGTGTAGGCCTGTTAGTTTCTCCTCGTCAATTGTCCATGCCTGCCTGTAAAATTGTGTTATACCTGTCGCTTTAAATTCTGTTTCACCTTCTGTTGCGCCGTAGTCTATACCAATTGATATAAGCATGAAATTTATGTTATTCCCATTTTCATCTCTCGCCTCATCTCTTATGTATAAACTAGGATTGTCGCAGAATTGTCTGTATATAATTCCTTCTGCGTTTTTCCACTGGCCTAATATCAATCTGTCATAATAAACTGTGCCTGCATACTCTTTACATAAGTTATCGACAAATTCTTTAGGTAAGAATGGATTATCGAATATCGTGTAGTGCTGTACATATACATCCAGGTCTTTTTCTTCTACTTTATCCAGGAAATCTTTTTTTAGCCAGTGGCTCTGGTTCTCTGGGTTTAATGCACCATCGAAGCATGAATATGGTTTATCTAATGAAGCCTGTATCATTATGAATACTTCTTCGTTCCACTTAGCAACTTCATCACCATAGGCATACTTGATTGATGTACCTTGTATTTTACTAACTTGGTTTACCTTTTCGCATCCTAAGCAGTAAACTTCTTCACCGAATAACTTGGCTGTATTGCTTGAACCTATTGTACCAATTAAATCGCCACCATAAATTTGTCTTAATGGTTGCAGTACATTTCGTTCTATTGTTCCTTTAGATACACCGAATATACAATATAAGCCATCTAGGCCTTTTCTCTCCATTATACGCTTAGGTATAACATATAAATTATCTAGGTAAGTCTTACCACATCTTCTGGCGCCTACTTTTAGATTAAAACGGTGATTGGCATTTTTAATAAATTCTTTCTGCTTCTCACTTAGCATCATTCTTAGCCTCATTCTCTATCTTAGCAAGTAACTGTTCAACCTTAGTAAGTTCTCCGTTATCTCCTGAGTATTCAACCTTTTCACGCCACTGCATCTTTTTTCTATTCTTTAACCAGAATATCTGTGCTGTAACATTACCCTCCATAGCACTCTTTAATAAAGCATTTTCTACCTCAAAATCAACAATATCCTTATTCTTTTTTAAGACCTCCGAAAACTCTTTACTTTTCTTTTTCCATTCATAAAGAGTTGAAGTAGCGATGCCCATATTGTTCGCTATTTGTTCGTCAGTAAGACCATCTCTAGCCCATCCTGCAAGTAAAGTCAAGTTATCATCTGTTAGCCAATCGTTAAATTTAGCCACAATATCACCTGCAATTCTTTCTACTCAATACTAATTATAACATAAAAAAGTAAAATAGACAATTTGACTATCTTACTTTATATTTTTTTTCATTTTCAATTAGATTGTCATAATCTTCTTGCTCGGTACTGTTTAGATAAGTCCATATTAAATTTTTAAAACCTTCATCCATATGAATGTTAGCATAAACATACCACTTATAGAATATCTTTTCGTTCTTTTCTAGCACATCATAATATGCTTTAATTATTTTAGCATTCTTGCAAAAATCATGATAAGTTAAAAAGTTAAGTTCTTCTTTAATAAAAGAACATATAGAAAAATCAATCTCGGCCATCTTTTTTCTCCAAGTCTTTGCGCAACTGTTCCCAATATTCGTCTGCAATTTTCGCCACGAAGCACGAAAAAAAGCATAGTAAAACAACCATGCTTATAATCAATACTGTAAATACTATCGCAATAATCTTTAGCATTATATCACCCCTTTAGTTAATTTTAGTATAGCACAAAATTTATTTTTATGCAACAAAAAAGAACGGAGGTGAATGAAAAACAAAAATATAACCGTTCTTTATTCAAAGGGGGTGTGGCTTACTCCACATGATTAATTATAGCATAAGTTTAATTTTATTGCAACTCAGTAAATTTATCATTACCATTCAACTTAATTAAAATGCGTCTGTTGTTTACTCCTGATTTACTTCGTCTATTAACAATCCAATGCTTAGTTCTGTAATAATCTAATGTCTTAGTTGATACATTCATTTTTTTGCTTATTTCTTCTTTAGTGCCTTCACATAAAAACTTTTCGCCTTTGTATAAAGCATATATTCCAAAAACTCTACCCATTTTGTTTCTCCTTTACTTTCGTTTTGGGTTTATCGGTTTGTGCTTCTTTAATTATCTTGACGTATTCGTATTGTGGGTTTTCTTTAATAAGTTTTTCTAGTGCTTCATTATCTAAAATATAACGTCTAATTTTATATGGTCCTAACTTAATTTCTACTAGATACATTATTCTTCTCCTTGTAATATGTTTAATAAATCATACATTTCTTTTTCATACATATAATGTGGTAATAGTTTTAATTCATTATCTAAATATTCAATTGCTTTTTTATTTGCTTGTATATCTTTTTTCCATTCCAAAAATGTGGTCTTATGTTCTTCTTCATATTTATTACAAAGTTCTTTTATTTTTTCATTTTCTTGTTGTAAATTAGTTATGTAATCTAATAAATAATGTGCCTCGTATATCCAATCATTGATAGCAAGTTTATATTGCTTACAAAATTGGTATGTTTCTTCTCTATTTTTTAACTTGTCTAATATTTCTTTTATTTCTTTATTCATTATCTTCACCCTGTAATATGTTTAATAAATCTTGTCGTGCTAATATATTAACCATTTCTCCATCACTTAAATAACCGTTATTTATATATTCAATTGCTTTATCTATTCTTGATATTAAACTATCCACTGCTTCTTGTTTTACTTTTGCAGTGAATGTCATTGTTTCTAGGCTGTCTTTTAATCTTTCGTTTTCTTCTGCATATTCTGTTAATTCTTCTTGCGTTGCCATAAAGCCATCATATATTTCTTTGTTTCTTTTTTCTAATATTGCGTTGGCTTTTTTTAGTCTTTCGTTTTCTTCATATAAATCGTGGCATCTGTCTTTTAATCTTTCTAAGTCATCATCTGCTTTATCCATAATAACATTCAATTGTTCATCACTTAAAATCATACTACACCTCCTCTATTTCTATGCCATATTTCCAGGCCATCAATTTCTTTTTTAACTGATATTCTTTTGTCTTAAATCCTTTGACATCCACCACATGATATTTACCATTTTCGTCTTTGTATGTAAAATCTGCAACGTACTTCGTTTTTTTGTAAGTTTTATCCTCTAGTTTAAATGTCTCTATTAAAACAAATTCTACCTGCCTTTTTAATTCACTTATTTTACCAAAATTTTGCAATAATTCAAGTTTTTTATAGTATTGCATCTCTTTTAGGCTGTCAAATGTCATGCCTTTATACTCACAGTGCTTATTGTGATATTTATTTTCTAAATATGTTTTACCTGCTCTAGGCGTTGGGCATATAAATTTCATAAATAATTCCTCCCATAGCGAGTAATAAACTCGTCTATAGATTTATTATAATACTTTAGCCAGGCATTTTCCATAACTTTTTTTAAACTCAAGTCTAGTTCACGATTAAAATGCACTCCATAATTGCTTTGATTGTGGTGTTTGCCACATAGGTAAACACAGCATCCATCATCGATTGCTTTTTGCCTGTTTCTACCAAAAAACACTTCATGTGTATGTATGTTTTGCATCGTTCCACATATCAGACATTGCTTTTCTTTTTGTAAGATACTAAATCTGTTCATTGTTTGCCCACTCTCTACTTATTTGATTTTCTATCAATCGCATCTGCAATTTTAATGTGTTTATAGCCTCTTGATTTGCCTTGTACACACATTCAGCAACATCACGTCTAAATCTTGCTTCTGCTACTGATGGTATACCATAGCAAGTCTTGTCAATCATACCAATAGCCATTCCTTCATCTCGTAATTTTAAACATTCTTGCCTTAATAAAATTTTATAGTCTCTTTCTGCTTCTGCGTATGCTGTACCACTTTGCCTTAACTTTTTAAGACTATCTGCTAGTTGTTTCGTCTTTTGTGCTAGTTCTTGTGTTAAGTCCATATTTTTTTAATACCTCCCACACCTTTATTTTTCTTTGTGGTATTCTCCACTCGCCTTTGTAATAATATTCTTTTATGTAACAATTTGGTACATCTATTTCAGTATCGCCATTTTGAACATATTTATTGTGTGTTATAAATAAATACATTGCTTTTTTCTTATAGTTATCTATTAATCTTGCAAATAACTTTTTTTGCTTCTCCCATGCATCTTTTTTATAACTTTGATTTTTAATTTCACCTAATATTAATGTATCATCATTTGCTAAATAAAACAAATCAATATCACTTGGATGATTATTGCCATAATACATACTTGAATAATCAGGTTTTAAATTTTTATGTTCCCAATTGTTTATCATAACATCACCTAAAATGGTAACTCAAGATTTTCTGCTTTTACATCTTCAACAACATAAACTTCTTGTTGCATCTGCTGTTGCGTTGTAAATTCTTGTACTACAACATACCAAATTGTATGCTGTTTATCGTCTTTACCTTTGTAATTGTAAAAACTTAAAAAGCCTCTAGTAATATTTATTTTAGTTTTATTTTCAATGTATATGTCTTTAGGCATTCTAACATCTATGTAACTAGTTTCATATTCGCCTTTTATATTTTTGCTTGAAATTCCTGCTCTATAATGTTTTTTACCGTTTTCGTCCTCTTTAACAAAAATCATTGTATCTTTACTTGTTATATTCATAATTAATCACTCCTTTGGCATCTCATAAACAATTGTATCAGATATTTTTTCTATCTTTGGTTCTTCTTTGTAAGTAGCAAAGCCTATTAATCCTCCTTCTTTGTTGTCAAACTCTGTATACTGAGTACATATCCATCTTGGTTTAGGGTCTATAATTTCTTGTATTTTATTTAATATTTCTATTGCTCTTTCTTTTGTTTTATAACTTGCTACTAAATTATTACCACTTGCTATATATTTATGCCCATTTCTTTCAAAAAATTCTAAATTATCTACTTTAAATAATTTTTCTCTATCTTGAGTTCTAATCCATAAATCCATTATTTATCACCTCTCCATATCATAATTCCACAAAAAATTATTGCTAACAAGGCTAATATTGCACCAACTATGGATGCTATTACTTGGATTTCTGCCCAAATTTCAATCCACTTCATATAATTCCTCCAATAAATTAATTAAATCTTGATAGGCAGATACTTTACTTACCCATCTTTTTTTACCACGTATTCTGTCATCAAATTCTGCTTGTATCTTTAACTGATATAACTTTTCTAATATAAAATTGATTGTTTCTTCATTCATTATTTTCACCTTGTAATATGCTAAATAAATTTTTATAAAATTCTGCTACTTTCCAATAATCATTAATGTTAATAAACTCATTTGCTTTCATATATTCAATTGCCTTGTCTATTCTCTCTTTATATTTATCTCTATCTTGCCTTACTTTTTTAAAATATTCATTTGATTTTCTACTATAATATTCTTTATGTGCTAAGCGATATTTTTTGCTTGCTTCTCTTTGTGCTTCTGTCGTTTTCATTAATTCACCTATTTATTTGCCCTCTACGGCATTTTTTACCCTTCCTAGTATATTTATACTATTTTATTATTTTCGTGCGCTGTACCCCCCTAAAATTGAGTTTAGGAGGGTTTTAACGCTTAACCTCTGCCGATAATCTGCCCATCATAGAAATCTCGGTCAGAAATGCCTACTTGCTCAGCATATGGTATGGGCCTGTAGTTTTCCTGGATGTCATTCTCTAAATCTTTTAGTTTTTCTTCTAGGTTTTCTACATCTGCATCTAAATCTTCGATGATGGCTATTAACTCATCGATGGAATAAAAGTCTTTTTCTTTAAAATATTTTTTTGATAGCCATTCTGGTAATGTCCAGGTTCTTATAAATACCTCATCCATTATTTTACCTTCTTCTTTAGGATTGCTTCTGCATCTCTTAATTGTTCAAGTGTCATCTCACCATCGCTAGTTACACCATAGTGTTTATAAAATACATCTCTGTCCGTTTCTGTTTCATCTAATAAAGCATTGACCTTAGTTATTAGTTCTAGTATTTCTTTTTGGTCTGCTTCTGGTGGCAACGGCTTTAGTAGTTCAACACATTTTTTAACATATAAGTCTTTTGAATTATCTCTAAGCCATGCTAAGTAACTGTCATCAACTTCACCAAGTTTTTTGCCGTTGTGCTTGCCGAATGTTAAAACATATTCTTTTGCTTCCTCGATTGTTGGCTCTTTGATAACAGATAAACTTTCTGCATCATCATCATCTGTTGCTAAGCCAAATGCCATTAGTAAACTATACCTTCTGGCATATGTTAATGCACTACCATGCTCTTGTGCTGGATTTGATTTGCCACTCAATATAGCATTTACTACCCTGCATCCTTTTCTAACTGGTAAATCTATTATCTCGCCATCATCCTGGATTGCCTGAGGCACTGTCATGATATAATCATCACCATCTATTCTCTCGATGTACTGATAATATCTCAGATTGTTTTCCTCTAAGTATCTGTGTATCTCTGCTAAGTCTGTGTATTGATAACCATACCCCTCTTTATTTTTGCTTAAAATTTTCATTAGTTACCTCCATAAAATATATCTTTCGTCTGTTTCATCCTTCATGATTTGATACACGCCCTGCGCTGTTAAATATCCCCAGTCGCTCTGGTATCTTTTTAATTCATTGTCATAAACATACTCTGCAAATAAGCCATCATTATCATACAATCCAAATGGCGTATGCTTCTCTAAGTTCTCATTCAATTGATTTAAGCCACTTAAGTTCTTCTTCACTTAACTTCACTCCCTCGTCTTTGATTTCTTTATTTAACCACTCTGGTTCTTTTTTTGCAATACCATTTTTTAATGGATAAACTGATTTCCAACTATTCATGATTGATTGATTAATCATTTCAATTTTAATTGCATCATCATACTTGTTTAATTCATTCAGTAATAAAGTAATTGCTCTATCTGTATTTTTACATTTTAAATTCTTTCTTAGTTCTAAATATTCTATAAATAAATTATTTAATTCTATATTATCATAATACTTATTTTTTATATTAATATTATTATTAATTAATTGATTATGATTATGATTATGATGCGTCATGTTGTTTTCGGTTGTTTTTTCAACCGTTCGGTTGTTTTCGGTTGTTTTCGCTTTTTTTGCATTTTGATTTCCTTTAGGCGCACCACCTTTTTTACCGTTTTCTTTATTTATCTCGCATTGTTTTTCATATCTTTCCTGGTTCTTATCAATTTCTTCTTTTATTGGAATAAATATTACTTTTAAATAACCATTTAATGTTACCTCTTTGCTTTGTACATATTCAAATATCCCTTTGATTAACTTACCAGCATCTTCGTCAGATAATTCATTGAACACGCTTATTTGAGATGTCTTTAACAAAAAGTTTTCTTTCATATTTATTCACCTCTCTTATAAAAGTAATCTCCAATCTCTGCATCTTGATTTAGTGTCTTAGTTATACAATAAGCAACTAACTTACTGCAATCTTGTTTGCCATTAATTATGCGTCTTAATGTGTCTGGCGATAGTCCAATAAATTCAGCAAGTTTCACTTTATTGTACACCTTAGCAACATTCTTGTCTTTAAAATGCCACATTTTGTTATACCTCCTTCCACTTTATAACTAGATTATACATCTATGTTGATTGTTTGTCAACTGTTTTTCGTAAAAAAATAAAAAGAACCTTTTTTATAGGTTCTCTTTTAAGTATTGCCATAGTTTTTCACATAGTTCGTTATACTTTTCTTTAGTCAAAACTACTTCGTTTTTTTCTGCTGGTAATAACTTACACCATGTTCCATCGTTAGCAACCCACTTGCCTTTTTCTATCTCATACCAAGTATATTTATCATCTTTATACTCTGATACAATATTATAAATTCCTACTGGGCAAAATCCAATACTTTGTGCTGATGTTGTATGGTCTAATCTTACATTTAATTGTGTTTCAATTACTTGCAATTGTGTTGCGTTTTTATTGCGTTCTACTGGCTGTGGTAACTCTACTTCTTTTGGTAAGTCTGCATCTAAGTATGGTTCTGGGTTTATCTTGTTGCCTTTAGGGTCGTAGAGGTCAAGGTGGACGTGGCCCCCATTTGAGTAGCCTGTGTTGCCCATATAAAATAAGACAGCACCACGTTTTACTTTATCACCTTTATTTACTTTAACTGTATTATAAGCACCATGACCATATAATGTACAATAGCCATCTGCGTGTTTTAATTTTACATAATTGCCATATATTCTTGCCCCATTAGGGTAGGTATTATAATTACAATCTTTTACAATTTCAATTACTTCACCATCGCTATGTGCTACGACATTTGCAAGTGTATAGCCTTTACCTACTATGTCCATACCAGTATGTGATGAAGAATAACTTTGTGTTATTTCTCCTAAACCACCCTCGATTATTCTAACCTTTACCGACATTATCTTCGTCTCCTTTTTCTTTTTTAGTAAAATAATATGTAATTACTGCTGTTATAACACTCGCTGTAAGTGTTGGCTCTAATTTGCCTTTAAGAGACAAAATTACAAAAACAGTCATTACTGCAAGTGTCATTATTGATTTAACTTTTAATAAATTAACTATTGCATCCTTCATATTATCACCTCCTTATTTATAACCTATTACCTTATCTATTTTAATTGTATCAGTTCCAATTCCATAAATATTATTATCTGCTATTGCTAACCCATAACCTTCATTAAATGTTAATGTACTTCCATTACAAGTATAATATGCACCTATAACATACATTCTGCTGTTAGCATAATTAGGAAATGTTATTTGTAAACATACATTTTTGCTATTAGGGTCATATACTTTTACACTTGAATAAACATCTTGATATGCACTATTATAATAATAAATTTCAATATAATCATAGTTAGCACAACTATCATCTAGTGCAACATTACCACTTGTTCCACTTAAATCTTCATATAATACAAATGGTGCTGGTATATTATTGCCTTGTTTACTTAATGCTAAAAAGTCAACGTGGTCTTTATATTCTGTCCAGGTAGGTTGCCCCAATGGTATAGTTCCACTTGCTATATCGCTATAATAAGTTGTGCCATCAGAATAAGTATCTTCTAATATAATTTTATAGTTGTATGCTGATGTGAAAACAATATTACTTATTTCGTAATCAGTTACCGTTACTGCGCCTGTATTACTTGGTGTTGGTACTGGATTAAATGCTGTATAATTGGCTGGCTCAGTTGTATCTTTTAACCATACTTTATAACCGATTGTTCTTATAGCATTATTTGTTCCAATTGCATCATTGCCTTTATAAATATTACCAACTACATTTATGCTTGCAATGCCATCAGTTAAGTTTGCATCCCTACCTAGTATTGATGAGTATTCGCCACTTTTTCTTTTAATATAAGTTGAATTTCGTTCTAGTATTGGTTTGTCATATTTAATTGTATCCATTAATGAAGGAGTATTATTAATTAATACATTAATATCTCCAACTGTTTGTCCACCCATATCATCAGTAATAACTTGAGACATTTCAACTCTATTATTTTCATTAAACGCAATATTTTTACCTGCTGTTCTAAAATCAACATCAATAATATTAGATGCTTGCGTACCTGAATTATAACCTGTACCAATAATTCTATAAGATAATGTTGCACTATCATATGGAGTTGCGTGTAATGTAAATCTTTTTTTACTTAAATATCTAACGCAAGTTGTTGCTGGTATATTTAAGTTACTAACTACTGTATTTAATTCGCTTACTTCTGCTGTTTGAATTGTTGGTGCAAGGTGTAATATAGTAAGTTGCATAGTACCACTTGCACTTGCATAACTAGGTGAAAAATCGCCACTACTCATTGATGAAGATATGCTTATTGTTGTTGGTGTACCTGTATTAGATACTGTAAATGTGAATGTCTTTAGTTGCAACCAAGAACCAGCATTAATATATGTAGGGTATGCTATGGTGCCACTTTGTGATTGAGTTTGACCTGCACACGTTACACTATTACTATAACTACCACCTAAGTAACTTTGTGAATTAGCCCTGCCTATATATGTTTTAACTTGTATTGTTGAAGTCCTATTTTGTAAACTTGTTGATGTTTCAGTAACTTCTAACTTGTATGTCCAGCCACCTGTATTTGTGCTACCATTTATTGTCATTTTTAATCACCTCTGTTATAGAAATGACCAAAGCATTCATTTCCATCCTTATCAGTATATAATTGTGCAACAAACATTGGTGTATCATCATAGTCATCCATACCATAGTAATATACACCAAATAATGCTAAGTCTTTTTGCTTTGAGCCATCTTTTGTATATTGGCCTACGATGTTTGTATCACTTGTACCACCATCATAATAATATGTACCATCGTCTCTATGTAAAGCATAGAAACTGCTATCACTTTTATGTATTGTCATACCGTCAGCATTAAAAGTAAAACCAGTTGTTGTCGTTACTTCTGTTATATTACCATTAGCATCTATATTTGTTGATATTACATTAATCGTTCTTTCGGTGTCAGTTTGTTTCGTCTCTATTGCGTTTATTTTGCTTTCATCTTCATCTAATCGCTGTGTATATTCAGTTATTGTGCCTTCTACTTTATTTGCTATTATATTTGCTTGCGTTATGCCTCTGTCGGTACTACTCATATATTTATAGTCTTGTTCATTTTCTTCTTGCATATCAGTGTAAATGCTTTCTTGTAATCCTTGCGTTACTTCAACACTGTCATTAAACATTATGCAAGAATAATAATTATTAAATACTTTAACATTGTATCTATCGCATAAATCATAATAACAAATGCCTGTGCTAGTATAATCATTTATATAATATTCTAAATTATATAATTTACTTAAAATATCAGCCATATAGGTATTTCTATCATTGCCATTCATTATTTGATTATCACTTATTTGTATCGCTATTTTATCAGCATCTGGCAAATTGCTAGGTTCAGACAAAGATATTTTATCTCCATCTCCACCTCTACTCAAAACTATTGTATTAACTGGTCCAAACTTTTCGCCAAAATTAACATTAACATCTTTTAAATATTCTTCGTCAATTGTGTCGCCATATGGCTCATACGAAGTCGTTTGTGTTCCTGCTTCAAGTTGTGGATAAATAGTTAGATTAGTTGCTGTTTGTCCGTTTTCAAAACCTAACATAACACCATAAAAATAACAATCTTGATTAGCCATCAAAGTTATGGCACTATCATTTGTAATTGTTGCGTATTTTGTTCCTGCAGTTTTTTCTCTAAATGCTAAAAATAATCTACCATCAACCAAGTTTTGTGTGTTAATCACATAAGTTCCTCTTGGTACATATAAATAGTTCCCTGTATCGGTTGAACTACCAAACAAGTATAAATCTGCTCTACCACTTGCTGTACCATTTATTGTAATTGATTTGTCTGTATTGACAGTAAAAGTTACGTGATTTACAACTTGCGAAGTTGCTTCATTTTTTAATAAGTTTTTACCTTGCGTATCTTGTATATATCTTATCTCTAACTCATCATCTTTATTTATACATATTGTGCTTGCTGTTACTTCTGCTAACTGGTCTAGTACATCCCTAAACGTATAGTTCATTGAACGGCCTTCACTATCTAAAAACAATTCGTTACTTATTGTTTTATCATAATTAGCAAATGTATCACTTGCATTTTTAAAAGTTAATCCTAACTTACTGCTTATTGCATTAATATAATCTCTTATCGTTATAGGAAATACTATGTTGCTATTTTCATATTCTTTCATTGAATATAGCATTTTATCATAACAAGTTATTTCCCAACTGCGTGTATCTTCTTGCTTCTCAATTTCTTTTACTATGTAATTGCCATAATCAATATAATCATACATTCCGTATGCTTCATAAGCCGTTGCTGTATTTCCTAATTCTAATTGATATTTGCCATTTAAGTCGTTTTG
>Ga0310690_10006553_pt1 | contig 15261 bp, 11 predicted proteins | sample AusTroGonzalo_MG_2_FD_207661 | JGI IMG/M metagenome (GOLD analysis project Ga0310690, IMG submission 207661) | Bovine rumen microbial communities from tropical cattle in Woodstock, Queensland, Australia - Gonzalo_04 (v2) (version 2) | ecosystem: Host-associated > Mammals > Digestive system >...
CGTTCCTCAGGTGGTCTTCACGACCAATCCGAAGGTGAAAAGGAGCTGAAACCCATTCCGCTTTTGCTAACTACAAATTTTCCGCTTTTGAAAACTACGCGACAGGTTGAAAACTGCAGGAAGATAGTGTATAATACACGCCGTACAAACGAGGGAGCGAAACAATGTCCGCAGGTAGAGAGTTGACGTTTGTAGTCTTTATGATGCATATCCTCGCGGCGGCCTGGAGCATGTCGCCGTCCGAGGCGTATGCGCTTTGCAAGCGTTCCGGCGCGTTAGACAAATATCTCGTTCCTCATTACGACGTTCTTCATTCGATGGGGGCCAATGCGCTCATCGAAGACGTCACCGGCTACATCCGCGAGCGGGGGTTTGAGATATGATCGTCTACCACGGGTCTACGGTCGAAATAAAATCTCCCGACTTGAGCCACACCAAACGCTTCCTTGACTTTGGTCCGGCATTCTATGTAACGAGCTCCAGCGAACAGGCGGAGCATTGGGCGCGAAGGAAGTATTCCCGTGCGCTATCTTCTTCCGCTCCGGTGGTTAATGTCTATGAGTTGGACGACGACCTTTCGGCCTTCTCGGTGCTGCGCTTTGGCGGCGTTGATGAGGCATGGCTCGACTTCGTGTGCGCCTGCCGCGACGGCAAGGACGTGTATTCCGCCTATGACGCCATAATCGGTCGCGTTGCGGACGATGACGTGTTTCGCACCATCCAAAGCTATCGTCAGGACGACATCACGAAAGCGCGAGCCATCGAGCTTTTGCGCTTTGCCCGTCGTTTCGTCTGCTTTTCCAATATCAAAACAACAAACCAAACACCAAAGAAAAGGCGAAGCAAATGAAGAGTGCAGCAGCTACATTAACAGCGGCGTTTACCGCATTCTTCGCCTCGGCTACGGAGTATGACGTGACCCGCTACGGCGCGAAGCCGGACGGCGTGACGGACAACACCGCCGCCATACAGAAGGCAATTGACGAATGCAGCGCTAAGGGCGGCGGACGCGTCCTCGTGCCCGGCGGCGGCAAGTACATGACGTACACTCTCAACCTCAAGGACAACGTGGAACTGCACATCGACCGTGGTGCCACGCTCCTCGGAGGCGAGGACCCGTTCAAGTATCCGCTCTTCGAGAAGAACGACGTGTGGAACGCCGAGCGCGCGCCGCGCTTCAACCGCCGCGCAATGTTCTACACCGTGGGACGGAAGAACGTGGCCATTACCGGCGCGGGCACGATCGACGGCAACGCGGAGAAGTTTCACCATGCGGAGAAGAACACGAACGGGGTTGGCTATCGTTGGGTCCGCAACAGCCACACGAACATCACGGGACGCTGCGTGTTTTTCGTGGGCTGCACAGATGTGCGCCTCGACGACGTGCTGATCCTGCACCCGTCCGGCTGGAGCACGTGGTTCCTCGACTGCGACCGCGTTGGCGTGAGGGGCGTGCGCATCGAGGCGGACCGACGCTTCCCCAACGGCGACGGACTCCACTTCGGCGGCTGCCGCGACGTGACCGTGTCCGACTGCGTCGTCAACTCGCAGGACGACGCCTTCATCGTGCGTACCCACCAGGAGCAGATGAGGAAGCCGCGTCCCTGCGAGCGCGTGGTCGTGAACAACTGCATCCTCAACTCCTACGGCGCCTTCGCGATTCGCATCGGGTGGCGCGGAGACGGGCCGGTGAAGGACATTTCGTTCGACAACATCATCTCTACCCATTCCCGCGACGGCATTGGCTTCACCGTTCCGTCCGCTCCGAATGGCATTGACAAGGACCCACCGCGTGGAAACGGCATCGAGGCGCCGCCGCCTGAGACGCTCCTGCCGTTCTCGGTTGAGAACGTCAGGTTCTCAAACATGTCCATCGTCTGCTCGCGCCCTATGCGACTCCTGGCGCTTGGCGAAACCACGCCCGTCGCGTACATCAAAGACATATCCTTCTCGCACTGCCGCTTCAAGTCGCCGGGTGCGCCGATTGTCAAATGCCGCCCGCAGGACAACGTACAAGACTGGCGCTTCAGCGATGTTGTGTTCGAGTTTAACGGCAAGACGTCCCCGCAGCAGCTCTTCAAGGACATCAAAAACGTGAAACTCGGCAACGGGCAAGAAGCCATCGGGGCGATTTTTCGTAAACCATAAGCAAACCAAGCACCAAAGAAAAGGGCTTTTTGTGGGAGGTACCCTATTTAAGTAGGGGGGGTTCTGACTCATGCCCGTATGTTTCCTGCGATTATTCTGGAGGGAGGGCTGCAAGCCTAGCGGGGTTGGTTGGAAGCCTAGCGGGGGTATGTGAGAAGTCTACCGTGGTAGACTTCTCAGGAGCCCTAGGGCTATGGAAGGACAAAGCCCAAAGGCGCGGAACAATGGCTCCCGAGCGCGTCAAACACGCGCACAGGCGCATCGTAAACGCGCATAGGCGCGTCCGCCACGCGCACAGGCGCACGGATTTTTGGTATAATTGCGGATGGAGACGTGCCATGTGTGAAATGCTAGGAATATCTGCGAAGCGGCGAACTTCCGCGAACAAACTCCTGCGCGAGTTCTTCTCCCATGCCGAACAGCATCCGCATGGATGGGGGCTGGCACGGTTCTCGGATGCTGGCGTGCCGTCCATCGACAAGGAGCCTGTCTGCGCGACCAAAAGCGCGTATCTCACTAGCCTACTTGATGCGCCAATCGAGGAACGTTCACTAATCGCGCACATCCGCTGCGCGACCGTCGGGCATATCGAATACGCGAACTGCCACCCTTTCACCGCGACGGACAACCGAGGGCGCATCTGGACGCTTGCGCACAACGGGACGATCTTCAACGGCCCAGAGTTGAACGACTATATCAGCATCCAGCACGGCGACACGGATTCCGAGCGAGTCCTTCTGCACATGATTGACTGGATCGACCGCGAACAGATACGCCTTGGACATGCCCTCGACGAAGAGGAACGGTTTAACGTACTTGCCACACTCATCACTGAACTGTCAAAGGGCAACAAGCTCAACTTGCTCATCTACGATGGCGCGGTTATGTACGCGCACTGCAATTTCAAGGGGACGATGCATCTCCGTCGCGAGGCGGATGCCGTGACGTTTTCAACCCGTCCGCTTTCCGGCGCGGGATGGGAAGAGGCGCCCTTCACAAGCCTCATCGCCGCAAAGGACGGCGAGATCTTCCGCACATCGCCGCCACATGGCAACGAATACATCCGCAACCCGAACGACTAGAGAATGGTGTACATGGCCTTCGCCAGACTGTAGGATCACACAAGAAAGAAAATAAAATATCAAGGCAATGACGAAGAGATGATGGTATAATATTGGGCATGACTTTACGACAACTAGACAATCGCTCTAACGCGGCCGCAAAACTGAAGCTGCTTCGCTTCTTACGCGCAGTAGTTGCGGTAGTTGCATTCTATACGTCGGCGGCATCGTTCGCCGGACCGGCGGCGGGACGCAAGCCCGAGATTGACTGTTCCAAGATACGCGGCGTGTGCTACAACATTCGCCCAGAGGCGGACGCCCGCCGCGAACTCGCATACGGCTCGCGCGTTGGCCTAAACGCCGTGCGCTTCTGGCTCAGTCGTGGCGAGTATGCGAAATCGGGCGACGAATATGTCAGGAAGGTGGTCGATTTCGTACGCGTGTGCGACTCGTGCGGGTACAAGTCGATGCCAATCCTGTTCAACGGCAACGGACTCAATCCCAAGAGCGTCCAGCCGGAATCCTACGAGGCGGCTGACCGCTTCACGACTGCGATCGTGAACGCGCTGAAGGACGAGCCGGGGTTGCTGATGTTCGACATGATGAACGAACCGCTTTGCAACGAATGGATATCCGGCGCCACCAGCGAAGAGCGAAAAGAGCGTTCGCAGACGACATGGAAATTTCTCCGCCGCCAGATCGAACTTGCCGAGAGGCTTGCTCCGCAATGCCTCTTCACAGTAGGATACACGACTGGCTACGAGATCGAACAGACCACGGCAGAACTGCTCGACGTCATTTCCTTCCACGACTACAGCGAATCGTTGGAGAAAGGTCGCCAGAACTACGAAAAGGCGCTTGAATGGGGGCGAAAATTCGGCAAGCAGGTTCTGCAGACCGAAACCGGCTGCCTTGCCCGCGCCAACTCATACGAAATGGCGCTGCGGCTCTGCCACGAATACAAGACGGGATGGTTCCTGTTCAACCTCATCATATCGGGGCGGTGCTTCGACGAACACGGCATTTTCTATCCAGACGGCACGATCCGTGACGCTGCAACGATTTCAGCCATGTTCGGCTGCTTCCGCAATCGTGGCGAGAACTGCGCCATAGTCCCTCCTAACCCAAACCGCGAGGGCAAAGCTGACAAGGCGCTGAAGCTAATCCGCAAGGCACTCGACGACAATGCGAAGGCATCGACCTTCGCCGACCGCAATATGGACAGGAAAGACCTTCTCTATGCATGCGAGGTGGCGGCTAATCTGCTGGAGGCCTGCGAGTTAGTTCCGATGAGCGAACTGCCGACGGCCAAAGTGGCGGCGTTCAGAAAGAACCACGACGCAGACATCCTTGAAATCCGCAAATTCGCCTATTCGCTCGCAATGCGTCTCAAGGAAATCTGCCAGATAGTTGACGATTGAAAGGTTGAAGAGTATAAACAGAATGGCTTTACAGCAAATAGACAATCCCTCGTATGCGAGCGCAAAACTGAATCAACTCCGCGAGCGCTTGCGCGGCATCGGCAGCGCGGTCGTGGCGTTCTCTTCGGGCGTGGACTCGACCTTCCTCCTGCGCGTGGCGCATGAGGAACTGGGCGACCGTGTCGTGGCCGCGACGATCCGTTCGCACACTTTCCCGAAGCGCGAACTGGACGAGACGACAGCCTTCTGCCACGCAGAGGGCATCCGTCATGAGGTCATTGATTCCGAAGAGATAGCCATCCCAGGATTTGCGGAAAACCCTCCCGATAGATGCTATCACTGCAAGAGGGAACTGTTCAGCAAGCTTCTTGCCTTTGCGCATGACAACGGCTTGGCGGCGGTGCTTGAAGGCTCGAACATCGACGACGACGGAGACTACCGCCCCGGACGCCGCGCCATTAGGGAGCTTGGTATCTTAAGCCCGCTCCACGATGTCGGCCTTACGAAAGCCGAGATACGCGCACTGTCGCGAGCGATGGGGCTTCCCACGTCCGACAAGCCCTCGTTCGCCTGCCTCGCCTCGCGTTTCCCGTACGGCAAGCGCATCACGGTTCTCGGGCTCGAGCGGGTGGAGAAAGCGGAACAGTGGCTTCTGGACGCGGGATTGGGGCTCACGCAGCTGCGCGTGCGCTCGCACGGCGACCTCGCGCGGATCGAGGTGCCGCCCGCCGACATTCCGCGCCTCGCCGCGCACGCGGCGGAAATTGCCGCCGCATTCAAAGGCCTTGGCTTTGCGTATGTCACGCTCGACCTTCTCGGTTACCGCACCGGCAGCATGAACGAGGTTTTGCATGAAAATCATTGACAGAGACGAGGCGTTGGCACTATTGAAGCCGGAGCGCAGAGAAGAACTGCGCGAGCGCGCGCATGAGACGACCGAGCGGTGCGTTGAGAAGCGGTTTGACTTCTGCTCCATAATCAACGCGCGTTCGGGGCGGTGCAGCGAGAACTGCAAATGGTGCGCGCAGTCAGCGCATTGGAAGACCGGCTGCGAAACCTACGGCTGGGTTGGAACGGAGGCATGCGTCAAGGCGGCGAAGGAAGCAGCGGCGAACGGTGCGGACCGAATCGGCATCGTCACTTCGGGACGTTGTCTGTCGCACGAAGATGTCTATAATGTCTGCACGGCGCTTAAAGCGATGCGCAATGCAGTGCCTGATATCGGCCTTTGCGCCTCGCTCGGCTTGCTCTCCGAAGAAGACCTTAAGCAACTGAAAGAGGCGGGACTCCAGCGCGTCCACTGCAACATCGAGACGGCACCGTCGCACTTTCCCTCGCTCTGCACCACGCACACCTTCGCGGATAAGCTCGCGACGCTCCGCGTCGCGAAGAAGCTCGGCTTCCAGATCTGCTGCGGCGGCATCATAGGAATGGGTGAGACGGACGAGCAGCTAGTGGAGTTCGCCTTTGCGATCAAGGAGATTGCGCCTGACTCGATCCCAGTCAACGTTCTCCATCCGATTGAAGGAACACCTCTCGAAGACAAAGGTATTCTCGATCCAGAGCGCGTGGTCGATTCCGTCGCGCTCTTGCGCCTCGTGAACCCTTCTACGCCGCTCCGCTTCGCAGGCGGACGGCGCGACATGTCGGACGAGACAGCGGCGAAGTGCATCTACGTCGGCATGTCTGCCGGCATTGCAGGCCCCCTTCTCACAACGCCCGGTGCCGACTTCGACGACGACCGGCACCTCGCCGTTCAGGCCGGTTACTCAGTCGGCAACAAAACCACCTCTGCTGACTGCGGGCATCACGGTTCTGGCTGCAAACACTTCGCTTAGATAGATGCGTTCCGCCGACGAGTGTAGTATAATATGCGGCAATCTGCAATAGCCACGAAAGACAAATGACATCGCTACTGGACAAAGCGGCCGAAAGGCCGCACGCGCTGACGCACCGGGAACTGGCCGAACTGCTGGTCTGGCCCGATGCGAACGAGCTTTTCAAGGCAGCATACGCCGTCAAGTGCCGGACCTCTGGCCGGCGCGTCGCGTTCCGTGGGCTTGTCGAATTCGGAAACGTCTGCGAAAAGGACTGCTTCTACTGCGGAATCCGCAAGGGCAACGACAAGGTGCGCAGATTCCACATGACGGCTGACGAAATCGTCCGCGCCGCAGAATGGGCGAACAAGGCAGGCTACGGAAGCGTCGTCCTCCAGTCCGGAGAACTGACGGGCGAGACGAACGCAGCGTTTGTCGAGGACGTGGTCCGGCGCATCCACGCCGCCGCAGGCGACGCGCTCGGCATCACGCTCAGCCTCGGAGAGCAGTCCGAGGAGACATACCGCCGCTGGAAGGAGGCAGGCGCACACCGGTACCTCCTCAGGATCGAGACCTCGAACCCGGAGCTATACGCGAGACTTCACCCTGCAGATCATTCGTGGGAGCGTCGCCGTGACTGCCTGCGCGCGCTTCGGCGCTGCGGCTACCAAGTCGGAAGCGGCGTCATGGCTGGCTTGCCGGGGCAGACGACAGACGACCTCGCCGCTGACATCGAGTTCTTCGCATCCGAAGACCTGGACATGATCGGGATGGGCCCCTACATACCGCATCCCGACACGCCACTCGGCAAGAACATTCCCTGGACCCCGGAAGCAGCAAAAGAGCGGCTTGAACTTGGCCTGAGGATGATTGCCGCGACAAGGCTCCACCTCCACGACGTGAACATCGCAGCCGCGACCGCACTCCAGGCACTGGATCCAACGGGCCGCGAAAAAGGACTTCTTGCCGGCGCAAACGTAATGATGCCGAATGTGACGGACAACCAGTACCGCGCAGACTACCAGCTCTACGCCGGCAAGCCGTGCCTTGACGAGAACGCGGCGGTCTGCCGGACTTGCCTGGAGCGGCGCATCGCCGCCATTGGCGAAGAGGTGATGTGGAACGAGCGAGGCGACTCGCCGCACTGGAGGAAAAGATGAAGATTGCGGTCGGACTTTCCGGCGGAGTCGACTCCGCAGTGGCCGCCCTTCTCCTGAAGCGTGCGGGACACGAGATAGTCGGCGTCACGATGAAGCTGTGGCGCGAGGGCCGGTACAAAGGCGGGGACCGCGACGCCTGCTTCGGGCCCGGAGAGGCTGACGACATCGCGGCGGCTGAGGCGTTCGCCTCTGCGCTGGGCATCGAGTACCGCGTCTTCGACTGCTCCGAGGAATACGAACGCGCCGTACTGGACTACTTCCGCGATGAACGCGCGGCAGGGCGGACGCCAAACCCATGCGTCGTATGCAACCGCCGCCTCAAGTTCGGACTGCTGCCGGAAATGGCCGCGCGTGAGATCGGCTTCGAGCGCTTTGCCACCGGACACTACGCACGGCTCGTTGAGACAGGCGGGAGGCTCGCCGCAGCACGTGCCGCCGACGCGTCGAAGGATCAGAGTTACTTCCTCTGGAACCTGACGCAGGAGCAACTTGCCCGCGCAATGTTCCCGATCGGCGACATGGCAAAGGCCGAGGTGCGGCGCATCGCGCGCGATGCAGGCCTGCCGATGGCCGGGAAACCCGACTCGCAGGACTTCTACTCGGGCGACGCAAACGAACTCGTCGGCAAGGAGGACGCCGAAGGCCGTATAGTCGACATGTCCGGAAAGACGCTCGGCATACATCGCGGCTTCTGGCACTACACTGTCGGGCAACGCCAAGGACTCGGCATCGGCGGAGGAACGCCCTTCTACGTGGTCAACGTCGACTCTTGCCGAAATGAAGTCGTCGTTGGACGACGCGAAGAGGCGATACGCAACGAATTCACAGTACGCGACCTGAACTGGCAGGGAGCCGAGCCTACGGACGGTCCGGTCGAAGGCTTCGTGAAGATTCGGTCCAGCGGCGCGCCGACGGGACCGGTGACACTTAAACAAGGCGTCGTTCACGCACCTAACGGACTCTTCGGCGTCGCACCCGGGCAGTCCGCCGTCATCTACTCCGCCGACGGCACAATACTCTGCGGCGGCGTCATCTCCTGAAATAGAAGAGTGACAGCCGCCAATGCAAAGCGGAGCGCGGACGCCGCACCGAACCAGAGAAGGAACACGTCCAGCGAATGGACGAGGCCGGCATTGACCGCAAGCCAAAGTAGCGACGGATATGCGACGTGCAGCGGCACCAGCCACCAAAGGAATCCGTAGCGTCCCGCCGACACCTCGGCATTGGTGCAAAACACCTGGCATGTAGTAAGCGCCGTTATCCAGACAAGCCACGGCATGTAGCGCACGTAAACTGCGTAGTCGCTACCGGTAGGAATCAGCCAGAGCAGTTCCCTTCCCCAGAATAAGTACACGGCGGACATCAAGGCCGCCACGGCAAGAGTCACCACAGAGCACTTGATGACAAACGGACGCGTGGAGCGACTGCGCTGCGCCGCCTCGGCGGTGTAGGGAAACATCACGAGCAGAAGCGGGAACGTCATGTAGTGCAGGAAGTCGGAGAAACGGGAGACCATGTAATACCCTGCAGAGGCCTCCACTGGCAGCGCCGTGCGAAGGAAGTACTGCTCGACGAGCGAGGCCGCCATCGGCGCGGCTTGGTACGCGACGACTGCCAGAAACGCCAGCGAAATGCGACGGACAGTGCATGCGTCCCAATATGGGCGCGGAGGCGCGGCGAGATCGCGGCGCAGCGCGAGGACGCTCCCGACCATGCGAAAGAGCGGCAACGCAGCCTGTCCTGCGAAGTATCCTGCAAGCGCCCGCACAGGCATCAGGACCAGCATGGCCAGAAAACGCACTACGGCACCGCCGAACTCAACTGCCGCAAGCGCCCCGAAGCGCTTCAGCGACTGCAGTGCGTCCGTGTATACCGGCGCCACGCATCCAAGGAACGCCGCCGACACGACTAGCACGCCGACGGACGCGTCCGAGATATGCATCGCACCGAGAAAGCGCGGCACGACTGCGACGGAAACCGCCAGCAGCACGACGAGCAGAACGGCCGCCGACACGAACACACCGCGCAGCAGGGACTTCACCTTGCCGCGCTCGCCGTCCGCGTGGAGACACGCCGACTCGCGCATCATGACAATCGCGAATGCGAACACCGGCAGCGAGAGGAACGTCGCAAAGGAAGTCACCGGTAACACCGCGCCAATGTCCTCCGGCGAGACATAGCGCGGAACAAACCAAAGCCCGCCGGCGACGCTCACGAGGTCGCCGGCGCGCAGCGCGAAAAACAGGAGGAGTGCGCTCCTCGCAAAGGCAGGCATTCCCGCCTTAGAACTCATAGCTGAGCGTGAAGAGGAAGCTGCGTCCGCAGGCTGGATAGTAGTAGCCCACGCCGGCGTAGTCGCAGTAGTTCCTGTCGAAGAGGTTGTCCATCACGAACGACGCCTTCCACCCCTTCGCCCATGACGGAGAATAGTACATGCCGACGTCGAACAACGAATACGACGGGAGCTTGTCGCTCTGGTTGGCGAAATCGCCGGAGAGGTACTGCGAGCTGACGAACGTGTAGCCGCCTTTCACCTCCAGGTCCTTGAAGAGCCACACGCCAGCTTCCGCGCGTATGCGGTGGTTCGGCACGTACGGCACGTCGCACCCGTGGTACGTGCCGCTCCCGAAGTCCGCATGGACGACGCCATACCGCACTGCGGCCTCGGCAACCTTGTCGCGCAGCCACGAAAGGCCCGTGTCCATTCCGATGCGACGCGTCTTTGCGGGGCTGTTGCTGTTGTAGCCGTACGGCATCAGCGACGGGTCGAAGAATATCTCGTCCTCCATAATCATGCCGTAGCCGTTCACGTCAAACTTGAACTCTTCGAGGAACTCCCACTCCGCACCTACGTCGAGAGACTCGCCTGTCTCGGGCTTGAGGAACTTTCCGTCCTTCGTGTAGCTGAGCTCGTCGCAGAACGCCGAACGGTGGAACCGAGTCCCCTTGATGTAGGTCTTCAGACCTTCCACCGGACGGTAGACAAGCCCGAGCTCGTAGTCGCCCATCCAGTCGTGGTCCCCCGACTCGTTCAGACCCGCATAGCGCGCCCAGCGGTTCTCGATCCTCTCAAGGCGAGCGCCGGCAACCAGCGAAAGCTCCTCGGTGATGAAGAACTCGTCGTGGAGGAACGCCGCATAGCGCGCACGGTCGAAATGCCTCTTGACTGGCGTGCCATAGCTGAACGGATGGTCCTCGCAGTACCTGTCGAACCTGAAGTCCATGCCAACTGTGAACTTATTCCCGAACCCGAACACGTCCATCGTGTTGACGTACCTCGGCGACAGATGGTAGCAGTATGCGTCATATTCTAGGTCGCTGGACGAGCTCGCGTACCGCGCATGGCGGTACTGGTGTGAGAATCCGCCGTCGAGCAGCAGCCACTGGTCGTCGGCCAGCTTCATACGAGAGTCAAGCCCTATGCCGTAGCTCCATATCCGCGCCCAGTCGTCACGGTTGTTTGCGGACTTGCGCGAATGCTTCCACTGGTCGTACGTAAGGGCGCCAGGAAGCTCATAGAACGCATTCTGGTAGTTGGCCCTGAAGCCGATAGTCGATTCGTTCTCGAAGTTCTTGCGCACTCCCGCGTTCACGGTGTGCATGTCGTATGCGCTGCGCTTGCGGTAGCCGTCTGACTGCTGATAGTCGTAGGAGGCGTTGTAGAGGACGCCGTCCTCCTCGAACCCGCCCTTCGTCTGCACGTTTGCGCCGAACGTGTTCTGGGATCCGGCGCGTCCCGTCAGCTTCGTCAGCCCTTCATAGTCGTCCGCGTCGGATACCACGTTCACGACGCCGGCAATCGCTCCGTCGCCGTACAGCACAGGACTCGGACCTCGGACCACTTCGACGCGCCGGACGCTTCCGAGCGGGATGCGCGTGAGGTTCGGCGCGTTCATGTCGACGTTGTTCAGCTCCTCGCCGTCCAGCACCACCTTCACGCGCCCGAAGGCGTTGTCGCCGAAGCCGCGCATGGCTATGGACGTGAGCAGCGGATTGCCGTTCATGGCGTGGATGTCGATGCCCGCCTTCTTCTTTAGCAGTTCAGGGAGGTCGCGTGCGCCGCTTGATTCGATTTCCGCCGCCGTGAACACCTGCACCATGGCCGGCATTTCGTCCTTGGTGTCGCCTGTCCGCGACGCATAGACGGTAACGGGCGGGATGTCCGCGACCTCGTTAGTGCTCTGGGACGGACCGGCAAACGCCGCCGCGCCAGTTCCCGCCAATACGGCGGCAACCATCACTTTCTTCATTTTTCCTCTTTCCCCCTCATGCGAGGGTACTTGATGTTTGATGAGGTCGGCCACCGCATTCCGGCTGTAACGGCTGCGCGACAGTGCCTGGTTTCCACAGGACTTTCCGGTCGCCGACCCTTTTGCGCGTCATTATACCATATTTCGCATGACGCCGACAACGCGAATATGACTTATCGCCATTCCGCGCTCGGCGTCCTAGCAGCGCTCTACCACGCGGCTACTTCTCGCTCACATTGAGTTTGTAGAAGCCCTTGTCGCCAGTCTGCTTGATGACGCCGAGATAGAGAGCCGAACTAGTGGCCTGCACCTTCTCGCCAGACGTCATGTTATCAAGACTGTCGCCCCAACTTGCCTGATACCAAAGTCCGGGAACAGCATCGACAGGCAATGCGCCAAGCGTCTCGTCATCGGCTGGCGGAGCCGCCACCGTCACCTTGCCCGGATCGACGAGGAACCCGGACTTGTCGTCGGAATCTTTCAGGGTGTCATCGACCGCGACGTACACCTCCGGAGCTTTCAGGCCCACTGTTATGACGCCACCGGCGAGCACAATGTCATATCCTGCCGTAGTATCGACCCAACTCCCCTCGACAAATGCCGTCACAGTGACGGAATCCACATCCGCTGCGGTCAGCTCTCCGCCTTTAGGCGGACGGACTGTGTAAGTGCCGTCTCCATTGTCGATGACCGTGTTCGTTCCTGCATCGACAATGACGAGAACCTCGCTCCAGTTCAGGACGATGGAGCCGATGTCGTCTTCATATCCGCCGACTGCAATGTAATAGGTCGTTCCCGCGACTGCATCGAAAGTGACAACGCTCGTATAATCTTTGTCGTCATCGTTCTCACCGACTAACGCGAACCCATCTGCCGCATTGCCTGTGTAAACGCCTAGCACAGTGTCAAAGTCGGAACCGTGCGTGTCGAATGCGAACGATCCGCTCTTTGGAGCCGTCCAGCTCCACCACACCGTGGCTGTCGATTCTGCATAGGTGTAAAGCGGCTCGCCGTCTTCAATGCCAGCACCCATGTTCGTACCCGTCACGCTGCCTGACCCGCCACTGATCGCCGTTGCATCGGCAAAGTCGTCATTAGACGGACTGGGCAACGACGCAAGATACGACCCAAGCCACGGCGTCCCGTTGAAAGCATAGCCGACATTCATCTCAATGCTTTCAATGCCACCCTCGAACACGACGTTCGTAAGCCCATAGCACTCCTCGAACGCCCAATCTTCGATGCGCGTCACGCTCGCGGGGATAGTTACGGACGTAATGCCATCCATATCGCAGAACGCATCTTCCGCTATCGCCGTCACTGGATACGTCACTTCGCGAACCCCTCCATTTTCATCGTCTTCTTCAACGGTGACGCTTGACGGTATCACGACATCGCCGGACAACGGGATAGAATAGCCCTCTATTGTCGCCCCGTTCTCGCCGATGTAATAATACCATTCAGGCTCGAACGTCTCCCAACGCGCATAAAGCGTGATTCCTCCAGTCACGGCAACATCGTTATACCAATCCACCAACTCACCGCCTTCAGCAGCAGTATACCATCCGACGAATTCGAAGTAGACGCCGCCATCCTCCTTCCATCCAAGAGCCGGTAGCGTACCCGCCTTAACCACCGTCACGTCATCTGGTAGCTTAAGCTCCTCCGGAACCGGAGAGCCGTAGCAATCTGTCAGGCAGACTTCCCCGTTTTCCTCGGCTGTCACGAACGAGAACGGCAATGCGTCAAGCCAAGGCGTACCGTAAAACGCCCGGGCGACGTTCATCTCAACAGCATCCATGCCACTTTCAAAGACAACGTTCGTGAGCGCATGACAACCACTGAACGCACCGTCGCCGATCATCGATATGCTCGATGGAATGAACACTGAAGTGACGGTTCCGATATTGCGCAAGGCGTCCTCGCCTATAGCAACAACAGGAAACGCACCTACCCGATAATTCCCCTCTGCATCATAACCACTCTTGACCATAGACGGCACGGCAACATCGTCAAACAGCCAGGAGCCTCCGTTTATCACAGCCACGCCGACGGACGTCTGGTCGTCGTAATCCAATTGACAACTCCATGCCGGGGGCGCTTCCTCCCACGAGAGAACGAACTCCATCTCCTCGTTGTCGGCATCCGACTCGTAATAGCTGCCCACTTCGATCCAGTATGTCTGCCCCGCGTAGGCCCAGAATTCCACCTCGTCACAACTCACTTCGGCATCTATCCATTCGTCATTCCTTGAATCGAAACCGTAAGTGATCCCGATAGCACAGCTCCGGCCCCAATCAGAATCCGTGTCCTCAGCCCTGAATATATACCTCCTGCTCTTTGGCGCAGTCCACCGATACCAGACCGTGGACGTACATTCGCTATCGTAGCAGTCGGGAATCAAGTCCTCGACTTCGCGAGATGCGCGAATCGTCGTTCCTGTGACGTGCCCAATTGCGCCAGCGATTGTCGAGGCGTTTTCAAAATCGTCATTTACCGGCTGCGGAAGCGACGCACGATATGTAGCAACCCACGGCGTGCCGTAAAAAGCGATGAAGACATTCATCTTGATGCTTTCCATGCTTCCCTCAAACACGACATTCGTAAGGCCATAGCAATCCTCGAACGCCCAGTCTACGATGCGCGTCACGCTCGCGGGAATCGTCACGGACGTAATGCCATTCATATCGTAGAACGCACCTTCCGCTATCACAGTCACCGGACACGTCACTTCTAGAACGCCACCATTTCCATCATCTTCTTCAACGGTGACGCTTGCCGGTATGACGACATCACCGACAAGGTCTACGGAGTTTCCGTAAATAATCGCACGGCCATCCTCTATGTCGAAGTACCATTCCGGTTCGACATATTCCCAATGCGCATAGAGAGTTGTCCCGCCTGAAACCGCCATAATGTCCGCATCTTTACTGTCAATCCTATCTCCGCCGACTTCTGCCGTGTACCATCCACAGAACCGACGATACCGCTCTCCATCCAATTCAGTGTACCAACGCGGGAGAGCGCTCGTATCGACATACGTCACACCTTCAGGAATGACAAAAGATGTCTTCGGCACCGGAGAACCATACCAACCCGTCAAGTATACGTCTCCATCCTCTTCGTAGGTCTCAAATGTGAACGGCTGAGCATTGAGCCAAGGAGTGCCATAGAACACAGAACGCACGCCATCTTCCATGTAAATTGAATCTCTATCACCTTCAAATGTCACGGTCGCAAGCGACGTACACCTATTGAACGCGCCAGCCCCTATGTATATTATGCTTGAAGGAAGAACTAAGGTCTCTATTGACCTGTACCCCACAAATGCCCTATACTCAATACCAATGACCGGCAGATTAACCACCTCACCATCGTCATTCAGCGCCATAATCGAGGCAGGG
>Ga0310690_10006555_pt1 | contig 15259 bp, 9 predicted proteins | sample AusTroGonzalo_MG_2_FD_207661 | JGI IMG/M metagenome (GOLD analysis project Ga0310690, IMG submission 207661) | Bovine rumen microbial communities from tropical cattle in Woodstock, Queensland, Australia - Gonzalo_04 (v2) (version 2) | ecosystem: Host-associated > Mammals > Digestive system >...
GTACAAGTACACGCGGGAGATTGACATCAAGTATGTCAAGTCTATACTTCTTTTCGACTATGAACCTACCACGCATCCCTTCGTAACGGTCTCGGTGATAATGCGTCATGCAGAAGAGATAGGGAAAAACGATTCAAAGCACAGAACCGTCCGTTTTGCCGGATACAGCACCCTCATGGAGCCTTATGTCTCTGTCCACTCCGATGACCCTGCGGCAGACGACAAGAATAACCGCCGCTCCATCTATTGGGATTCAGAGAGTACCATATGTAGTGCAGGTTACACTACCCTAATGTTCCATATCGGCGACCAACTTGTTCCCTCACCATCAGCGCCGAAGGAATGACAAAGGACGGCGTACCAATTATTAATAAATAATAGGATAGTTCATGAAACGACTTGCCAGCTTCATCCTTCTGTTCTTCTATGCTAGTCTTACGGCGCAGACGGTGGATGATGCCGACAAGTTAGCGACCTATGCCGGACACATCAACTACTTCAACCAGCTCTGCCCGCAGGAGAAGGTCTATCTGCATTTGGACAATACGGCATACTTCCAGGGCGAGACTATCTGGTATGCAGCTAACGTGGTGGATGCGACTACGGGAGGCGAGGCAAAGAGTAAGGTTCTCTATGTGGAGCTGCTATCGCCTACGGGCGTGGTGCTGAAACAGCAGAAACTGAAGGTAGTTGACGGGCGTTGTCACGGTTCGTTCCCTCTCGTCGATGGCAATGTAAAAGAGGCTGTGGATTTACGAGGGGCAATTGGCTACCCCAGCGGGTTTTACCAGATACGAGCATATACTCGTGCCCAACTTAACTTCGACGATGCGGGCATCTTTTCGCGCGTCATTCCCGTTTATAAGGCGCCTGAGCTTGAAGGACTCTATGACGATCCTCTCATTGCCGAATACGAGGGGCTGGAACGAGACCGTCCCAAACTTTCCCGTTCCGAGCGCCCCAAATCGCTGAATGTCTCTTTCTTTCCTGAGGGCGGGCATCTGATAGAAGGAGTTTCGTGCCGCATTGCCTTTAAGGTGACAGATGAGCACGGAATGGGGGTGGAGGTGGACAGCCTAATAACAGACAATGGAAAGGGAATATCCAAGAGTCCTACACACAAGGGAATGGGATCTTTCGTAGGCAAGCTGGAAGGCGATTCCCGCCGGATCATTTTTATGAAGGATGGCAAGCGATATACTTTCTCCCTGCCTCGGCCAGAAAAGAAAGGATGTGCCATCAGATTGAACGCTCTGCGGGACGATTCTATCCGGATTGCCATCAAAGGGCGTAATATTCCCAGCAACAGCCAACTTGGATATACCATCCTTTGTAGAGAAAAAATTGTTTCCTGTGATGATGTTAGTCTGATTCCTGATGCTTTCGACGCCTCCTTTTCTCAGGCTCTTATTTTTGTTCCAAAAGCGGGGCTTCCAACGGGCGTTCACCAATTTACGCTCTTTGATTCTACTGGGGCTATCCTTGCCCAACGGCTCTTTTTCGTGGATAACGGCCTGCCTGTCGTTCCCGTCACAACTGAATTTGAAAAGCTGGATCTCCAGCCTTTCGACGAAATAAAATTGAACCTAAAGACGGGAAAGCCTGTAACCTTCTCTCTTGCCGTGCGCGATGCTGCCGACTATGGTACCGCCTACCGTGACGACATCCGCACCTACATGCTGCTTTCATCAGAATTGAAAGGCTTAATCGAAGACCCGGGGTGGTATTTTGAAGAAGGTCAACAAGTCAACAAGTCAACAGGTCAACAAGTCACTAATCACTCCAAAGAGTTAGACCTCCTAATGATGGTGCAGGGATGGACACGTTATGACTGGCAGCAGATGGCCGGTGTGACGCCATTTGTTCCCAGACATTACACCGAAGAGCAGCTTGTTCTCGATGGCTGGGCCTTCAGCCGCATCTTGGAAGTGCCTCTTTCAAAAGTAAAAATGACCGCAAAGTTATATTCTCCTGACCGAAAGTTAGTTCAGAGAAAAACAGTAACTACCGACAGCCTCGGATATTGGAGCATAGGACTGGACGACTTTGAAGGGGAGTGGGATTTGTTCCTTTTTTCAAAAAGACCTAGAATAATAACGGAAAAAATGACTACCCGTGTTCGTTTTGAACGTTCGTACCAGCCTCAGGTGCCTCCTTTCCGCCCAGAAGACATTTTCCTTCCTGATTATGAAAGCATCTATCCAGATATTTATGAAGATGAGAAAGTAAAAGAGTCTTTCCATCTTCCTAAGGTGCAATTTTTCCCGGATTTGTTCAACAAAGATTCTCTTTCCTTCCTAATTGAAGAAGTTGTCATTGAAGGCCAGCGTCGCTATATAGACTACAATCGTTTCAATGCATTCGATGCCAACAAGGACACGGAGAGCGATTTAGACGAAGGGAATTACACATGTTTTGTTAGAGGTTATTTGGAAAGAAAAGGGTATCCTCTGCATTATGAATATACTGAAGATGGAGGAATAATGGATATCAAGATAGACGGCCGACGCACAGTTTGGAATACTATATACCACTCAAAAAAGCCCAAACGATATTCGTTTGAAAAGTTTGTCAAGGCTTGGGACACTGATATGGAAAACGTACAGTCAGTTTTGGTTTTCAATTACGAAAAGGGACATCCATATTATCAAGTGGATATTCACTTGAAAGATAACCTACAGAGAATGCAGCATAATAAAAACTATCGTCATACCACCTTTACAGGCTATACCCCTGTTGTAGAGTTCTATGCTCCTACGTATCCCAACGGCCCCATTCAAGGTGACAAGGACTACCGTCGCACCATTTACTGGAATCCCGAAGTTGCCACCGACAGCACAGGGCGTGCAACGGTTTCATTCTATAACAATGGTTACAGCCGCGCCCTTACCATTAGTGCCGAAGGACTGACAAAGGACGGCATACCGATCATCAATAAATAATAGGATAGTTCATGAAACGACTTGTCATCTTCATCCTTCTTTTCCTCTGCGTCGGTCTTTCGGCGCAGACGATGGATGATGCTAACAGGTTAGCGACCTATGCCCTCCGCATCAACTACTTCAACCAGCTCTGCCCGCAGGAAAAGGTCTATCTTCATCTGGATAACACGGCGTATTTCCAAGGCGAGGCCATCTGGTACGCAGCTAACGTGGTGGACGCCACTACGGGAGGTGAGGCAAAAAGCAAAGTGCTCTATGTGGAGTTGCTATCCCCTACAGGGGTTGTCTTGAATCAGCAGAAACTGAAGGTGGTTGACGGGCGTTGTCATGGCTCATTTTCCCTCATTGACACCTCTGTTGAGGAAGCTGTGGCCTTGCGCGGAGCCATCGGTTATCCCAGCGGTTACTACCAGATTCGCGCCTACACCCGCGCCATGTTGAACTTCGACGATGCGGGCATCTTCTCGCGCGTCATCCCCGTCTATAAGGCTCCCGAGAAGGAGGGCGAATACGATGATCCCGTCATGGAGCGGTACACCTACCACGAAGTGAACCGCCCCGACCCGAAACGCTCGGAAAAGTTGGCCAAGTTCAACATGACCTTCTATCCCGAAGGCGGACACCTCATCAGCGGCCTTCCCTGCCGCATCGCCTTCAAGGCTACCGACAAGCAGGGGCATGGTGTCAATATCGAAGCGTTGACGGACAACGACGGCAACACGCTCGCCATCCCCCTCCAGCACAACGGTATGGGCAGCTTCACCTTCACTCCAGGGGAGAAAGCACAGAAGGTACGGGTGCTCTATGAAGGAAAGCCCTATACCTTCACCCTGCCTGAGCCCGAGCCGGAAGGATGCACGCTACAGGTTTTGAGGTCAACGGACGAAGAGCGAAGCTCAACAAGTCAACAAGTCAACGAGTCAACGAGTGGAGATAGTCTTATCGTCCACTTTGCTGCCGCGGGGAGTCCCTCGACCAAGCTGCTGGGCTATACCCTTACTTCGCAAGGACGGTGCCTCGTTGTGGATACCCTCACCATCGGCACGCAAGGCTGTACCCGCTCTATCGCTACCGCATCCCTTCCCACGGGCGTCTATCAGCTGACGCTCTTCGATGCCGAGGGAGCTGTCTATGCCCAGCGCCTCTTCTTCGTTGACAATGGTATCCCCACCGAAACCGTTTCCATTACCGCAGACAGGGCAGACTACCGCCCCTTCGACGAAATCCGCCTGAACCTGCAGAGCGCCGCTCAAAGCACCTTCTCCCTTGCCGTACGTGATGCTGCCGACTATGGCACAGCCTATCGTGACGACATCCGCACCTATATGCTTCTTTCGTCGGAACTGAAGGGCTTAATCGAAGACCCAGGGTGGTACTTCGAGAGACCCTCGGACGATAGCGAGGCTCTCCCCCTCACGGGGGAGCGGGGAGAGGGTCTCGACTTGTTGATGATGGTTCAGGGCTGGACGCGCTACAACTGGCGGCAGATGGCAGGCGTGGAGCCGTTCAAAATCCGTCATTATACCGAGAGCCAGCTTGTGGTTGACGGATGGGCCTTCAGTCGCTACAAGGAGCTTCCCTTGGCAAATGTGAAGGTGGGCATCAACCTCTACTCCCCCGACCGAGACAAGAAGCAGCACACCATCGTCACGACGGACAGCCTCGGCTACTGGAGCGTAGGCGTCGATGACTTCGAAGGTGAATGGGCGCTTTTCATCCAGACCAAACAGCAGGAGGCGGGCAAAGAGAACAATACCACCCGCATGAGGCTCGAACGCTCCTCTGTTCCCGCCCTTCATGCCTATCAGCCCATTGAGACGTATATCCCCGACTATGCATGGAACGCTTCCGACATCGAAATACTCGAAGAAGAAGAGGATACGTTCGCCTTGCCCACCGATGCCCACCTGCTGCAGGAAGTGGAAGTGCAAGGCCGACGCAGATACATCGACTTTGCCACCTTCAAGGCCTACGATGCCGACAAGGATACGGAGTTCCTGCTCGATGAAGAACAGTACACAAACAAAGTGTGGGACTATCTCATGGAAAAGGGATATAAAATTGACTACCTTAATGGAAAGTACAGAGCCTTACCAACCGTTTATATTGTGATTAGAGGCAAGCGTGCCATAGGTTATAGAAAAGCCTGGGACATTGACATGGAAAAGGTGAAGAGCGTCATCTTCTATGATAAACGGAAGGATTTTGTCGGGCTACCCGTGGTCAATCAATATTTATCTATGGGCAGGATATTAAGCATAGTGGATCAAGCTGGCGGTGCCTACGTGGTGGAGATACGGCTACATGAGAAGACTACCCGCAAAGTCATCACTAAAAACTCCCGCCAAACCACTTTCAAGGGTTTCACCCCTGTTGTGGAGTTCTACGCCCCCACCTATCCCAACGGCCCCATTCAGGGCGATAAGGATTATCGCCGCACCATCTACTGGAACCCCGAAGTCACTACCGACGAGAACGGCTATGCTTCCGTATCCTTTTTCAACAATGGCTACAGCCACGCCCTCACTATTAGCGCCGAAGGACTGACAAAGGACGGCGTGCCGATTATAAATAAATAAGAACTATTCCTCATTCACTTTCTTTTTTCGATACGATACATCAAATAAATCGATTTTCATAAGCTTACTTTTCGATGCATCGTTGTTGCCCCGTTGCTCGCGACGAGTGGCGGGGCAACATATTGCGCCAGATGTTCATGGCCTCGTAAAGGAGTAAGGGCTTGTCGGAGAGAGTGTTGAGTGGCCGGGCGTTTCAGTTGTTTCAGTTTCAGTTAGGTTTTTTAGGGTATGTATTTTCTCAAATCTCCCTTATAATACCATATAATTAATTAATAATAAATATATTATAATATAAAAAAGAAGAATAGGGAGAATGGTACCCTTTAAAAAATAACTGACATAACTGTAATTGACATGCCCAGCTACGATTCGTTTCATCTAAAAAGCAATCATACAACGACATACAACATCGCAAAATCGACCATTCAAGTTGTTCCGAAGCTCAAACGGGGCACAAAATGTATCAAAATCCTGCTTTTGTAGGCCTCAAAAGGCAGCAAAAACCCGCTTTTTCCGATGTTTTTTTGATATTCCAAGCAACTATTCTCACAGCTCAATGGGCCAATTTGCAAGCCCAAGCATCTGGCAGCACAGCCCAAGGGAATAAATTCGCAGCCCAAGCAACTATTTATAAACACGGGCCGTGTTTATATAAACAGGGGCGCTGTTTATATAGACGTGGGCGCTGTTTATATAGACGTGGGCGCTGTTTATAAACATCGCACTACGCGCAGAAATTGCCGTCAAACGATGAAACTCTCTCCATAAAAACATGAAAAATTGCTACATTCCTACACCAATGGGCTTATTCTGCTGGTACATAAACCATTGTGGGTGTAGGAAGGCGATTATTCCTACACTTTCCTACACCTTCCTACACCAAAACGGGCATTTCGTGGTTCATTTAACGTGGAAAAGAACCCTTTTTCTTCACGAAATACCATGAACTTACCACGAATTTTCTTCTTTAACGCGAATTACCGTGAATTTCTCGTGAATTTGTCATGAATTAATTTGCTTTTTCACTCGGCTTGACCTTCGGTCTAAAATGCTCACGCTCGGCAAATCGAAAAAATATTTCGTTTGCTCTCGCTTAATCGCATTTTTGTCACTATCTTTGTCGGCGTATCCTTCCTAATCAATCATTCCTAATTCCTAATTGTTTAATTCCTAATTCTATAATGAACTATATTATCGTCGGACCCGCATGGCCATTTCGTGGCGGCATCGCAGCCTTTAGCGAGCGCCTTGCCTACCAGCTCATCGCCGAGGGGCACAGCGTGGAACTCTATACCTTCACCCTACAATACCCCTCGCTGCTCTTCCCTGGCAAGACGCAGTTCTCCACCGACCCTGCGCCTGAGGGGCTCACCATCCATCGGTGCTTCAGCTCCATCAACCCCTTCAGCTGGTGTAAGGCGGCCAAAGAGATACGGCGGGGGCAGCCCGACGTGGTGGTCTTTGCCTACTGGATGTCGTTCATGGTTCCCTGCTTTGGCACTATTGCCGCCCATTGCCGGAAAGCCAAGAGCCACACCAAGTGCATCGGCCTTATCCACAACATGATTCCCCACGAGCGGGGTCTGCTCGACAAGCTTTTCCCGCCCTATTTCGTCCGTCGCATGGACGGCTTCATCACCCTGTCTGGGGCCGTAGCCGACGATGTGAAGAAGGTATTAAAAAAGACTTCAGACTATCAGACTACCAGGCTGACAGATGGTGGTAAGAACAAAGAATCAGGGATTAATCTTCAATCTTCAATCTTCAATCTTCAATCTAAAAAGATTGCCGTCACTCCCCATCCCCTCTACGACCACTATGGCGAGCTGCTGCCGAAGGCTGACGCTCGTCATGCCCTCGGGCTTGAAGAGAGCGCCCGCTATGTGCTGTTCTTCGGCCTTGTGCGGGCTTACAAGGGACTTGACCTGCTGCTGGAGGCGCTGGCTGACACTCGGCTGAGGGAGGCGGACGTGCGGCTCATCGTAGCAGGGGAGTTCTACGACGACGAGCAGCCCTATCGCGACAAGATACAGGCGTTAGGGCTTTCCGAGCGCGTCGTGCTGCACAACCATTTCATCCCCAACGACCAGGTGAACCGCTACTTCAGCGCAGCCGACATCGTCTGCCAGCCCTACCGCTCGGCCACGCAGAGCGGCGTCACCCAGATTGCCTACCACTTCTGCAAGCCCATGCTGGTGACGGACGTAGGCGGTCTGGCTGAAATCGTCCCCCATGCCCCCCTGGGCGAAGAGCCCTCGGAGAGCTGCGCAGGCTATGTCATCGCCCCTGCCCCCGATGCCATTGCCGACGCGCTGGTTGACTTCTACCAGCACCACCGCGAGAACGCCTTCACCGAAGCCTCCGCTCAAGAGAAAAAGAAATACGCCTGGACCAACCTGACCCAAGCGCTCTACGGATTGCTGTAATCGTTATTCAGTTTTTGCCCTTGGAATACGTCCCGTGGCTGCCACCACCACGCTGGTGATGGGCGACAGGAGGTTGAAGAAGCAGTAGGGCAGATAAGCCAGCGTGGCTACGCCCAAGACGGTACTCTGCACGAGGCCGCAGGTGTTCCACGGCACGAGCACGCTGGTGACCGTGGCGCCGTCCTCGCAGGTGCGGCTCAGCAAGCGCGATTCGTAGCCGCGCTCGCGATAGACGTCCTTGAACATGGAGCTGGTGAGGATGATGCTGAGGAACTGGTCGGACATGGCGATGTTGCAGAAGATACCCGTCAGCACGGTGGAGGCCACAAGAGAGGCCGTTCCGCGGACGAAACGCAGCAGTATCTCCATCACGTCGTGAAGCACGCCCGTAGCCGTGACGACACCCCCGAAAATCTGCGCGCAGATGATGAGCCATATCGTGGGCATCATGCCCGCCATACCGCTGGTATGCACCAGCTTATCCAATGCCGGCACCCCCGTCTCAATCTGTGTAGAGCCATAGATGACCTTCATGATGCCCTCGTACCAACTACCCCCGGCAATCTGCGCAATCAGCGCCGGCTGCCAGACGACCGCTACAATGGCCGCCATCATCGAGGCAAGGAACAGCACCACCATCGCCGGCCAGCGACGGGCAATCATCACCCCCGTCAGCACAGGCACCAGCAGCAGCCAAGGCGAAATCATGAACGTGTCGCCCAGCTGACTCAGGAAGCCCACCTCGCTACTCCCTGACACCTTCATCAGCAACCCTGCCACAGCGAAGATGACCAGCGAGATGCAGAACGTAGGGATGGTGGTCTTCATCATATAGCGGATGTGCGTGAACAGGGGCGTGCCGGAGACGCTGGAAGCCAGCACCGTGGTGTCGGACAGCGGCGACAGCTTATCGCCAAAGTAGGCGCCTGTGATGATGCTGCCCGCCACCCAGCCGTCGTCGAAGCCGTGGGCACGGCCGATGCCCATCAGGGCCACGCCGATGGTGGCAACCGTCGTCCACGAGGAGCCCACCATCACGCTCACCAGCGCGCAGAACAGGCTGCTGCTCACCAGAAACCACTCAGGGCGCAACACCTGCACACCATAGTAAATCATTGTGGGCACAATGCCCGACACCATCCACGTGCCGCCGATGGCGCCGATGAGCAGCAGGATGATGATGCTGGGCATGCAGCTGGCAATCTTGCTCGTCATCTCGCGCTCCAGCTCTTCCCATTTCACGTGCCTCATCAGATAGCCCACCAGCGCACACACCGCCGAGGCGATGAGCAGCGATACCTGCGTGGCTCCGTCCAAGGCATCCGTGCCGAAAGCCGACACACAGACGGCAATCAGGGCTATCAACGCTGCAAAGGGAATGAGGGAAAGATACTTTTTCATACTTCGGCACAATGAAGACGAAAAAAAGAGAGTTGTCCTTAGAGGATTCGAACCTCTACAAACAGAACCAAAACCTGTTGTGCTGCCATTACACCAAAGGACAATCAGCCTCTCAACCGTTCAAAACGGGCCTTTCACAAAGAGGGGTTTTCCCTGTTATCATCGGAAAAGCGCTGCAAAGGTACAAGTAAGCGAGCGAACTTCCAAATTTATTTGTAAAATTCTGAGCGGGAAAGCCTAAAACCGACGCTTTTGCGGCATTTGGCTGTGCCTTCGTCCGTTAATCGCTGCCAAAGCCGCCGTCGTCGAAGCCGCCGCCGGAATCGTTGCTATTGTCGTCCTCGCCTTCACCGCCTTCGCCCTCGCCGCGGTCTTTCTTCTTCGCCTTCATGTTGCCGAAGTTATAGGTGAAGGTGGCCATGATGCGACGTCCGCCACGGCGTCCGAGGCTCTCCATGTAGAAGCCGTCGCCCCACGTCTTGTTGCGCCACGAGCGGCTGTCGAGGAGGTCGCGGGCGTTGACGGCAATACTCCACTTGTTATTGGCAAACTGCTTGCGGACGCCGAGGTCAACGCCGTAGCCCGCCTGGCTGTAGCCCTGGGCGTTGGCGCGGCCCGAGCGGTACATGCCCGTGAGCTGTCCGCTCCAGCTCTGCGGCAGCTTGACGCTGGCAATCATGCGGACGTTCCACGAGAAACTGCTGGTGGGGTCGCCGCTGACGGCATACTGCTGCCCCGTCTCGTGGTTGGTATAGGTGTAGTTGAAGCCGTCCTGCTGATAGTAGAAGAAATTGAGCGTGGTGGTGAGGTCAAGGGCACTCCAGAAACGGTTCTTGCCCACAATCTCCACACCGGCGGAGTTGGAGGCAGCCACGTTGACGCTTGTGGAGTACATGATGCCGTTGTCGAGGTAGCTGATGCGCTGCATGATGTCGTCGCTGTGGCGCAGGTAGCTACTGACGCTGAGCACGTGGTTCTCCCACGTCTTCATGTAGTTGAACTCAAACGACTGGCTGTACTCGGGGTTGAGGTTGGGGTTACCGAACGAGATGTTGGTGGAGTCGGTGATGTTCTTGAAGTCGTTGAGCATACCTCCCCAAGGGCGGCGCACACGGTTGGTGTAGTTGATTTGCAGCTCGTTGTCGTTCGGCAGCTGGTAGCTGAGGAAGGCGCTGGGGAAGAGGTGGAAGATGTTCTTCGTCAGCGGTGCGCCCTGCACGAGGTTGCCTGCGGCGTCTTTCGACTCGGAATGGGCGTTCACCTGATACCACTCGCCGCGGAAGCCAATCTGATAACCGAGCTTCTGCCACAGCTTGTCGCTGTAGGTGCCGTAGAAGGCCTGGTTGGTGGTGTTGTAGATGAAGCGGTTGTAGAGGCTGTATATCTCGTGCTGCCGCGCGGCGTCGCTGAAGGTGCTGACGGGCGTGTTCTCGCGGTTGAAGTTGCCCTTGTAGCCGGCCTCAATCTTGCGGTTCTCGGTGAGCTTGTTCTCATAGTCGGCCTGTGCCTCCCAGTACTTGTTGAGGATGTGCGAGTTCTGGTCCTGATACGAGGTGACGGTGCGGTCGGGGAAGAGGGTTGTCTGGTCGTAGGTGTTGTGGTTCCTGCTCTGCCATTGTCCGCGGCTGACGGTGAAATCGATGAAGTGGTCGGTGCGCCAGAGGTGCTTGTAGCCGGCCTGGAAGTTGAACATGTTGGAGTTGTCGTCGCTCGTCGTGATGCGGTCTCGGTCATACACAAGGGCGGCAGGGTTGTCGCGTGTGCCGTAGCGGCTGACATAGTCGATGGTGTTCTGGCCACTGCGTCCGCCCTTCATGCCCATGAAGTCGAACGACACATCGTCGTTCTCCGTCGGATGCCACGTGACGCCCGCACGGCTGAACAGGTTGTTACCCGTGGAGCGGTTGCGCCCCGTCTGGTCGAGGTAGGAGAAGGCCGTACCGTTGTCGTCGAGGTTCTCGCGGTAGCTGTTGTTGTAGCCGATGTTTCGGTGGCTGCGGCCGTTGAGCTGGATGTACGCATCCAGGATGCCGCTGCTGTAGTTGACGTTGCCGCCCACTCGTCCGCCGCCCCAGGCCAGGTCGTCGCCGCTCCACATGAGGCCCGAGCCAAGCTGCACGCTGCCGTAGTAACCCGCCTTACGGTCGCGCTTCAGCACGATGTTGATGATGCCCACGGTGCCCTCGGGGCTGTACTTGGCCGATGGGTTGGTGATGACCTCGATGCGCTCGATGCTCTCGGCGGGAATCTGGTCGAGGATGGAGCCCTGGTTGTCGCTGTTCAGACCCTGCGCCTTACCGTTGATCCAGACGGTGACGTTCTCCGAGCCGCGCAGGCTGACGGTGCCCTCGTTGTCCACTTCCACGGAGGGGATGTTCTCCAGCAACTCCGAGGCCGAGCCGCCAGCAGCGGCAATGGCCTGGTCGACGTTGAATACCTTCTTGTCAATCTCAAACTTCATCTGCGAGCGGATGCCCGTGATCTCCACCTCCTTCAGCGCCTGGGCGTCCTCGCTCAGCTGGATGGGGCGCAGCTGCGCCACAGGGCTGGTGCGGCTGACGCTGAACTCGCGCGTGGCGCTCTTGTAGCCCACGAACGACACCGTCAGCGTGTAGGAACCGAACTTCAGCCCTTCCACCACGAAGTTGCCCGACAAGTCCGTAGCTACGCCGCCGGCAATCTCCGTGCTGCCCTTGGGGCTGACGGCGATGTTGACAAAACTGAGTTCCTCCTTTGTTTCTGAATCAATCACTTTACCTTTCACGGTGCCCTGAGCCCACACGGCCTGTTGAAGACACATTGCGATGACGGCCAGCCAGACTAATCGCTTCATACTGCTAAATTACCTTTTTTCCTTAAAATTAGTTTAGTTTTGACGTCAGAGAGTCCGTTTCGTTTAGCCCACCCCCTGCTCTTTTAACGTTTATTTAAAAAAGGCCGCACAGCTTGGGAGCAGAGAGGACTCACATACGGTACAAGGCATAGACGACAAGTCCGCCCCCTATCAGGGAGTAAAACAGTATCAGGAAAATCAGGTATAAAAGTCCTGTCCTAATGGTGAGCCGGAGAGCCGGCTTGTTTGCGATACCCAGCAGCTGGCGATAGTCGATGAACAGCAGGACGGCCACCAGCAGCAGTCCCAGGTCGGTGTTTCGTCCCATCGAAAGCAGCAGCGCAAGGAACATGAAGATGCAGTACTGACACAGGACAAAGCCCGATGCCGCCGCCGCGCCCGAAACGCTGATACCATGCCGGCGCAGCAGAATGGCCATCGACATCCACAACAGCAGGAAATTGCCGAGGAACAGCGGGATACCCTTGCTGCGAAGGTCACCCTCGATGGCGGCGAGAGATTCCTTCCACGGCGTGTCTGCTGCCTCCGGATGCAAGTCCAGGCGCGTCAGCAGAATGGCCTCACGCACCGTCCCGAGGATAGATTCAGCCACACGCCTGAGTTTAACGTTCGGTTCCTGTCCATTAACCTTTATAGAAAGGACGTTCGTGCTGTCGGTTGCCGTGCTGTCGGTCACAATCGTGACATCCTGAAGGCTGCGCAGCATCTCGTCGGCAAAACGGCTCTTTTCGCCCGGCTGGACGACGGCCACGATGAGTGTAAACAGCGAGTAGAACACCAGCAGGGCCGTGAAAGGAGCCAAATACCGCTCGTGATGGCCACGCAGGATATAGTCGCGCATCATGTAGCCGGGGCGTAGCAGCAGATGCGAGAACGTACGCTTGGCATCGTCGTTCATGAAGGGGATGGCCTCACGCGTGCCGATGTACACCCCGCGACGCTGGCGGCGGGGCTTACGCGGCTTGCGCGGTTTACGCCAGGGAATGTAGCCCAGTTCGTTGTAGATGGCCCACAACCGCCGTCTGGGCCGAATCCAGTCAGAAAGACTCATAGCGTGTTCTTGTTTCTCTATTGACAATCGCGCTGCAAAGGTACGAAAACCTTCTTACTCACACAAGCATCCGCCCCGAATAAACACCGACAAAAAGAATCCCCGCCACTCGTCACGAGCAGCGGGGCTATAAGGGTGTATCGTATCGAAAAAGTAAGTTGTAAATCGGCTTGTTTTTTCGTTATGGCTGCGTTATTTCACCAGCACTTTCTTTCCGCCCAGGATGTAGATGCCCTTCTTAGTTCCGTCGGAAGGACGGCCTGTAAGGTCAAAAATGGTATTGGAAATAACGTCCTCTTTTGGCAGCCGGATGGGAGTGAAGTCGAAAGTATGGGTACTTCTGTAGTGAGTATCTCCGCCTATACGCGGGAGGTATACATGTGCCACTTGAATAGTACAATGGTCTCCAGTAAAGGGTCCAATCTTGAAATCAATAGAGTAGAGTGGCCATCCGCCTGTTACTCCGGGGTTGTTCCTTTCCACAGTTTCCAGATAGATGGAGTCGCCATGAATCTCGTAATAACACCAATGGTCGCATATCTGGAAACGCAGCCAACCCGTAATGTGCAGGCTGTCGCCTTCAAGCGTGGCATCAATCACAGGTGTAACGCGATCTGGAATGAATCCTTCTTCAAAAGCTTCTTCAACGCTCTTTTCCTTTTCATTCGCAACGCTTGTATGGATAAGCCCGCGTGGAACATCGACGGGACTCTCCTTCACCGTAAAGGGGTATTCATGCACGATGTCGGGTAATTGCGATGAATTATCCACCGCTGTGAGGACGACCTTATACTCTCCGGCTTCGAAAGAGCCCATGTTGATAAGGGAAGCCCCTTTGTGTATCGTATCGGCCGGTTGTTTGTTGTAGTGGGCGCTGATATGGATGTTATTTCCTACTAAACTGTCAATGCACTGATAGTCATATTGGAACATTCTGCGCCACCAAGTAAAGAAATACACATCTAAGCCTGCTGTCGGCACATCGCGTGTGAAGAAGCTACTTGCATCAAACTGTTCCTCGAAGTCGTAAACCAGCTTACCGTTCCTGCTGAATGTCAGCAGTCGGCATTGGAGCGTGCCGGGCAGCACTATCTCGGGCATAACGCTTCCTAAGATACAGCAATTCTTATACAACTCCGTCGTCTGGCCGATGCCACGGATGATATCGACCTTCAGAAAGGATTGATGGAATGAAATGCGCGGACGGTCTTTGCCATCTCTCATTGCACCCGTGAAACCCTTATCATAATGAATGGTGTCCTCTTTCAGTTCTCCGTTCTGGATATACTGGCGATAGGTCGTGTCGTCAGTCTTCCACCACGGGTAGTCTTCGTAGGAGAACCAGTCGAAATGGTATAGCATGATTTCCTGCGGGAAGTCGTCCCTCAGCAACCAGATCTCTCCGTCATCCTCGCGCAGCCATTGGCCTTGTTCTTTGCCGTCAATCAGTATGCGCTTGTAGGTCGTGTTGCCGACGAGCGTGTCCGTACCAATCTCATAGGTAACAACATTCGCATCCTCGATTTTTACCTCATGGTTAATCCATGCCTCCGTCCATGTCGTGCCCGTCGGGAAAAACTCGTCGGCAAATACATTCATGACGTTTAACAGCGCCATAGCAGAAATTAATAGATGTAATCGCACGGTTTTCATATTCTTCTGTATTTTTGTTTAACTTTTTTCTCCTTCTTTATTCATATAACGCAGACATATTGAAAATACTGTATGGATTTTTCAACTATTTTCGCTGCAAAGGTCGAAACAAGCGTGGGAATCGCCAAATTTTTAGCGTCCCAAAAACGTCCCATTTTTCATGGGGCGAAAAAAGTGGTTGATTATGAGAAGAAAAGCGCGAACAGGCTTTCGGGCATTTTTTCCTTTAAACGTGACTTGCGCGTGCGCAACGTGGAGTCGGTGGTATTAAGGAGAGCGGCAATATAGGTGGTTGGAGACTGCAAAGAGGTGAGGATGCAGTAGAGAAGTTCCTGGTCGTTGACGGCATGGGC
>Ga0310690_10006557_pt1 | contig 15255 bp, 26 predicted proteins | sample AusTroGonzalo_MG_2_FD_207661 | JGI IMG/M metagenome (GOLD analysis project Ga0310690, IMG submission 207661) | Bovine rumen microbial communities from tropical cattle in Woodstock, Queensland, Australia - Gonzalo_04 (v2) (version 2) | ecosystem: Host-associated > Mammals > Digestive system >...
TTTCGGCTACATCGTCAGGCTCAACCACTTCTCCCGTGGCGAGGTCGGTGTAGGCCACATCCTGCACGTCGATGCGCTCAATGGGAGCGGAAGCGGCCTCAGGCTCCTCAAATCCCATCTCATCGGGAACGTACATTCCTCCGACATCGTTGGGGAAAGCCTCGCGCAGAGCGGCGACCAGGGCGCACTTGCGGATCATAAGTCCGGGACTGGTTGCCCACTTCGCCTGGGGCTTGCCGTCCTTATACTGGCAGCGCTCACGGAAGCCGACCACGGCGGAGATGGTGGTCACATAGTCCTTCACATAGACATCCGCCCAGCCACCAACCAGTTCCTCACCGTCAAGGACAATCTCCCCGACTCGGTTCTCGATCTGACCGTCCCGGTTGATGACCACCACGCCAGCCTTGCTTCCCTGATACCGGGGGTTGGCCTCGGCTCTCTTGGTGAAAGCGTCCTTGGCGGTGAGCATCTGCGCCGGATTGTTGCCGTACTTGACGAGGTAGGCTTCCTTACGCCACGGATCGAGTCCGTTGTGGGCGCACCAGGCGTTGAACACATAGGCTTCCGCATCGGATGCCTGGGGGCAGAAGTACGCCTTGGTCAGCGCAATGCTCAGTTCCACGTCTTTTCCCGCCACGTTGAACTTGATGGGCTTGTCCTCCTGCTTAGCTACAGGGGCGAGAGCCTGTTTGACGGCAGGCTGACGGACAGATGCACCGCGAGTTGCGGTGGTAGATCCTGCTTTCATGGGTGTCCTCCTTAAATCTTGTAGTATTTGATGTTGTTCTTGGCGAAGAAGTATTTCAGGTCATACGCCTGTTCCTTCGTCAGCTCCACTTCAAAGCGGAGAGTGTAGGTCTTGGGCTTGGGCGGTTCTTCGTCGGCCACCGGGCGGATGAACTGTGCGGTAGCCTGTACAGGGGGGGCGGATGGCTCCGGCGAGGGTTCTTCGCTGACTTCGGGTTCACTGAACTGTTGTTCGGCTTCCCTTGCCTTACGCTCTTCCTCGGCTTTCTGAATCGCTTCAAGCCGTTTCCCCTCCGCCAGTGCCTTGGAAAGATTATGGCTCTTCCCGTACTCGGAGAGCATGGCCGTCTCGTAGGGGCTGCTCATGGAACGGATGGTTTCAAGCCCTTCCTTGATGCTCTCGATCTGTTCCATGATGCTGTTGGCGGCATCAATCTCGGAGAAGGTGGCATTCAGCCACTTGGAGTCGAAGATGTCATCAAAGGTAATGAAGTCCGCCACATCGTAGCTGTGTTCATCGAAGAAGTCGGAGAGACGCTGGCGCTTCTGCTCCTTTATCTCGTTCTCCATCGCCTTTATCTGGCCGTCAATATTCCCAACGGCCTGACCTACGATCCCGGTCAGCTCCTTGCACTTAGCTTCGTATTCCTCGTAAGGCTTCATCCAGATTTTCTTGATGGCCTTGCGCTGGGAGTCGATACTCCCGCTCACCTTATTAAGTGAGGCGCGGGTCTTCTTGGCATCCGCGATGGCATCCTCTGTGACCACCATGCTTGCGTAGGGGGCAAGCTCTTCCGTCAGCCACTCCTTTACAGCCTCAAAGTTGGTTTCTATCTGCGTGTTTGCTACCGTTGCAAGGTCGGTAGTCACCTGAAATTCAATCTGACTGGCGGGCATTATCTTCCCCCTCCATCCGCTTCCTTATCTGGTAGCAACGGCGTCTTGCGATCTTGGGATTCCATCCGCATCTCTCGCACTGCCCCCTTTTTCTCTTGTTGGGAGGGCAGACGATATTCTGCGGGTTAAAGTCGCAGCCGTCCTCAAACTTCACCTCAAACCCAACGCAGGTATATCCGATGTCGGATTCGTATAAATATTCGTCCATATAACTCCTAAATCCGCAGTGGCGCTGACGGTATGGTGTCCGTTACCACACACTGCCAAAACTTTTCTTCCGCTTGGAGTAGGTACTCCATGTTGTCTTCCATGTCCTCTCGGAGAAAAAGGTACTCACGAAGGGTGGATTCTCCTCTCGACCCAATCAGTTCCGCAAACAGATAGACATACTTTGCTTCCGTTGCAAGGAGCTGGTGGGAGATTTGGCAGAGATAACCATCCGGCACTCTGCCGTTCCACTTCTTCCAGTCTGCTTTGCTTTTCAGCGTGGCGGTCTTTATTTCCAAGATGCCACGGTCGTTATCATCGTCCAACAACTCGCCGTCCAGTGTGGCTCTCAGCCATGGGCGCTCCTCTTGGTAAACAAAATCGTAGGGGCGGTAGAAAAGCTGGAGTTCCGGGTGCTTCGCCATGAACAGTTCACGGAGCGCAGGTTCTGCCCTATTTCCGTAGGACACGGCATCGTTGTCGGACAAGTCCTTTGCCTTGGCTCTCCCAGTCTTCAGCTTCCATAAGTCCATCTTGGACATGAAGCCGTAGCCGAGGATTGCTCCCGCTTCCGACGCTCCGATATGACCGCCCCTGGCATTCAGCCAGTCTTCCCGGTTGCTGTGTTCCTCATAGACGGTTCCCATCAGACGGCCCTCGCATAGCGCTTGCAGTTGGTGCAGCGAGGCTTGGGGCATGATAGGCACTCGTCAATATCCTTTTGGTTGGCAACGCGCTTGCGGTCACGATGCGGGTCGGCAAACTGGGAAGCGTATGGGCTGTCCCACGGCCTGACCGCATGGACTTGATTAAAGTCAAGATATCTCATGTTCCCTCCGGTGGCGTTCGCCCCGACTCCAGCTTCCTCGCCACATCCGTGATATCGAACATCTTCTTCCCGGTGGGGGAGTAGGAGGGGAGGTCGGCGGTGAACTTCATCGCCGTACCCCTGCTAACCCCCAGCTCCTTCATCACGTTGGCGGTGGTCATGTATCCGCCGTAGCGTTCGTACAGGGTATGTTCCCTGTCACGAATCGCTCGGCTTGGATTAATCGAAACTCTCGGCATGGGTTACAGAAGATCGGGCAGGCGGTCTTTGGCCCGGTAGTTGTAGTAACCGAGAAGCTGCCTTGCATACTTGGAAGCACCGGGGGCGTTGGAAACCTTTCCATCCCGCACGATGGCGTAAGGGGAAATCTTCTTGAGCCGATCCACAAAGGTTTTCTGCTTGAACTGCCCCTTGTAGGTCTGGTAGAACACATAGGTTCCCTGAAGAATCTCCCGGCAGAGGCTCTCGGACGCACCACCCCAGGTTTTTTTCAGAAGGTGAAGATAGTCTACATACTCCTCTGTGGTGAGGGCGGCGTAGACACGCATCAGGGTGGAAAGGGCGACAATCTTGTTGTCTCCCTTGCTTCCCTTGAAGTCGATGATGAAACCAGCCTTGGTCGCCAGCTTTACCATCTGTGTCACCTCGGGGTCTCCAGCGTTCATCTTGGCGCGGAGCTTATCGTTCATGTTAACCGCTCTGGCGAACTTGCCGTTCTGGGCGAGGAACATATTCACCTCGTCGAGCCAGGTCATTCCGTAGAACACCTTGCACTCTACGGGAAGATCGTTGTTGCCGTTCTTGCGAATCAGCATCTGCATGGTATGGTGGCCGTCGATGACCCAGTATTTTCCGTCTCGGAAGCTCACCTTAATGGGGTTCACAAGGTTGGGATCGTACTCCTCGACCATCTTGTTGACCCTGTGGCTGTCGATAGTCCGCTGGTAGAGGTCATCTACCACCAGGAACTTCGTGTTGATCTTTTTGTATTCCGTCTGGAATGCGCGGGAATCTTTCATTGGACCTTCTCCTTTACTTCGTTCCAGTCTTGGTCAAATTTTTTCATGAGGGCGTTGACCCTGCGGGTGTTGCGGTCAGCTATGTCCATATGCAGGTCTAATACCCGGTAGTATTTTTCGATAAAGTCCTCTTGAATCATCCGAAGTTCCTCAAGCAGATCTTCGATTCCGTACTTTATCACGGCGGTCTTGTCCGTCTTGCGTGAAGCCATCTCCTCTATCTCTCGCTCGGCTTCGGTCTTCGCATGGCTGTGCTTGCCACGGGCAGAGGGGAACGATACCTTGGGTTTGGGGTTTCGGATTTCCTCGACCTTTTTGGCAATCAGTTCCGGCTCCATGTTCCGCATCTCGGAAATCTCGCCTTTTTTGGCTTTGGTTTCCCCAGACAGAACTTCGTCCTTGAACCCAGGAACGGCAGCTTCGGCAGCATCCAGCCCACGACCAAACTCAACCGCTGATCGGACAGCGTTTTCGGTGATGCCATGCTCGTGAGCAACAACTGCCCTGGCTTCCTGTGATTTCAGTTGGGGGTTTTCACCAACTGATTTGTTCCCAGCAAAAACCGCTGAACGCCTGTCACCGCCGTTTGCCATTTGGATGGCATCATGCTCTTCCTGAATCAGCTTGTCGTACACAACCTTGCTGATGTTCCGGCGTCCGAGCTGATTTCGGCATATCCATGCGATTACATCCCACTCGTTCCCAAACTCCTGCTCGACAGTTTCGTATGGGATTTCCGAGTGACGCTGGATTATATCCCAACGGTTATGCCCATCAACGAGGATGTTCTTGCCTTTCCAAAGAACAAGGGGTTCCCTTACATAGCCGTCAGCCAGGATGTTCTCTTCCAGCCTGCGGCGTTCTTCCTCGCTCGGCTTCGGTATCTTGTCACGAAACCGAGGATCAACGATAATGTCCAACGGACTTTTCTCCTTCCTTTCTTCGCAGTCCGTCTTAACGGACATCGGCGGTGTTATTCTTTGGGCAGATCGAGGATCTCCCAGATAGCTTCACGGATCGGCGTCCGCTTGGTCGTGCCGTCCAGTACCCGCTTGACGGTGGCGTTATCGCAGTAGCGCCCGGTTCTGTCCGTAACGGCTTTGCAGAGCTGTCTCTGCGTCATGCCCAGGTCGATGAGCCGATGCTTGACCGCCTTTTTCAGCTCTTCAGGCGGCATATCCTCCCTCCTTCCATCATTTAGTACCGCATAACTCACCAATCCCAACATTTTGGGGTTGCATTTGTTACTCATGTGTGTTAATATGATGTCGCCAGACAAATCATTTACACAACGCACGGGTAGCATCTGCCGGGGCTTGGTTTTGTTTTGCCGTATGAAGAAAACTTACGAGCATAATCTAACACAAAGGTTGCCTATTGTCAACCCCTTTAGGGTGCTTAAAAGCAACTTCGGCGTTGTGCATAAAAAGGGGGATGTGTTTTTATGTTTTATGACGAGTTTCTGCGTTTGTGCGCCGAAAGGGGCGAGTCCCCAAGCTCTGTTGCAAGGAAAATTGGGATCAATAAGTCGGCTGTAACCAGGTGGTCAAAGGGTGCTATGCCTCGTGGGACTACGTTGTTCAGTCTGGCTGATTACTTTGGCGTAACGGTCGGCGAACTTTCGGGATACGAAAAAGCGGGAAGTGGCAAAGTTGTCCAAGATGAAGCCCCAAACGGTGCGTCTTCGGAAGACGGGCTGGCCAACGCTCTTGAGGCGCTTCGGAATCAGCCGGGGCGCAGGGCGTTACTGTCAGCCACCAAGGATATGACTGAGGCGCAGGTACTCAGACTTGCGGACTGGCTGGCAGATATTAAAGGAGGAAATAAGGATTGACCTACATTCCCGGAGCGGACTATCATGTTTTTTGGATTCCGTTCCCAAAGGACAACGGGACAGACGGCGGGGCTGTAATTCCTAACCAGGATGACGATGGATATTCTATCTACCTTGATGCGCGGTTGCTGTCGAATATGGAAAAGGCAAAAATAATTTTTGACCACGAACGGAAGCATATTGAGGACGAGGACTTCTGGAACGGAAAACCGATCAAGGAGATTGAGGACATATAAATAAAAAAGCCGCCCCGACGGGCGGCTGTGATATGAGGTATGCGCTTTGCCGGACGATAAACCGAAAACAAAATATCAGTACGTCCGGGTATCTGACACCTACAATGGTGAGCGGTATCAGGCAAGCGGTAAGACGGAAGCAGAAGCGTACCGCAGGCTCTACCAGAAGATCGAGGCTGCCAAGCGCGGTGAAGCCGGGGCGAGTCAGGACATGACCGTAAAGGCATGGGCGAATACCTGGCTATCGACATATATTATGCCGAAGGTTCGGAAGCCCGGTGAGCCGAAGCTGCGCGGTACGATGAACGAGGCCACCTACAAGGAGTATGAACAGCTATGCCGGAACTACATCGTGCCGGAGGCGGGGAACCTTCGTCTGCGTCAGGTGAAACCACCACATCTCCAGAAGATACTCAACGACTGCAAGGACGGCTCGTTCTCTCATGTCACCAAGCTGCGTATCACGATCAGGGCCATGTTCCGGCAGGCGTTCAACGATAGGCTTATTGCATTTGACCCCTCGGCATCTCTTACGCTTCCAGCGGCGGTGAAAGGCGCAAGGCGGTCGCTCACCGCTGAAGAAAGGGAAACGTTCCACAGGGCGGCTCTTGTGAATCCTCACGGGCTTCTGTTCCGTTTTCTTCTGTCAACTGGCGTCAGACCGAATGAACTCGCCGCCGTAAAAGTGGCAGACCTTGACCTCGATCAGAAGATAGTCCATATCTCGCAGGCGGTGGAAACAGGTACTTACACCGTCAGTACACCGAAGACGGAATCCGGCATCCGCTATACCGTCATCAACGACAGGGAAGATCACGATATCGTGACGGACTTGCTGAATTACGTTTCAGTGAAAGACGATTCGGCTTTCCTCTTCGCTAAAAAGGACGGCGGTATGCTCACCCGGCAGGCGCTCAAGGTCTACTGGAAGTCTTTTGTCCGCCAGTGGGATATAGAGATGGGTGCTGAATACGATGGCCGTGGGCATATCTACGACCCTTCCGACCTCAAGTATGACGGTACGCCGTTATATCCCGACCCTAACGATCCGTCCAAGCCGAGGAACGGACACCGCCTGTCCCCGGACATCGTGACCTACAGTCTGCGCCACACCTTCGGCACCGATATGCAAAGGGGGAATGTCCCGATAGAAGTAACGAAATACCTCATGGGCCACGCGGACATCACCACCACGGCGAACATCTATGTGGACACCGGAAAGGCCGATGCAGTCCGCGCTGTCGGCATTTTGACGAAAGAGGTCTCTGTGCAGAATAGTGCGCAGAAAAATTCTGAGGCTTAAAAAATGTAGGAAAATCAATGGGTTTAGCGATGGGGCATCATGATTCGTAATCATGAGGTCGCGAGTTCGAGTCTCGCATCCAGCTCCACAACATTTGCCGCCACAAATCATAAGATTTGTGGCGGTTTTTGCATTTTTCTGAACATTTTGATACTATTAATTAAAAATAATGTTCTATTTGCTTTCGTCATTTAACACAATTGCGGTGTACAAAAATAGTTAAAAGTGTTCAAAATCTTGGGGAAGAAAGTGGGAAGAAAAACCACTTCCGTGCAGAAAATGGGGAAGAAAAATCCGCCTTGGGGATATAAAAATGCCCAAAGACAAAAATCCTTGGGCATTATGCTTAATCTTTTTCTTCTGGTTTTTTATGGTTTCGCAGCCGATACTCACGCATATAGGCTGTATGATATATACGGATTTTCTCCCGGTTTTTTCGGTAGTATTCCCGGTTGCGGGAAAGAATTTTCTCCCGGTTTTTTCGGTAGTATTCCCGACGCCGCTCTCTCCGCTTTATGGCGGCGTACTCTTCCCCGGTCATTGCTCGTCCTCCCTGAAGAGTTCGATGGAATCCATATCGGCCAAGGAACATAATTCCAATGTCTTGTCAAAGATTGCGTCATTAAGGTAAGCTTCCGCCTCTATAATCTGCGACTCATCGTCAAGCGCTGGGGCGTGGCCAGTCTGCTCAATGTAGCAGTAGGTTATAATTCCGACCGCTGCGGCCTTTAATTCATTGTCTGTCATCAGACATATCCTCCTCAATCCAGTGTCTTATTTTTCGGCAAAACTTCTCGTAGTCTAAGTGGCCGGATATCAGCATGAGTTTCTGAAGATCGTCCATAGCCGAAAGAAACGCTTCCAACTCGTTTTCCGGGATCTTGGCAGAAACAATGATGTAGTAACTTTCTGGGCTGGCGTAGTCATTGAGGTACTTTATCCTTACACCATATCGTTCCAGAATATTGTCTGCCTTATAGTCCGGGGTGTCTATATAGAGCACACCGCACCGACGCTGCCACCAATGCTTTGCCCATATAAAGGCGTTATAGATTTCGATAGGTTTATCTTCGTCCAATAATTAGGTCCCCCTCGGCGGTTTGCTAAACGGTTTCCATGCGACGATGAACTCTTCCATTGGGAACTTCTCCCGCAGGCCGGGGACGTACCAAGCGAAAGGGGTATCTCCTTTTGGCACGATAAATCCCTCTCTTACCCTGGGGAAAGGATACTGAGTCGGGATATACACCTGGACACTTTCAAACGGTTCCGGGAGACTCTCCTTTGGATCAATCCACCCATTAGTCATTGTTCATCACCGCCGTTATAGGCCCTTTTTGTCGGGTTTGTGATGGTATGGTCACTCGCCGTCCATGTGATATTGGGGTACGATGTGTCTTTTGGGCACTGGCTCATCAGCAGGCGGCACAGACCGCAGGGGAGCTTGTAAGCGCAGGCGGTGGTGAAGTTGCAGGCAGTGCCAGTACCGGTGATAGTATTGGGGTCGTTGGTAATCATTTGAGTTCTACCTCCCATCCTTTTTCAAAATAAGCGGTCTTCCGCATATCGTAAGCGGTAAGCTCTCCGTTGATGTGGCAGTCCATGTTCTTCATGAACCGCTCATGGAATTTGTCCAGCCATTCGTCGGGCATTTCCATGTCGCAGCCGATAGTGTAAACCATGAGATCGAGCATCATCTTCGCACCGGCTTCCACTCCGTTGTCGTAAGCCCGGAGAACATCGGCGGCGGTCTTTGGGATTTTGTTGGGGTTAACCTTAACCTTTTGAGCCATTACACAAGCCCTCTCCACTTCGGTACGCAGTCCCCATGATCTGGGTCGCAGCCGGAATCGGCGTAGGCACAGATTGGACACATCTCGTACTGACACAGCACATAGTCCAGGTCCTTCAGCGCCGCCTTCAGCATCTTTCTGGTTTCTTCATGCATCTTTTGGAGTGTTTCTTTCAGCTCCGCATTCTGTCTGCGGAGTTCTTGGAGTTCATAATCCTTCTCAGTCATTCATATCCCCCTAAGAATAGTGTATCCTGTCCTTCTATTTCGTCCGGCGGTGTCGGATAGCCCTTCACCAGCCGGATGATTTCATTGCCGTTGTATTCCTGGTTGTACATTCCGCAGGCATCGTACCGGCCACTCCAGTCGGAAGCTTCGCTGTGAGTGCAACCGTACACCTCGCATTTGCTCAGATAGCGTGAGCGGTATCGCCCATGCAAGAAATGGTCGCACGTCTTGCATTTATTTCCGGGGCTGAATCCAAACTCCCGGTGCATCAGATCAATCTTGCGGATTGTTGCCATAGCAAGCACTTATCCTCCTGTCGGCTATCTCAAACATTTCGGGATCGACTTCAATGCCGATGAACTTTCGGCCAAGGCCGACGGCAGCGACGCCGGTGGTTCCGCTCCCCATGCAGGAATCGAGGACAACATCGCCGGGGTTGGTATAGGTGCGAATCATATACTCACACGCAGCCACCGGCTTTTGTGTAGGAGATAGGGATGACTTCTGTTTGTCCCACTTGAACCGCAGCACGTCACGCGGGTATCTATCCGTGCTGTCATAGCTCGTCAGGCCGTGCTTGCCGTAGTTGGTCGTAACCTTTGAGTTACGTTTATGCTGTGCGGTCGATACCTTTCTGACGTGGCCGTGCTCCATTTGCGGATTGTACGTAGGCAGTTTCTTGTAGAAGATAAGGATTTGCTCGTGAGCTTTCATCGGCATTTTGTGGGCGTTCAGGAACCCGGTGGCCGACGTTTTCTCGATCACCCACTCATAGCGGTAATGCTTCAAGTTGCTGCATGCCAGAACCTTATCGAAGGGAGACTGCGCCCAAAGCGCAATGACGCCGTTATCCTTTATGACCCGCTCATACTCTTTCCATAGAGCGTCCAAATCGACAACGTGATCCCAGGTGTTTTTGGTCGAGCCATAAGGGAGATCGGTGAAAATCATGTCGATGCTTCTGTCTGCGATCTCCGGGAGAAGTTCGAGGCAGTCGCCATAGAGAAGGTCAGTCTTCAGCATCAATCTTTTCCTCCCATAGTCCTGTCTGTTCCGCCATGCCGTAGTCGGCGTCAAATATGCTGTGCTGTTGTATGTGCTTTTGAAAGCGCTCTTCTTCTGCCTTGAAGTACACCGGGTCAATTTCGCAGCCAACAAAATCCAACCCGGCATCGTAGGCAGCTATTCTGCTGCTGCCGCTCCCAAGGTGTGTGTCGAGGATTCTATCTCCGGGCTTTGCGAACAGATTGAATACCCATGAATACAATTCAATGGGCTTCTGCGTCGGGTGAAACCTGCTGTCGCCCTTTTTCCCCTGCGGCGGGAACTCAAAGACCTTGGCATTGGAATTGAAGCTCGTCCATGCGTATTCGGCCATCGCCATCGTGAAGCTCTCGGAGATCGTCAGTTTGCGCCATACCAAAAAGCATCTTGTCGGCGGGAGAGGGAAATAATTCCCGCCCCAGATGATTTGGTTCCGTGAGACGCGGAACAGTTCCTCGAAATACTCCTGTCCCGGCGCTACGTCCCACGCTATGATTTTTTTCCGTACTTCTCCGCCCACGTCCCGCCCGTCCGGGAAACGCTTGTACTTTTCAAATCGAGAGCCTGGGCTTCCGAATCGGTTATACTGCGGTGGGCTTTGCTCTCTCTCTCTCTCTACATTAAGAGTCTGTGAACTGTCTTGGTGGTACTTGGTGAACCACCCTTTGCAACCGCCGCCCTCCGTGAAGCCTGCGCCGTATGGCGGATCGCAAACGCAAAGATCGAACGCTTTATCTGGGCATTTTCGTAAGAACTCCATGCAGTCCATGTTGTAGGTTATTGATTCCGGCATGATTCCTCCTCTATCATTACTCGCATGAACAGAAAGAACGGATAGAACTGCTGCGGGACTACCGCGTTTCCAAGGCATTTAATTCGCTCCACCCGATTGGGTATCCCATCAGCCACTCTTCGTACTCCGGGTTCAGGTATCCAATTCTCCCAAACGGAGAGACCTCGATCAGACTGCGCAGCAATCCGTCGTACCCCCGCGTCTCTCTCTCTCTCTCTCTGCGTCGTCCAATAGCGGCTCAGTGCTCCGCCTCGGTAATCCGTCGCTGTCGGCGTCGGGATCAGGTCGGTGAACCTCTGTTCGTATCCCATAAGCCACTCCAAAAACTCCGGGTTCGTTTTCCCGCCGTTCCCCTGAGAGAGATTGCGGCGTTCCTCCTCCGTGATGATCCCCGCGTCCGCGAACTCCTGTAGGTGTTTGAAGTTCCTCGTCCCGCCGCAGAGCGCGGCTCCCGTTGACGGCGTGGGCCACAATAGCGATTCGTTCCCTTTTGTGCGGGGCATCGACACCGCAAGCTGGAACAAGGAAACATTGGACTTCGTAACCTTCGCTTTCCAAGTCAGCAATCGCTTGGTCGAGTGCCAAATCGACGATCCCAGGCACATTCTCACCAAGGACGAAAGTGGGCCGGAGTTCTCGTATGACTCTAAACATTTCAGGCCAGAGGTAACGGTCGTCTTCCGTGCCTCGTCTGTCCCCGGCAACACTGAATGGCTGGCAGGGGAAACCACCTGAGATAACGTCAACTGTCCTTCGACCTGTTTTTTCATAAAAGCTCTCCTTCGTCAGTGTCCGAATGTCTCTCCAACGTGGCACGTCTGGCCAGTGCTTCTCCAAGATCTTCGTGGGGTAGTCAGCCCACTCGCACTGCCCGACAGTCTCAAAGCCCGCCCACTCAGCAGCGAGGTCAAGACCGCCGATTCCTGAAAATAAACTGAGGTGTGTCAATCCCATGGGTCTCTCCTATATCAGCGATTCAAAGAAGTCGTCGGGGTTTACGTCCGCTGCACCTGCGGCGTCGCGCTTCAACCGGTCGTATGCCCACTTGACTTGGTTCTCGCTTATCTCACTTCCAATGCAGTTCAGGCCCATGCGCTGACAGGCAACGGCTGTCGTGCCGCTACCCATGAACGGGTCATATACCGTTACGTCATCACCAACGGCATATAGCCGAAGAAGCTGTTCGCAGAGGGACGTGCTGTATGTCGCCTTGTTGTACGGGCAACTCTCGTCGTTGTTCGGGGCCTCAATGAAGTTGTAGAAGCATTCATACGCGGCCTGCCCTGTCTTTCGATAGCTCGTGACCCGCTTGTTCATCTTGAAGGTCATAAGCTCCGTCTTGCGGCAGAACACGAACACGAACTCACATATCCGCGTCAGCTTGTTTGGGGAAGTGGATATGGGCAGCGCGGTCGGCTTCTTCCATACAATCGTGTCCGCGCACATGAACGGAGTCCGTCCAATTACTGCGCTGATCGCCATGAACAGGCACGACGGGTTTTCAGAACCGTAGGAGATGTTGTATAGTACAACGCCATTCTCTTTCAGAACGCGGTCGAACCCGCTGAACAGCTCCACGGTGAAGTCCGCATACTCTTCGTCCGTCATGTTGTCTACATGGGTGTCGTACCTGACGTAATCGTACTGTCCGTTCTTCGCCCTTGATGTTTCCAACGTGCGCCCCCTCCCCGCTTTCTTATTCGTGTTATAAAATGGTGACGTTAAAATTATGTCAACCGAGTGGAGGGGGGTAGTTAGCATGGTCTTACGGCAGTCTTCGTTGCGAATCTCGATCATGGGTGGCGCGGTCTCCTTCCCTAACAGAATCATGAGGTCTTGGGTTTCCCTATCGGAAGGATTATATGTAGAATGTCAAGCGGTTTCGGAACGTCGTTATTAAAAATTTCGCGTTAATGGGGGAAAATTTTATAAAAAAATAAGACCTACCCCGTTAAAGGTAGATCCAAAGTGCCATTTTAGATTTTGTAAGTGGGGGCGGTACTATGTTAAAGTGCAATTCCAAAGTGCAAATTTGGCACTTTATCTCCAGTAGTTATACCTAAAGTGTAATTCGTGGAGAAAATAAAGTGGACTTCAGATTAACCTTCATCGGTAAAAACGTGGCGGATTGCCGGGGAGTACCCGCCCCCATGCTGCCGGTAGCCCGACTCAACGCAGCCCCATAGACGAAGAAAACCCGCCACCCAAGCGGAGAGTGGCGGGCAAAAGGATGTGCGGCTCGGCCAATGGAAAAACCTTACCGCATAATCAATATACCACAAGGCATCCAATCCGTCAAGAAAAAAGAAGAACGCCCACCGCCGCAACGATGAGCGTTCCCCTTTAAGAAAGGAGGGCCAACAATGAACGAAAAGCCACCAGACATACTATTTAATTCGACTGGCGCAACGTAAAGAAATCGAACCTTTTCGGACTTTCATCCGGCTTGGGTTTAGCGAACCGACCTCTTACCATCCGAGCCACGTTGCGTATGGGGCGGTGAGCAGGTGATGAGCCTGCACCCTTACGTTGCGTTGAAGCGCTACCGCAACGCTCGGTTCTCCATCAGGGACACCGCACATTATAAAGGCACGAAAACCACACGCACCCCATAGTCACACCCCTGCGTTTACCGCACATAACGGATTGCAACACCCATCTCTTTGTGACCGTTCCCAGACTGGCGCTTGCGGTAGGATTTGAACCCACATGGACTTCCATCCACTCTCGGTTTTCAGGACCGGGCAGTTACCATTACTGTACGCAAGCATTTGGAGCCGTCAGAAGGATTCAAACCCTCGACCCTTGGAGTACAAAACCAATGCTCTAATCAACTGAGCTATGACGGCGTGGAGCTGTTGGAAAGAGTCGAACTTTCCTCCTCCGCTTACGAAACGGATGTATTCCCGCTATACTACAACAGCATATTGTGGCGGCTCGATCCTCACACAGCACTTTAAGTCTCGCGGATTTCGTGACACCACTCTGCCGTCGCGTAAGCGACCGCGTAATTTTTTCGGATACAGCCCCGGACGCCAGACGCCTCAGAACGCCCGGAACTGTACCCGTAAAGAAAGGAAGTCCATCGAGCCGACCCGCAGCCCCTTAATGGAACACCTATACCCTACCACACCCTGCGCAACTTTGTCAACCCCCACGCGCAACATTTATCTCCTGACGCATCAGAATGCTTTTCAAGACGCTTTTCCCATCAACGCCCAAACTCCCAGCCTGCGATCAAAAACGCAAAGCGCAGCGCCTGGGTGCGCCTCACGGCAGCATAGAAAAAATATCGGCGGAAATCAAATAGGCGGATAGGTAGGGGTGCAAGCGGCGCGGCGGGTTTTGGCGCGGGGTCTCCGTTTCCGAAAGGGGGGCGGCGGGCCTTTCGGGCCGGGTTTATCGGCGTAACCACCGCACGAGGCCGGACCGGGCGCGGGCGGTCTCCCTGCGACGGCTTCCCGGGGTGGGGCGCAGGTCGTCCTCTCTCCGGGCCGGGCTGCTTTCCTCTCTCCGGGTCTCCGGGTGGGCGTGTTCGGGCGCGTTCTCTCTTTCTCTGTCCACGGTAGGTATAGGGGCATACTTTTCCCTTCTCCCTTCCCCCCTTCTATAATCTTCCCCCCTTCCCCCTTCCCGGGCATAAGAATACCCCCGGCGGAGGGCCGGGGGGCGGGGGATCGGGCCGGGGGTCAATCGGCGGCGTTGTAAAACAGGGCGCGGAGGAGATTCTGCAGGTCTTCACTGCTGGCGGCTTTGGCGGTCCGGGCGAGGCGGTCCGGGCGTCCGACGGTGAAACGGACAGCGCCGGAGGGGGCCGTCTCCATGGCGCGGAGGGCGTCGGCGCGTCTCGCCTCGGCAGCGTCGGCGCGTCGGGCGTCGGCTGCTGCTGCTGTCCGGGCGTCGCTCTCGATCCGGGCTTCCGTCCGGGCGTCGTCGCGGTCAATGGCGCGGGCGATCTTTGCGGCGGCTTTCAGGGCTTCCCATGTGCGGAGGGCGGTCCGCTGCGGGATGCCAGCGCGGCGGGCAGCGTCGCGGAGGTTCGGCTGGCCGTCCTTCTTGAATGCTCCGGCGTACACTTCCCGGGCGAGGGCCGCTGCGCGGTCAAGCTGGCCGGGGTCAAGCTCGGCAAAAACGGCGGCGATGCGGTCTGTCTGAAGGAGGGCGGCTTCCGGGCCGGGGCTGGCCGGGTCAACGAGGCGGCGGGCAGGTGTGACGGCTTCCGGCTCGGTCTCGCGGGCGCTGTAGTGCTCGCGGGCTTCGCGCTTTGTGAGGAGGGCGCGTCCGCTGGCGGTCTTCCTGATTTCTGCGCGGAGGGCGGCGCTG
>Ga0310690_10006559_pt1 | contig 15253 bp, 5 predicted proteins | sample AusTroGonzalo_MG_2_FD_207661 | JGI IMG/M metagenome (GOLD analysis project Ga0310690, IMG submission 207661) | Bovine rumen microbial communities from tropical cattle in Woodstock, Queensland, Australia - Gonzalo_04 (v2) (version 2) | ecosystem: Host-associated > Mammals > Digestive system >...
AAACCGTCAACCGTCACACGATGCCCGTCAATCTCTAGGTCGACGTGGTAGGCAACCGGCTCGGCTTCGTCCTGCCAATGGACGAGCGCCTCGGCCGCCGTCTTGTCGGCACATGAGAACCCGTCGCTCTCCGCCTTCTTGTACTTGAGCGGACGCTGGCGGTAGCCCGCGCCTCCTTCCGCCGCGGCGTCAATCGTACGTTCCAGCTCTTCGCCGGTCAGCGATATGCCCGTCTCCCTCAGCTGCTCCGTGACTTTCTCGACATCGACCCCGTCCGAGCCGCGCACAAGCAGCCTCTCCTGCAAGTCCTTCGGAAGCCCGTTGACATCGAGGCTGTCCTCGTCCTCAAGAACATCGTACCCCGGCTTGGAGATGCGCACATCGAGTTGCTTTCTCGCAAGGAAGTGGTTGGGACGCGAATAGAAGTACACCAGATCGTCGATGTCGATGACCGTGTCGCCCTTGTCGGTGAGGGCGAACGGGGCGACGCTGACGCCATCCGTCATCTCCGCGCCCTGCCGATTCAGGATCGCGACGGCGGCATCATGATTCGCGCCGGAATAGCTCGACGGCAGATCGCTCCTTGCCATAAAGTAGCGTGGGCTGTACGCCTGGAGTGGATGGTGGAAGCTCCTCGCTTCATGCCCCGTTGCCTTGAACCACTCGGTCAGGTCGATCAGCGGCACGGCCGCCGGCACTTCTTCGTTGGAGCGGACGTCCCGTCCGATGTAGCTCAGTGATAGACGATCCCGCGCACCAAGCGCAGCTTTGAGGAGCGCGCTGGCGTCCTTGTCGCGCGGCGTGACGTCGAACAATGTCGGATGCCGTCCGACGAGATCAAACGACGCGCGCCGCTCCGTCCGTGGAAACGTGCCGTCGTTCAGTCCGCATATCCATACGAACCGCGCTGGCACCGCCGTCCCATTCCCTAGCGGTGCGAAACGGACCGCATCGCCCGGCGACGACACGCGCCGCACGCCGGAATTGACCGCCCCCAAGATCGCCGCGCACATCACGTCGCCCGGCACGGGGTCGTTGCGGCTTGCGGACTTTCCGACCGCGCGCGCGATCAGTGCCTCGTCCGTCGCGGAGACGACCGCGCGGCGCAGTCCCGCCAGCTCGTCGCTCACGGAGTCCCCGTCCTGATAGAACTCGTCGACAGCGCGCAGGAGGCCGTCGCGCCACTCCTCTATCCTGTGCGGAACCTTCAGGAACCCCCGCAGCCTCGCCAGCGACTTCACGAACGACTCCAACGCGCCGACAAGCCTGGCCCGCTCGGCCTCGACGTTGCCGCATGGCAGCAATCTGCCGAGACGCCCCGCGTCGACGAGCTCCCCGGCGTCTTCGCGCGGCCCCAGCAGCGCGTCCGCGATGAAGCGGTCAAGGCCGCGCCGCCAGGTGAACGGATACGCCTCGCGCGCATTCTCCACGCCAAGGATGGCATTCACGTCCGCATCGTCATACCCCCAGTGGATGTTGTTCGCGCGCACCATCTCGCGCAGTACGGACAGTCCGTCGGCGTCGATGCCGAAGCGTTCGCGGATCGCAGGGACGCCCAGGAGCGCGAACACGGCATTGACTTCGAACCGATTCGTGCGGAACTCGAACAGCGCGCCAAGCGAATGCGAGATCGGCGTCTCCTCCCGCACACCGCTGTCCAAGGCGAAAGGTATCCCACCTTCGACGCCCGCGCCGAATACCGACTCAACAAGAGGAGAATACGTGCCCCAGTCGGCGCAGAGCACAAGGGCGTCGGATGGACGTGCGTCCGGCGTCTCGGCGAAGAACCGGTGGAGCGCGTCGCGCGCCGCCTCCAGCTCGCGCCGGGGCGAATGGCACACGTGCACCTCTGGGCGGATGCGGACGAGGGACGAGAATGTTTCCGCGTCCTCGTCGCCCACCCACTCGCAGTCTCCCTCCGCGATGTCAAGTTCGGCCGAGAGCACGCCGCGCGTGCCGCCCGCAAGCGCACTCAGCAACCGCGCATCTGGCGTATCGAACATGCCGTCTGGCTCCAGCTCCGGCGGCGTCTCGCCCCGCTGCAACGCTTCGCGCACGTTGCGGGCCATCTCGCGCCGAGCCATTCGCTGGCTGGGATCGTCCAGCCAGTAGGCGCGCGACGGATTGAATGTCCAGAACGTCGTCGGGATCGCCTCGGACATCTTCTTGAGCATCAGCAGATAAGGCCAAGGGGCGGCAGCCACGTCGAACACGTGGATAGCCGCATAGCGCGGAAAACCGTTGCGGAGCGCGATGGACGGATCGGCGTTCGCGGCCAAGGCACGCGCATAGTCGCGCGTGTAGGTGTCCGGCGCATCCCGGACCAGAAGGCGGTAAAGCTCGGCCTGCCAGCGTTCATCACCGGACGGCATCTTCCCCGCCTCCCAGTCGGCCAGCATCTGGTACCGGTTCTCCAGATAGTCACCGAAAAGCTCGGAGAGACGCGAGGCGAGCTCGAAGCGCCGCCGATCGGCGACCTGGCTGTTCGCCCGCGAGACGTAGGCCTGCGGAACGGCGAGTTCGGGGTTTCCCGCCTCCGCCTTCAGGATGGCGTTGATGCGCCAGGCGAGTACGCCTTTCGAGTAGGGATGCTCGGCCGGGCGACGATGCGCGCCGTCCTTGCCGTGCGTCTCGGCCGCCAGCCAGTCGTTGACGAACTCCGCGAGCGGCTTGAAGTCGATGTTCGCGAGAATGCGGCGCGCACCTGGCTTGCGGTGCAGAAGGAAATGCCGCTGCAGCCAGTTGCGCGTGGAGAGGTCCCCCACGACGACGCAGATGCGTGCGAACGGATCCTTGACCGGCATCCCATCCCGAGCTGAATCCGGCCGCGCAGGAGCGCGGCCCTCCCACGCTGCGAACAGCCGGTCGGCAAGTTCCTCTAGCCTATCGCTCCAAAATACTCTCAATGGCGTGCTCATTCGTATCCTTTTGTCAAAAGAATTGTACCATAATTCCTTGATTCTCGGATGGCCGAGACGACCGTCAGAAGCCGATGGTGGCGGAATGGTCGCCGTCCTTCTTGAGGGCACACTCCTCCTTCAGGGCCGCGATCCGGTCCTCGTTGGTGACGTCCTCCCCGAGGTAGAACTGCTCCTGGCGGACGGTGCGGAAGTCGCCGGGCGCGAGGTTCCGGAGCGCCTTCAGCTCCGCGAGCTCCCCGTCGGAGAGCGCGGACCTGAACATGCGCTCGAAGAAGAGGCGCTTGCCGTCGTCCTCCAGGTAGCCGAACTCCAGCTTGAACGTGAAGCGGCGCATCACGGCCGCGTCCAGGTTCCTCGAGAAGTTGGTCGCGGCCACCATCACGCCGTCGAAGTTCTCCATCTGCTGGAGGAGCTCGTTCACCTGGGTGATCTCCCAGCTGTGGCTCGCCCCGGAGCGGTCCTGGAGAAGCCCGTCCACCTCGTCGAAGAAGAGGATGGCGTGCTCGGCCTCCGCCTGGCGGAACGCCTTTGCGATGTTCTGCTCGGACTCGCCTACCCACTTCGAGAGGAGGTCGCTCCCCTTCAGGACGATGACCTTGCGGTCGAGCGCCTTGCCGAGGTACTTCACGAACTCGGTCTTGCCGGTACCGGGAGGCCCGAAGAGGAGGATGTTCATGCGGGGCTTGTCGGCGTCGCCGGAGCCGAAATCGGCGTCCAGGTAGTTCCGCGCGGCCCGCACCACGTTCTCGAGCTTGACCTTGCCCTTGATGTTGAGGCCTTCGAGCGAGTAGTCCTTCGCCGGGAGGAACCCGTTCCCGTTCTTGAGGCCCATGAGCTGGCAGTGCGGCTTCATGAGCGTCGCGACGAGCTCGTCCACCTTTCCGGGCTCCGGCGCCATGCGCTTCACGTTCGCGAGCACGGTGGAGATGCCGCCCGCGCTCGTCTCGTACTTCGCCGCGTACTCCTCGGCCTTCTCCTCGGGGATGAGCTCCTCCAGACCGTGCTTCGCCACCTGGTTGCGCCAGATGGCGACGCGCTGCGCGCCGTTCAGGCGCTCGAAGCGGATGGAGTAGTCGAAGCGGCGGCGGACGGACTCGTCCATCGACTCCGCGGGCGCGTTGGATATCCACACCGCAGGTAGCCTCATGTCGTCGAGGATGGCGTTCATGACGCCCTTCTCCGTGGACTTGCCGCCGCCGAAGTCGAAGCCGAAGAGACTGAAGCCGCACGAGCTGCCGCGCAGGAGCTCGTCCGCCTCGTCCACGACCATCATGCATTCATTCGGATCCTCCTGGCTGTTGCACACCTGGATGCCCATCATGCGGGCCTCAGACTTCATGTTCTTGCCGTCGTCGTCACCCTGCTTGACCTCGTAGGCGGTAAGGCCCAGCTCCTTCGCGAGGCTGAGCGCGAAGCTCGTCTTCCCCGTGCCCGGCGCCCCGTAGAAGAGGATGTTGCAACGGCGAGACCTGCCGCCGTCCGTGGCAAGGACGCCCTCGTCCTTGCTTCCTCCGACTGCGGTTATCATGCGCTTGAGGACCTCGCCGTCCTTCGCCGCGAGGTTGCCGAAGAACTCCCAAGGAAGGGCGGCGTCCGTATCGAGCTTCCTGTAGAAGCGGCGCGATATAGTCTCGTCCGAGGTGCCGTCCATGAAGCCGCCGAGAGTGTGGCGGTTGAAGTCGTAGTCGCCGTCTAGGAGGCCGAACCTCAGCAGGGTCCCCTGCGCCGACATCGCCTTCGCGACCTCGGCGTAGGAGCGGTCCAGCGCCATCGCGTAGTAGAGGGGCTTGTCGCGGTCCTCCACGCGGCACGGCCAGCAGAAGCACGTCTGGTCGTGCACGTACGCGAACGTGAGTATCTCGGCCTCGAGGTCGTCCAGCTTCAGGACCCGCTTCAGCTCCGCGAAGCGATTCTCCATGACGTCCGTCCCCTTCCACGTGTCGGCGAGCATGTACTCGCGCATCGCCTCCAGCACCTCGCGGCACTTGTCGCGCGAGTCCTCGTGGTTCCAAAGAACCTGCAGCACGTCGTCGAGCGTGTCGGAGAAGTCGAGGCGCGCGTAGCGGGCCTTCTCCTTCTTCATCTCCTCCAGCTCCTTCGCGGTGTACGCCACCTGAATCAGCTCCACGCCCTGGTCGTGGTCGAAGTTGATGTTTGCGACGGCGAAGAAGTCGTCGTCGCGGCAGTTCTCGCCGTAGTTTCTCACCATGTTGCCCCAGTATTCGAGGAGCTTGCGGAACAGGAAGTTCTGCGGCACTTGCGTAAATCTTGCCATGATGTTTTCTCTTAGTTGGTAGTTGGTAGATGATAGTTGGTAGATGGTAGTGGGTAGATGTAAAATGACAGTGATGGACCATTCATCCCATTTAAGCGAAGAGGTCCTCTATGCCCTGTGGCTCTTCGGCGGGCTTTTCCTTGGCCTTCTTGGCGGCCTCCGCGCGGAGCTCGTGCTCGCGCCCTGCGATAAACTTCGCCGCGTGAGCGCGGGAAAGGCCGTAGATGCGCATGACCATGCGAATCTTCACATCGGACAACAGCTGCTTTCCCGTCTTCTTCCCGCGTTCCTTCTTCTTCCGCGAGGGCACACGGTTGCGGCGTGCCATCTCGTTCATGCAATCGTCTTCGAACAGCAAATCTTCTTCGGCATCCATCTTTCTCTACCTTTCCTCATTCTTGCAGACGAAGGGATTAAGCAACAACCGTGCCAATGGCGAAGCGACTGCGCACGGACCTTGTTTCCCGTGATTTTCGCGCAGAACACGCGTACGACTCGCGCAAAATCTGACTATTAGATCAAAAAATGCGCAACAGACCTCGGCCAACATCTGATGGCCGTCCGCAGGCGGCTATAAATCCATATAGCCGCTATCCTAACGTCAGTCTTAAGAAACAGTTGCGAATCTTCTTCTTGCTTTCGCTACTGGGAGGATAGGAGTTTTGGAGACCTGGAGAAAACTTCAAAAAAATCTCCGAAACTCCAAGACTCCTTTTCTCCCAGCAGCGTAAGCAAACAGTGACCTTGCGGGGTTTGAGGGCTTTTGTAACTGGCTCTTAATTTAGGCGGATGCGGTAGGCGAAGGACTTCGCGTCGCAGGCGAACTTGAGGACGTTGCCGGTCTGGCTCCAGGTCGGGGCGGCAGCGCCGTCTTCCGGATCAACCATGTCCACGCCGGCCACCGTGCGGCCCGCCGCGCCGAACGCGGCGAGGTCGATCTCGGCGGAGAACGCGTCCGAAGACGGCAACGGGGTGATCGTCCAGTCCGCGAAACGGAACGAGCCGTCCGTCTTCACGCCGCCGAACTCCACGGCGCGGCCTGCGCGGTTCACGCCCAGGAGCCGGTCGCGCGCGGCGACCGCATCCGGCGAATCTGCGACCTGCCAGGTTACGCTTGAGATCTTGTCGCCCGTACGCGCCACGACGATGTTGCCGCCCTTGATGCGGTGTCCTCCGTCCGACGGCGCGCCGCCGATTACCATGCGGTTTCCGCCGCTCGGACACCACGCGCCGTAGCGCACCTGGTAGGTGCCGGCGGGCGTGTCGGCCGGCACGGCCACGTCGATGAACGTCTCGTACGCGCCTGCCTTCGCGAAGATTTCCTTCGCGCGCGCCATGCCGCACTGGAACACGATGCCCTCGCGGGGAGCGTCCGAACTGCAGATGTGCACGAACGGCTGGTAAGCGGGATACGCACGCTTCATCTCCCACGACACGTAGAGGCGCAGGCGGTCCGGCGCGACGACCTCGGCGCGCAGCGGACACGAGATGGCGCCGAAGGCATGGTTGACGGACGGCTTACGTGCATCGACGAAGAGTCCCTTGGCGGACTTCGCGAAGGCGTAGCGTACGCCGTCCTTCTCCACCACGCCGCTCTCAGTCCCGCGCGTGCGCGCGTAATATCCATAAGACGGCAGCACGGTGCCGTTCGGCAGGCGCCACGTCTTGTTCGTCTGGCGGTTCGCCCACACCTCGCCGCCGTCCGAGAAGAACGCGTGCTGGCAATGGATATTGCCCTCGTACTTCAGGTCGAGGAACTCGGCTCCGCCGAGCTCGGCGCAGGCGTCGTGCTGGAGCCAGTACGTCTTCACCGCGTTGCGAGAGAACGGTCCGTCGCACATCGGGTTGCGTCCGCCGATAATGCCGTTGGAGAGATAGTCGTCGGAGGCGTAGCCGTGGAGCTCCGCGTCGCCGCCCTTGTGCCAGCCGTCCTCCTCCTGGTAGCGGCCACCGAGGCCGCCCGCGAAGAGCACGTAGTAGTTGTGCGTGGCGATGTCATGCCACGGCGTGCGCTCGCTGTCCGCGAAGTTCGCCTTGCCGAGCAGCTTGGGCGCGCCGAAGTGGTCGCTCTGCCCGGCGTCCGCCACGCCCACGAGGTGGTCCTGCCCGGCCTCGCTCACGCACACCGCGTCGGGACGCTTGAAGCCCTCGCGGTACAGCTGGAAGCCGCGCCCCCAGCACGCCGACGTCTCGTTCTTCGTGTGGAAGCGGCCCTCGCGGTCGAGGTAGTCGAACGGACCGTGCGCCGTGAACACGTCGATGAATATCGCGTCGGGATCGTATCCAGCCTTGAGCAGCTTCGCGTTGCGAAGGCACCACGGGTGAAACGCGTGCGGCGCCCAGCGGTAGGAACGCGCGTGGCGGCTGGCGTTGAACCACGCCAGCTGCGGCGTGCCGTCCAGGTTGAACACCGTAAGGTCGTAGGTGTAACCGTCGCAGTCGGGGTAGATGTCCGTATAGTTGTCGTGCGGACAGAAGAGGATGCCCGCGTCGCGGCACGCGTCGCGCATCGCGCCGAACGCCGCCGGGTCGCCGGCCGGCGGATAGATCTCCGGCAGACGGTAGTCGTATCCCCAGCGTTGCCAGACGTGCTTGACGAAGATCGAGTCGTTGAGGCCGTACTTCTTCGCTTTCGCAAGGGCCTCCGCCGCCTTCGCGTAGTCGCCGCCCCACTGGTCGAGGCACATCCTCGAACCGAGCGCGGCACGTCCGGGACTCGCCTTGTAGCCCGCCACGGCGCGGAAGCGGCGACCCGCCTCGAACGCGCCCTTCGAGGAGGGCACGAACGTGAACGTCGCGTCATGGTGCGCGTGGAGCGAGAAGAGGTTCTTCTCGCCGTCGCTGACCACCGAATCCTGCAACAAGTCTACGGCCTGCACCACGGACAGCCCGTTCGCGTACTCCGCGCCCACGTGGCGCGTGGAGAGCCCGAACCCGTTCGCGTTAAGCGTGAACTTCTTCGGACCCTCCACGACGTTGCCGAAGCCCATGAAGACGCGATGCGGCGTCTCGGAGGCGGGCCCCACGGCGAGATCCACGATGCGCGGGAATCCGGCCGCATTGCGCGTCACGCCGGGAATCGACCAGGAAACGCGCAGCGTGCCCTTCTCCTCGCGGATCGACGCCTTCGCCTCGGGGGCTGGCGAACCGTCGTCCGTCTCCACCCGCGCAGTGAAGCCGCGGAACACGACCGACTTCTCGCCGTCCGTGAACGCGAGCACGCCGTCGATGAGCCCACGCGCACCGTAGGCGACGCCCGCGCCGTACACGACGCCGTTCGCATCCAAGCGCCAGCGTCCCGCCGCCGGATCCGTTCCTGCCGTGCGCGCCGCCTTCGCCGCCGCAAGCGCCGCAGCGCCGCGCGCCGTCCAGTCGGACTCGTCGGGCACCTTCGGCTGCGGTCCCACCATCAGCTTCACGTCGCCCCAGCCGCCGCCGTCGCAGCACGTGTTCATCTTCGGGCCAGGCCCCGTCCAGAGACGGAGCTTGATCTTCTTCCCTGCCCACGGCGAGAGGTCGCCCGACATGTCCTGCCACGTGAGTTTCTCCTTCACGATCTGCGAACATACCAACTGCGGCTCGCGCCCTTCCTCCAGCACGAACACGCGGTACTCCACGCCGTCGGAAGGCGGCTGGTCGTGGTTGTCCACAAGATAGTTGGAGCAGGAAAACGCGAGCGGCGTGACGGACGGCAGATCCAGCGGGAAGTCGCTCCAGACGAATCCCGCGCCCTTCTTGTATGGCGGATGGGTGCTGAAGCCGCTCTTTGCCACGCCACGAGGGGAGGAACGCCCCTTCGACATGTGGGCGCCCCATTCCTGGGGTGCGCCGTCCACGGCCACCTCCATGACCTTCCCCTTGACATCGATGAATGTCGTGCGCGTAAACCCGGCGTCGAGGCTGAACGCGCCAGGAGCGAGACGCGGCGGCGCCGTCTTCCGCACGGGACGCGGCGCGTCGGGGTTCTTGTACATGAAGATCGCGATCGGATGCGGGGCGTCCTCCTTCTTCACGCCTGCTGGCGTGAAGCGCGCATTGACCGGATAGAGGGCGTTGAGAGCGCGCGGACGCGACGTACCCGTGTACGACAGCTCCTTCTTCTCGCCGGGCACGAGCGTAAGCGTGCCCTGCGGACCCGCCACGTCCCAGTCGTCGTTCATCCACACCTCAAGCTCGCCGGTGACGGGCTTGTCCGTCTTGTTCTCCAGCGTCACGGGGAAGGAACGCGGCGCACCGGCCTGCACCTCGGTGACGCCGAGCGGCCAGGCGAACCGGTTCTTGCCCGTACGTTCAAGCTTCTGCGGGAACGACCCGATCTCCACCTTCACGCCGCACCGTTCCTCGACAGGGGGCAGATACGCGACCGCCGCCAGCGCGACCGCCGCGGCACACACGGAAACGACTATCTTCATTAGAATCTCCTTTGGCTGGATGACGGCAAGTATTCTACCACATTTCTGTGGCTCATGCGCAACGGCGGGAGGGACGCAATTATTGCGTTCTATCTAAAGATGAGCACCGTCCCTGGGGCGTCGAAACGCGACTTGCGGTAGATGATGAGCGCCTTGCCGAGCGGCGCCTCCGCGCCGCCGCGATAGACACCGATCACGCGCTCGCCCGGCGCTTCTGCGCGTTCCGCCGCCGTCGGGTTATGGTCGATGTAGGAGTCGGTCAGCCAACCGTCCTGAATGATCGACGCGTAGACCTTCACCGGCTTCTTTTCCGCCGCCGTCGCACGCGAGAGCAGGTTCGCGAAGGACGTCTCGCTCGCGGGTGCCGGACCGGTGAAGACGAACTCCGTCGGCGAGTAGCCGCTGGAGAACGGCGTCGCACCCACAGTGAGTTCGCGCGCCCCGTGCAGCGTGAGACGCTTCAGGGACGTATCGCCCTGAAAGGCATTGGCGCAGATGTTCGTCACCGTCGTGTACTTGTCCTTCCCGCCTAGGGAAATGCCTTCGAGGTTACGCATCTTCTGAAGAGCGATCACATTGGAGGCGCGCATGGACGGCAGCGACAGCGTTCCCTTCCCCGGGATGTAGTTGTCCCAGCTGCCCGTCCCTGTAGCGTCAGAATAACCGCCAAACGATTGGTTCTCGATCTCAATGACGCCGTCGACGTTCCACCAGTCGAACTTGCTCTCCTTCATCGGGATGCCCCACACAGCACCCTGCCCCGTAAACTTCTTCAGGTTGGGTAGCTCGAGGATGAACTTCGTCACCAGGTTCTGGGCGGCCGTCGTCCATCCGCCGATCGTCGAGCCCATCATCGGCTCGTCCATGAAGATCAGGCGATAGGACTGTGCCTCCGTGTATGTGTGCAGGAACTGGCCCCACAGGCCCGTCTGCGTGATCGTGCCTGGCGTGATCAGTCCCGTGACGTTCGCCGTCATCGGCGCGGTCCACGTTGCGTAGTCCCACGGCATGTCGACGAACGTCCACGGGGTCGCGTCGCCTTCAAGCCGCACGGGACCACCCAGGTCGAGGATTCCCTGCCCCACGTCGTCGTCCGCATAGATGCTGTAGCGGGTTTTGTCCTTGCCCACCTTCAACGTGCGCTGCGAGGCGTTCACCACCGAGCAGTTGATCGTGAAGTTGCCGTTGTACGCCGTCTTCTTGTCGGACGCCAGCATCCACGGGTGGACGAACCGCGCGAAGAGATACACGTCGTTCGTCATTGTGAGAGTCAGCACGGCGTTCGTGCGGATGTCCATGTCGTCGCGCGGCACGTCACCGTACCACTTCTTGAAGATGCCCGTCGTGCCGGGATGCGCCGTGATCGTGACCGTGGCGCCGTAGGGATAGCTGTTGCTCACGGACGCGCCCCAGTCGCCGGACACCTCCACCGTATCGTCGAAGAACGTGTCGTGGTCGATCGTGAGCGTGCACTCTCCGCCCGCGTAGGCGATGTACTGGTCGTAGGCCGTGTGGAACACGTCCTTCTTCACCACGCCGTACGGGATGGGCTTCGATGGGTTCGCGAGACGGTACGCCTTCCGCTCCGCCTCCGTGAGGGGCGTCACCTTCGAGGTGTCGGTAAGGATCGCGTCCCAGTCCGCGTCGCCGCGCGGCACGGAGAACGTCATCGTCCGCGCCGCCGTGTCCGGCCAACAGGTGCCGGAGGGGAACTCCGGCATGGTGCCCGTGAACACCACTTCCTCTAGCGGCTGCCTGTAGAACACGTCCGTGGCCTTGAACGTGAAGCCCGCCGCGCCGCCCAGCACCACGCGCTTCAGGTGCCCTTCAGAGGTTGCGTTCACCCCGAAAGCCTTGGTGTCGAGCGACTTCAGCGTCTTCTTCTCGGCGCCGAGGCGCAGTTCGGTCATGTTGTTGCACCGCCAGAAAGCCGTGTTGCCGATATCCACCGCCGACGGAAGGTCGATCAATCCCCTAAAGCAGAAATAGGCGAAGGCCGCTTTCTTGACGGTCGCGAGCTTGGGCGCGGAGAAGTCCGAGTAGCCGGCTTCCGTTGAGTAATACTGCCCGTTGTTCTGATAGAAAGAAGTATCGTTTGCCGTCGTGAGATTTGGCAGGTTGAGGACCACGCGCTTGTTACTGTAGTTAAATCCAAGCCACGACGTCGCGCTGGTCATGCCCGTCGATTCGACAATGACCTCTTCGGCATCGGCAACGCCCTTGAACGACTGGTTCCAACCGTCCGCCTTGTTAGGAGAGAAGATAATCACGCGCGGGATTTTCCCGACGGTGTTCGTCATAAACGCCCAATTGAAGTTGGCGTTGATGTTGTACGTTGTGCCGGATGCAGTCTTTGCGGAACCGGCCGACATGTCGAGATATTCGTGGAAGTTGTCGTTGTCCCAGGCGCGCTGTTCCGCAGCGACTGTACTGCTGACGCCAATCTTGACCGCCGACGAACTGAGCGTGCACTTCAGCACCCACTTGCCGTCCGTGATGCAGGCGGTCGTGTCGGGCGTCTGGCTGGGGTTGCCCGTCTCGCCGGCGGCGTAGTACCGCCAGGCGGGCGCCGTGTGCTTGACCATCGCGAGGGTGCAGGGGCCCGTGGCCGTCGCGCCCTCGTTCGCGCGGTAGGCGAGGAAGGCCGCTCCGCCGTCGGGCGTCACGTCGAACGCCTCGATCACGGCGTCGGCCGTCGCGTAGGGCGCCTGCGCGATCGTCAGCAGCTCGGCGTTCGTGAGCGTCTTCGACCAGGTGGCGGTGGTCGCCGTCTTGTCGAGGTAGTAGACCGCGATGTCGCCCGTCGCGAGCAGCACGTAGAGGCGCGGACGGAAGTAGTCCGTGTGGCTCATCTTCACCGACTTCACCGCCGCGTCCAGGTGCGTCGCGTCGTCCACGAGCGTCGCCACGGCCTTCGTCGCGAGGTTCACGCGCACTACCTTCCCCTGTGCGGCGGCGAACGCGTATTCCGTGCCGTTGACGGCGTACACAGCCACAGCGTCGACCGCGGCGAGGCCCGTGTCGACCGTGTCCGCCTCGGCGTAGGCGGTGCCGGAGAGCGTGCGCTTCACGAGGAGGTTCGTGCGGTTCGCGCCCGTGGCGTTGGACCACAGCGCATTCGCCGAGTCGAGGGCGAAGGACGTGGCGTCCGGCGCGGCGGGGAACGTCTGTGCCTCCGGCGCATAGCGGCCAATCCACCTGCGGGATTCAAAGGTGAACTTCGCCGCCACGCTGCCTGCGGCGTCGACGCCGAGCAGGTCGTTCGCGTTGACCGCAAGGCGCGGCGAACCGTTCAGTCCGGCCGAGGACACCGTGTAGGCTGTGACGTGGCGGTTGGTCTGCACGACGTTGGCGGTATACACCAGGTTGCCGAGGTCGTACACGCGGATGATGTCGGACGAATTCTCGGGCTTGGCCGCAATCGCGATGCGCGTGGCGTCCGCGCCGATCGCGAGGTCGGTGGGCGTGAAGCTGTCGACTCCCAGCCAGAAGCGATCCTTCAGGGTGGGATTCACGTACCACGGTGTGACATATCCGGCTGTCGCCGCGAACGAAAGAGCGACAACTACCAACGCGGGACATGACTTGCGAAACATTGAGTAAAACATGGCATTTCTCCTCTAGCTAGACGGAATCGGCCATATCTTACCATATCGGCACCCCCTCCCGTCAATTGGAAACTTTGTAAATTTGAGGTCACAATCCGAGGATGTGGATGGTCTTGCCGCCGACGAGCTCGTCACGGGCATAGATTTTCTCATCCCAGGTCTTATCTCTCGACTTCTCGAATATCGGCATCCAGCCTTCGGCAAGACCTAGCGTGTCAAGGTACTGCGCGCACTGGGCGTAGGACTTCTCGCCCTGGAAATTTGCCGACGTCTTGACCTCTATCGCATAGCGCGCGCCGCGAAACTCCACGCAAAGGTCCAGACGCCCCTGTCCCAACGCCATCTCGCGGTTGATATGTCCGCCGCCGTTGGTGACACGCTGCAGAAAAGCCATCAGCACAAGATGGGGCACGGACTCGCGGTAGCCCATGATGTCCCTGTCCGCCCCAGAGTTCTCGCGCCAGAACTGCTGGAACGCCGCCATGAGGCCTGCCATGTCGAGTCCATCGTCCCTCACCCACGGCGTATCCGGCACGCTGCGTATCATCGCCTCCTGCTCTCCGTGCGAGAGGTAGCGTCCAATGATTTCCGCGTACATCGGGTTCGCCGGGACGAGAGCCCCGCGATCAACGCGAAGAAGCCCGAGATCGGTTATGTAGCGATAGTCGTCGTCGTTGTATGTGACATCAGACTTGTCGCCCGAAATCAGCGGCTCCACGATACGTCTCACGCGCGGCTCGCGCATGCGCTCCATGAGCGAGTCGACGTGCGTGTCGCGCCGGCGGATGATCGCTTCTTTCGCAGCTTCCACGTCTTCGACAGTTATGGGGTCCTCATATTTGAAACTATGTATTTTAGCCACGCATTCGTTGGCGATGGCATTCACAAGCCAAGGTTGCCCGCGGGTAAGACGCCACACATCTTCAACAACGCCGTCGGCAAACTTCTGACCGGTCGCTTCGGCATGCTGGGCATAGAGAGCTGCTATGTCAGATTCCGAGAAATTGGGGATCAACATGTCTTCGGCGATGATGTTGAATGGACTGACCTCCCCGAGGGAAGACCCGTCTGAGCGTATCTGCGCCTTGTAGTCGCGCACGTCGAGCATCCCGACCAGCGCGATGGACTTTGGAAACGGGCACATGTCACGGTTGACGTAACCATCGCGCAACTGGCGGAGAAACGAGATCAATATGTCTCCAACAAGGCAATCCACTTCGTCGAAGAATACGACTATGGGCTTGGACGCCTTGACGCAAAGGGCCTGAAGCGCGTCGCCGATAGCCGTCGAAATGCCGGTATCGGACCTAAGTTCGCCGATTTCGGCGGCAAAAGGAGCAAGCTCGCGAACCATTCCCGCCCCCCTAAGGACGAGATGCCGTATCTCACGTATGGCAGTCGTCGGGACATCCCCAAGCTTCTGGATCGTCTCGAGCGAACAATACACGGCGAACATATCGCCCTTGTCGTTGATTTCCCGAACGAGGGCCTTCAGCGCCGTTGTTTTCCCCGTCTGGCGCGGCGCATGGACAACGAAATAGTTCCCGCCCGCGACAAGTTCTCGGACGCCTGGAAGCCGGTCCAACGCCGGCAACATGTAGTGCTCGTTCGGGAAACACGGTCCCGTTGTGTTGAATTTCCTCATTGGTCAGCCTCTGAACATCCTTTTTGGCGGGAAATGGCGTTGATATTGTACCATAATTTCATGGTTTGCGGTTCGCGCCGCTTGCTTTTTGCCGCCGGTTTTGATAAACTTTTCGACCGTCCGTTCGCCGGAAATAGGTTTTGGCGGCGGAAAAGGAAAGTTTCAAGCTATGGCGATAGTACTCGGTCTGCCGAAGGGCAGCCTTCAAGAATCGACCTTCGCGCTGTTCAAGCGCGCAGGGTTCAACGTGTCTTGCTCTTCACGCTCGTACGTGCCGTCGATCGACGACCCGGAGATCAAGTGCCGTCTTCTGCGTCCGCAGGAGATGAGCCGCTACGTGGAGCTGGGGCTGCTTGACGCCGGCATCTGCGGATACGACTGGGTGTACGAAA
>Ga0310690_10006560_pt1 | contig 15253 bp, 10 predicted proteins | sample AusTroGonzalo_MG_2_FD_207661 | JGI IMG/M metagenome (GOLD analysis project Ga0310690, IMG submission 207661) | Bovine rumen microbial communities from tropical cattle in Woodstock, Queensland, Australia - Gonzalo_04 (v2) (version 2) | ecosystem: Host-associated > Mammals > Digestive system >...
CGCTATGGGTTTGTCCTGATCGTGCGTAGGCGTGTTATGGTCGGGCATACAAAATATCTGCCCAGGGCGGAAACATTTCAGTCCCCTACTCCGCATACCTTCGAAAGCCTGTGGCGACGTCACCTCGTGACAATACAAGCGGTCAATGTATAGCTGGGTAGGTCCGTCGGCCACCTGCTGCACCACGTGCTGGTCCCATATTTTATCGAACAGTGTATTCATCAGTCTTCCTTCTTGAATTTATTGATACAGTCGATATAAGCCTCTACCGATGCTGTCACGATATCGGTGTCGGCACCAAAACCATAGTACATCGAGCCGTCGTACTCCACCTGCATGTGTACCTTACCCACATCGTCTGAGCCCTTCGAGATGGCCTGGATGGTGAATTCCTTCAGTGTCATCTGCTTCAAGATAATCTTCTTCAGCGCCTTGATGGCAGCGTCGACGGGACCATTACCGCTGGCAGCAGCCTCGAACTTCTGACCGCTGATATCCAGTCCAATAGATGCCACGCTCTTCACACCCTTGCCTGTGGTGACCTGCAAGAAGTCGAGGCGTACGGCATGCGTCTCGGCGGTGTCGGCACCAGCCAGCATCAACACGTCGGCATCCGTCACGTCCTTCTTCTGGTCGGCCAATTGCAGGAACTTTTCATATACCTTATCGAGCTTCTCCTCGCTCAGGTCCACACCGTTTACCATCAGTCGGTGTTTCAGTGCGGCACGTCCCGAACGGGCAGTCAGCATGATGCTGTTGTCGTCGATGCCCACATCCTTCGGATCCATAATCTCGTAGGTATGAACATTCTTCAGCACGCCGTCCTGATGGATGCCACTGGAGTGTGCGAAGGCGTTACGACCCACGATGGCCTTGTTGGGCTGTACGGGCATGTTCATCAGACTCGACACCATGCGGCTCGTGGGATATATCTTCGTGGTGTTGATGTTTGTCTCGATATCGATGCTCTTGTGGCATTTCAGTATCATCGCGATTTCCTCCAACGACGTATTTCCGGCGCGTTCGCCAATGCCGTTGATGGTTACCTCCACCTGTCGTGCTCCTGCCAGCACGCCGTTCAGCGTGTTAGCCGTCGCCATGCCCAGGTCGTTGTGACAGTGGGTCGAGATGATGGCACGGTCTATGTCGTCTACGTGCTCCTTCAGATATTTGATTTTATCGAAATACTCCTGTGGCAGACAGTAGCCCGTCGTGTCAGGTATGTTCACCACCGTAGCTCCCGCCTTGATGACCGCCTCCACCACCTGAGCCAGGTATTCGTTGTCCGTACGTCCGGCATCCTCGCAGTAGAACTCGACATCGTCGACGAAACGCTTGGCATATTTTGTGGCCTCGACAGCCTGCTCCAAAATCTTCTCGCGTGTTGAGTTGAACTTAAACTGAATGTGTTCATCGCTCGTACCGATACCCGTGTGGATACGCTTGTGCTTGGCAAATTTCAGTGCTTCGACGGCAACGTCAATATCGTGGCGAACGGCACGTGTCAGCGCACAGATCACGGGCCATGTGACGGCCTTCGAAATCTCGATTACTGAATTGAAATCGCCAGGCGAACTGACGGGGAATCCTGCTTCAATCACGTCTACGCCCAACTGCTCCAACGCCTTCGCCACCTGAATCTTCTCAACGGTGTTCAACTGGCAGCCAGGCACCTGCTCGCCATCGCGCAGTGTCGTGTCGAAAATAAACAATCTGTCACTCATAACTTTTATCTCTTAACTATTAATTCTTAAATACCAAAAAAGCCTCTCTGCACTCGGAAGTGAGAAAGGCTCTGTATTGTATGTCTTATACCTTAATTATATACAACCCATCACTTCCGGCCACTTTTACGCAGTCGAATAATAATCAGGTTGCTAATCAGGTTAAAACTTGTCATTTTACTGTTCTATTTTCGTTTTCGGCTGCAAAAGTACGCATTTCTTCTGAAACCACCAAACAAATCGTCACTTTTTTTTCGAAAATTACTTCATATCGGCTTCGGCCTGCTTGGTCTTGGGATCGTCCTCGCCGTAGCGGCCATAGTAAGCCTGATAGCGGTTGTAACCCCAGTTGGCCTGTGCACGGTCGGGATCGAGCTCCTTGGCCTTGTCGAAGGCAGCAATGGCCTCGTCGAAGTACTTCATGCCGGTAGCGTTGTCGGCAGCGTTAGCAGCAATCACGTTCAGACAGACACCCAGATAGGTCCAAACGACAGCATTGTCGGGCTTCACTTCGCTAGCCTTACGGAGCCACTTGGCACCCTCCTCGGCGTTGTTCTCGTTCATGGCCAGCAGACCTTTGTTGGCCAGTGCGGTGAACGAGTTGGGATACTTGGCAATGTGTGCATCGAGGAATGCCACCTGTGCTGCCTTGTCCTTCATGCCTTCGTACATGCCGTTGATGCCGTCGATGATCATGTCGTTCTCAGGCTCAGTCTCGTAGAGCTGCTTCAGGTAGTTGACATAGCCTACTGAATCCTCGCGGGTCTTCAGGTTGGTGCGCATGGCGTAAAGCTGGAAATTGAATGCCTCGGCCTTCTGCTCGGGGTCGCGCTTGGCTACCTCGAAATACTTGTTGGCACGTTCCATCTCTTTAGCCTGCCAAGCATAACGGCCAGCAAAGAAAGCCACCTGACCGATGTACTCCTTCTCGGGATTATGGTCGCAAGCGGCAAAGAAGGGATCTTCTGCAGAGTCGATGAAAGCACCCCAGAACTTGAGTACATTAGCCTCGTTGCCATTTGCAGCAGCCTGTTGGCCGATGTTTACCAGGTTAGGACGAACGACCCATACGCGGGCAGCATTCTTCTCAGCAAAGCGGGGCTTTACCTTTCCCTTGGCGTCGGGCATCTGGTCGTACTTGTTACACTCGATGGCAGCCTGAATGGCATAACAGATGTTCTCTGCCAGTCCGAGGGTGTCGTAGGCCTTCTCCTTGCCCTGACCCATCTGGGTGGCAAGCTGGTTCTCAGCGATGGTTCCCGTCTCGTGCTGAACCTTGGCCATAGCCAGGTCGACGAGGTGGTTATAAGCTTCTGCCTTCTCAGCATTGTCGGCCAGCGAAGCGAGGTTGGCCTGCAACAGCTGAGCAGCTTCTGCATAGTCTTTACTCTTGGTGATTGCTTTCAGTGCATCACTCTTGGCAAAGGTCATGGTGCTTGCCATGAGTGCGATTGCCATAATCAATACTTTTTTCATAAGTCTTTCTTTATTGGTTAAACACAAATTATTTACTATTTCACTATTTAACTATTTGACGTTTTTACTATTTAAAGGTTTATTCTACGTCGATGACGGATGTTTCGGGAGTCTCGGGAGCATCAACTTCCTCGTTGAGCACCTCTGCCTCCTCGACATCCTCCTCCTGTGATGACGTCACCTTGCAGACGCTGGCAATGGTGTCGTTCTTCTTGGTGAGGTTGATGAGGCGAACACCCTGTGTGGCACGGCCCATGACGCGAACATCGGCCACCTTCAGGCGGATGAGGATGCCTGACTTGTTGATGATCATGAGGTCATTCTCGTCGGTAACCACCTTAATAGCTACCAGTCGACCGGTCTTCTCGGTAATGGCCAGCGTCTTGACACCCTTGGTACCACGATTTGTCTTGCGGTAGTCCTCGATGTCGGAACGCTTGCCGTAACCGTTCTCAGAGACAACCATGATGGTCTCGGCCTCAGGATCGTTGACACAAACCATGCCTACCACTTCGTCGTCGCCTCCGTCGAGTCGCATACCGATAACACCCGTCGACACACGACCCATGGTGCGGACAGCATCCTCATTGAAGCGTACGGCACGACCGTTGCGGTTGGCAAGCAGGATCTCGTTGTGACCGTTGGTCAGGCGAACACCTACTACCTCGTCACCCTCATTGATGTTGATAGCACGGACACCAGCGGCACGAACGTTCTTATACTGGTCGAGGCGGGTCTTCTTGATGATACCCTGACGGGTGGCAAACATCACATAGTGTGATCTCAGGAACTCTTCGTCGCCAAAGTTCTTGATGCGCAGCACGGCATTGATGGCGTCGTCGGGCTCAATGTTGAGCATGTTCTGAATGGCACGGCCCTTCGAGTTCTTATCGCCTTCGGGAATCTCGTAGCACTTCTGCCAGTAGCAGCGACCCTTACGGGTGAAGAACAGCAGCGTATTGTGCATGGTGGCGGGATAGATGTACTCGGTGAAGTCGTTGTCACGGTGACGAGCGGCCTTGGCACCGACGCCTCCCCTGCCCTGCTCGTGGAACTCGTCGAGATGGGTACGCTTGATATAACCCATGTGCGAGATGGTGATAACCACAGGATCGTCCGGATAGAAGTCCTCGGCATTGAACTCGTGGTCGAAGGGGATAATCTCCGTACGACGTGGGTCGCCGTACTTCTCCTTCACTTCGAGCAGGTCCTGCTTCATGACTTCCTTACAACGCTCTGGGTTGTCGAGAATCTCCTGCAATTCGGCAATGAGCTTCATGAGGTCGTCGTATTCCTGGTGGAGCTGATCGACACGCAGGCCAGTCAGCTGCGACAGACGCATATCGACGATGGCCTTCGACTGGAGCTCGTCCAGATTGAAGCGCTGCTCCAAGTTACGCTGGGCATCGCTGGGCGTCTTGCTATTTCGAATGATGTGAACCACCTCGTCGATGTTGTTCACAGCAATGATCAATCCTTCGAGAATGTGGGCACGCTCCTGAGCCTTACGCAGATCGTACTGGGTGCGGCGGATGGTGACGTCGTGACGGTGCTCGACGAAATATTTCACACAATCCTTCAGCGAGAGCAGACGGGGACGCCCCTTGACAAGAGCGATGTTATTCACTGAGAATGAGCTCTGTAGAGCAGTCATCTTAAAGAGCTTGTTGAGCAGCACATTGGCATTGGCGTCGCGTTTGCAATCAACGACGATACGCATACCCTGACGGCCTGACTCATCGTTGACGTTTGCTACGCCCTCGATCTTGTGCTCGTTGGCCAAGTCGGCAATATACTTCACCAGGTCGGCCTTGTTGACACCGTAAGGAATCTCGGTGACCACAATCTTGTCGTGGGTTTCGCCACTCTCAATCTCTGCCTTGGCACGCATCACGATACGGCCACGACCTGTCTCATAGGCATCGCGCACACCCTGCAAGCCATAGATATAGGCTCCCGTAGGGAAGTCAGGGCCTGGAATGTACTGCATCAGTCCGTCGGTATCGATATCGGGATTGTCGATATAGGCACAGCAACCGTCTATTACCTCACCCAGATTATGGGTTGGCATATTAGTAGCCATACCGACGGCAATACCGTTACCACCGTTCACCAACAGGTTGGGCACCTTCGTCGGCATGACGGTAGGCTCCACGAGCGAGTCGTCGAAGTTGTTCATCATATCGACGGTCTCCTTCTCGAGATCGTCCATGATGTGCTCACCCATCTTCGAGAGTCGGCACTCGGTGTATCGCATGGCGGCAGGAGAGTCACCATCCACGGAACCGAAGTTACCCTGTCCATCGACGAGTGTATAACGCATATTCCAGTCCTGTGCCATACGAACGAGGGCTCCATAGACGGAACTGTCGCCATGAGGATGATACTTACCAAGTACCTCACCCACTACGCGCGCGCATTTCTTATAAGGTTGTGTCGAAACGTTGTTGATGTTCATCATACCGTATAGGATACGGCGGTGGACGGGCTTAAAGCCGTCGCGTACATCGGGGAGTGCACGTGCCACAATGACTGACATGGAGTAGTCGATGTAACTCGATTTCATCTCTTCCTCGATGTTGATCTTAATAATTCTGTCGTTGTCGAATGTCTGATCCATTTCTTTATATTACTTCAATTTTTCAACTTTTCTATTCTTCAATTCTTCAATTTTTCAATTCTTCAATTTTATACCGATTTCGCGTTTAAGGCACTTTTTAGCCCCGCTGACGCGTTTTTAACTGTGCAAAGGTAGATATTTTTTTCAATCCCACCAAACCTTTTAAACTTATTTAAAAGGATTTTTCCATCCTTTTCACCAAAGGATTCCTTTTTGGTAGGGCAGTGCCCTGCACATCTCAACTCACCCAACCCTCTCTTACCGGTAAGAGAGGGCTTCTTGCGTCCCTTCGGTAGCAAGCGGCAAAGCCGAGCGCAACCACTCCCCAGCCCCTCGCCTCTCCAGGCGAGGGAATCAACTGTAAAAATGGGAAGACCGCATTTTTACAGATTACATTAAGGTAAAATCGACCATCAAAGGTCGATTTTGGTCGTTTATCGGCTACCGCACAGATAGACCATAGATGCTTATGGTAGGCGCAGCCGATAAAAAACAATGGCTCACCCCGAAGGGGCAAAGGCTCTGTGAGCCATACCAAAACCTTGACGAAGAGGGTTTTCCCTCGTAGTCAATTACATCCTTCCCATATAGGGGAAGGCTTGGTTAGGGTGGATGCTTTCTTTAGTTCTTTCTTTCGCGCCGAAAGAAAGAACACTACCTTTTGGTCCTTTTCGAAAAGGACAACAGGGCAACGCCCTGAAAAAAAAAGTCACTTTTTGGCATGATGTTTGCAGAATTATTTGTAATTTTGCACAAAATAGTAAATTGTGAAATAGTCAAATAGTAAAATTGTCAAATACAATGACCAGTCAGTTTTCACCAAAGGTATCAGAAGTACTTGCCTACTCCCGAGAGGAGGCAGCCAGATTGGCCAGTCGTTGGGTGGGTCCGGAACATCTGCTCCTGGGTCTGCTGAGAATGAAGGAAGGACCCGTCATCGGTCTCTTCCATCGTTTGAACTTGAATTTACAATCCGTCAAGACGGAACTCGAGAATAAGGTTCGCGAGGACGAAATCAGTCGTCCAATTTTTACCAACGAACTGGTGCTCAATGAAAGAGCGAGCAACATACTGAAACTCGCTGTCCTTGAGGCACGTATCCAGAGATCGAACAAAGTAGAAGAACAGCACCTGTTGCTCGCCATTCTGCACGATGCAGTAAACAACGGTGCTAAAGAAGTTTTAGAATTGAACAGTATGAATTACGAAGACGTATTGACGATGCTGCGTGCGCCGCAGGCCAACAGCATCACCAATGGTATAGGACTGCCCGAAGAAGATGAAGAGGAGTTTGAGGAGACGGGTGCTTCCGGAAAATCCGTAAATTCTGGAAAATCCAGCACGACCACCACGCAGACGCAGAAGCCTGCCTCGAAGACACCTGTGCTCGACACCTTCGGCACAGACCTGACACAGGCTGCCCTCGACGGGAAACTTGATCCTTGCGTGGGTCGAGAGAAGGAGATACAGCGCGTGGTAGAGATTCTCGGACGACGAAAGAAGAACAACCCCATTCTCATCGGCGAACCTGGTGTCGGAAAGAGTGCTATCGTAGAAGGCCTCGCCCAACAGATAGCCAACCACCGTACCTCTCCCATGCTCTTCGGCAAACGTATCTATACCCTCGACATGACGGGTGTAGTGGCAGGCACAAAGTATCGCGGACAGTTTGAGGAACGTCTGAAGGCACTCATGAAGGAGATCGAACAGAACCCCGATGTCATCGTGTTCATCGATGAGATACACACCATCATCGGTGCGGGTTCTACACCAGGAAGTATGGATGCCGCCAATATCATGAAACCTGCGCTGGCACGAGGCACGATGCAATGCATCGGCGCCACCACACTCGACGAATACCGCAACTCCGTAGAAAAGGATGGAGCCTTAGAGCGTCGTTTCCAGAAGGTACAGGTTGAGCCGACAACTCAGGAAGAAACACTGCAGATACTCCGCAACATCAAGGATCGCTACGAACACCATCACCACGTGACCTATACGGACGAGGCCCTTGTGGCGTGTGTCAAATTGACAGACCGCTACGTGACAGACCGTTTCATGCCTGATAAGGCCATTGATGCGATGGATGAGACGGGCTCCCGCGTACATTATTCTAACGCACAGATACCGCCAGAGATCATCGAGACAGAAAAGCAGATTGCTCTCATCAAGGAACGTAAGAACGCTGCCGTGAAGAGTCAGGACTTTGAACTGGCTGCAGGTTATCGTGACCGTCAGACGGTATTGGAGGCAGACCTGAAGGCCCTCAACAAGAAATGGCAGGAGGGTGAGACTGACGACCGTCAGGTGGTGACGGAGGAACAGGTGGCAGAAGTGGTATCGATGATGACAGGCGTACCCGTACAGCGGATGGCAGAGCAGGAAGGCATCCGTCTGAAGGGGATGATGGAAGAACTGAAAGGAGCCGTCATCGGACAGGATAAGGCTATTGAAAAGATGGTGCGCGCCATCCAGCGCAATCGTGTGGGTCTGAAAGACCCCAACCATCCCATCGGTGTGTTTATGTTCCTTGGTCCTACGGGTGTCGGAAAGACCTATCTCGCCAAGAAACTGGCCGAGTTTATGTTTGGCAGCAGTGATGCCCTCATCCGCATCGACATGAGTGAATATACGGAGAGTTTCAACACATCCAGACTCATCGGCGCGCCTCCGGGCTATGTAGGCTATGAGGAAGGTGGACAGTTGACAGAACGTGTACGTCGTCACCCCTACTCCATCGTCCTGCTCGACGAGATTGAGAAGGCCCATGCCAATGTCTTCAACCTCCTGTTGCAAGTGCTCGACGAAGGACGTCTGACCGATGGTAACGGACGATTCGTGGATTTCCGTAACACCGTCATCATCATGACCTCCAACGCAGGTACCCGCCAACTGAAGGATTTCGGACGTGGTGTCGGTTTCAGTGCTTCCGGCAGTACGGGTCTGATGCTCAACGAACAGGATAAGGAGCATGCCCGCAATATCGTACAGAAGGCCCTCTCGAAACAGTTCTCACCAGAGTTCCTGAATCGTCTGGACGAGATCATCACCTTCGACCAACTTGATATGGAGGCAATCAAACAGATCATCGATATCGAACTGAAAGAACTCTTCCAGCGCATCGAACAGATAGGCTATCACATCGATCTGTCGGAAGAGGCGAAAGAGTTTGTGGCTTCGAAGGGTTACGACGTGCAGTTTGGTGCGCGTCCGCTGAAGCGAGCCATACAAACTTATATCGAGGATGGCATTAGTGACCTCATCGTTAATGGCAACCTCGAAGTAGGTGCCACCATCCACATCACAAAACCCACAGACAAAGAGGAGTTAGCGTTCGGCTAACTCCTTCTTTTTTTCCTTTACAGACTTTCACATTCTTTCAACCATAACGCATAACTTGCGTCACTTGGCATGCGCCAGTCGCCACGAGGCGAGAGACTGATAGTTCCCACCTTCGGACCGTCTGGCAGACAACTGCGCTTGAACTGTTGCGTAAAGAATCGGCGACAGAAGGTAGTGAGCCATTTCTTGATAGTGGCATCATCGTAAGTCTTGGCAAAGGCTTTCTGCGCCATGATATAAATCTTCTTCGGACTGAAGCCAAAGCGCAAGAAATAATAGATGAAGAAGTCGTGCAGTTCGTAGGGTCCCACAAGGTCTTCCGTCTTCTGCTTGATGCGTCCCTTCTCGTCGGCAGGAATCAACTCTGGGGATATCGGTGTATCAATGATATCGAGCAACGTATCTGTCGCCATCTCACCAGCGACATAACTCACGAGATAACGAATCAACGTCTTGGGAACACCTGCATTCACACCATACATCGACATATGGTCGCCGTTGTAGGTTGCCCATCCCAAGGCAAGTTCCGACAGGTCACCTGTACCCACCACAAGACCATTCACCTGGTTCGCCACATCCATGAGAATCTGTGTACGTTCTCGTGCCTGACTGTTCTCGTAGGTAACATCATGTTGCTTGACATCGTGGCCGATATCCTCGAAATGTTGGGTGACAGCCTTGGCAATATTAATCTCACGGATGGTGATACCCAATGTCTTCATCAGTTTCATCGCATTCTGATAGGTGCGGTCTGTGGTTCCGAAGCCCGGCATCGTGATGCCGATGATACCCTTACGGTCCAACCCCATCTTGTCGAATGCCTTCACAGTGACGAGCAAAGCCAACGTAGAGTCGAGACCTCCACTGATACCGATGACAGCCTTCTGAGCATTAATATGATAGAGACGCTTGGCAAGTCCAGACACCTGTATATTGAGAATCTCCTCGCATGCCGTCTGCATATCTGCCTCCTTAGGAATAAAGGGATGCGGATCGACATCCCGGATCAGTTCAAAGTCTCGCGGAGAGACGGCTTTGGCTGCAACTCGCAGACAATGGGCACCTCGTTGGGCATTGATGAAAGTGGTGTTCTGGCGACGCTCAGTGCGCAGACGCTCCACATCTATCTGAGCAATCTTGATCTGCGGTTGAAGACTGAACCGTTCTCCTTCTGCCAATAACTTGCCGTTCTCGAAGATCATAGCGTTGCCGCCATAGACCACATCCTGTGTGGATTCTCCGAAACCACTCCCTGCATACACATAGCCACTGATGGTGCGGGCACTCTGTTGTGCCAAGAGTGAACAGAGATAACGATGTTTGCCAATCAGTTCGTCGGAAGCCGAGAGGTTCAGGATGATATCGGCTCCTGCAAGTGCTAAGTTATTGCTCGGAGGAATAGGTGCCCACACGTCTTCGCATATCTCCACACCAAACTGCACACCATCGCCCGTCGTAAACAAGATAGGCTCAGCACTCACGTGAACAGGGCTGCCTGCGAGATAAATGTCCGTAGGATTCAGATCCTGTGCGGAAGCAAACCAGCGTTTCTCGTAGAACTCACCGTAGTTTGGCAGATAGGTCTTTGGTATCACACCCAATATGGTGCCTCGTTGAATGATGACGGCACAGTTGTAAAGCAGGGCGTTGATACAGATGGGTGCTCCAACTATCAGGATGCTGTCAAGTTTACGGGTGAAGTCGAGCAACTGAACTATACCCTCCTCCACTTTGTCAAGCAACAACTGTTCGCGGAAGAGATCCTGACAGGAATAGCCCGTCAGACAAAGTTCTGGTGTAACCATGATCTCTACGCCTTTACCCTCAGCCTGGGCTAGCAGACTTTCTATCTGCTGTACATTGTAATCGACATCTGCCACTTTGATAGTGGGCACAGCAGCAGCCACTTTCACAAATCCGTATTTCATAACTTATCTGTTTTTGTTGTGAATAAACCAATGATGTGTATATTGATAGAGTACAAGGGCTATTGCTGAGAGCCCCAAAGCCGCCCAAAGAACAGTCTGTGGGTCACTCTGGAACACAGCATAGCCCAAACCGATGCCAAATGCTAGACCACTCTCCCATCCAAGCATATACGTCGATTGTGATGTGCCGCGCTGGCAATGACGGCTCAGTTTGATAAAGAACAACAGGAAGCGGGAACCAATAATACCAAGTGCAAAGCCGATGAACAGCGGCGCCACATAGCCTACAATAGCCTGACTACGGGTAAGCATCATCAACAGAGCCGCTAACATCAATACCAAGCCACTCACGACCTCACTCTTCAACTCTGCCTCGCGGAATACAAATCGCTGTGCTAAGATAGCCGTCAGGAAGCCCACCATCATCATCGAATAGAACTGCACATCCAACTTCAGCGACATCACAAGACCTGCCGACAGCGTAATGAGTAGCAGATTGATAAAGAGGATAAATCCGTGAGGCAGGAAGAAACGGTCTAAACTGACAGTACGCACATGATCCTCTGGAGCGCGGAACGGGAAATGAACCAGTAGAATGAGAATCACTGCCAACAGATCGCATCCTATCGCAGACAATAACACCGTCTGGAATCCGAACAGCGGATACACAACCAGACCAGTCAACGGGCCGAGTGACAGAGAGAATCGCGCAAACCACGAGGCCGAGTGGTTCGCTTCCGTGCGCTGGAATGATTCACAGGTATCGATGATCAGCGTACTTGCCAATACCATCTGCGCCAGTCCAAAGGCGGCACCAAAGACAACACGCTGCAATAGCATCAATCCATAACTGCATGTCCCTTCATGTAACCATCCTAGATAATACACCAGTCCTAAGCATCCCATCATTCCAATCACCGCCCACATACATACCTGATTACGACGGAATCGCTGTATGAGGAACGAGACGAAAGCCCCCATTAGGAAGAGACCAATACCAAAGGCTCCCATCACCCAACCCGTCTCCACAAGTCCGAACTGCTGCGCCTCCATCAACCACATGGGCAGCGTGGGAATCAGCATATAGACCGACATCGTCAGTAGCAAATTGGCCACTGCCATACGCCAGAAGTCGTGGTGCCAGAGATGGATATGTACAGGAGTGTTCTGCGAATTCATAACAAATTGTTTAAGGTCTCATAACTCATGTCCCGATAGTCGGCAATCTGTATGTCCGACAATTCACGGATAGCTTCCACAGGGTTTGTCGTAGAGAGTCCCACCACCTTCATTTGGGCAGCACGACCCGCTTTTAATCCATTGAAACTGTCCTCAAACACGACACACTCATCAGGTTGAGCAGCAAGACGTTGCGCAGCCCTGAGATAACAATCCGGATCAGGTTTGCTGGCAGCGAAATCTTCAGAGGTGAGGATGGCATCGAAGAGTGCTTTGAAACCTGGTTGATAGCGATAAACACTCTCCATCTTCGGAACATTACTGCTGGTGACGACTGCTGTACGCACCCCATGTTGGTGCAAGTCGGCTATCAAACGCTCAAAGCCCTCAATATAATCATAGTGCATCTGGCGCTCATACTCATCAAGACGAGCGGTGATGACAGGCTGATCTTTCTTTATTGGACCACTGAACCACTGGTCGTAGATCTCCGTGAGCGTCATACCCTTAATCTCATTTTCCAGACCAGGGTGCTCCGGATGATAGAGACGACACTGACTGCCCCAGAACACAGAGTACTGCGGTTCCGTGTCGAAGACAACGCCGTCGAGATCGAAAAGTGCAGCTTTCAGTCTGTTTTCTTTCATCGTGACACACATTTTGGGTGCAAATATACAATTTTTTCGTGATTTACTTGTCTATTTCACGATTTAAGTGTATTTTTGCATGCATTTTTATCCATAATCCCATTAAAAGGTATGAAGAAAACGACATTCTCCGTGCTTCTGCTGTGCGTGGTCCTTTCGTGCACCACAGAGATAGAAGACACTATATTATTTGAATCCGCCACTGCTGACAGAGAGGTTAAATTGTCCAACGACGAAGGCTCTCCTGTCTGCGCCGTCCATCTGCAACTACAATATGCGACAGAGAAGAACGGCCACAAGGCTGAAGTGGTCAACGAGATTATTCAAAAAAAGTTTCTTGACATGAGTGAATTGACTGTCCAACAGGCGGTCGATTCCTTCGCCAACACCTATACTTCCTCGTATGTACGCAATTTCCTGCCTCTCTACAACCAAGACCGCGCAGACACCGCCAAACGCTCCTGGTATGAATACCACTATGTCATCACCAGTCAGACACAGCCAGGCGGTTTTGGCACCACGTCATATGATGCCATTATCGATTATTATGAGGGAGGTGCGCATGGCGTCAACCAGCGTATGACGATGAACTTCGAGAACAAGACGGGTCGTCTGCTGGAACTGGAGGACATCTTTGTGCCAGGCTTCGAGAGTCAACTGAACCCCATCCTGCAAAAAGCCCTCTCAGAAAAGGTTGGAGTCAGAAACCTCAGGGAACTCAAAGATAAGGGTTATCTCTTCTCGATGGAGATGTTCCCCTCCAAAAACTTCCTTCTCAGCGACGAGACAATCAGTTTCATCTACAACCCTTATGAGATTGCTACCTATGATAAGGGTGAGACAGAGATAAACATCGCACTCGGTGCACTTAAGAATATTCTCAAGCCCGAATACAAGCCATGATTGAACTCATTACCCGATACTTCCCCACACTGTCGGACAAGCAACAGCAGCAGTTCGAGGCTCTCGATGCCCTCTACCGCGACTGGAACGCGAAGATCAATGTCATCTCGCGTAAGGACATCGACAATCTCTATGAGCATCATGTGCTGCACTCGCTCGCTATCGCCAAAGCCATTAACTTCCGTCCTGGCACCCAAGTGCTCGACTTCGGCACTGGTGGCGGATTCCCGGGTATCCCTCTCGCCATTCTCTTCCCTGAAGTGGAATTCAAACTCATCGACGGTACGGGCAAGAAAATCCGTGTTGCTCAGGAAGTGAGCAATGCCATCGGTCTCACCAATTGCCACCCAGAACATCTGCGAGGCGAAGATGAAAAGGGGAAATACGATTTTATTGTGAGTCGTGCCGTGATGCCCCTACCCGACCTCGTGAAGATTGTCCGCAAAAATATTGCCAACCCACAGCGTAATGCCCTGCCCAACGGCATCCTCTGTCTCAAGGGCGGCGATCTACAAGCAGAGACACAACCCTTCCGTAAGATTGTGCAAACTACCGACATCAGCACCCTCTTTACCGAAGCATGGTTCAAGGAGAAATACATTATCTATCTGCCGATATGATCACAATCAAATGCTTCACCTGCAACATGCTGGCCGAAAACTGTTATGTGGTCAGCGACGAGACCAATGAGTGCGTTATCATCGACTGCGGAGCCCTCTACGAAGAAGAAGGCACAGCCATTACCCATTATATCCAAAACGCTGGTCTAACACCCAAACATCTGCTTTGTACGCACGGACATTTTGACCATTGCATGGGCAATGGTGTGATATACAATGCCTTCGGCCTGAAACCAGAAGTACACCTCGACGATGAGTTTCTGATGACAAAGATGCGTGGGCAGACCCTTGAAATCTTAGGAGTCAACCTCCCGATGGAAGTGCCGCCTGTCGGTAGATATCTCACAGACAGCGACACCATCACCTTCGGAAACCATACGCTGACCATTCTTCATACGCCCGGACACACCCCTGGTGGTGTCTGTTATTACTGCAAGGAAGAAAACATCTGCTTCAGCGGCGACACACTCTTCCGCATGAGTATCGGACGCACCGACTTCGAGCGCGGTTCCTACGAAGAAATTGTCAACAGCCTCCAGCATGTGCTGACTCCACTACCTCCCGACACCAAGGTATATCCGGGTCATGGTCCCGCAACCACCATTGCCGACGAAGTCCGATACAATCCCTACTTCAGATAGTTTATAAGATCAAAAATATTAAAAAGATAAGATAAAATGAAACCATTAAACAAACAGTTTGCGCCAAAGAGCGTGATGCCAGAGAAGGTGATTCAGTTCGGAGAGGGTAACTTCCTACGCGCCTTCGTCGATTGGATTATCTGGAACATGGACCAGAAGACCAATTTCAACGG
>Ga0310690_10006561_pt1 | contig 15252 bp, 26 predicted proteins | sample AusTroGonzalo_MG_2_FD_207661 | JGI IMG/M metagenome (GOLD analysis project Ga0310690, IMG submission 207661) | Bovine rumen microbial communities from tropical cattle in Woodstock, Queensland, Australia - Gonzalo_04 (v2) (version 2) | ecosystem: Host-associated > Mammals > Digestive system >...
TAGTCAAAAACACCATCATCGGTGTCGTTTATGATAATGATTTCTTTTACAGTTCGCTGCTTAACACCATCAAAAAGGACACGGAAAAGAACCTCCTGCTTGCCATCGCCTCCGAAGGCATAGCTGAAAGATTGATGTCGGAAGAGATGATAAACAAATACTGGCTAGGTAGTTCCTCATCGGTTCAAAATTCAATCAAAAAGCTATCCGAACGGAATATCGACAGCCTCTCAAAAGAGCAACAGGGGCCAATCATAACAAAGATAGGCGAAAACAGCTACCGCTTAAACGACCGGTTCTTCGAACTGTGGCTGGCAGACAACCTCGACCTACTGGAATCGCGCTTCGAAGAAGCAGCTGAACTACATCACAAAGAGTGCTCGATAAACAGGAAGCCCGTGGAGTTCAAGAAACCCCAGAAGGGACCGAAAAAGCCTCCTCATTGAACTTCTTAATCTCCCTAGCAAAAAGGTCCATATCTGAATTTTCCTCCGGAAAACCGGGCGGGCTCCTCCACTCTCGGGGCCCGTCCCTTTTTTTATGTCCCTTTTTGCTTACGGGTACTTCAGCAAGGCCGCAGATATGCGGACCTTGCATATCATAAAAAACAACTTCAATATGGCAGCTAAATTCTATACCGGCAACATCTATCCTTCAACAGATGTCATCTTCGTTTTCGGAAGCAACCCCGAGGGGCGCCACGGTGCAGGAGCCGCACGCGTCGCACACCTTCATTTCGGAGCGATATACGGGATTGGCGAGGGCCTCCAGGGACGTTCTTACGCCCTGCCCACAAAGGACCTGCGGGTGACTGCAAACAACGGATTCCGTAGCATATCTCCGGAAACCATCACAAAGAGCATCAGAAGGCTCTATTCCACGGCTCGGCAGCATCCTGGCAAAAAGTTCATGGTTGCGTACCGCAACACAGACCAGAGAAGCCTCAACGGATACACCGGACTGGAGATGATACGGATGTTCCTCGATGCGGGACCGATACCGGAGAACATCTACGTCTCCGAGGAGTGGCATGCCACAGGTTTAATCTAACACCAAACGATATGGAACAGAAAGAAATCGCCGAACAGGCAAACGAACTGCTCATCATCCTTAAGCCTCAAAGGCGCATAGAACTGCTTGCCGAGCAGTACTTCAAACTCACCGATTCACAAAAAGACTCGTTCCTCAGAACAATAAATTGCGAATGAAAACAACAGAATACCTCTATGAACGCCTGGCACAAATAGCCAAAGAAGCGAAAGAAAACATCGTCGAGATACTTAAAAAGAACAACATCACCTCCGTGAACTTCGTTCCGTACAACAACGAAAACTATATCGACAATTATGTTTTCTATGACATGGACAAACACGGATATGCCGCAGCTCTCAGCGTCGAAACACTTTACTACAAAAAAGGTAAAGTGACATTGGACATGTCGGATAACGAAAGAGGGTTTTTTGGAAGCTATAACCTAGATAATCTTTCCGCGCTGGAAATCATCTACGTCCTGGAAATGCTCGAAGGAGTCATCGAATACTCCAAGGAAGAACACATTCCCGTTCTCGAAGAGGGACAGGACTTTGACAATGCTATCCCGGAAGTTCCCGATTCCCTGAAAAAAATAAAAGGCTTTGACTACGCCAGCATGCATTTCATCCCGGCGGGAACCTTTAAAGACCATGGAATCAAGGACGTCTTCAAGGAATGCGACCGTCTCAAGCACGATCCGAATTATCCTCTGATTCCAGCTAAAGAATGGAGTCACAAGGACTTCTACGCTTCGTCAGGCAATGCTCACGATGACATCTTCTGGCTCGAAGACAAAGGATTCTACGTCTGCCCCGGCGGCAGCTGCCTCTTCAAAATCGAAATTGACAAAAATACGTCTGACAAAATAAAGAAGCAAAGAAGGAATGGAGAGGCCTGAAAAAGGATCAGAAAGAAAAGCTATATATAACCTTAACGGTTAAATGTTTTAAACCTCAAATTGCGACCAGGCACATGATCGAAATCAAAGAATTCACCCAAGCGGTAAAATACACAAAGAATGCCGACTGCACTCCGTATGCGACAATCCCTTCACTCACGAAGATGCTAGGCTGCCGCCGCATCGAAGTGATGCAATACCTCGAAGACCATCCGGACCTAGTACATACGGAAGAACGATTCCGGTCTAAGACGGTCAATGAAAAGACGTATCCTCCGGTAGGAAAGCCCTACAACATAAAGGTGGCCGCCCGCGGTGCTTCCCTGGGCCTTTGCATCATAGACGCTTACGAAAGGCCGGAACTCAATCCATGGAACGAACTGTGGCTCAAAGAGACAATCAAAAAGTACTCCAAAACGGTATGGGTGTCCGAGTGGAACAACTACGGTCAAATCGAAGGTCTGTTCCTGCCACGAACCAGCCGTCCTTCTGAACTGAAAGAAAACGAACTCTTTAAAGACAACAGGCGGAACGATTTCCTATGGAAGAACACACCGGAAAAGCTTGAGGCGGCAAAGGCGCTCGGAGCAACCTTCGAAACCACCTACTATATAGGAGGCTTCGGTGACTGTTCACAGCACAAAATTCCGTACGGCATCAACCAGAAAGGTATCCAGATGCTCCGGGACAACGGCTGGACAGTCATCGTGCCTGAAAAAAAATAAAGAAACGGATACAGGAAGGAGAGTTGAAAGACATAAACTGATGAATGTCGCAAAGGCTGGATAAGGATAACATCACCCAAAAGGGATAAAATTCAAACCCCACGCCTTCCTTTTTAATAAAAAAATACATGGAATTTCTCAATAAAATAGAACTCGTCGGCCTGGTCCACCAGGTAAAACCCATAACCCTGGAAACCGTAGAAATGGTCAAATTCACCATGGCCACTAACTATGCGTACCGCAACAAGCAGGGACTGCCGGTCGTTGAAACCACATGGCACACAATCCTCGTACAGGATACGGAAAAACTACCGGCTTCAAACAAGCTGGAAAAAAATGCAGTAGTAAAAGTCGCAGGGCGCATCCATACTTCAACATACACCGACCAATACGGCTGCAGCAGATTCAATACCGAAATAATTGCCAGTGCACTGGAGGTGCTTGACAAAAACACAGACCTGAAATACCAGATGTAACCGATACCCGTCGGAATCGCCGAATTCTACAATTAGTTTAACAAATCCAAAAAATAACGCATATGATACGAAACCGCAGAAAATTCGAAGAAAGCCTGACCGCATGGGGTGAAGCACAGGCACGGGCACTGGAAGACATAAAAGTCGTCCTGAACCGACGAGGCGAACTCGACGTACAGGAAGACCTCGGCATCGATACGCCATATTTCTTCATCTCACAGGAACAGAGCCTCTATATGCGCAAAGCACGACTCAACAACGGGGAACTAGAAGTGCTCTCAAGTGAAAACATTGACAGCAACCGTTGCAGATACTCCCTCTGCTGGGAAGACATAAGCCAGGATGTCATCACCCTCCATGACTTCATGGACGGCTTATATGAATTCGAAAAGAAGAAAAGCAGTGAAGAAAAACCCATCTCTTCATTTGACATAATACTGAGTCCGATGGTGAACGTAGAACTGGCGGTCAAGGACCCGTACAACCTCACAGAGGATGAAACAGAAGAACTTGTCAGACTTGCCCGTGAAAAAATCATCGAAGAGCAATCGGATGTCTTGACGTTTGAAAATCTCGAAACAATCAAACTCTACGAAGCAAACGTAAAAGACGGCCCCCTCGATGTGCCAAAAATAATATATACACTGTAACAATCATGAAAACGACAAAGAAAACCTCCAAGCCGGTTATCCTTAGAATAGTCTTCGGCTCAGAAGCCGCGAGAGATTACTTCGACGAAGGCGCTAAGGCGGCCGCCGAAGCCGTGGAAAACGGCGACGGCGAATACAAGGAAATCACATTCAAGACGCAGGGAGAGAAGAATGCCTACCTGCAGGGACTCTATGACGCGCAAGGATGGGACGGCTTCACAACCGTCACCAAACATGTATCAAAATACTTCAACAAAGAACGGGAAAAATAGACAACATTATGCCAAACTGGTGTTTTACACAATACGCAATACAGGGCGATTCAAGAGAACTGAAATCACTCCATAAGACCATGAAGAGCCTCGAAAAGATGAAAGAGCCCCTGGTACCCAACGGCTTCGGGAAAAAATGGCTCGGCTGCCTCGTACACGCCCTCGGCGGTGACGAAAAAGTAATCTGGTGCCGGGGCGACTTCAGCGAAGTCAAACTCGACAAAGATGAACGGGGCCTTCCGACCCTTTCTTTCCAAACTGAGACCGCCTGGGGCCCGGCTACGGAAGTCGAAGACTTCCTTCGGGAGAAATTTCCTTCGCTTTGCATCTGGTTCCTCACCGAAGAATCCGGGATGGGACTCTACCAGACAAACGATGAAAAACACCTCTTCTTCAAGGACTGCATACGACTGGACCACGAAGATGAGACCGTCTACCTCAGCGAAGAAGAAACCCTCAGCACGCTTTCCGAAATCCTCGGACAAAAGTTCAACGACTTGAAAGAAGCGTTCAATGCCGTCGACAAGCACAACAAAACCGTAGCCGAAGACGACAACAACAACTGGATCGGAATCCTTGTCCCCCAACTCGCCGTCTGACCATGGGTGCCTGTTATAGTATAAGGCTCAAGGTGAAACTCACCGACGAGCAAGGGGCTATACATGCCCTCAACGAAAAGATATCCACAGGGGCCAAAGAAAGCATAAGGTTTAACATCAAGGAACTCGGCGCCGATACCGGCACCTTCGACGGCCTCATGAAAGTTTTCCTTGCCGGGTGGCCGGAAAACCAATTCCAAAAGAACGTAGAAGACGGTTTCCTTATATATACCAACGGCTTCAACGCCATGTACAGCTGGGAACAGGTGATGGCGGAGATGTTCGAAACCATCGCACCGTACCTAGCGGACGGTTCGGAGTTCTACAGCAACCCAGACAACTGGTGGGAAACGGCAAAAATCAAAAACGGAAAAATCAAATGGACTCAAAAAAGATGAACAACAAAACTGTAAGAAAAGACCTCGGGCAGATTACCCTCGGTCATTTCGTATACCTCACTGATCCGGTATACACCCCGGAACAATGGTGCTGCGGCAAAACAAAGGTGCACCCCGGTACATACAACTGCTCGGTTCGGACTGCGGAACTCAAAGACTGGGGTAAACGCACCCTATCAATCAGAATCGTCCATACGGACTATTCCGAAGAAGAAATCAACAAGTTCCAGGCGTCAAAGAGACGCAGGTTCGTCGAGAATGTATACGTTGACTCCGGCCAGGCGGGATTCTTCGACATGGACTACTTTGAAGCCAACCAGAATAAACCCGGAGTTGAAGATGACAAGACCAACGATAACTGGTATAACCGAATCTGTGAAATCACACTAAACCGCGAGAACCCTCACGGAACCGTCGACGGCAGGGGAGTCGTCACAGACACCGGAATCGGAGACGGTGCCTATCCCTGCTACGCATGGAAAAACAAATGGGGTGACACCGTCGCCCTGGAGATAGTCTTCCTCACTACAGAAGACATCAAGGAAATCAACTCGGAATATTAACCTATCATCATATGCACAATTATATTATCCAACTCTCGTCAAAGCCGGTCAGCGACAAGGGAATGCACGACGAGAACTACACCGAACCGATGCACAAGTGGAATATCGAAGACGACAACTATTTGGATTCCCTCTGCGACTACATCGGGGACAAGATTCCCTTCGAACAGATTGCCGACATGATCGGCAAGGACTTCAAGAAGGTGGCCACCCTTAACGTGGCAAAAAGAACGCTTACGTTCAAGAAGCCTGAAACGCTCAAGAGAAAACTGAACACGTACGCCCGCGGGGTACTTGCCCAGTACACCGGAGCCAAAAAGGACGACAAGGAGCCAATGCTTCTATGTTTCAAGACGCTTCCGTTCTGGAAGATGCTGAAAAAACTCAACAACCCCCTCGGGGTTGACTGCATCATCTACTGTGACGACTGCTACTGCGAGTCCCCGGGACGGTTCCTCAACGACTACGCCGAACACGGCGGAAACGAAAGGATTTTTCATATAGGAACAATCATGGACTTCCACTGTTAAACCGCCAATCGACATGAAAAAGACAGTAATATACGTTCTTGCCGAGTGCCTTGCAGACGAACGTTTTGCGGATCTTACCATCCACGGAGCGTTCCCGTCACTCGACAAGGCAAAAGCCACCATGCTTGAGAAAATCGAGGAACGCTTCGACTATATCAAAGACGACCTCTGCGACGACGAGGAGGAATGGAAGAAGTGGGTTAACGCCCGCTTCTGGAACACTGTGGAAGACAGCGAACACAAGGTAGCATGGTCAGACGATGACGGAGATACCGTCAGCAAGTTTTTAATCGATGAGGTTGAGGTCGGTTTCGAAGAATCCGAAAAAATATCGGAACTTGAAAACGAAAAGCTGCTTGAGGAAATCGAAAGCATAATTGACGTTCTGATAGACAGAAGGGATATACATGATGTCCTGGAAGCGATAGAAAAGCAATTAGGACCCTTGAGCTTCGTCGACACGAAAATCTACGACGGCTGTGACGAAAACAAAGACGGAGACAAGTATATAATGATGAATTCATACAATCTGGAATACAAGGGCAGGTCATTCTATCTCCGACTTTTCTACGGTAACCGGTCACAGATTGTCGGAACCTACGATATCGAAGAAAACTGAAAATGTTGTTATCTTCATAAACAATTCAACTTCCTTTACTTACTGGCAAAAAAGTTACGGAAGAAAATTCCCCTTCGCGGAACCCGGCGCCACCCCTTCGGGGATGGCGCCTTTTTCTTGCGTCCTTTTTTGCCGTTTCATAATCAAGCAAGGCCGCAAACTTGCAGCCTTGCATATCACAAACATAAATCTTAAAAACAATTTATAAATGAAGAACAACACTTTTGCAGGACTACAGATTGCTCCGGCCAACCTTATCTTCGACGGCAACAAGTTCGCAATCGCCAAAGACTGGAAAGTAAATTCCTTCGAGAAAACCTTCGGTAAAAAAGAAGGTAGTACTTACTTCAACTGGCACGAATGCCATGACGTCAACATCGAAGGCTGGCGCGTACCTACTAGGAAAGAATGGGAAGCTGTCGCCGGCGACGAACGCGAAGGCTCCGTCTACAACGGTCTTAAACACGCCTGCTTCGCGGTCGTTGAGGTAAGCGTACCTTTCGGCAACAAAAGAGCTTGTGATGTACTCCTACTGTTTCCTGATGGCATTAACATCACCGGTCCTGAAATCAGATTCATAAATGAAGATCTCGTATTCCATGATAGCCATCTCATTACACGCATCACCGAACAACAACTCAACACATTATTAGACCAAGGTTGTACCTTCCTTCCTGCGTTCGGTAAATGTGACAAAGGAATTATCGACGGTAAACTGTGGTTCGAGGATGGCTACAGCGGCTTCTATTGGTCAAGTACCGGGGACTTTGAGGACAGTTCGTGCTACCTGTATTTCTGCGATAGCTGTGTTATACCCTTCGACTACAACGAAGAGTGGGGTCGATACTTCCCGGTCCGGCTCGTCCGAGATTATTCGGTGAGAACCGAACAATTCTGATATCTTTTCTCTCTCTTATTGTTTTTCATTTACAGCAGGGAGGGGGTTTGGAATTCTTCCACACGCCCCTCCCAATTTCTTTTAAAAAATGAACCAGCTCTTCGTCAACAACGCCCTCCGTGTCCTCTCTTCACTCGGGATAATAGGAATGGTTGATTATGACCACTGCATATCCAACCAGGTAGTCACCAAACCCGAGACTGTCCACGGAATCAAAGTAAACGTCGAACTCACGGAGTTTGCCAACTGCAAAGAACTCCGGTGCGAAGTCCTACTTACCCTCCCGGAAACCGGTTCGCTGGCCAACGTCTTCATCGACTACGTAACCGGAAAGGAAAAACTTAAAAAGTACGACGGATACTTCGGAATTGATAAACGCACCGTAGCTTACTCTCCGTGGAACAACAATTACCTTGTTATCCGTACAGAGAAGTACCCCACGTCCGAGCTGGATAAGGCCATAGACAGCCTTATAACCCTTTCTAAGAAATTTTTCAACCATCTCGGAGAATACGCTTCGCTCAGGCGCTGGAGCACGAACGATCCGGAGGTCATCGCCAAGGCCAAAGAAATCATCGCCAACGCAGACTTCCATGAAACGGATGTGGACAGGGAAGAGAGAGCCCACTGGCTCGTGGACAGAAACTCGTTCGTTCGCGGATGGTTCAACCCATTCAACGACCACGAACACGGCACATTCGATACCCTGTGGCCGTCGAGCGTAGACTACGCTGCCAAGACCATGGGAAACGAAGGGACCTTCGAATATGCGGTATCCTGCCTCGTACTCGTGGATCCCGAATACATCGCCAAGGCACGCGAAGCGTGCATCATAAGGAAAGAAACAAGAACATTCATTTATTGATATGAGTTATACTATCTTCTACAGGGCCATGTACATACGGCTCGGCGACGGGACATACATCCCTATGATTGAAAGCGGCGACAATAACGTTTATGACTGCGACAGGAACCGCCGCTCCAGGGAATGGACCTCCTGCCGCTGGCTGCATGAAAGCGAGGAGCAGCGAAAACGCTATTCCCTCACTGAAAAGGAAATCCTCGACAGAGCCCAGGCGGAGATCGACCGCCACGTGAAAGAGTACACCGGCCGGGAACCGGCCTTCGGAGGAAATCCCTACACAAAGGAACAAGTCCTCGCGGATCTCGGATTCTTCAACTGCATACAGGTATCCGGACGCCGCATCACCAGCGCCGCATGCTTCTACAACTTCATGAAGTCCGGCATCCGAAACGCCGTCACAATGGAGGAGCTGCGCTGCGGCCTACGACTCTCATGGTACCGTAAAGACGGCAAATATGAAACGGACTATGCCGCAGATGAAAAGGAGCTTGCCGAGAAATGGAACAAATTCCAGGACGAAGGAATCACCCCTTGGATAGGTCTTTCAGAAAGCGAAGCCGAATACGCCTGGCAAATTGTCAAAAACCGGACAAAAACGGAAAGAAAACCAAAAACGCTTCCGGAACACCCGTTCGTGATAGAATTTCTATACGGCGACAGCACAAAATATGTCGTTCAATTGACTTCAAGACACCTGAAATTCAACGACGATAATTTATACGCACACAAATACGCGACAGAAAAAGCCGCCAAAAATGCTTGCGAAAAAATTACCTCAAAACGTTTCAACAATGTCAAAGAACCGAAAGTGATAAGAATTTAGCAAAACCTTCTAAAAATGAAACCACTCGAACTGTTAACAATCGGGCTCACACGGGGCGATAAAATAGAACTGACATACAAAAACTGGATAGGTGAAACGCAGGTGACTACCTGCTACTTCGGTGGATACCGCAATTTCATGGCCCAGGGCCGCATCGACAACGAATACGACCTCGTGCCAATCTTCTACGAAGAAGGCAGGAACGGGAAAATGCGGAACAAGCGCCTGGATAATGCACCATATACTGACGACATTATCAATATCAGGGTCCTTGAAGAGAAACCCTGTCTTTGGGAAAACGAATTCGATGACCTGTACCTCGCATACAGGAACCTCGACAAAAGAGCCCTCCGGCTAATCAAAGAAATCGTATCCGGCATAAACCGTCTCTATCCAGGAAAGAAAATCGTCCTTGGAGAGCACCGCGACGGTGGTTACATTAACTACAAATACGGTGCTGCCTTCGCAAACGTGACCGCATTATACTTAAACGGCAAGGGCGAACTGGTAGTCGACTATTACACGGACGCAGACAGTAAGACAGGAGAGAACTATGACGAACTTGACATCGACAGCACAAGCATGCTCAATACTCTGTCCGCAGCAATCAGAGAACCGAGTCTGGAAGACGAAGACCAGATGGAAGAAAACTTTATCAACCCCGAGAAAACCAAGTGGAATGAAATCCCCACACTCGATCCCAATACGAAACCAGCAGCTAACCGGCTGAACCATCTTCTTAACATACTGAAAGCAAACCTCTGGTATCAAGAACTTGAAGAAAACAGGAAAAAAGAAGTCATGGCGACATACGAAACGACATGGAACCATATGTCAGATGACAAGAAGGTCATCTGCTACATGAAAAACTCCTAAAACAAAATGGAATCAAAACATGAGACAGGTTAAAAATTGCAAGAAGGGCCACTTCGTCAAGTATAACGGAGTGCTTTGTCAGGTAAACTGCTTCTTCACAAACTTCCGGGGAAAACAGGCTACCCTAACCGAAGTTTGTCACGGAAAGAAACGGCTCTTCATCGTCGACCAGAAGGAAAAGGTCGAATACCTCGGCGTCTCCGCAACCGATGCGGACGGCCGCTTCTGGGTGTTCAAGAAACATGACCCGTTTGAGGCGTGGAATACAAAACACAGGTAGCCATGGAAAAGATTCTCTACCGCAACGACTCCTGCTACGGCTCCGGAGTCCGCGACGTCTTCGACGTCATCTGGCACGAATGCACGGAGCTGGGCAACACCGATATCCTCAGCTGCTGCCTGCACCGCTACCACCTGTCCAAAGACCTCAACGAAAAGCTCAAGCACGATATCCTCTGGCTCGAAGGGGAATTCGTCGAGACCGGCGAATATCCCGAGACACTGAAGGAGGATATACAGCAGCTGATCGAGGAAATCTCCGCCATCTCCGGCAAGGAAATCCGCTACGCCCTGTGGCTCGCCACAGAAAAGACCGTTCGTGAACTTTACTACGGCGACGACGGAAACATCCTAGCCTACGAGACTTCCGACGTCGTCCTTTCGTTCCTCGAAGAGGACGGAGCGCTCTTCGGATATCCAAAACTCCCAAAACCGATAGTATCATGAAACTCTTGAAATTCAAAAACTCTCAGGACAAAGACACCTGGGTAAACCCCGACCATATTGTCCTGGCCAAGGAAGCCTCGGAAAAGGAGATATACATCAAAACCACGGACGGAACGGGACTCCTCGTACCGAAGGAATCCTTTGAAAACGCTATCAAGGAAGACAGTAAGTTAGACACCCTTATTTCCGTCGGAAACCGACTCGTACGGGTACTCGAACAGCTTCCCGCACGCATTCCTACGTCAATGAGAATGCACTATTAAAACCGTGGACTTCCTCACATTCTCGTCAGAATCTCCCGCAAGTCTGCGTAGTATTCTGACGAATTATAAGCATAAAGCAAGACACCATTCCGTCTATTCTTTTATTAAAACTTCACAAACAATGTTGACAACATTAATTATAGCCTTCGTGCTGATAATAATAATCATTGCATTGGTTCCTTCAGGAGGAAACAAAAAGAATTGATTCAAAATAACATCAATATGAAAAGACCTTTTACGATAGGTGAGAGAGTTTTTGATTCTCACGACAACCGCTGGGGAACAATACTCCTCATCGCCGGGGCAGACCACGACGACTGCGTGGATGAAGACTGCGTCATCACCCTGAAGCCCGACGACAGCGGCGGCGAAGACGAAACCCTCGCTGCCGCCCTTTATAAGATCGCCCCGGGAAAGACCTTCCGCGGAAGCCCCGTCTGCTGGGAACACTGTTCGGAAATCGATTACCCGTATTACTGTCCCGACGAGGACGAGAACTGCTACAACTTCGAACTGGACGACGAAACCGCCGGCAAGAAGAAATTCACCTTCCGCTTCCACACACACGGCTGGACTGACATCACCGTCGAAGCCGAGGATGAGGAAGAAGCGAGAGAGTTGGCCGATGATAAGTACAACAACGGTGAGTACGATGATGATGCCAGCGACTTCGAGAACATCACCGACAAAGAGGATGACGATTAAACTATGATAGTCTTCGAAACCATAGTAAGGCTCGACGGCGAAGAACCCCTCACGGGCCTCCACAGCACCCGCCAGGCGGCGGTGATCAATACGATTAAACACCGGTCAAACCCCAAGGTGACAGGAATTGAAGTCCACAAGACAAAAATCACCATCAAAGGTAAAGAAACACTTGAATGCGTCTATTCCTGGTCGCCGGACAAATCTAAATGATATGAAAGAATTCTCCATCTACCGCGTACTCCGCATCGACGGACAATACGACGAATCCCGTCACGACCTCCGGTCCGCCACGGCCGAAGCCGTAGAGCACGCACTCTCCGAGGCCCACTCAAATGTACAGTACAACGGCGAGGTGAACGGAGTCACCGTCACCGACATCACAGACTGCGGCAAGTCCGCATAAAATCAGCTAATCACATGGAAAAGACCATAACAACGACTCTCGGCAGCAAGACCATCAACCCACGCAACGGCGTTGAGGTGTTCTCCGCCGGAAAATTCAATGAAAAGGAGTTCTTCAAAGACGAAAAAGCCTTCAGGAAGGACGGCCTGAAAATATGCTATTTCTCGCACGAGGAATACGAGCAGTACTACATGACCCTCACGGACATCCAGGCCCGCTGGGAAAACGGGATGCTTACCCGCAGGGGATACAACAGAGAACTGACGGCGGCGGCTTACACCCATGGCCTGAGCGTCTACGACCTCATAAAGATGTGCGGCGAAAACCGAGACTTCGCCCAGTTCGTCTTCGACTCCCTGAAGGGCGAATCCCCGCAGGAGTTCATATCCTCGCTTACCTTCGGACCGGAAGACTTCTCGGCCCTCGGCCTGAAACACCTGTCGGTAAAGAACTTCTTCTTCCTGGAAGAATGGGAACGAAAGGATATCACCGACTCACTCCTTCTCCCGTCGGGACAGGAGGTGCTATCCGGCAAATACGGAGACATAAAGGTGATCGTCGAGACCCAGGGCCACGTTAAGATCGCCTGGAAAGGTGAGTACTACAACTGGGTTGGCAACTTCCCCGACGACCTCGTTGAGGCCATCAAGAACGGAACCCTCGGAACGAACCCCGACGCGGAGATACTTGAGAACAACTGGTACGAGGTACTCGTCTACAGAGGCAATGAACTTCTTTGTTCCGACGTCATCGACATTGACCTTCATGATATGTCCGAGATGGACGCGAAATCGCTCATCATCGACATAGCCCAGGAATACATCAAACCCAAGAGGGGGAGCATCATCCGAATCGACAAAATGGCCGACAAGGACGGCTCTGACTGGCAGGCGACAGCCATGAACGGTAAGGTAGGATACGTGCGCGTCATCGACAGCGCAGGGCAGCTCTTCGGCTCCTGGGGAGGACTCGCCGTTATCCCTGAATTAGACAAATACGCGATACTATGAAACCGAAAAGACTCGGAAGGAACCGCAGGGATGAAATCTACCTTGCGGTCCTTCAGGCCGTCGAAAAGAGGCGTCCCTGGCCCGAATACACCGGAGCCTGCGGAGCCAGGAGCTTCAGCAGAAGCCTCGACGTCATAGACTACGCCGACATCGACGTGTCAAAGAATATATTCCTGGAAGCACGCTTCCGCTATACGGCAAACTACTCTTACGAGGCCTCCTCGGATATCCCTTCCCTGGAGTCCTTCGACAACGAGAAAATCCAGATCCTCAATCTGTATTATTACAACAAGCGCAGCCACAGGACACGCCAGGTGTCCGTGGACAGCTCAAAAAACATCTTAAACTGACACAAATATGAATATACTTTCTTTCATATGCCTGGGGCTGAAGCCCGGCTGCAAGGTGAACATAACCTTCAACGACAACAGAACCGACACCTGCTACTTTGACGGATACGAATACTATCCGGGTATCATCAAGGAATTACGGTATCTTGCTCCCGTCTTCCGTAAACAGTCTAAGAACGGGAAAATGCTCAGTACCAGAATCCACTATTGCCTTGACGACATCAGTTTCGTCGTACCGGTGGAAAACCAGACCAGGCTGAAAGACATCGAAGCGATCCTCGACGCCTCGTCTAGAATAGAAAACCGTGCGAGAACCACACTCAGGGCCCTAGTCCAGGAGATGAACAAACTCTTCCCGGGGAGGAAAATTATCTTCGACACGGACCTGCACGGCAGCATAGCTTCCACTCTTCCGCACAATAACGGCCAGGGAGAGTTCGTAGACATCGTATCCTTGTTTGTCGACCCCGACAGCGGCGCCATAATGTGCGACGTATACTCAGAGTGTGACAGATTCAACGTGAAGCTCGACAAGCTCGCAGACACCGACTTCCCGGCCCTGCTGTGGACGACGGTAGCGAGCATCAAAGACCCTTACCTTGATGAAGAATACGGAGGAAACTTCACGGAGTGCATAGACTCCTGGAAAGATGTCCCCGCAACGGTAAGGAACGACACTCCTGTCCTGCACGACCTCGGCATCTTCGATATCCTGAGGGCGAACCTCTGGTTCTATTCCCTTCCCGAGGAAAAAAGGAAAACCATCGATGAAAGAGAGTCATGGATAACCATGAACGACGGCCAGAGAGTCATCACCTGGAACTACTGGACAAAAAACGAAGACTAGCCATGGAAAAGGAACAGAAAATCCTCGAGCTGCAGAAGCAGCTCTTCGAGCAGCTGAGAAAAGACATCATCAACCTCGTGAGTCCTTTCGGCAGTCTGAAAATCCGCAGCGTCCACCGGTTCGTGGACGAGGACCTGTGCGAGGACATAGTCCGCACAAAAGAGGTCAAGATTAAAAACGGCCAGCTGCTGCTCCTCCAGGACACCTGGAACGGAGAAGGGGACCCCAACGAGACATACTTTGATGACGACGAGTTGTTTCACGAAGAGTACTGGGCCAACTACTCAAAGCTATCACCGGTGGCTTACGAAAAACTCGCCAGAAAGCCCATTGCTTCAGCTGTGGGATGAATGGCAAATAATATCTTTGAATTTCAATGAATTATTATTAAATTGCAATATGATTTCATACAAGTATAAATTCTGCAAGAGCAAGAAGCTAAAGGCGCTCGACTATATAATGGCCGAGGCCGCCTTCGTATGGAATCATGCCCTCGCGCTACAGAAACGCTACTACCGGCTCTGCGGCTCATATATAAGCGCCGTGCGCATGCAGAAGCATTTTGCGAAACGAATCAAGCCGCATCGCCTGCATTCGCAGACCGTTCAGGAGCTCCTGCAGCGGCAAGATGCCGCCTATCGGAAGTTTTTTAAGCACGAAAACCGTCGTCCGCCGAAATTCCGCCGCAGTACCGACTTCACTTCGTTCGTCTTTAAGCAGG
>Ga0310690_10006562_pt1 | contig 15250 bp, 20 predicted proteins | sample AusTroGonzalo_MG_2_FD_207661 | JGI IMG/M metagenome (GOLD analysis project Ga0310690, IMG submission 207661) | Bovine rumen microbial communities from tropical cattle in Woodstock, Queensland, Australia - Gonzalo_04 (v2) (version 2) | ecosystem: Host-associated > Mammals > Digestive system >...
CGCTACCTGGTCTACCTGTATACCGGGTCGACCCTGCTGATTAAGAGCAGGACTGCAATCAAGGATATCGACAACTCGACCAGGGCGATGGGATACGAGACCGTCGCGAATATGACCGACGCCGACATAGACCTGCTCGCGACCGTGTTCTACCGGTTCAAGCCGATTTTCGTCGCGATGAAGGGCAGCCGGGCGTACACTTCCGCCAGCCTATCGAAGACGGTCGAGCGTGCCGCCCACATAATCAACCGCATCCGTGTCCGCGCGGACAAGATGAAACGTCCGTTCAGGCCTGACGTACTTGACAGGATATGCGTTCCCGGGGGCGAGGGGGAACTCATGAAGATTGCCGACGCCCTCAAGGAAGCCACCATGTTCAGGAAGCTCCGCCTCCTGCAGTGCGTGGCCGACCGCCAGCAGGCGGCCGAGGACGAAAAGCCGGTTTACACGGTCAGGAACGGGAAAATGTTCATCCGCAACGGATACCGACCGCTATGCGACAAGGTATGGCTCCGTTGCGTGTCCGAACTGCTGACTGCCAGCATCTACGGGTCTCTCGCCAAGAAGGCAAAGACCGGGAAGGTCAAGCTTCCTGGCAACTGCGACCTCGCGATGCCGACGTCGGAGAAGAACTTCGTAGGCGACTACCCGATGGGCACCACCGTCCCGCTCGCCGAGCACAACATATTCGGTGTCTACTGGCGTAACGAATGGGGCACCCGCGATTTCGACCTGTCCCTGGCGGACACGGAAGGGGCCAATGTCTCTTGGCATACCGGGTTCAAGGACGGCGGATACATGCATTCCGGCGACATGACCAATGCCGACCCGGAAGCGTCGGAGTGCATATACTTCCCGAAGCACATCGAAGGGGACACCCATTCCGCCGAGGACAAGGTAATCAACCTTAACCAGTTCAGCGGAGTAAACCCGAAATCCAGGTACAGGTTCTTCGTAGCCACGCACGACGGGCGTCCGAAATTCGAAACCGGGTACATGGTCGACCCGAAGGACATCGTCCTGACGGTCGACGGGAACATCCCGGCCAGGAAGACGACTCTGGCCGTGGTCAACGACAAGGAAATCATCCTGCTCGGTACTGGAACCGGGGAGGACCATGTCACATTCGCCGACGGTAGCACGCAAGCGGTAATCGACACGGTCGTCCGGAAATACCGCCATTCCATCAGGCTGAAATTCCTCCTGGAAAGCGTAGGGTTCGAGATAGTTACCGCCGACTACAAAGGCGATGTCGACCTCGACCTGACCGACATGAAACGCGACACGCTCATAAAGTTCTTTGCGGACTAGCCATGGCCTTCGCGTTGAAAATCGAACTGCCGGACGAGTTTCTGGAACACTGGAGAACGGACCGGTTCCGTGACTCGCTCGCCAGAATTTCGTGCGATATCCGCACGAGACTCCGCGACGGCAATCCTGGACTGGCTGGCCTGATGGAAGCGGAAGTTGCCGAGATGCTCCAGGTGTCATTTGGCGCGGCAGACGAATGCGTACCCGGGCAATAGACGCTCCAGGAAACCCAACATGGACTTACATATGGAACTAAAGAAGATTTTATCCGAGAAGACTAACATGAAGACATTCAGCGTGATGTACAAGACGCTCGGCATGACGCTGTGCGCCGGACAGTACACCGCGACTACAGTAGACGGCGGCAAGTGCAATGCCGCGAACCTACTGCAGCTCAGACACGTAAAGAAACTGGAAGGCGCGGAAATCCGGGATTCGTCCGGAAAACCGGTGGCGTTGCTCCGCATGCAGACTTATCCAAGAACAATCGAATGGATTACAATAAGGAACTGACTATGAATTACCTGGACGGAATAATTTTCGACGACTGCATCATGGTGCGGGGAGACGATGACAAGCCGAACTCCCCGTTCTACAGCTATCTGTTTACCAATACGGGCGAGAGCGCGAAGAAGCCCGCCAGGATATTGGTGCATAGCGCCGCCTTGAACAGCAAGGATACCGGCATTGACCAGAAATACAAGTACACCCTTGTCGTATCCGATTGCGACGGCACCAACTTGAGGCGTGTCGGCGCCTCAGGGGTGAAATACGGCCATTTCAAGTACATCGGCGACAACATCTACATCAGCGTCGCCCACGATACCTGGGTGAAGGAAGGCTACTGTGGATACTAGCTTCCTGTACCACGTGGCCATCAAGAATGACCGCGGCGAGTACGAGGACCTCGGCGTGATGACCGCGACCGAAGCCCACTCATATTCATGGGAACATGGTCACAGGACACTGAACATGACAAAGGTAGGTGAAAATGTCAGCCGATAAAACCTCCAATAGCGCCAAGAAATCCCTGGAAAAGCCGTCCTCCCTCTCTGTGCACGTCTCGACCGAGCCCAAGCAGGTCCCGGTGGACTGGAACGTATGGCACAAGCCAATGATTGACTGCATCGCGGCGTTCCACATGGACGAGGTCCTGTACCTGGTAGACCAGTACAAAATCCGGTTCAACGGGTTGGACCCTGACCCGCTGTCCGCAAGAACACTGTATACCAAGCTTGCCGAGATATGTGGAAAACTGGTGGAACTCCACGTCAACAACTGGGAATACCGGGTAGGGAAGTCGGTTCCTCCTATGGACGATGTGAACATATACCGTGACGATTCGGGCACCCTCGTAGCGGAGCTGGACTTCGCGTGTGACGAGCTGCCCGACATTTATCTTGACCCTAAACTGGTCGTCATGCTATACATAGCCCAGGAGGGCCCGTGGTTTCAGATTACGTTCAACATGGCGTCGCAAACTTTCTAGTTATTGCTATATTTGCAATGGCACCAACAAAACTCAAAACGAGGTAATAAAAATGAACATCAAATTCCCAAAAATCAATTTTCCCAAGTTCAAGAAGCCCAATCTCCCGAAGCTGACAGTGGACAACGTGCTAAAGACTGCGCAGTACGGAACCTATGCGTTCATCGTCATCCGCATCCTGGTATACGTTGGACAGCAGATTGCCAAACTCCGCTTCAAGGCAAAATAAGGAGACCGTATGGCCAGCCAGCAATCCCCTTGGAGCGCAACATTTCCCGGACCCATATCGGAAAACTTACCGAAACCGCCCGGTGAACCGGTTGACGTATCGTTTAACCCGGGTGTGCTGGCTGGAATGCACCAGCTGGGCATGTCGAAGTTCATGCTCGCCCTGGACTCGATTATAAGTTCGATTCCTGGCATCAACCTAGAGGCCAAGCATACGACGCTTGTCGACGGACTATTCAAGAACAAGCAGTTCATGCAATCAATGTTCGATACGTCCCTGCTCGTATCCTCGACGGTGGCTGAACTCGTCGACAAGGAGAAACATCCTAGATTATACTCTGGCATATCGTTCTTGCGCAACGTACTCGCGCTGGAAAAAATACGCCGCCAGGTGAAGGAAAAAATAGTAATCCGTGCCGGTACCAACATGGACGAGTGGAACAAGATAGTAGAACTGTTCCAGCGAGAAAATCCGGCCGACAAGATTACATACGTCCCGCCCGGCCTTGACACCGCCGGGTCAATAATCACTACAGTAGGCTGCAATCCGGTTTCGGCGAGTACTTTCTATGCGATGTATAGGTGCGATGCCGACCATACCGTGACCAGGCTGAACGCGGTCAACGGAACGTACTCGTTCAACCTAGGCGGGCGCAAGTCGTTCAGCGCGGAATCGCTCTACCGGTACGGCCCGGAAATACAGAGGGTTTTCGATACAAACGGTTCAATGAAGTTCATCCTGGCGAAGGCGACGACCGGGTTTTCCTGGCTTCAGGTGTTCAAGATAACGCAACTGGATGGCGACGGGCAGCCAGATAAATTTGCATCGCCGTTTTACCTGGTTCCCTACATGTCGAATTTCTTTACCAACGGCTCCTCGCAGCCTACCGTCAGCATACCCGACCTCAATTTCGTGCAGATACTGCTGATAGACAAGGCAGGCACGAGCGACATGATATCGATGGACGCTTTCATCGAGAGACGCCGTAGCGCCACGTTGCACGTGGCGAACGCGCTTCTCAAGAAGATGAAGTTCAGCATGTTCGACCCGGAAACATCAGTCATACAAGTATCCACCAGCCAGGGTGCCGATTCAAGCAGCAACGCAATAATGTTTACCCGCATTACTCAGTATTCCGGGAAGGGTGCTGTGCATGTACTGTCCGAATACGACACCATACGGGATGCACTGGGAAAGTGCATGAAAGTCGGAAAGAGCAGGGGATACGCGTTCGTTGGCGCTCCCGGTACGGGCAAGACCATCATGATGAACCAGCTCGTCAACGAATTCCCGTCGGTCCCGGTGATAAAGTTCAGCATGCAAGGCATGCAAACAATCGAGGACCTGGGCAACGGGACGATGCTCCAGTCCATACTCGACATAGTGCAATCCCTGACGGATGCCGGGTTCGACAAGGTATTCCTGTGCTGTGACGACATCGACTCGGTCGACATGTCGACCAAGAACTCCCCGGTTGAAAACCTCATCAACCTTCTGGACGGACTGCATTTCAGGCTGGAAAAGACGGCGTCGATAATTTTCATGTGCACGGTAAATGACCCTACAAAGATGCACTCCACCATCATCAAGCGGGGAAAGCGCATAGACGAGGTCATAGAGGTCCCCTGTCCGGATTCCGCGGCCATACGCAGGCTAATCAACTCGGTGAAGGACAAGGACGACCCGACTGACTATACCGACGCCCGGTTTGCCGAGCTAATCGACAGGATGGCCGCGCACCGTTTCAGCCTGGCCGACCTGTCGACGATGATGACGAACCTCCAGATTTATGGTTCTCCCGGGGACGACGGAAAGTTTACCCCGGAAACCCTGGCCACGGCGATAGAAAGGCTCGAAACCAGCAAGGCGAACGCGACCAAGACATACGATGTGTAGATAAACTAATCCACCGGAGGCACCCGGTGGATTTTTTCGTCATATACCTTGACAAGACCGGCAATACCGGTTCGACCGTGATTCAATGGAAGGAATTCAACATTCCTTCCATCACCCGGGAAGTCCATGATAAATTTCCGGATGCCGACGTCAGGTGCATCATACCGAGGGGCCCCGCCAGGCTGGTCCCGTGAATTGCCGGCAAAAGGAAATAATTTATATTTGCAGAGCGGGAAATATTTCCCCCATTTATTCCAGGAGACGACAAAATGACCAAACAGGAAATCGAAATGCACGCCGACCGCCTCGCCAAGGCCTACACCGCCGCAAACAATGCCGAAAACGCATACCGGCTGGCCAAGGCGCAGAAGTTCCTCCAGCTCTCATGCCCGCCGGCGGGTGAGAAAAAGCCCACCGAGGCCGTAATACTGTCGACCATCGACGCCGACCCAGCAATCAACGCCCTACGCATGGAATACCAGGCAAGGCAGGCCGACCTCGACGTGGAAAAGATGACTTTCAAGGCGCTTTCGTCTGCAAACTAGAGAGGACACTCATGGACGTAGGCAGCAACGGCTCGTACCCGAGCAATTCGCTCAGCAACTTCGCCGCACACGAGTTCTATATTGACGGAGTGCGCTGCGCCTCGATGGAAGGATTCCTTCAGAGCCTGAAGTTCGAAAACCCAGACATGCAGGAACACATATGTTCCCTCATAGGCATCGGCGCCAAGCGGGCCGGGAGGGAAAAGAACTGGCAGAAGCACCAGAAACTGTACTGGCGCGGCAATGCATACCTTCGCCGCTCCCGGGAATACCAGATGCTTCTCGACCGGGCGTACCTCGCGCTGTATACGAATGCAGGCTTCCGTGCCGCCCTGAAGGCTGCCGGGGACGCGGTGTTCACCCACAGTGTCGGCAAGCGGAAGGAAGGGGAAACCGTGCTCACCATCAGGGAATTTTGCTCCAGGCTGAACATGCTGCGCGACAAGATGCGCTCGGAAGCCGACACGGACCTTATCTAGGACTAGCCATGGTAAACGACAGTACATCGGTATTCGGCTACCTGTTCCCGGCCGGGGAATGCGGCTGGCGGGTGGAATGCTACGCCAGGTTCCTCTCGGTCGACCCTTCGGCGATGATGGTTCCACTGGCTGCACGCATTGAGTGCCTGGAATCGGCGGTACACAATGTCCGTACCGGGCTCGTCCAGGGAATCTGCGTGGACCCGTCGCTCTATTCACGCATGGCCGGCCTCGTGGACGCGGTCACCAGGGAAGCCAGCGTCGCTGGCGTAATAGACACCGTGTTCGCCGACGGGAAGACGGGAGCGCTCGTCGGTGACTGCTCCGCCGTAAAAGCCGTGACAGCACTTACCGGAAACCTCGATTCGGTCGAGGACCCCGTCGTGCTATTCTACGGGAACGGCTGGGAGACCCGGGTGGCAATGACCGCACTGTCCGGGAGGGTGACGCTGATGGAAATCGCCGGCGGGAAATCCGGCGAGCTTGACGCCATACCTACCGGGTGCGTCGTGGAGTATGCCGGGGATGACGAGGTAAGCCCCTGGAATTTCGACCTGGTAGTGAACCCGCACCCCTCATACTTTCCACCGAAGGGGCAGTCGGTGCTACCGTTGACTCTCGGCCACGTAATTCCTTTCGAGGCGATGCGCCTGGCGTATTCCGTCGGGAAGTTCCGGGGACTCCCGGAGAAGCTCTGCGTGGAAGCGGCCGGGCAGTACGAAAAACTTCGCAAACAGGTATAAACAGGGATTATCGAACGGACACGCCTCTGTCCTGCGTATTGACGAGGGCACGCGCACCAGGTCCGTTCTTTTTTGTTTCCCGGGAAAACCGATAAACTCCCGGTTATGATTGACTACTCCCTATTCGAAGGCATGGATGGCGAACTCAGGACGGCACTAGCTGCCGGGTACGGCGCCATACTCGAGGGAGCCGGCGACGCCAGTACCGCGTCGTTCCTTTACAGCCGCATACTGCCCGACATAGCGGAAAGCATATTCGACGGCGCAACACTGCGCCGAATACACGCGATGGTGAACTCCGACAGCATACACGATGTTACCGTGTATTCCTCCCGGGAAACCCCGGCCGGATTCCCGCTCACGGTCAGGTTCACCCGGGACAGCGGCAAGCCGTCGTTTATCCGGCAGCACAACGTAATCGACATACCGGTGATGCGGGCGCTCGAGCATTCCATTTTCCGGGCTTTTCCGTCGAGGGTCCGCGGAAACCCGCTGGTGATGCGGGTGAAGATGCCGTATGCCGAACTTGTCCGCCAGCTGAAGAGGGCCTGGACAGAACGCCCGGCCAACTCGTACGACACTGCGAGCATTGGCGAATCCATACTCAGGGAAATGTCCGTGTGGCTCGCCGAGAACGGGCGCCCGGAAACCGTACGGAACCCGGAACCGGAATATTCCCGGGAAGACTCGGAATATGCGGGACTTCTCCGGCAGGACGCGGAAGGCAAGCGGGTCGACATGTCGTACCACGACTGGAAGGACGCCAACCTGCGGCCTACCTACCGGACGGACCGAATGGACCGCGGCGACGCCGGGATACTTTCCCGCGGGAGGGATTGGGCGACCCCGGAAGTCATGCGCAGGCACAAGGAAATTTCGGGCAGGATGCGTCGGAACTGGATTGCCGGCAGGAACCGGTGGGACGGGATAGACGCGGACGACGCAAGGTTCATGAAGGAGTTCCGTTCGCTCGCTTCGCGCTACAACCAGGCCGGCGTACTGGCAACCAACAGGGAGCTGCAGGCCCGGATTGCCGCGCTCATACCGTGGCTGGTGCGCCTTCGGGAGAAGAAAGACGTGCTTCCGGTGAAGGAAACGCTGTCCGAGATGATGGACAGGGTGTTCGACCTTCCGAAGGACGGCCCGGGGCCGGTGGGGGATGAACGCCGGGCGGCCATGTCGCACATCCTTCCCGGGGCGTTCCGTAGCGCGGCGCGCCGGTGTTCCGGTCTAATCGACGCGGCGAACCACATGGTGTACAGCTACGGCATGGATACCGGCGAAAAAATAGGGCAGCTGGTCGAATACATGTCCGGCGGAAAATCCAAAAAGACATAGTTTCATGCCTGAAAGGAACAGTAATCTTTAACAAGGAGTTTCATATGGGCCGTATCCTGCCACAGATTTACAACGCGCTTTACGTGGCTATATTTGTCGGGTTCATGAGGAAGATTGTCGACAAGGTGAGCATGCTGTTCGACGAGTGCATACCTATAGTGAACGAGGACGACAGTGACTGGTACGCGGTTCGACTCTTCCACCGCTATTTCATCTACGTGAACCTGGGCAAGGTAAACGCCCGCAACTTCGCCATGAATCTGTACAAGGACATCCCGGAACTGCGCGGGCATATCGAGATTGTCCAGCACGAGGACGCGGACGAGACGGCCCTCCCTGAAATCAGGGAGCTCAGCAAGGACACCATAGCGGAAATATACGAAATTTTCGAACATTTCGACGCCGACGACTAGCCGACTGCAACGTGCGTACAGAAAGGAAGGCGGCCTTTCGGCCGCCTTCCCTGTTTTTGTCGTTGATGAAAATGTCAGTATGCCGGGCTGCTGAGAGCCTGTTCAAACCACTGGTCTATCGGGAATTCCGGCATGGCATATACGGAGCCGTCCACGTCGACGCAGACCGCGTTCCCGACAAGGTCGGCCTGCAGCCTGTCCAGTTCGACGGAAACTATCGTCCCGTCTTCCAGCTCGACGTCGGCCGAATAGCCGTTCGGATAGATGTTGTCGTCCTTGATTCGGACCAGTGTGTCCCGGTATGAACTCGATATAGGGCCGTTCTGGCGTACCTTCATCGGGATTTCCTTTCCGGTCTCGGCCTCGTTGCCACGGATTACGCACACCGGTTCCGACATGGACGCCCTGGCCATTTCCTGCTTCACGTACGGCTGCAGGTTCTTGAAGAATATGTCCGGGTCCAGTGTCAGCCTGTAAGAGTCGATTTCCTTCTTGGTGTTGCCGAACGAATCCACGAAAGTGCTGTCGCAGTGCAGGCGGTCAACCTTGAGCATGGCCGTCGGAAGTACGGTCGAGAAAAGGTGGAGGGACTTCTGTTTCTGGTACGGGACGAGACCGATTTCGTGAACCGGCGCTTCCTCTGGAAGCGCTATCCCGGTCTCCTCCTTGAGTTCCCTGAGGGCGGCATCCAGTGCACTTTCCCCGGCCTCGAGGTGGCCTTTCGGGATGTCGTACGACATTTCCATGGCATCCGGGCGGCCCGTCGGGTGGCACGCAAGGACCGCCCCGGTCTCCTTGGCGAACACGATGAACCCGCAAGATACTGCTTTAGGCATTGGCGATATCCCCTGCAATACGCTTCGCCTTGTCCATTTCGGCGAATTCCTTCAGCCTGGCGTCAAGTTCCTTGTGCCTGGCCAGGGTTACTTCCTTGGACGGGTTCATGGCCTCTTCGGCCAGCCGTTTCCCTATGTTCGGCTCTCCGACGAAGATATTCATCTCCTTGTTCCTGTAACCGGAGTTTTCCGGGGTCAGCATGCGGATGCTTGAATAGAAGGCGTTAGCTCCTCCGCGGATGCTCATCATTTGGTCCGCTTTATTGGCCTTATCGACGGATTCGAACAGCGGGCGTGGGTTATCGCGCTTGCCGCGCTGGCAGCCCCGTATCTTCCCGGCAATCTTGAATATCGAGAACGCGATGATTCCTAGGTATGTCGCCACATAGAGCGACTTCATCAGCTTAAACGTCTTCATTTTTTAACTCCTTGCTAAATCTTTCGATGACTCCCTCCTTGTCCGGAGGAAGATATAGCGGTTCCGCGTGGCTGAATATGACTTCATCCAGGTTTGTCATGCGGTCGAACCTGGTGATGTCCGGATAGAGCGTGCAGTGGCGTACAGCCATACCGCCTTCCCCGGCGAGCTGCTCGATTACTTTCTCCGGCGTACCCTGCTCCCTGAGCCATTCCAGGTCAATGGTAAACTCCTTGGTCCCGCGGAACGCGGCCATGCCGTATGTCCACTTGTGCGAGAACGATTCCCAATCGACGCCTTTCTCGGCAAGCATGGCAATCTTCTCGTCGCTTTTCTTTCCCTCCAGCATCTTGTGCGAGAATACCGTCCTGGCCACCGCTGAAATCGAATTCTTGATGGCGTCGCGCTGGCGCCATATGAGTACCTTGAGCACGTCCTCCCGGGAAGCCCCGTACGCCCTCGCGTCGAAAGTGGCCGGTTTCGGCGTATGGAAAAGGTCGTTCCTGGACAGGTACATGTTGAACGCCGCCGTGGCGACCGAGGCCGCTATTGAGTTCAGCTTGTGGCATTTCCTGCCGAACGGGACCTTTGCCGGGTCGATTACTACCGTAATCTCGTCGGACTGGCTGTACACTATGACAGGGGAGAACTCGTTGATTAGCGACTCGATTGCCGCCATCATGGCGTCGGTAATCTCTTTCGAGAACGCTTTTTCCTTCCCGCCCTTGTAAGGCTTGGTGAACGTGTGGAACGCACGGCCGTCAACCCTGATGATGCAGTATTCGTCGGGAGGTATGGTCGCGTTCGCGGTATAGGGAAGCTCGAGGCCCTTGCAGTAGTCGCCGAGCGTCTGCCTGGTGTCGTCTGGTGTTTCCATGTAGTATCCTTGGTTGTTACTTGGCAAATATAGCAATTTCCGGAACGGGCGGCGGTATAAACTCCCTGATATGACAGGCGAACCGGACATAATGCCACTCTTTCTCGAGATTGCCGCCTCACCACCGTCGATGCGGAAGGCGATAACCGAGGCGTGCAACCGCCTCCTCGAAGGCATTGGCCCGTCGTTCACCGAACTCAGGCGGTACCTGAACGAGATAGGCGACACCCGGGACATAGGGAGCGACGACTTCGCCGACCTGTGGTACAGGTCAGGCAATCCCGGGACCCCGGCCGGGGTGATACATTTCCTTACGTCGGGACTGCCCGAAGGGCGCAGGACGCTCGAAGGCATCATACGGATGGCTCTCGGCGATAGGCTCCTGTTCGTCCCCGACAGCGGGGACACTGTCACGGAAAAGGAAAAACTTACCGCCGAAGACCTCGAATTCCTGCGCGGCTCCTCCGGCAAGGACGACATCATGTCCGTCACCGGGATACTCGACACCGTCCCCCACTGCGCGATGGCCGTGCTGTCGCAGACGATGGGCGACTGGTACAATTCCGACGAGAGGAACCTGAAAGTCCCGGATTCCCCGGGGGACTCCCGGGTGGTCAACGGCTGGCTCGTCCACAATTCCGACCACGCGGAAGATATCTACGGCGAGGGCTTCATGGTCGGCAACCGGATGGGGTACCTGGCGTACACCAAGAGGGAAACCGCGGACGACGGGAAGTACGCGTTCGCGTTCCGCATAGACGACACGCCCGACCCCGGTAAATCCGGACTGAAGTATACGTCCGGCGGGGCCAGCATTGTATTCGTCGGTACGGGGAACGTAGCCGAGCACCTCGGGGATACGGAGAGCCAGGTCATATTCGACATAGACGAGCCGGCCGGGTGCTTCCTGGTGAAGTTCGACGGGATGCCGGGGGAAGACTTCCGGGAAGCGGAATGGGCGGTGTACGGGAAGAACCCGGGAAGGCCGCTCGTATCCGGGAAGCCGTACCGGGAATGCCTCGCGTGGATTAAGGAAAACGGCATGCAGTACCGGGGCCAGATGAAGGAATGGAACCGCGGGCAGGTACTGGTGGAAGGCGTATTTTCCGATTTCGGCAAGAAGCTGGCAAGGGGTCTTGCGTCGGCCGCGCTGGTCGCAGGGCTGATTGCCCCGGGGGCGTCCGCGGCGCAACCGGGTACGCACTCCCCTTCGGCCGCGATAACGCAAAAGTCGTCCGTGTCAGGCGGAACCAGCGCCGTGCTATCCCGCGCGGACATCAGGAAGCTGTATGCCAGCGAGGCGTACAACAGTAGAGTCCGCGACATTGTCCTCGGGATGCTCCGGGAGAACCCGGAAAAGCCGGAACAGGTCCTGTACGAGAAGGCATGCGCGCAGGCGATTCAGGAAGTCATTTCCAGAAAACTCAAGCCATAGAGTTATCATAAATTGCTATATTTGGTGGCGAGGATTATAAAATATGCGCTCGCTCCTGCAATCCGTATATCGTGCATGCTATGTACTGCTGGCAATTAAATATGCCGGCAGGTTGTACCACAAGATTTGCCCGAAGACCGACTACGACTACGACAATGCCAGGATATACATACTGGCGTACTATCCGAAGGACGGCCCGGGGCTGCTCGTGTTCAAGAGCACGACAATATGCCCGGAAATGCTTGCATGGTTCAGGGATTTCCGCGACAAGCTCCAGGCGATGGTGACAAGCGGAACGGTGAAGATATTGACCGAGGCGGTTCCGTCAGGGGAAATCCGTCTTGGCGCAACTACCGACTACGTAATGGGCCAGCTTTCGCGCAACCTGAACTGCCATCCGAACAATCTTGCAAACCTCATAACAAATGCAGCAATGCAATACCACCTTATTACGGCAAAATATTCTGGGCAGACATAATTTTGCTATATTTGCCGTATGAACTGGCAATTAAAGTTAATCATCGCGTGTGTAATACTACGTATAATACTACGTATAATACTGTGTGCGTTGATAAAGTTTTATTATAGGAAACTAAAATGACGGTATTCAAGACAGACAGCCACGGCAATCCCGTGCACTACGAGTGTACCACGGTGCTCGGCAGCAGGGCTACCGTGTTTGTCGAGTACGACTATTCCAACCTGAAGAAAGTGGACGCGCACGTATACCGGATGGTATTCCCGGAAAAGAACAAGGAAATCGTCGAGCCGCGGAAATGGCGGGACGCATGACGGGCAGGTACGGATATGGCCGATAGCGGATACATAACAGCAGACACCGGAAACCTGACATTTGCAGTCACCAATGGCTGGCGGAACGTATACCTGGACATCGAGAAAAGTGACGACGGGAAGGCAATAACCGGGATTTATGTCACATCACGAAATTGCGTTTCCGTTCTGTTCAGGACTCCGGCAATGCGGTATACCGGGAAATGCCCGCACCACTATAAATGGACCCGCAACAGCCGCCGCAGGGTGGTAATATGCCGGGACGAAAAGTCCTTGCTTGCCCTGGTCGAACGGTGGCTTACCGCCAGCAAAGTCGACATGACAATAATCAGCAAGAACGACTCGTGCGCCCTGCTCGCCGAACGGATGAATGCGTATGGAATCAAGGCCGACCCAAGACGGCAGAATGCCAGGCCGACGTCGGCGGCGAACACCAGGATAGACGGATACGTCCTGAACTATGCTCATTTCGACAATATCTATCCTCATTTTGACAATATACCTGTTACCGACTGCGGAACAATCACAATGCGCTTCTAAAGGAAAACTATATGGTTACGAAGAAAGAACTCGACACGTTTTTCGAATTGCGGGACAAAATCCGCAAGGCGGTGATACATCTTTCGGAAAAACTGGCAGAACACGGATATTCCAAGATTATTCCCGGCCATCTGCTTGGACTGAACCACGACGTATACCTGTTTCCTCCGGGAAAATCGTTCGGCGACATCCACCGCATAACTGACGACATGAGTTCGCCGACCCGGGAGACGTTCGATGTGATGAGCCCCGATGGCGAATCCGGTTACGACCGATGGGAAGTTCCTGTCTGCCTGTTGGTACTCGGGGACACGGCGCTTGCCAAAAAAATTGCCGAGATGAAGGAAACCCAGCGAATTGCCGAAGAGAAGAAACGGAAAAAGGATGAACGAAAAGCGCGGAAAGCCGAAAAGGACGCCGAAAAGCGAAACTACGAACTGTATCTCCGGCTCAAAGAAAAATACGAAGGAAAGAAAAAATCAACTACCCACGGGCTAAAGACCCGTGGGTTTGAGGAAACCACTTGAACCCATAGTTGATTAGGCTAAGTGATAGGAGAGATACCTTGAACTACGTTGGAAAAAATCATGGCACCCCGGAATGTTTGTCCAAGTTCCCCGCTCTGCCGTATGTCATTAAAAGTCCTGATGGGTAGGGACGGTGTGGCATGCACGACAAGTTCTTCCAACATTGCCGATGGACACCTACGGGGAGCAATCCCTGCATTACCTATTAGGCTAGGTTAAACAAAAGGAAACGACAGATGGTATATGTCTTGAACAAGAATGGCGAACCGCTGATGCCGACCGAAAGGCTCGGTAGGGTTCGTCGTCTTTTGAAGGAACAGAAAGCCCTCATCGTAAACTACCACCCGTTCACAGTCAAACTCACATACGATTGTCCCAATCGTACACAGGAGGTATCACTAGGTGTAGACGCAGGGAGCAAGCACGTTGGCTTGTCTGCAACTACCAAAAAGAAGGTATTGTTCGAGGCCCAGCTTGAACTGCGTGACGACATCGTGAAGAAACTCGCCACCAGGCGCGAGTTCCGTAGGAACAGGCGATATAGGAAAACTAGATATCGTAAGTCACGATTCTTGAACCGCAAGAAGACTAGCCAATGGATGGCCCCGTCTATCCGTCAAAAACGGCAAGCACATCATTACTGGATAGACCGGATTTGCTGCATTTTACCAGTCAAGCATATTACTGTAGAAATAGGCAAGTTTGATATGCAGAAAATTAAAGCGGTTGAATATGGTATGCCGTTACCACAAGGTACGGATTACCAAAAAGGTGGCCAACTGGGTTTCTACAATGTCCGTGAGTTTGTGTTGTACCGAGACAACCACAAATGCCGGTGCTGCAAGGGCAAGTCCAGAGACCCTGTGCTTAACGTGCATCACATTGAATCTAGGAAGACTGGCGGTAATGCACCTAATAACCTAGTAACTTTATGCAAAACTTGCCATGAGCAATATCATAAAGGGGAACTTAGCCTTCCTCGAACTATTACTCGTGGTACTGTATACCGTGATGCAGCATGTTTGAACATAATAGGTATGAGTCTGTGCGTTCAGTTGCAAACCAAGTATGGTAGGGATATGGTGTCCTTTACATTCGGGTATATCACCAAACATGTTAGATTATTGAACAACTTGGAAAAGTCCCATATAGTTGATGCTCGGTGTATAAGCGGCAACCACTCGGCTGTGCCTTTGACAAAACCATTGTTTATTAGGCAGTTTAGAGTACATAACCGTCAACTTCATAAGGCATCCATACTTAAAGGTGAAATCCGCAAGAACAACCAAGCAACTAAAGAAGTTTTCGGATTTCGACTGATGGATACAGTAAAGTACAATGGGCAAGTTTGCTATGTCAATGGCAGGAGAACGTCAGGCTAT
>Ga0310690_10006564_pt1 | contig 15246 bp, 17 predicted proteins | sample AusTroGonzalo_MG_2_FD_207661 | JGI IMG/M metagenome (GOLD analysis project Ga0310690, IMG submission 207661) | Bovine rumen microbial communities from tropical cattle in Woodstock, Queensland, Australia - Gonzalo_04 (v2) (version 2) | ecosystem: Host-associated > Mammals > Digestive system >...
GCCGGTTTCCAGGATTTCCTCCTCCAGCTGCTTCTGCACCTTGGAGACGACTTCCTCGATGCGTGCGGGATGGATTCGTCCGTCGATGACAAGCTGATGCAGAGCCAGGCGGGCGACCTCCCTGCGCACGGGATCGAATGCGCTGAGCAGGATGGCGTCCGGGGTGTCATCGACCACTATCTCCACGCCGGTTGCGGCTTCCAGGGCCCTGATGTTGCGGCCCTCACGGCCGATGATGCGGCCCTTGATTTCGTCGTTGTCGATGGGGAAGGTGGTGACGGCATTCTCGATGGCCGTTTCCGTTGCGGTGCGCTGGATGGTGTTGATCACGATGCGCTTGGCCTCCTTGGCTGCGTTCAGGCGGGCTTCGTCGATGCAGTCGTTGATGTAGGCCTGGGCCTCCGTGCGGGCCTCCGCCTTCATGTTCTCCAGCAGCTGGGCCTTGGCCTCCTGGGCGCTCATCCCGGCTATGGATTCAATCTGGCGGTTTGCCTGGGAGATGAGGGTCTCATACTCCTCTTCCTTGCGGTGAAGGGCCTCCTCCTGGATTCCCAGAGCCCTTTTCTGGTTGTCCACATCCTTGTATTTGCGGTCCAGTTCGCCAAGCCTCTGGTTAACGGTGTTTTCCTTCTGCTTGATGCGGGATTCAGCGTCGCGGAGCTGGGCGTTGCGCTCGTTCACGGTTTTCTCGTGCTCACTCTTGAGGGAAAGGTATTTCTCCTTTGCCTGGAGGATCTTTTCGTTCTTGATGCGCTCGCCTTCAAGTTCTGCCTTCTCAATTATCTCGTCGCGTTTCCCTTTGAGTACGGATTTGCGGATAAGTACGTATGCCACCAGCGACAGTGCCGCGCCGCCGATGAAGCAAAGAATATAGAAAAGTATTTCCATAGTTTGTATATATGTTGAAAAAAAAGCCGCCGTGAACGTCCTGTCAGAAAACCTTATTTACATAAGATTTGGAGCCCTGCAGGTTCTGACTTCCCGTCTTGCGGGCCTGTCATCCGCTGCCTGAGTGCACCCGGTACTGTTGTACTTGTTGATTTCAGCGGGAGGTGCGGCGGCTATTTGTCTGTTCCGGAAAGGTATCTCTGCAGATCCCCGCTGAGCTTTTCCGTTTCCGAATCCCGCACTTTGAGTTCCTTCTGAAGGACTATGCGGGCGACTGTCTCATTAAGGGCAACCATGGACATGACGTCCACCTGGTTTCTGCCCGGATGGCTGATGGAGAATTCCTGAAGGCGTTTGTTGATGGTTTGGGCGGCCAGCCTGATTGCCTCTTCCTGCTGGGGAGAGGATGCTGAGAGCTTGTATTCCCTGGTACCTATCTTGATGCTGATCTTCCGGTCCATATTAATTTTCCAGCCAGGAGATGCACTTGTCGATCTCCTTTATGAGTTTGTCGATTGTTTCTTTTGCGGCGGGGCGGTTGGTTCCGCCGGCGGTAAAGGCTTCAGTGAGCGTCTGGGTCGAGATCTTGGATTCCAGATCCGATATCTGCTTTTTGCTGGCAGCGCCGGCCTCCATGCACTCCGCGAGTTCCTTGCGAAGGCGTTCGTTCTCCACTTTCTGGGCCTCGTAGAGGGCAATGAGCTTTTCGATGTTCTTTCTTAAATCCTCAAGCATGACCGGCACTTGTTTTAGTTAGCTAAAAACTGTCTTCTTCCGTTGCGGGGGCTTCCTGCTGGGGCAGTTCTCCGAGTTTGGTGCGGATGAATTCCACGGCGTCCTTCAGGCCGTCGGCAAATTTCTCGAAATCTTCCTTGTACAGGAAAATCTTGTGTTTGTCGAAGGTGAAGCTGCCGTCTCCCTCCATACGCTTCTTGCTCTCCGTGATGGTGAGGTAGTAGTCCTTGTTGCCCTTTGTCGCTTTTACGTCGAAGAAATATGTCCTCTTGCCGGCCCTTACCGGGTTGGAGTACACATCATCGCTGTTTCTTCCCGAAAAACGGGGGCTATCGTAATCTTCACTATACATAGCTTCTAGGTATTTTTGTATTATTAACTCACAAATGTAATGAAAATTCTATTAAAAAACTTATCTTTGTTAAAATTTTTGAATTTTAAGCAGCTATGCTGAACAGAAGGATACTCAGAATCAAGGTTTTCAAGGTGTTATACTCCTATGCGGAGAACCGTTCCCTCTCTCTGCCGGAGGCACTTGAGGCCTTGGACTCGTCGTGCGAGGCAACGCGGGATCTTTATCTCTATCTCCTGTCGATAGTCGGTCCCCTCACCGGGGAGGCCGCCCGCCTGATCGAGGCCGCCCGCGGCAAATTCAACCCCACGGAGGCGGACCTGAACCCGCAGATGAACTTCGCGCAGAACCGCCTTGCCGTGCTGCTGGAGCAGGATCCGGACTTCGGCAAGCTCCTCTCCCGCCGCAAGCTGGACTGGGACCAGGAGGATTCCCTCATCCACAGTCTCTACGCATCCATCATCGACAAACCCTGGTTCAAGGACTATCAGGCCCTGCCAGCCCCCACTCTCAAGGACGATGTGAAGCTCTTCAAGAACATCTTCACGGAGGAGTTCGAGGACAATCCTGCGGTAGAGGCCGCTGTGGAGGACAGGTCGATCTATTGGAAGGACGAACTCGCATATGCCCTTAACGCCGTGCTCCGCTCGCTGGACGACATTGCCCGCCTCGGCCGCTGGGAGCTGCCGCCCCTGTACCAGAGCGACGCCCTCAAGGCACGCGGAATGGAGAATGTCGACAGTGACAGGGATTTCGCACGCAGGCTGCTCACGGCCGCCTTCGGCAACTTCGAAGCATATTCCGGAAAGGTGGCGGCATCGGTAACCGGTTTCGACAGGGACCGCCTGTTCACCACGGACACCGTAATCATCGCCCTGGGCCTTGCGGAAGCTGAACACTTCCCGGAGATACCCGTCAGGGCAACCATTAACGAATACGTGGAGATTGCCAAATACTACTCCACCCCCAAGAGCAGCCGCTTTGTAAACGGCCTGCTGGACCGCCTCATCCGCGAAAGCGAGGCGGCTGGAAAAGCTCACAGTTTAAATTAATCAGATATGTTGACATCCCTTATTTACGCTCTCCAGGCGGCAGCGCCTGCAGAACCCCCTAAAGGCGGCGGTGCATCCATGTGGATCATGCTCATCGCTGTTTTCGCTATCATGTACATTTTCATGATTCTTCCCCAGCGCAAGCAGCAGAAGAAGATGCAGGAGTTCCGCAACAGCCTGAAGAAGGGCGATAAAGTGATCACCGTGGGAGGTATCTACGGCGAAATCGCCGAGGTCGACGAAAAGACCGTCCTCATCAAGGTCGACGGCGACGTGAAGCTCCGCGTTGACAAGCAGGGCCTCGTCCGCGACAACGCAGACCTTCAGCAGAGATAATATCCCGTGGCGGCAGGTCGTTTACGCACCAGTAAGAAGCGCAGAAGAGACGTGATACTTTTCATCACGGCCCTTCTGCTCGCTCTGGTTACCTGGTTCGTGACAAACCTGTCCAAGGAGTATCCAGGAATAATCAGCGTGCCCGTGGTTGCGGAATGCAATATCGACGGGCACAGCAACGTATCGTCCAATTCCGTAACCGTATCGGCCCGTTGCAGGGCTTCCGGCTTCCGTCTGGTGGCCGCCGCAAGGGCGGAAAAGGGCAATCCGGTGAGGGTGAGCTTTGACCGTTCCCATCTTTATCACGCCGGCGGCGACGTCTGGTACATCTGCGGTACGGCCAAGAACTCCTACATCGACCGTTTCTTCGGGAAGGAGACCACCGTGGAGGGCTTCATTACTGATACCCTGGAATTCACTTTCGCGTCGGAGAACAGCAAGAAGGTGCCGGTGAACCTGGTGCATTCCATTTCCTTCAGTCCGCAGTATATGGCTACGTCGCCGGTAAAGATTCAGCCGGACTCCGTTACTGTGTACGGCGAGGTTACCCGGCTGGAAGGTGTCACCGAGGTGAACACCATGCCGCTGGAACTGATGCAGGTGGACAAAGACAGGCACGGAGTGCTCAGGCTTTCCCCGATAAGGGGAGTGCGCACGTCGGTGCAGGAAGTGAGCTATTCCCTGGAGGTGGCCCGTTTCGTGGAACTCCCGTCCAAGGTGAAGATGGAAATGCGCGGCGCCCCGGAGGGCAAGAGTTTCAATGTGTTCCCGGCGGTTGCCACCGTGTACATCCGCTGCGCCTTCCCCCTGGGCGGGAAGGATCCGAGCGAAAATTTCGACCTGTACATCGACTATGCCGACTTCAAGTCGTCGATCACCGGAAGGTGCGTGCCCCGTACCGGCCATCTGCCCGCAGGGGTGCTTGGCTACAGGGTGGAGCCGGAAGTGTTCGAGTGCTTTGAAGTGGAAGGGGAGTGATGCCCGCCGATACCGTCATACTTACGGGAGGGATCGGCAGCGGCAAGTCGGTGGTTGCCGGTATGCTGCGTGAACGGGGAATCCCCGTGTACGATTCTGATTCCCGGACCAAAGCTTTATACGACAGCGAACCCACCCTGGTGCCCACCCTCGAGGAGGCGCTGGGGGTAGGCCTCCGTGGGGAGGACGGCAGGCTGGACAGGGGCCTTCTGGCTTCCGTTATCTTTTCCTCCGACGATGCACGAAACCGCCTGGAGCAGGTGGTCTACCCGCTGGTTTTCAAGGACTTCCTCGCGTGGAAGGCCGGATTCCCCGAGGCCCCGTTCGTGGTGATTGAATCGGCAGTGATTCTCTCCAAGATGGAGTATTTCCCCATCGAGGCCCGCGTGGTGCTGGTGAAGGCTTCCCGCGAAATTCGCCTCCGTCGCACGATGTCCCGGGACGGCTCCACCGCCGATGCCGCCACCGCCCGTATGTCGGCCCAGGATCCTATCGACGAATCCCTTGCCGACGCGGTCATCGACAATTCCGGCTCGCTGGAAGACCTCGCCCGTGAGGTTTCTCGCGTGTTCTTTGCCCGGGTTTAAGAAAAAAGAGGTATATTTGTAAGATTAAACGAGAAAACGATGAAAACAGATCTTGCAAAAATCCTTTCCGTGCGCGGACAGCACGGCCTTTTCAATTATATTGCCCAGAGCCGCACAGGCGCCATCGCAGAGTCGCTGGAAACCGGTAAGCGCACCAATTTCGCCGCCAATGCCGGCATTACCACGCTTGAGGATATCTCCATCTACACGATGGAGGCAGAGGTCAAGCTCAAGGACGTGCTTGTGAAGATGCACGAGGTGCTTGGCGACAAGGACGCCCCCACGGCAAAATCGACCGACAAGGAAATCAGGGCCGTCTTCGAGAAGGCTCTTCCGGACTATGACCCGGACCGCTTCTACCTGTCCCACATGAAGAAGGTTGTGGAGTGGTACAACTGCCTCAAGAAGTACGCATCTCTTGATTTCGTGGTTGAGGAGGAAGAGGAAGCTCCCGCAGCCGAATAGATGCATTCCCTCCGCGTCATAACCCTGGGCTGTTCCAAGAACAGCGTGGACACCGAGCACCTGCAATATCAGGTGAAGGGTTCGTATGAGCTTCTTACGGAGGACGACCCCCGTGACGCCCACACCGTTATCGTGAACACCTGCGGGTTCATCGGCGACGCAAAGGAGGAATCCATAAACGTAATACTGGAGCAGGCGCAGCTCAAGGCACAGGGGCATATCCAGAGACTCCTGGTCATGGGCTGCCTTTCCCAGCGCTATCCGGCCGAGCTCAAGAAGCTTATTCCGGAGGTCGATGGCTGGTTCGGCGCGCGGGACCTGGCTCCCGTGGTCCGCGCCCTGGGCTGCGAGCCCCGCAAGGATGTCTCCTACATGCGCACCAGCGCCACCAAACGCCTGCCATACGCCTTCCTGAAGATATCGGAAGGCTGCGACAGGCGCTGTTCGTACTGCGCCATCCCGCTCATCCGCGGCCGTCACCGTTCCGTGCCTATGGCAACGCTGGTGAAGGAAGCGGAGCAGCTTGCGGCGGAGGGCGTGCGGGAACTGGTGGTTATTGCGCAGGACAGCACGTGGTACGGGCTGGACCTGTATAAACGCAGGGCATTGGCGGAGCTTCTGAGGAAGCTGTCGGCCGTCGATGGCATCGAATGGATACGCATCCATTACAGCTATCCGGACGCCTTCCCGGAGGATGTCCTGGAGGAGATGGCGAACAATCCCAAGGTGTGCCGATACCTGGACATCCCGCTGCAGCACGTGGCGGATCCCGTGCTGGCCGCGATGCACCGCAGCGTGGACGGAGCCCGCACGAGGGCCCTCGTGAAGAAGCTGCGCGAGAAAGTGCCCGGCGTAGTGCTGCGCACCACGATGATGGTGGGCCATCCGGGCGAGGGGAGGAAGGAGTTCAACGAGCTGCTGCGCTTCCTGGGCGAGGCCCGCTTCGAGCGCCTTGGCGCCTTCGCCTACTCGGAGGAGGAGGGCACCTGGGGCGCATCGAACCTGCCGGACACCATTACCCGTCGCACCAAGCTAAGCCGTTTGCAGCACCTTATGCAATTCCAGAAGGACGTATCCCTGGAGTTCAACCGCTCCCGCGTCGGCTCCATCGTCAAGGTGCTTGTCGATGACGTCGTCGACGGCACGCTGATATGCCGGAGCGAGTTCGAAAGCCCCGAAGTGGATGGCGAGATCCTGGTGAAACTGCCCCCGAAAGCCGACGCATCGGCCTATATCGGCAAGTTTATCGACGTAAAAATCACGTCGGCATACGAATATGACCTCTTAGGCAAGATTATTGAAGCAGATACACGAAAAAACCTATATTCCGCGGACTAAAACTTTTCTAGCCAAAAAAACGTCGTCGAAAAGTTTTGTCCGACTCCATTTAAGGTTTTTTCTTACACATATCATTGCATTATTATGATAAGGAAAACAGTATTTGTTGCAGTTGCTGCATTGGCGCTCGCTTCGTGTTCCCCTCAGATATATCCTATACAGCTTGAGATGCGTCATCCTTCGAGTTCGGGGCTCAGCCTTAACGACAAGTCGATGGCAATCGCCTATATGAAGGGCGGCGGAGCGGCCGATGCGCTGTTCTCGCTCACTGCCTCATCGGGCCTGGCACGGACGCTGGAAAAGGACTATTTCCGCGGCGACGAGGTGATTCCCATCTTCCAGGTGGAAGCCAGCGACGTGAGCATCGAAAAGATGCACCAGTACTATATGGAGAGCGACCAGGACGTGCTTTTCCTTATGAGTCCTCCCCAGTTCGGCAACATCAGCCTCGGCCGCAACAACCCCAATCCGGAGCGCGTCACCAGCGTGGATTCGGCATATATCTGCACCGCCACGGTGCCCTTTACCGTGATGCTCTATGTGTTCGACGGAATGGAGGGCGTGGATACCTTCCACAGCTACAGGGGCGGCAGCACAATCCAGATCGGCGTATATAACAGCGGTTCCCTCACCAGCGACGGCCTCATCGCCGAGGCCAAGCGCCAGTCGGCCTTCCATGCCGACAGGGTGGGAATCCAGCTTGGCAGCTCCTTCATCTCCACCTGGAAACTGGAGCAGTACTCGCTATACTATTTCGACGATCTGAGCACCCAGGACTGGATCTCCCCCCTGAAGGAGGCGGAGAAGTTCCACTGGATCCAGGCTGTGGACCTGTGGACCCCGTTCGTAAAGTCCAGGGACTTCCAGAAAGCCGCCTGCGCCAGCTACAACATTGCAGTGGCGTTCTATATGACAGGCGACTATGAGCTGGCTCTCAAATGGCTGGACCAGGCCGACCGGATGGACCGCCTGGAACTGAGTCCTTCCCTACGCAAGAGGATCCTCGAGCGCAGCGGCAAATAAGGAGACGGGATGCCTTACGGGGTATCCCGTTCCCATTTCTATCTGCCAGCGACAGGTTTCGCAGTCGGTGGCGACGAAGTCGGGATCGGCCTTCCTGATCTGTTCGAACAGTTTTTCGCCGATGGCCATCGAGGTTTCGTAATTCTCCTTCTTGAATCCGTAAGTGCCGGCTATGCCGCAGCAGTTCTGTTCCAGCGGGATCAGTTCCACGTTGGGGATGAGCTTGAGCAGTTCCTTGCTGAACATACTCCAGCCGAGTTTCTGCATATGGCAGGGAGTATGGTAGACTATCCTCAGAGGCTTAAGGTCCTTCCTGAAACGGGGTTCCACCGTACCGCTTTCAAGCAGCTGCCAGATATAGCGGGTTGCCAGCATTACCGAATCCTTCACCGCAGAGTTGTCCAGCTTCAGTATCGACGGATATTCGTCCTTCATCGTGAAGGTGCAGGTCGATGAGAGATTCACCACCGTGAGCCCCTGGGCCACGGCCTTGCCGATGGCCTCCAGGTTGGCCTGGGCATTCTTGCAGGCCTGTTTCTCCAGCCTGTTCGATATGGCGGCCACGCCGCAGCATTTCTCACCTTCCAGCAGTTGCACGCCGACGCCCATGGCATTCATCACCTTCACCAGGTCCTTGCCCTGCTGAGGGTTGTTGTACTCCACATAGCAGCCGTGGAAATATGCCACCTGGCGGGGGTAGGAGCCCTGTACGGACTCCTGCTTCCGCAGCCATTTCTCAAAGCCCTTGCTGCTGTATTTGGGGAAGGTGCGGTGCTTGTCCACGGCCAGGACTCCGTCCATCACGGCCTTGGCGATACCCATGCTCGTACCCATATTCACGAGGGGTGCGAACGGGCGGGCCATCGACCCCATGAAGTCGGTGCTGGCCAGGATGCGGTCGCGGAGCTTCGGCTTGGAGTTGTCGAACTTGAGCCTGGCCTCCAGGATGAGGTCGCCCACCTTCACGCCGGAAGGGCATACCACCTCGCAGCGCTTGCAGTTGAGGCAGTATTTGAGGGCGCGGTTGAAGAACAGGGGATCGCTCAAGCGGAGCCTTTCCCCGTCCGGACCGGCCTGCTTGGGGCCGGGATATTCCGGGTTGACGGGCACTACAGGGCAGTATGCGGTGCATACCGTACATTTCATACACTCTTCAAAGTTGTGTACGCTTCTGGTATAATCCTGGAATGTCATAGGCTCAAGATTTTATTTGCCGCAGCAAGGGCCGATCTGATGGCCTTGCCGGCTCCGGTACCGTATTTCCCATCCTTGGATGCGCCCAGGATGGCTCCTGCAACATAAAGGTTCGACACTTTCTGTCCGCCGATGCTGGGGTGCAGGTCCTTATCGGCCTTCACTCCTATGCCCATATACGGCTGGTCTTCGAAGAAATCGGCCTTGTACCACTGTCCACGGCTTTCCGGGTATTCCACGTCCAGGCCGAAGACGGGCTCTTCTATGGCCGACGGGCCGGAATGCAGGCCCTTGGAGAAGAAGCTGCCGCTGCAGAGGATGAAGTGGTCGGCGAAGAGGCGGTAGGTGTCCAGGTTGTTGGAGGCGATGGAGCTTACCACGCCCTCGTGCACTGCGGCCGATACTACGCTGTCGCCGATGATGAATGTGCCGCCGAGGCGCTCGTATCGCCTGCACAGCTGGTTCTGGGTGCGTATGCCGGGCACCGACGGTGGAAGGGTGCCCACGAAGACCGTCTTCAGCGGGGTGAGGGCGTCGCTTATCCTGCGGGGGATGTCGTCATCGTCCAGGCCGAATACCTGGGGGAGGATTACCACGTCCTCATCGGCCACCAGTTCCTTTACTTTCTGAACCAGTTTGTCCGGATTCTTGTCCAGGACGCGGGCTATGTTCACCGACCTCATCTCGCTGGGGCTCTTGCGCAGGGCCTCCAGCTCTTCCATCTCAAGGGTTGCGATGGTGCTCTGGACGCATTCCTTTGCGAGGGCGCCGCGGAGGAGTTCCGGGAAGAAGTCGTGATAGCCGTTGAAGCTTATGATAAGGGCTTTTTTGCCGATGGGGCCTTCCGGCAGCAGGGAGACGTCGCCCAGCGAGAGCACGGCTTCGCGGAACGCTCCGCCGGGGAGCAGCCTCCTGCCCTTGGGGAAGTAGTGGAGCCGTACTCCGGCCCTCTCCATGAGGGCTTCCGCCTCCGGGCAGTTCTGAAGGCTCTCGAACGAGCCGGAGAAGAAATGCAGCGCGCTTTGTCCGCTGCTCACTATTGCGGTGCGGCGTCCTTCTTCCTGGAGCCTGATGCCTGCGGTGAGTCCCGCCAGGCCGCCACCTATAATAATGGTATCGAACTTCATATTCCAAGCACGTGTTTATAGACCCATTGTGTATATTCAGCTTCGCGGAGGGCGTCGCCCCAGGCGATGGGGTAGATGCCTTTCCAGCGTTCCGCCATAAAGGAGCGGAGGTCGTCCAGGGCTTTGTCCGGGGTGCCGGCCTCTCCGGCCAGGATGCGGGCTGCGCGGCAGCCGCAAAGCTCTCCCTGGCAGGTGCCCATGCCCATGCGGGTGCGGCGCCTCAGATCCACCAGGCTGCCCGCGCCCAGGTGCTGGATCGCAGCCTTGATCTCGCCGACGCTGATGTTTTCGCACTCGCACACGAGGGCGTCTCCGTAGATGTCGGTTTTCTCCGGCTGGTTACCGGGAGTGCGCCAGATGGTATCGGCAGTCTCTTTGAAACTGTGGCCCTCGGCCCCGGGAAGGGGAGTCCAGGCGGTCTGGCAGCGGGCGTGGACGCCCAGCTTGCGGCAGACCATGTCGGTGGCCATCTCGGCCATAAGGCGGTATGTGGTGAGTTTACCTCCGGTGATGGTCACGAGGCCTTCCATACCGTCGCGCTTGGCGTGATCCAGGCAAACGGCGCCGCGGGAGATGCTGCGGCCGGAAGGGTCGCTGTCGGCGCTCACCAGCGGGCGCACTCCAGCGAAGGCGCGCAGGATGCGGGTCTCCGCCAGGGCGGGGGAGAGCTTGACGCCTTCACCGATGAGGAGGTCGACCTCGTCGGGGGTTACCTGGGGATTGTTGCAGTCTTCCAGCGGAACGCGGGTGGATGTGGTGCCGATTATGCTCACGGTGTTGCCCGGAACCAGGATGTCGGCGTTGGCGGGCTTGCGGCAGCGGTTGAGCACCATCCGGTTCACGCGGTGGGCGAAGATGAGGAGGGCTCCCTTCGAGGGGAACATCCCCACGTTGATGCCCGCCTTCTCCATTATGGGCATACCCCAGATGCCGGCGGCGTTGACCGTGATCTTGGCGTAAAAGTCTTCTTCCTCTCCGGTTTTGTTGTTGCGGGTCTTGATACCCATCACCCGGCCGCCCTCAATGATGAATCCCGTGACCTCCGTGTAAAGGAGGATACTTGCACCGTGCAGTTTTGCGTCCAGCAGGTTGGATGCGCACAGGCGGAAGGGGTCTACGCTCGCGTCGGGTACCTTAACCGCGCCTATCATATTCCTGTTTGCCGACGGCTCCATGGCCAGGGCCTCCCTGGGGTCGATTATCTCGGCCTCGATGCCTGCGGCCTTGCAGGCCTCCACGAAGGTGCCCTGATAGTTGAGGTCGTCGTCCGGAAGGGTGATGAAAAGGCCTCCGGTGGGGTCGATGCAGTGCGGGGCGATCTTGCGGAGGATCTTGTTCTCCGCGATGCACTCGGCGGCCGACTCGCGGTCGGTTACGGCGTAGCGCGCACCGCTGTGCAGCAGGCCGTGGTTACGGCCGGTTGCCCCGGTGGACATGTCGAACCGCTCCACGAGCAGCACCTTGAGCCCTCGCAGGGCGCAATCCCGGGCGGTTCCCGCCCCGGTGATTCCACCACCGATAACAATTACGTCAAACTCGTTCATGTGTTATTAATTTTATCCAAAAAGAAGGTATATTCCCAAAACTACGAACCTTCGGTTCTATCCCTCCCAAACAAGTTTGGGCCCCTCCCATTCACGAGGCCATGGGCGGCCACGGTTTTGGGAATATACCTTCTTTTTTCATTTAATATCTATTATTTTGTGTGTTTGCAAAGATAGTCGCCACAGGGGGTTTTGCTTAACATAATGTATAGTCTGATTCAAAACCTCGCGGTTGCGCGAGGGGTCGCCGGTGTCGCAGGGTTGGAGGAAAAGCTTGTTGCAGATGGCTTCCCATTTGCTCAGGTCCGGGGTGCCGCCTTCGAAGACGACTTTGATTTCGTCGGGGGTGGTGAGGGCGGTTTTGCCCTTGGGGCTCATCGTCACCCAGTCCAGGCCTTCCGGGCGGGGAAGGGTGCCGTTGGTTTCCACGTGGATAAGGTAGTTTCGGGCGTGGAGGGCGTCGAGGAGGGGGGCATCGACCTGGAGGAGGGGCTCGCCGCCGGTGAGGCAGACGCGACGGCATCGGCCTTCAGAGGCGTCATGGACTGCGCGCAGGATTTCATCGGCAGTCATTTCCACGCCGCTCTCGTGGCTGGTGTCGCACCAGGGGCATTTGAGGTTGCAGCCGCTGAAGCGGACGAACACCATGGGGGTGCCGGTCCAGTAGCCTTCGCCCTGGAGGGAGTAGAATATCTCGTTTACCTTATATTTCATATGCCGCCATGTTCATCTCGCTCTCCCACACTTCCACGCGGTAGGCGTTCTCCACGTTGTCGCAAATCCATTTTGCGATGTTTTCAGCGGTGGGGTTGAAGTCGAACACTTCGTTCAGGTTCTTGTGGTCCAGGGCGCCGGCGATCTTCTTTTTGATGAGGGTGAAATCCGTCACCATACCGTCGGCGTTGAGCTTTTCGCTGCGGCAGAAGATTTTCACTATCCAGTTGTGGCCGTGCAGTTCCTCGCACTTGCTCTCGTAGGAGAGCATCAGGGAGTGGGCAGATGAGATCTCAAGTCTCTTGCAAACGTAATACATATATTATTATTCTTCGTATTCTGTGGGGTCGAAGCCCTCGAGGGCCTCTTTTCTTTCGTTGCAGGTGCCGCAGCGGCCGCAGTGCTTTTCGCCGCCGTTGTAGCAGGAGTAGGTGAGGGAGAAGTCCACGCCCAGGTCTTTTCCTCTCAGGGCGATCTGCCTCTTGTTCAGGTTGCAGTAGGGGGAGACCACCTTCACGCCGTTGTAGGTGCCGTTTTGGGCGGCACTGGAGAAGGCGTCGATGAACTCCGGGCGGCAGTCCGGATAGATTGCGTGGTCCCCGCTGTGGTTGGCGATCAGGACGGTGTCCAGTTCCAGGCTCTCCGCCAGGCCCACGGCGACGGAAAGCATAATTCCGTTGCGGAAGGGGACTACGGTGGAGCGCATGTTTTCATCGGCATAATTGCCTTCCGGGATGGGCTCTCCGCCTTCCAGGAGGCTGCTCTTGAAGTACTGGCCGATGAAGTCCAGGGGGATGATCAGGTGGCGGATGCCAAGCTTGTTGCAGTTGTGGCGGGCATATCCGATTTCGCGGGCGTTGTGCTTGGAGCCGTAGTCGAAGCTCACCGCCAGCTGGATCTCGTTGCGGTATTCGTACAGGAGGGTGGTGCTGTCCAGGCCTCCGGAATAAATCAGGACTGCTTTCATTTGAGACTGTTTTTAAGGGCTTCGGTAACCGTGCGGGATGTTGCGACGGCTTCCACCACGGTCCTGGGGCCAAGGGCGAAGTCGCCGGCGATGTATACGTTGGAAAGGCCGTTGATCTTGTAGTCCGGGCCGGCTTCCGGCCAGCCGTGGATGTTGAACGTGGCACCGCTGCCTTCCAGGATGCTGAAGTCCGGTTTTTCGCTGATTGCCAGTATCATGTTGTCGCACTCCACTATGTGCTCCGTGCCTTCGATGATGCGGGTGAGGGTTTTGCCGTCGGCCCCGACGAAATTTTCGCAGTCGCAGAAAATGACGCCGCCGTCGATGACCGCCACGGGGGCCTGGAAGGTGCAGAACTGCACGCCGTCTTTCCTGGCTTCTTCCACTTCCAGGGGGTTGGCGGGCATATTCTCAAAGGTTTTGCGGTAGTATACCCAGGTGTCGCATCCGCTGCGTGCAGCAGTGCGGCAGGCGTCCATGGCAACGTTTCCGCCGCCTATGACGATAACCTTTTTGCCCAGCTTGAAGTTTTCCGGATTCTTAAGGTAGGGGAGGGCCTGAATCACCAGCGGATTGTCTTCCCCGGGGATGTTCAGCGTGGCTGGCCTTTCGGCACCTGTGCCGATGAGAACCGCATCGGCCCTCTTTGCAAAGTCCAGAAGGTTTGTGACTTTGGTGTCCGGCACGAACATGATTCCGGCCTTGATGAGCATGGACTCCAGGGCGTCGATCCACTTGCGTTCCAAGCGGAACGATGGAATGCCGTAACGGAGTACGCCGCCCATCCTGGGGGATGCATCGACCAGAGTTACCAAAGCACCGGCGCGATACAGCCAGATTGCGGCGGAAAGGCCCACGGGACCTGCTCCGATGAGGGTGATGTGCTTGTTCTTCAGTTCGTCGGACACACGCCTGAGTGCGGGCTTGCGGAGAAGGTATCGACCCGATATTTCCTGCTCGATTTCATACCATCTCACCGGGGTCTGCTTAATGTTAAGGACGCAGTTTCCATAGCAGAACTGCCTCCAGTCACACACCCGTGAAGTGATGGCCGACAATGGGTTATAGTCGAAAAGCAGCCTCCCGGCCTCGTCCAGTTTTCCTTCCCTGTAAAGCTTCATTGCCTCCGGTACAGGAGTATGCACCGGGCAGCCCTGTAGTGAACACTTGGGCTTCTTGCATAACAGGCAGCGCAGGGCTTCGTTATTGATCATTTGTGGCTTTAGGTTATTTTATCCTACAAATATAACAATTTTCCCGATAATTAGTGAGAATGGTTCGAACAGTTAAGTCAGGACTTATGCCCCTGAGGCCTGACGTCGAAAAATGGCCCCAACCCGTTCGCTTGACGTCGAACTCATCCTTTTAGCCACGCCTCCGGCGCGTCTAACGTCTTCAAACAAACTCCGTCATTCTGCTTGCGCAGAACCGCTCACTGCACAAACCTCCCCGCTTGCCATTTTTCGCCTATGGTACTCAGGACCATAAGCCCTGCCTGTTTAACCGTTCGAACCAGACAGCCGTACTGACGCTAAGCCCTGCGAGTGTGGGTTTTGAAGCTGGCGGGTAAGTGGCTGTGGCACAGGGAGTTGAGGGGGTTGCCGGTGCAAGAAAAATTGCACCGGGAAACAATGAAATCGTTGAGTATCAGTGTGTTATCCGCCAGACTTCACGTTGCATAAATGTGCGGTGTTACCGAAGGTGCCGGGGATTGGACCTTCGGGAACGTTTTGGGGCGTTTTTGCGCCTGAAGGTGCATCGAGATGGACCTTCGGGAACGGGGGTGCGCCTAACCCTGCTGGTGAGTGGATGGTTGGGCGCAAAATGGGCGGTTTTTGTGCCTAACCGTGCCTGGCAATGGATGGTTAGGCGCAGTTGGGACTGTGTCGGGAGCGGTTAGCGGGGGGATTTGGCGGAGCAGGAGGGGCAGAGGCCGCGGAGGAGGT